>Ga0308157_10000535_pt1 | contig 120615 bp, 118 predicted proteins | sample PhyBR1_FD_201035 | JGI IMG/M metagenome (GOLD analysis project Ga0308157, IMG submission 201035) | Phyllosphere microbial communities from UC Gill Tract Community Farm, Albany, California, United States - DLSLB.R1 | ecosystem: Host-associated > Plants > Phyllosphere > Unclassified | place... | reverse complement strand
GACCGCCGACGAGATCCTCGTCATCGCGAGCGGCGAGCTGAAGTTCGCCGGCACCATGGAAGACCTCGCTGACCCGAGCACCGGCCCCGTCGTCGTCGATGCCGCCGACCGTTCCGCGCTCTCCTCTGCGCTGCGCGGTGCAGGGTTCGAGTTCGAGGTCCTGCGCTCCGGCCTGACGGTGCGGGGCAGCGACGCGGCCACCATCGGTGCGGTCACCGCCGGCGCCGGCGTGGCGCTGACCACGCTGCAGCAGCGCGGTCCGACGCTCGAGGACGTCTTCCTGGATCTCGTGAACGACCGGTACGTGCGCCCAGCGCCTGCCGTCGCGGCCGCACCGGTGGATGCCGTTCCCGCCCCCGCCACGGATGCGGAGCCCGCTGCCGACGCCGAGCCCGCTGCCGACGCCGACCGTCCGGTGGCGGCACTGTTCGGCTCCGTCGACGCGCCCGAAGCTGAAGCCGATGCGCTCATCGAGGACGAGGTCATCGTCGACGAGGCGCCTTCCGGTCACACGCTCGCAGACGACGCCGACCCCGAGGCCGCACCCGCAGTCGCCGAGCCGCAGGGCGAAGATGCGGCTCCCGAGGATGCGGCACTCGTCGACGCGGCACCCCTCGACGCCGAGACCACCGACGCGGCGGGATCGGCCGACGAAACCGACGCACCCGCCGCTCAGGAAGCAGACCGTCCGCTTCCCGGAATCGCCGGGTTGGCCGCGGTAGCGAGCCTGTTCAACACGCCCGCCAAGACGGCGGATGACGCGAGCGAAGGCGACGTCGAAGAGCAAGCCGACCGTCCGTCCGAAGACGCGACCGACGAGATCGACCCCGACGCCACCCGCGTCATCGACGTGGTGCCGGGTGCTGACGCCACTGCTGCGGATTCCGAGCCGGAGTCGCCCGAGTCGGAATCCGAGTCCGACGAGCCCGATCCGGCCGAGGAGTTCTTCGACGCGCTGACCGGCGACCCGTCATCAGAGGATGACGACGCGGAGGACGGATCCTCGGATCACAACGAGTCCGCGCACGAACAGCGCTGAGCTCTCCGATCTCACACCGGGCGCGGCCGGATGACCGGTCGCTGGCGCCCCTTCACAACGGGCACCGGCGCGGTACCCGCGATCTCCACGACGTCGACGGGCTCCTCCGAGACATCGAGGCGCAGCGCCTGAGTGAGGGCGAGACCGTGCCTGGTCGTGAAGATCAGTCGTTGGAACTGCTCATCGCCCTCGAGGTCGATGACCACACTCGCCCGGTGGCGGCGGATGAGCACGAAGTCGGTCGTCGCAGCGGCCTTCCATGTTCCGGCCGCGAGGATGCCGGGGATGTGCGTACCCGGGCCCGGCACTCCGCGCAGCCACGTCCAGGCATCGTCGGTGAGCTGCACCTTGGTGATGGTGTCGCGCGAAACGCGGAGGTTCTCGCGGTGGAACGTCGCAGCGCGCTCGAGCGGGGAGAGCACAACCTCAAGCTGTGTCTGATCCAGCAGCAACGTCACCATGCACCCAGTCTGCCAGCGACGCCCTGCAAACTGTCTGCGACTTCCTCACAGGACCGCAACGATCCGGTTGTGCGGTTCCACCACGTCGGTTTCTCCGCACAACTCCGGAGGACACCCGGCTGAGCGTCGTTCGGCGACCATGTGCACCCGAATCCCCAAAAGGCTCCGGAGTTATGCGGGGTGGAAACCGGCAATGACGCGCGACGTCCGCGAAACGTCCACTCGGTCAGGCACGAGCGGATGCCGCGGCAGCGGCCGCCGCCGGCAGCGCCGCCTCGATGCGGCTCAGAGCCGCGTCATCGTGCGCGGCGGTGAGGAACCACGCCTCGAACACGCTCGGCGGCAGAGCCACGCCCTGCTCGCGCATCGCGTGGAAGAAGGGCGCGTAGCGGAACGCCTCTTGCGCCTGCGCCTCGGCGTACGTGCGCGGCGGCCGCTCGGCGAACACCACACCGAACAGGTTTCCGGCGCGGGGCACGGCGTGCACGACACCGGCGTCGGTGAGGGCGGCGTCCAGGGCGGCTGCGATACGGGCGGCCGCGGCATCCACCCGCGCGTACACCGCTGGGGTCGCGAGCCGCAGCGTCGCGAGGCCGGCAGCGACCGAAAGAGGATTGCCCGAGAGCGTTCCGGCCTGGTACACCGGCCCGGTGGGTGCGAGCAGGTCCATCACGGCGGCTCGACCACCGAGGGCGGCGAGCGGCATGCCGCCGCCGACGACCTTGCCGAACGTGATGATGTCGGGCAGGTACTCCTCGCCGAGGGATGCCTGCAGCGCCCAGTATCCCGCGTGGTGCACGCGGAAGCCCGTGAGCACCTCGTCGAGGATCATCAGCGCGCCGTTCGCGTGCGCGGTGTCGGCGATGAAGCGGTTGAAGCCGGGCTCGGGCTCGACCACGCCCATGTTGGCCGCCGCGGCTTCGACGATCACTGCGGCGATGCGGTCGCCGTGCTCTGCGAACACGGTCTCCAGTGCGACGCGGTCGTTGTAGCCGATCACGAGCGTCTGCGCGGCGATGGGCGCGGGCACTCCTGCAGAGCCCGGCAGCGCCAGTGTGGCGACCCCTGACCCGGCTTCGGCGAGCAGTCCGTCGGAATGACCGTGGTAGTGCCCGGCGAACTTCACCAGCAGATCGCGACCGGTGGCACCACGCGCGAGGCGGATCGCCGTCATGGTCGCCTCGGTGCCCGTGGACACCAGGCGCACGCGTTCGATCGGAGCGAGGTCACCCACCCGCACGCGCTCGGTGATGAGCCGTGCGAGCTGCACCTCGCCCTCGGTGGGCGCCCCGAACGAGAGCCCGCGGGCAGCAGCGTCCTGCACCGCGGCGACGATCTCCGGATGCGCGTGCCCCAGCAGAGCGGGACCCCATGAGGCCACGAGGTCGATGTACTCCTGGCCCGCGGCATCCGTGACGGTCGCGCCCTTGGCGGATGCCAGGAACCGCGGCGTCCCGCCGACGGAGCCGTACGCCCGCACCGGGGAGTTCACCCCGCCGGGCGTCACCGCGCGTGCGGCGGCGAACAGGTCATCGTTGCGGTCGTTCATGAACCCTCCCTCAGTCGCGGAGCCAGCCGGCGGCCTCGGTCGCCCAGTACGTCAGCACGGCATCGGCACCGGCACGACGGATCGACAGCAGCGACTCGAGCACGGCTGCCCGGCGATCGATCCAGCCGTTCGCACTCGCGGCCTCGATCATGGCGTACTCACCGGAGATCTGATATGCCCATACCGGAATATGCACGGCGTCGCGCACCTCGCGGAGCACGTCGAGGAAGCTCATGGCCGGCTTCACCATGACGATGTCCGCACCCTCGGCTTCGTCGATCAGCGCCTCGCGCAGTCCCTCGCGGCGGTTGCCCGGATCGAGCTGATACGTGCGGCGGTCGCCCTGCAGCTGCGAATCGACCGCTTCGCGGAACGGTCCGTAGAACGCGCTCGCGTACTTGGCGGCGTAGCCGAGCAGGATCGTGTCGGTGAAGCCTTCGGCATCGAGCCCGCGTCGTATCGCTGCGACCTGGCCGTCCATCATGCCCGACAGTCCCAGCAGCTGCGATCCCGCCCGCGCCTGAGCGAGCGCCATCGCGACGTACCGCTCGAGAGTCGCGTCGTTGTCGACCGATCCGTCGTCGGAGAGCACGCCGCAATGGCCGTGATCGGTGAACTCGTCCAGGCACAGATCGGTCTGCACGACGAGCGCGTCGCCGACCTCGGAGACCAGCGCGGACGTTGCGACGTTGAGGATGCCGTCGGGGTCGTCCGCTCCCGAGCCGATCGCGTCACGCACGGCGGGAACGCCGAACAGCATCACACCTCCGACGCCGGCCTCCGCCGCCTCGACCGCGGCGCGACGCAGCGAATCGAGCGAGTGCTGAGCGACACCGGGCATCGAGCTGATCTGCACGGGCTCCGAGATGCCTTCGCGCACGAACATCGGCAGAACGAGCTGCCGCGGCTCCAACGAAGTCTCCCGCACCAGGTTCCGCACTGCCGGCGACTGACGCAGCCGGCGCGGACGGATCTCGGGGAAACTCACGGTGCGAACTCGTCGGCCGCGTGCGGAAGGGTGAAGTGCGACACCGCATCGATGAGCGCGTCGACGGTCTGCTTGTCCGCGACCACCGTGATGGGCAGCCCGGCCTTCCGGGCGTCCTTCGCGGTGCGAGGGCCGATCGCGGCGAGCAGCGTGTCATCCGGGATGTCGGGGAACTGCTCGCGCACCTGCTGCGCGACCGATCCGCTGGTGATGAGGATCGCGTTGATGCGGCCGCTGTCGACATCGCGGCGGATGCGCTCGGTGACAGGCACTCCGACGGTGCGGTAGGCGACGACGCTCGAGACCTCATGTCCGGCGTTGATGAGCGAGCGCGTGAGGACCGGCTTCGCGATCTCGCTGCGCAGGGTCAGGATGCGACGGGGTGACGGTTCGAGGGCGAGGAGCTGCTGCGCCATCCCCTCGGCGGAGTTGTCCTCCTCCGGCACGAGCGCGACCTCGTAGCCGACCGCCTGAAGCGCTGCTGCCGTCGTCTCGCCGACCGCCGCGATCTTCGTCGACCGGGGAACCACGGCGCGGTGCGCGAACAGCACATCGACGGTCGTGGCGCTGGTGATCGTGAGCCAGTCGAACTCTCCGGCCGCGAGCTTCGTCAGCGCGTCGTCGAGCGCGGCCTGGTCGTTGGTGGGGCCGAAGTTGATCAGCGGCGCGACGACGGGGACGGCGCCCTGCGCGCGAAGGCTCGCGGCGACGCCGTCGCCCCAGGGGCCTCCTCGCGGAACGAGGACGCGCCAGCCGGTCAACGGCTTCTCATGATTCGTTTCGGGTGTGCTGCTCATCAGGATTGCTCTCGGGAGACGAGTCCGGCCGCCCCTTGATCGAGCAGCCGACGGGCGACAGAAAGTCCGATCTCGCGTGCTGCGTGATTCGGGTCCGCACCATCGGCAGCATCCGCTCCATTGCCACTGCCGTTCAGACGAATATACCCCCGGCGCAGAGGTTCGGTGACGTCGAGGCCGATCCGCCGCTCTCCTTCGGGTGAGTAGACGACCGTCCGCACGCGCACGGAGTCGCCGGTGACGACCGCGTGCGCGGCCATCGGCGCCTGGCATCCGGCATCCAATCCCTCCAGCACGCCGCGCTCCACGGTGATCGCCAGCCGGGTGGCCTCATCGTCGAGTTGCGCGAGGGCGGCGAGGAGATCTGCCGGCGCGTCCGCGGTCGTCTCCACGGCGAGCGACCCCTGGCCCGGTGCGGTCGGCCATTCGGCGAGGCCGAGCTCTTCTCGCGCGAGCGGGACCTCGGTCCCGATCCGTGACAGGCCGGCGGCCGCGAGGATCACGGCATCCAGTTCGCCCGACTCGACGCGTGCCATGCGCGAGCCGATGTTCCCGCGGATGTCGACGACCTCTGCACGGGGCGCGCGACGGCGCACCTGGGCGATGCGCCGCGGTGAGCCCGTGCCGACCTTCGCTCCGGCGCGCAACTCGTGCAGCGGGGTGCCGTCGCGCGTGAGCACGATGTCCCGCGCATCCTCCCGCTGCGGCGTCGCGGCGATCAGCAGGCCGTCGGGCTCGGCGGTCGGCAGGTCCTTGAGCGAGTGCACCAGGATGTCGCATTCCCCGCCGAGCAGCGCCTCCCGCAGGCGGGTGGCGAAGATGCCCATCCCGCCTATCTCGGACAGCGATGCACGGTTCGTGTCGCCTTCCGAGACGATGGGAACGAGCTCGACCTTGCGGCCGGAGACCTTCTCGAGTGCGGTGGCGACGTGGCCGGACTGCGCCTGCGCGAGTGCGCTTCTGCGCGTGCCGAGGCGGATCGGACGCTGTCGGGTCGAAGTACTCATCACGCCTACTGCAGCACGTCCGCGATCTCGTCGAAACGGAGCCTGCGACCCGTGAAGAACGGGACCTCCTCCTTCACGAAACGACGGGCCTCGGTGTAGCGCAGGTCGCGCATGAGGTCGACGAGCTCGGTGACGTCATCGGCCTCGAGCGGGAGGATCCACTCGTAGTCGCCGAGGGCGAAGGCCGCGACGGTGTTCGCGATGACGCCCTTGAACGCCGCGCCCTTGCGTCCGTGATCCGCCAGCATCTTGCGGCGGTCCTCCTCCGGGGCGAGGTACCACTCGGGCGTGCGCACGAACGGGTACAGGCAGAGCCAATCCTTGGGTTCGACCCCACGCAGGAAGCCGGGCACGTGCGCACGGTTGAACTCGGCGTCGCGGTGCACACCCATCACGTTCCACACGGGCAGCAGCGTGCGCAGGAGCTCGGTGCGGCGAAGGCGGCGCAGCGCCTTCTGAAGGTCTTCCGCGGTGTCGCCGTGCAACCACACGAGCAGATCGGCATCCGCCTTGAGGCCCGAGACGTCGTAGAAGCCGCGGATGGTCACACCGGAGTTCTCGATGTGCTCGGAGATCGTCTCCAACTCGGTCGCATCGGTCTCCGCGACAGGCGCATCAGGATTGCGTCGCCACACGGCCCAGAGTGTGAAGCCGGTGGGGTTCTCTTCGCTCGCGTCGGACATGCATCCAGTCTGCCCCTTTCTCGGGAAAGGAGCGAATGCAGTGACCCTCCGACGGGATCAGGGACCGGTCGGCGTCAGCGCGCGAGAGCGCGTGCGATGGCCCACACGAGCGCCCCGGCCACCGCCGCGATACCGACGGCCGCCGCCGCCGCGCCGACCGGGTTGCGATCGGCGAACACACGCGCCTTCGCGGCACCGCGCACGGACGCCTTCTCGATGCGGCGAGGCAGGTTCCCCTTGATCTCGATCGCGGCGAGAGCGGCCTTCAGCTCGGCACGAGCGGATGCCACGGGGTCGGTGATCCCTGCGGGGACGGCGGTGCGGGGCAGATTCAGCTCAGAGTTTGTCATCACCGGCATCCTTCACGATTCGAATATCGGTCGCGACCGCCTGACCGGGGTTCTCACGACGCAGCACCTTGCGGAACTTCAGCAGCCCGAGCAGCGCGAACGCCAGCACGCAGAGCAGCAGCAGCGCGATCACCGCCAGCGCGGAGAGCCACACCGGCCACCACGACGAGAGCCCGGCCACCGCGAAGACGAGGATCATCGGGATGAGCCAGAACAGGAAGAACAGCGCCACCAGGAACCAGACGCTGCCGATGCCGGCGTCCTTCGCGGTGCGCGAGATCCAGGTCTTGGCCGATTCGATCTCGGCCTTGACGAGCTTGCTGACGAGCTCAGGGAGGTCGCCGAGCAGCGTCAGGAAGCTGTCGTCCGCGCGGTCACGGTATCCGCGGACCATGTCACTTCCCGTTCGTCGTGGTCTTCTTCGCCGCGGTGCCCGTCGACGTGCTCGACGTCGCGGCCGGCTTCTTGGCCGCGGGCTTCTTCGCCGCCGCCTTCGCGTCTTCGACCACGTCCTCCGCCACCTCGGCGACGTTCTCCGCCGCCTTCTTGGTCGTGGCGATCGCGGAGTCGAGCTTCTCGCCTGGTGTCGTTCCGTTGCCGGCGGACTTGGCGACCTTGACGATGCCCGACCACACAGCACCGGGTATCGCGGCGGCCTTGTCGCCCGCGAATGCGGTGATCTTGGTCACCTGCTCCTGAACCGGGTCCAGGTGCCAGACCTTGAGCCACTGCGTCTTGATCTGCTCGTAGCGCTCGCGTCCGGCGCGCGTGCCGAGTACGTAACCGACGCCGAGTCCGACGACGAGTCCGATCTTCCCCTTCATGGGGTCTCCTCACGTTGTTCCGGTCGAGCCGCAGGATTCCGCCCCTGTCGGCCAGGTACCCAGCGTAACCCCATATGCCGATTTCGGCATCTATACGACAGGGGGTTGACAGCCAAGGTTCATCTACGCCCAGAGCAGGGCGCGGCGCAGGCGATCCGCCTCGTCCTTCGCGTCCGGGATGACCTGGGCGAGGCCCGTTCCGGAAAGCCACGCCCCGACGACGGCGAGGCCGTCGACCTTCTGCACCGCCGTACGCACGGAGCGGCGACGCTCGGACGCACCGATGAGGGAGGCCGGCTGCGCCTGCGTGAACCGTGCACGGTGCGAGTCGACGAGGGTCGAGGCCGGCAGCGGCACTCCGAGAAGGTCCGCAGCCTCCCGCAGCGCGAGCGCGGCCGCCTCATCGTCGTCCAGCCCGGCAGTGGCCGCGGGCTCGCCCTGAGCGCCGAACGAGACGCGCACGATGTGCCTGCCCCCCGCTGCCTCGCGGAGCCAGGACCATTTGGCGGTCGTGTGCGTCAGCGCCTTGGCGGTGTGACTGCCCGGCACGGTGAGCACTCCGGTGCCGCGCGGCGCGGCGTCGAGCGCGGGGGCGTCGAGAAGCAGGCTCACGATCTCGATCTCCGGGGCAGCGCCGGGGGCGCCCAGAGCATCCACGTGGCCGTCGAGCAGGGTTCGGGCCGCCGGCTCAGCCGTCGCCACGATGACGGCATCCGCCGTGAGCGTCTCGGTCGTCGCCTCGGCATCGTCGCCCTCGCCGACCACCGGGAACGTCACCGCCCACTGCCCGCTCTCGCGGGTCAGGGCCTGCACACCGGCCCCGATGCGCACGGTCGCGCCGAGTTCGTCGAGATCGTCCGCCAGCGCGTCGACGAGCACGTGCATGCCACCGGCGAGAGCCTCGACGGCGGAGCCCGGTGCCTTCTTGGCGCGGTCGGCACGGTCTGCGAGAAGCTGTGCGACTCCGCCCGACAGCGACCCCGCACGCGTGAGGGCCTCGTTCAGTCCTGGAGCCGCGACCTCGGTGTCGACGTCGTCCGGGTGCGCGGAGTAGACGCCGGCCGTGACGGGTGCGACCAATCGGTCGCGCACCTTGTCGCCCATCCGCGACGCGACGAGCCTGCCGAGGCTGTGCTCCTTGCCGATGGTCAGCGGTGGCCGCAGTCGGTCGACGTACGCGCGCCACGCCCCGCCCCAGCCGATGATGCGGCGCACGTCGTCGGCGAACGGATTCGACGGGATGCCGAGGATACCGCCCTTGGGCAGCGGGGCCGGGGCGACGCCTGGCACTCCGACCAGCCACGCGCCCGCAGGGTCGGGAGTGACGATGCGATCGGTGAGACCGAGGTCGGCGAGCAGTTCGCGCACGTGCCCGCCCCGCGTCGCGTAGCTCTCGGCACCGGCATCCACCGCTGTCGAATCGAGTTCGGCGCGGCGGATGGCACCGCCGAGTTCGCCCGCCGCTTCCAGAAGGGTCACCCGCATGCCGACCTTGGCGCACTCTCGTGCGGCGATCAGACCGCCGATGCCCCCGCCGATCACGATGACGTGGCGCGCGGCGGCTCTGGCCGCGAGGTCTACCGGATCCTCGGTCATGCGCGTGCCGGCTCCGTGCGGGAGTGCACCAGTTCGACGATGCGGGTGAGCTGGTCGGGATCAGTCTCCGGAGGCACGCCGTGACCGAGGTTGAGGATGTGCGCGCGGGCCGCGCGCCCACGCTCGAGCACGTCGAGCACGTGCTCCTCGAGAACCGCCCACGGTGCCGACAGCAGAGCCGGGTCGATGTTCCCCTGCACGGTGACGTCAGGGCCGAGGATGCGTGCGGCCTCGTCGAGCGGCTGACGCCAGTCGACGCCGACGGCCGAGGCGACACCGTCGAGCGTCATGTCCGCCAGGAAGGGTCCGGTGCCGACGCCGAAGTGGATCACCGGGATGCCGAGGTCGGTCACCGCGGCCTTCGAGTGCGGAGCGATCAGTGAACGGTAGTCGGCGGGGCTGAGCGAACCCGCCCACGAGTCGAACAGCTGCACGGTCGCCGCTCCCGCGTCGCGCTGCGCCTCGAGGAAGCGGCGGGAGATGCGGGAGAGCCAGCCGGCCAGGCGGTTCCACGCCTCTGGATCGGTGTGCATCATGGCGCGTGCGCGGAGATGCTCCTTGGAGGGCCCGCCTTCGACCAGGTACGCGGCGAGCGTGAACGGTGCACCGGCGAAGCCGATCAGCGGGGTGTCGCCGAGTTCGGCCGTGACGATGCGCACAGCCTCGGCGATGGCCGCCGTGTCGAGGGATTCCGGATCGATCGCGGTGATCCGATCGACGTCGGCCCGCGTGCGCACCGGTTCTGCGAACACGGGTCCGCGTCCGGGCTCGATGACCACGTCGACACCGGCGAGGCGCAGCGGGATCACGATGTCGCTGAAGAAGACGGCGGCGTCGACGCCGTGGCGGCGGACCGGCTGCAGCGTGATCTCAGCGGCGAGGTCAGGAGTCAGGCACGCATCCAGCATCCGTGTGCCCACGCGGAGTTCGCGGTACTCGGGAAGCGAGCGACCTGCCTGTCGCATGAACCATACGGGGGTCTGCTCTGGTCGATCTCCGGCGAGCGCGCGCAGCAGCGGGGCAGTGGATGAGGACATGCGTCCATCATCCCATCCGGTCTCTGTGGGTGCCCGGTGACCGCATCCAGGAGGCACTCCGAAAGGCGGCGTAAGATGTCAGTGTGCTGCTGTGCGTGACGGCGAACCACAAGACCGCCTCCTTCGAAATGCTCGAACGACTGAGCCGCACCCCCGACGACGTCGCGCCGAATCTTCTGCGCCTCGCTCCGTGCGTGCAGGGTGCAGTCGTCGTCTCGACGTGCAATCGCTTCGAGGCGTACGTCGAGGTCGACGAGCCGGTGACCGCCGCCGGGGCGGTGGGCGTCGAAGCCGTGCTCGAAGCGATCGAGCAGTCGGCGGGCATCCCCGCCGAAGAGCTCGACGGCGCCTACGCCGTGCACTCCGGCCGCCGGGTCGCCGAGCACCTCTTCGCGGTCGCGTCCGGTCTGGAATCGGTCGTGTCCGGCGAAGGCGAGATCGCCGGCCAGGTGCGACGCGCCCTCACCACCGCCCGCAAGCACGGCACCACCTCCCCCGAGCTCGAGCGGCTCTTCCAGCGCGCGAGCCAGGCGCAGCGCAAGGTCAAGAACGTCACGGCGCTCGGCCGAGCGGGACGCTCGCTCGTGCGTCTCGCGCTCGAACTCGCCGACAGCCGTATCGCCGACTGGTCCGCCGAGCGCGTGCTGCTCGTCGGCACCGGCTCGTACGCTGCGGTGACGCTCGCCACGCTGCGCGAGCGCGGTGCGACGAACATCTCGGTGTACTCACCCTCCGGACGCGCGGAGCTCTTCGCCAAGAAGCACGACATCGCTGCCGTCTCCGAAGCCGACTACGCGCGCATCGCGACGGCGTCGAGCCTGCTGATCACCTGCACCACCGCGACGGAGCCGGTGCTCGGTCGCGCGCAGTTGCAAGGGCCGACAGGCGACGCGGCCGACGGCTGCCCGATGGGCCAGCAGACCTCGCAGCTCGTGATCGACCTGGGCATGCCGCGCAACGTCGACCCCGACATCGCGAGCCTCGAGGGCGTCGCGCTGCTCGATCTCGAGACGATCCGTCTGCACGCTCCCCTCGAGGAGCTCCAGGCGACGGATGCCGCACGCACCGTGGTCCGCGAGGCCGCCGACACCTTCCACGTGATCGGCGCGCAGCAGAGCGTGACGCCGTCGGTCGTGGCGTTCCGCACGCACATCCTCGGCCTCATGGAAGCCGAGATCGAGCGGGCTCGCGCCCGTGGCGACGAGGGCGGCAGGGTCGAGCAGGCCATGCGTCACCTCGCCGGGGTGCTCACGCACGCACCGACGAAGCGGGCGCACGAACTCGCGGCTCAGGGACGGGGCGACGAGTTCGCCGCGGCACTCGAGACGCTGTACGGCATCACGGCCGACGTCGCCGCCGATGCTCCGGCTGCCGAATCGGCCTGAGTACGCGTCACCGTCCGCGCACCTCCCGCAGCGCCTCCACGATCAGAGCGTGATCGTCGGCCTCCGCGAGTCCGGACACCGCTGCGACTCCGACGAGAAGCTCCCCCACCCGGATCGGGAACCCACCGCCGAACGCCGCGTAGTCGTTCGGCTCGTGCCAGTTGCTCGTGCGGAAATCCGCTCCGCGCCCGCGGAACGACAGTCCCACTCGATAGGTCGACTGCGCGTATGAGGTGACAGTGCGGATCTTCCGCTCGAGCCAGAGATCGTTCTCGACACGAGTTCCTGCACGCGCGGCGTGGAACACCCGCTGCGATCCGAACACGATCGAGACGGCGACGGCCTGATCGCGTGAACGTGCGAGCTCGATCACGCGCGTGCCGACGGCATACGCGTCGTCGTATCCGAACGTGTCGAAGCGCAGTTCCTCCTCCTGGGCGATCACGTCGGCGAGAGCCGTCTCCACTGCGGAATCCATGGTCATCGTTCCTGTTCTCCAGATCGTCATCGCCGGCTGAGATCCAGCCGGCCCTGCTGTCTCAACCGCGCCAGTCGAGCAGTGCCCTCGCCCGCTCCGAGTCGTAGAACGAGGCGTTGCCCGGCAGCGGCGCCGTGATCGGCACTTCGGGATAGTGCATGGCGGCGAGCTCTGCCGTCGGCGTGCTGCTCAATGTGGATGCGGCGACGAGGTTGAGCACCACATGCCCGTCCGACTCGACGGTGCAGGCGCGCACGGTCGCCGCCGCCGCCTCATCCAGCGGGGTCCACCCCCAGAGGTCTCGCGACGGCACATCCGGTCGCCGCCGATCCAGGCGCTCGGCTCTGGACGAGATGAGCGCGTGGTAGCGCAGCGACACGACAGACAGCCCGGGGTTCGCGGATATCATCGCGTCGGACTGCAGCTCCGCTTCACGTTTGGACAGGCCGTACGGGTCCTCGCAGTACGCCGGATGGTCTTCATCGACTGCGAAGTAGTCGTATCGCGGTGCACGGCTGAAGCATCCGCCGATGGCGTTCACGCTCGACGCCATCACCACCCTGCCGATGCCCTGCTCGGCCGCGACGGTCAGAGCGTTGTACGAACCGGTCACGTTGGTGTTGTGCACCACGTGCGCCGGCCTGTCGAGCGGAGAGGTGATCGCGGCCAGATGCACGAGGGCATCAGCATGCCCGACGGCATCGCGCAGCGCATCGGCATCCGTGACATCGCACATGATGATGTCGGGCGCGGGCGCCCGGTCGATGGCGACAGGCTCGTGCCCCTCTGCGCGGATCGCGGCCACGACGCGTCGGCCGAGCAGGCCGGCGGCACCCGTCACCGCGATCCGCATGGTCATCCCCAGATCCGGTCCATGCTGCGCTCGGCGTCCCAGTGCGATGTCTCAGCGAAGAACACCGGATCGGCCGGATCGAGGTGGCCGCGCATGGCCTCCTCGTTGATATCGCCGAAGCCGAGGCCGGGACCGTCCGGAACCTGGATGAACCCGTCCTTGATGATCGGATTCGGAAGCCCGGTGACCAGTTCGCTCCATCCTTCGACGTCGGCGGCGTGATGCTCGAGCCCGATGAAGTTCTCGGTCGCCGCCGCGAGGTGCACGCATGCCATGGTCGCGACGGGCGAGGCCGCGAGGTGCAGCGCCATGGGTATGCCGTGCTCCCAGGCGTAGTCGCCGAGGCGCTTCGTCTCGAGGATGCCGCCGGACGTGGCGGGGTCCGGATGGATGACGCTGACTGCAGCTTCCTCGATCAGCGGCCGGAAGTTCTCCGCGAGATAGATGTCCTCGCCGGTGCACGTCGGCGTCGTGGTGGCGCTCGTGAGCCGCTTCCACTGGGCCGTGTACTGCCACGGGATCATGTCCTCCAGCCATGCCAGATTGAACTGCTCGAACGCCTGCGCGATCCGGATGCAGGATTCGAGCGGGATGTGCCCGAAGTGATCCATCGCCAACGGCACCGCGTACCCGACCTCTTCACGCAGCACGCGCACGTAGTCGACGAGGTACTCGATCCCCGCCGGGGTGATCTGCTGCCCCGTGAAGGGGTGCATGGTGAGCGTCGCCGCACGCGCGTAGGGCGGCGCGATGAGCGTCCCGGGGATGTCCCACAGCAGGTCGACACCGACATCGACCTTGAGCATCTTGTAACCGGCATCCAGCCTGGCCCGCAGCTTCGCAGCCGTCCGATGCGCGTCGGCGCCGCCAGGAGTGTCGGCGTAGCACATCACCTCGCTGCGATGCTTGCCGCCCGCGAGCTGATAGGCCGGAACACCGTAGGCCTTGCCCGCGAGGTCCATGAGCGCCATCTCGACGGCGCTGACTCCTCCGCCGCGTCGGCCGTGTCCGCCGAACTGCTTGATCGATCGGAAGATCGCATCGACGTCGCACGGATTCTTGCCGACGAGCCGGCTCTTGAGCGCGAGGACGTAGCTCGCACTGGCCTGGTCACGTACCTCGCCGTACCCGCTGATGCCCTGGTTCGTGTCGATGCGGACGATCGTCGAGCGGAACGGGACACCTACCAGGTTCGCGATCCGCAGATCGGTGATGCGCAGCTGAGATGGAGCCGAGGCACGCGAGACGGGCACTTCGTAGTCGATCTCCGACGACAGGGATCCGACATCGTTCACAGTGGTCATCAGCGGGTGCTCCCCTCGAGCTCGCGCCAGTTCTGGAAGTCGGCCTCGATCTCGTCGAGCCATGGCGACGTGTCGATGGAAGCGCTCGAGTAGCGTCCTTCACGCAGTCGTTGCTTGCCGAAGGCGTCCCGCGATGCCGTCTCCCATGCGCTGTCCGCGAGCTCCGCGGCGAGATGCGGGGGGATGAAGTAGACGCCGGTCGCCGTTCCGAGAACGACATCGCCGGGCAGGACGGTGGCCCCGCCGACGCGCACCGGGATGTTGAGGCCGGCGAGCGTGACGTTGCGGATGGGTGTCGGGTCGGCGGCGCGGTAGAAGAAGTTGACGTCGTCGAGCCGCTGCAGCCCGGCCAGATCGCGCACTCCCCCGTCGATCACAGCACCGGCGTGCGTGCGTGCGGCGACGGCCGTACCGAGGTTGTCACCGATCACGGTGCCCTCGACGACCTTTCCGAAGATGTCGACCACCATGACGTCGCCCGCTCCGAGTGCATCGATGACCCAGGAGTTCTGCCGGTCGCCGTCCTGCAGGCCGTCGCGCTCGCCACTGGCGACCACCGCCGCGTCGTAGTCGGGGCGGTGGGGCAGGAACTGCGCCGTCACGGCACGTCCGACCAGCACACGTCCCGGATGCGTCTGCTGCCATCCGCTCGCGAACTGCCGCGGATACCCGTGCTTGTGCGTCGTGGCCCAGGCGTCCTCGGACGTTGCGGTCCTGATCCGCTCGAGCACGTCATCGCCGACGTGCGGACGCCCGTCGGCCGACCGCTCCCCCTCCCAACCGGCTGTGAGGCGGATGATGTCTGCTGGGCTCTGTAAGAAGCCATCGACTGGCACGGTTGTCTCCCTGATCGGTGTTGCGGTTGTGGTTCACATGAGGTGCGCTGTCGCGCCTGCCGGCGGATGCTGGTCAGTCGAAGTCGATCGCGATCACCTCGAAATCGAGTACGGAGTGGACGGTGAGCTCGATCTGCCCGTCGACGATGAGCGCATCCGCATCCACCCCGGCGCGCAGCAGCCGCACGCGCTCGACTCCTCGCCCCTCGGGGATCGCGATGGACACGAACTGCTCGGGGCTGGGCAGGAGCTCGACGATCGGGCCCTTGAGATAGCGCGGATTCGTCATGTTCACGAGATGCACGGTCATCGAGGCGGACTGCTCCCACGCGACGACCTCGATGACACCAGCCCCGCGCACGCTGACGAGTTCACCCGCATCCCTGGCCCAGTCGATCACGCCGCGCATGAGTTCGAAATGGTCCTGCACGAGGAAGTCGCTGAACGCCCTGTCGATGTCGTTGGCGAAATACGCCACCCTGCCCGCTCCGAACTGCGACAGCACGAGCTGCGGGGTGCTCTCGTCGGTGTCCCGACGGTAGACGTCCTCCATCGGCAGATCCGGATACGAATCGATCAGGGTCACTGGCACCGTGCGGGAGACCTCGTGATCGGCGCCGCGATCGTCGCGCATCGTCACCTCCACGCGGTTGGCCGAGTTGATGATGACGTCGGTGCCGTCGATGCCCTGCAGCACCCTCTCCGCCGAGTCGCCGGCGGAGCCCTTCAGCCTCAGATACGAGTTCGAGACGCCCGTGCGCAGCCCGTGCGCGTTGACGCCGAAGAGGTCTCCGAGCGCGAAGTCGTCGCGTTCTCGGCCGTGCTCGTCCAAGAGGCTCGTGCGGTAGGTGGCCACGAGCGTTCCCCCTCCCGCGACGAACGCCCGGAGCTGATCGGCCTGCCGATCCGACATGGCGACGCTGTTGGGCAGGATCAGCACCCTGTACTTCCCGAGCGCTTCCGCGTCGAGCAGGTGATCGTGCACCATGTCGAACGGCATCCGCGCCTCGACGAGCATCTGATACCAGCCGAGGATCGGGCGCTGCACCGTGCGTTCCGACTCGGCGCCGTCGAAGGCCCGCGCGCTCTGCTGCGAGTACACGAGTCCGACGTCGGCGATCGATCGGGTGTTGCGCAGGTACTGCTCATGCTCGGCCTGCCACACGTAGATGTCCTTGACGACTTCGAGCCAACGGGTGTCGTGCACTGTCCCTGCGAACTTCGTGAACCAGGCGCGCACGCCGTTCGCGGTGGCCGAAGCCACCCACATCCGGATCTCCTCGCCCACCTGCACGGAGTCCTTCCAGCGATGGGCTTCCTCGATGCCCATGCTGAAGATGCCACCGACGGGCTTGTTCCCCATCACGGCACGGAACTCCTTGGCGTGACGGCCGCTCGTGAACGCAGGACTCAGCCCGCTCCTGGCCTGCTTGTCGGCGAAGAGGATGTCCGATTGCGCGGCGAGCGCCGACATGTCAAGGGTGCTGAGCGCACCGCCTCCGGAGTTCGGGACGAAGCGGGCATCCGGATTGATCGCGCGGATCTGCTCGTCCCACGTGCGCGCGATGGCGAGAAGCGTGCGCTCCCACCATTGGCGATAGCGGATCTCCTCCGCGGTGTAGCCGCCGTTCTGCGTCGGCAGCGGAGGGATCTCCGCGCCTCCGGTCGCCTCTCTGTACTGCGAGCGGCACCCCTCGCAGTAGCATCGCCCTTCGCCCGTCCAGCGGTTGGCGAAGATCGCATCGACGTCGTAGCGTTCGAGGATCTCCGCGTTGATCTTGGGCACGAACTCGGTCGCATAGGGGCCGAAGGGGCACGTGAGCCACACGTTCGGGGCCGACCAGTGCTCCTGAGGCTCGCCGTCGGGACCGCGGCTGAGCCATTCCGGGTGCTGCGCCGCGATCGTCCCGTGCACGGCGTGCGAATCGATGCGCGCCATCACGACGAGACCGAGCTCGCGTGCTCCGCTGACCAGGGCTCCGAAGGGATCGCCGTCGCCGAGGTACGGACTGCGGTAGTGCCCCTCCACGTCGCTCGGGTAGAAGGCCATGTATCCGCCCGCGCTCAGGCATGCGGCGTCGGCACGGATGTCGCGCATGTAGTCGATCCAGAACCCGGGGTCGAAGCCGCTGCCCGGCCTGGGGTCGTCGCCGACCATGGTCAGCTGCGCCCAGCGCATGGCGCGTTCGTACCACGGGAGTCCGGCGCGCTCGGCGGTGACGGCATCCGGGATCGACATCGATTCGACCGTGCTCATTCGCGTGCCTCGCGATCCAGTCCGAGTGCCGACTCGAGCGCGCTCGCGCTCACGGTCTGCGCACCGGGTGCGTACTCGGCGGCGATCCGTCCCGTGTATCCGACCTCGGAGAGGGTTCGCAGCACCTCGGCGAAGTCGATGTCGCCCGTCCCCGGTGCGCCGCGGCCCGGGTTGTCGGCGAGCTGCACGTGCGCGATGTGAGCGGCGTGCCTGCGGATCTCCTTCTCGAGATCGCGGCCGTTGGACGCCAGGTGGAACGAGTCGAACAGCAATCCGATCGAGCCGATCCCTTGTGCGGCGGCCATGGACCTCACCCGTTCGGCGTCGTCGAGGGATTCGAGCGGGTAACCGGCGTTCGCCGCTCTGCTGAGCGGTTCGAGCAGCAGCGTCGCTCCTTCGAGCGCGTCACCGGCGCGCCGGAGGTTGGTCAGAGCGACGTCGAGTGCGGCCTCGTCGCTGACGCCGCCGACACGGAGCCCGTAGAGGGCGTTGAAGTGCGTGCAGCCCGTGCGCTGCGCTATCCGCGCGGTCGCGACGAGGGAGCGCTGCAGATCCACTTCCCGACCAGGGTGGGAGAGCACCCCGCGCTCGCCCGCTGGCATGTCCCCCGCGTAGAGGTTGAGCCCGACGAGACGCACGCCGGCCTCTTCGATCGCGCGGATCAGCGCCTCGACCTCTTCGTTCGACGGCGATGCCGTGCCGAAGGGCCACCACGATTCCACGAGCTCGAACCCGCCTGCTCGTGCGGCCTGGAACCTCTCGAGGACCGGCAGGTCGGCGTACAGCAGCGAGACGTTGGCGACGATCGACGAGGTCATGACCCATCCGTTCTGGTGATTGTCCCTGTGACAAGATGATTCGCGACGGTTATCGATACACGCGTCACGACGTGAACAGGAGCGCGATGAGCGACATGCACCCGCAGGCGGCGGGGGCGGGAAGACGATCCCGCGCGACGATCGCCGATGTCGCTGCGCTCGCCGGGGTGTCGCGCGCCGCGGTGTCGAAGGTCTTCAATCGCACCGGCAGCATCTCCGCGGAGACGACCCGGCGCATCCAGGAAGCGGCCCGTGAACTGAACTGGACGCCGAGCGCGACGGCCACGGCGCTGCGGCGCTCTCGCTCGCAGACCGTCGGCCTCGTTCTCGACAAGCCGAACAGTCGCGTCGACATCGGCTTCGGTACGGCGTCGTTCCTCGCCGGCATCGAGTCCGAGCTCGCCCCGTTCGACTACGGCCTGCTGCTGTACGCGGTCGGTCGCGAGCCCGCCGCTCAGCTCGCGGCCTATCGTCGCGTCGCGGAGACGCGACGCGTCGACGGCATGATCCTGACCGACGGCGCCGAGCACGATCCTCGTTTCGAAGTGCTCGCGGACAACCGCATGCCCGCAGTCCTGGTCGGGACGCCGTTTCCCGGAACCAACATCGCCCACGTCGAGTCCCCCAATCCCGAAGCCGGTGTCGAGGATGCCGTCGAGCACCTGTTCGCGCTCGGTCATCGCCGCATCGCCTACATCGGCGGCACTCCGGGGCGATACCAGTCCGAGGCGCGCCGTTCCGCGTTCAGGGCCGCCCTGGCCGCGCAGGGCCTCACCCCGTTCGACGACGTCTTCGCCGACTACGTGCCGGAGCGTGCGGCTGAAGAGACGCGACGCATGCTCGGACTCGCGACGGCGCCGACGGCGATCCTGTACGCATCCGATGCCATGGCGATCGCGAGCATCCGGACCGCAGGCGAACTCGGCGTCCGCGTGCCGGAGGATCTCTCGATCATCGGATACGGCGGAGCCGATCTCGGCGAATGGATGACCCCGGCGCTCACGACGGTGGTCAGAGACGCGGAGCAGCGCGGGCGCGCCGCCGCGATCACTCTGCTGCGTCTGCTCGGCGAGAGTCCGCAGGGCGACGCCGTGCTCAAGAATCCTGAGCTCGTGCTTCGCGCTTCCACAGCGGCTGTTCACGACTGACTCACGCCCCCGCAGGATCGAGCGCCGCGCTGCGAGCGCCCCAGCCGCGCAGATGCGCGCCGGCGTCTCCCCATGACTCGAGCGCAGCGCGCACCCCGTCATCGCCGCGTTCGACGGCCGAGGCGATCGCGTGCGCACGTGCCTCTTCGAGAACGTCGTCGATGCGCACCCGCTGACCTCGCTGCGCGGAGATCACAGCGGCCTCCACCATCGCGAGGCTCAGGATGTTCTCGTGCACCTCTCCCGAGCACGCTCCACCGGTGCGCACGGCGCCTGCGAACGAATGCAGAGCCTCAGAGACCCCGCCGTATCGGAGGTCGTCGATCTGCGCCGCGGACACCGGATCGCTCTGCGGTCGGTCGTCGCCGTTCCAGACCGCGCTGCCGCCCTCGCCACTCACGCGCCACGCGCCGTTCCATGATGTCTCAGCCCCTGGGCTCGCCCAGCTCCCGGTGTAGATGTAGCGTGCACCGCCGGTCATCTCGAAGATCGCCGTGGCCGCCGCGTCACCCCGATACCAGCTCCACGCAGGGTTGTACTCCTCGCAGTAGACCGCGACAGGATCGGCGTCGAGCAGGAACCGCGCCGAGTCGAACGGGTGGATCGCCATGTCCACGAGCAGCGGATGCGCCATCTCGTCGCGGAAACCGCCGAAGTGCGGCGCCTTGAAGAACTCCGTCGTCGCGATGCCTATGCGTCCGAACGCGGAGACCTGGCTCTTGAGTTCGTGCAACTGCGAGTTGTGACGACGCGACTGACTCACGACGAACAGCCGGTCGTGCAGCTCGGATGCTGCCGCGAGAGCCAGACTCTCCGCGAGCGTGGCGGCCGCCGGCTTCTCGCTCACGACGTGGAGACCGCGGGCGAGAGCCGCCCTGGTCACATCGAAGTGCGCAGCGGGGATGGTCACGTTCGCGACAGCATCCGTCGCGACCTGCTGGAGCATCTCCTCAAGGGTCCCGGCGACGGGCAGATCCGAGCGTCCGACTCCGTCGACCGCCGCACGCGCGCCGTCGGTGAAGATGTCGACGACACCGACCAGCTCGAATGCGGGCGACTCCTCCGCGATCGCGATCCATCTGCGGCCCATGTTGCCGGCGCCGACGACGACGATGCGCACTGGCTGATCGCTCATCCGGCATCCACCGCGCTGAGGACCGGCATGGTGCGAGCCAGCGCCGGCAGCTTCCGCTCAACCGGATTCGCCGCCCAGACGCACGCGTTCGCGAGCACGCGGCGCACATCCGGATGGTGGTACACCGGATAGGCCTGATCGCCAGGGCTGAAGTAGAAGATGCGTCCGCGGCCGCGCTTGTACGTGAGCCCTGAGCGGAAGACCTCTCCACCGGAGAAGCTGGAGATGAAGACCGTCTCATCGGGCGCGGGCACATCGAAGAACTCGCCGTACATCTCCTGCTGGGGGATGTCGATCGGGTTCGGCACGTCCTTCACGATCGGGTGCGCAGGGTCCACCGTCCAGACGAGCTCCCGATCCTCTTCGTTGCGCCACCGCAGCGAGCACGTGGTCCCCATGAGGCGCTTGAAGATCTTGGAGAAGTGCCCGGAGTGCAGCACCAGCAGCCCCATCCCGGAGAGCACGTGCTCCTGCACCCGGTCGACGATCTCGTCGTCGACCTCCTTGTGCGCGCGGTGCCCCCACCAGGTGAGCACGTCGGTCTGCGCGAGCACATCCTCGGTGAGGCCGTGCTCATCGTCGTCGAGCGTGACGGTGCGCACGACGACGTCGCCGCCGAGGTGCGCGCGGATGCCGTCGGCGATCGCGGCGTGCATGCCGTCCGGGTACAGCTCCTGCACGATCTGATCGGTCTTCTCGTGCCGGTTCTCGCCCCAGACCGTGACGCGGATCGGTGTGTTTCGTTCAGACATTTGGCTGCGTGCTCCCAAGCGGATAGTGATGGATCGACGGATCGGATGCGGATGCGGACGGGTACGGGCTGCTAGCCCTTGACGGCCCCGATGAGGATGCCGCTCTTGAAGTGCCTCTGCACGAACGGGTAGACGACGAGGATCGGGACCACGGCGAGCACGACGACGGCCATCTGGATCGCCAGTGACGCCGGCTGCGCCTGGTCCAGCGCGACGGTGTCGAGCGTGCCGCTGTTGACGAAGCTCTGCCCCTGCAGCACGTAGGCCCGCAGGACCAGCTGCAGCGGCCACTTGTCGTTGTCGTTGATGTAGAGGATCGCGTTGAAGAACGCGTTGAAGTAGCCGACGCCGTAGAACAGCGCGACGACCGATATCACCGGCTTCGACATCGGCGCCACGATCGTCGCGAGGATGCGCCACTCACCGGCGCCGTCGATGCGGGCGGAGTCGATGATGCCCTGGTCGATGCTCTGGAAGAAGTTGCGCACGATCAGGATGTTGAACGCCGACACCGCGGTCGGCAGGATCAGCGCCCATACCGAGTTGATGAGTCCGAGCCCCGAGACCAGCAGGTACATCGGGATGATGCCGGCGCCGAAGAACATCGTGATGATGATGAGGAAGAGGATCGGCCGGTGCAGCACCGACCCAGGGCGCGAGAGACCCCACGCCGCGAGCACCGAGACGATGACGCTGAGCGCGGTGCCCACTCCTGTCACGAACACCGTCACCCCGACGGCCTTGGTGACGACGCCTCCGGAGAGGATCTGCGTGTACGCGACGGTGGTGAGTCCGTTCGGGACGATGACGAGTCCGCCGGCCTGCGTGATCGCGGACTGCGTCGAGAAGCTCGTGAGGACGACGGCCCAGAGCGGGAAGAGCACGGCGAGACACACGACGACGAGCGTCACGACCTTGCTGATCGTCACGATCAGTGAGGGCTTCTCCTGCCAGGCCGGACGCTTGACGGGTTCGTAATGCCAGATCTTGGCGAGCAGCCCGCGGGGCGCCGGGGGCGTGACGAGCGCCTCGGTGGTGGGTTGAGCAGTCATTTCTTGTAGACCCCCGCCTCGCCGAACATGTGCGCGACCTTGTTGGCCGCCAGCACCAGGATCAGACTGATGATGCCTTTCAGCAGTCCGGCCGCAGCGCCGTAGCTGAAGTCGCCCGACACCACACCCGAGTAGTACACGAACGTGTCGAGCACCTCCGCGGCCTCGGCGCCGACGGCGTCGCGCTGAAGGATGAGCTGTTCGAATCCCACCGAGAGCGCGTCACCGAGTCGCAGGATGAGCAGCAGGATGATGACCGGGCGCAGCGCGGGCAGGGTGATGTGCCACATCCTGCGCCAGCCGGAGGCTCCGTCGACGGCGGCCGCTTCGTACTGAGATGGATCGATCGATGCCAGCGCCGCGAGGAACACGACGATGCCCCAGCCGGCGTCCCGCCAGATCGTCTGCGACGTCAGCAGCAGGACGAAGGTGTCGGGGTTGGTCATGATGTTCAGCGGCTCAGCGCCGATGTCGCGCAGCTGCTGGCTGATCAGCCCTGCCCCGCCCAGGATCTGCTGGAACACCGTGACGATGATCACCCAGCTGAAGAAGTGCGGGAGGAAGACGATGCCCTGGATCAGCGTGCGCAACCACGGCTGCATGAGACTGTTCAGGAGGATCGCCAGCAGGATCGGCAGCGGGAAGAAGAACACCAGCTGGAAAGCGGTGATCGTCAGGGTGTTGCCGAGGGCGTGCCAGAACGCCGGATCCTGCAGCAGTCGCGAGAAGTTGTCGAACCCGACGAACGGACTTCCTGGGATGCCGACGTACGGCGAGTACTCCTGGAAGGCGACGACGTTGCCCAGCATGGGAACGTAGGCGAACACGATCAGGAGCACGACGACGGGCAGGGTCATCAGCAGGAGCGAACGGTCCTGCTTCAACCGCGTCCACAGGCTCTTGCGACGCGGCCGTCCGGCCCGAGCCTTCTGCTCGGGCCGGATGTCCTCCTCGCCCATCGCCTTGACGGCGGGGCCGAGCGGAGTGATGACGCTCACGATCAGACGTCCAGGTATCCTGCGTAGAACTCACGCAGTTCATCGCCACCGCTGCTCTTCCAGGTCTTGACTGCGGCGTCGAGGTCGTCGAGCGACTTACGACCGCGAACGATGTCGCTCTCGAGGTCGTTGAACGGCTGCGACAGGCTCGCCAGCCGCACCGGCTCGAGGATCTGCATACCGTAGAACTCCGGCTCGACGCCGTACTGCATCGAGTCGGCCATGAAGTTGCAGTAGTCGGTGACGACGTCCGGGTACTGCGGCGCGTTCTGCGTGACCGGGGGACGGACGAGCCACTGATAGGTCGAGGCGACCTCCTTGAGGCCGAGCTCGGTCTTGACCGGAGCGCCGGTTTCGGGGTCCGCCTCCCAGTGGACCCCTTCGAAGCCGTTCTGCAGCAGAGCCTGTTCGGTCGTGCCGAACGGCGCCGCGATGTAGTTGAGCAGGTCCAGGATCTCGTCCATCCGTGCCGGATCGTCCTGCTTCTTCACGAACGTGATGATCTTCGCCGGGTTGCTCACGAAGAACCGCGGCGCGGAGCCGTCGTGCACGAACCAGGGCAGCGGCTGCTGGTTGTACGTCGGCGTCGTCGGCACTGTGCGCACGTGGGAGCCGATCCATCCGGAGTACCCGTCGTAGGTCAGCAGCACCTTGCCCGATTCGAAGCGCGCCTTGTTCTCTCCGCTGTTGCCTGCGACGGCGTCAGGATGGATCACCCCCGCCGCGAAGAGCTTCGCCGTGAACTCGAGGTAGCCGCGGTACTCGTCGCTCTCGTACTTGTGCACGAGCTTGCCTGATTCGCGCTTCCACTTCGGGGGCACCGCGTAGATCAGCTTGGCCGTCTCGGAGAGGTCGTTGCCCGCCCAGCGGCCGGCCTTCTCATCCGTGATCTCGACCGTCAGGTCGAAGAACTCATCCGCGTTCTTCGGCAGCTCGGTGATGCCCATCTCATCGAACAGGTCCTTGCGATAGAACGACGAGCCCGACATCCGGTCGGACGGATACGGGAGCCCGTACAGCTTGCCCTCGAACACGCACGACTTCCACGCGTTCGTGGGGATGTTCGCGAGGTTGGGGTACTTCTCGACCTTCTCGCCGCTGAGGTACTCCCCCATGTCCTGGAACAAGCCGGGAAGGGCCTGATCGAAACGTGCGGGGATGTTGTGCTCGGCGATGGTGACGAAGTCCGGGACGTCCTTCGCCGACGCGAAGATGGCCTGCAGCTTGTCGGGGTATGCGTTGTTGTCCGTGAACCGGAAGTCGAACTTCGCGCCGATCTCCTCGTTCACCTGCTGGAGGTACTTGCTGTCGGACAGACCGGGGACGACGTTGCCGTAGGTCGGCGTCATCGCCGTGTACGAGCCGCCGACTCCTGGCACCTTGTCGACCGACTTCACGAGCTTCGGCCACTCCAGGAAACCGGGGGTCGACCCGTCGATGCCTGGGATGTCAGGAGCGACGTACTCGACCGGGACGTAGTTGGGCAGCACTCCCTTGGGGATGCCGATCGGCCCACCGCCGGCACCGCCGCCGGATCCCGCCGCAGTGGTGCAGCTCGCGAGGACGGGGGTGATGACGGCGAAACCGAGGAGACCGAGGAAACCGCGGCGACTCGTCTTCAGGTCGGATACACCTTCGAACGCATTCATGACACTCCTTCGTGTGATTTGTTTGGGACGGGTCGGGCTCGACGGATCGAGCGGGACTCGGATCGTTGATCGGCTGGTCGATGGTTGTTCGGTCGGAATCGGGGACCGTGCGTCGAGTTCCCAAGTATTTCGATACACCACTCGGAAGTCAACGCACGCTCATACATGTCTGTGGCCTGGTTCTCAGCGGGAATCGCGGACGGATCGGATGCTGTTCATTCGCTCTGCCCGGTGTCGGCGTCGAGCAGGGCGATCTCTTCGTCACTCAGCTCGAACGATGCGGCAGCAGCGGAATCGGCCGCCTGCTCCGCCGAGATAGCGCCCGGAATCGGCACGACGGTCGGGGACTGCCTCAGCTCCCACGCGAGAGCGACGCGCTGAGGGCTCACTCCGCGCTCGAGAGAGATCCGGCGCAGTGCGGGATGCCGCTCCGCGATCTTCGCGGCGCCGCCGAGTCCGCCCAGCGGCCCCCAGAGCAGGTAGGCGATGCCGTGTTCGGCGGCATACTCCATCTCGGCACGCTGGTCGCGGTGGCCGAGCGAGAAGTGATTCTCGATCGATGCCACCCGCCCGTCGAGGATCTCCTGCGCGAGAAGGATCTCGTCGAGATCGACGTTCGAGATCCCGGCACGCTTGATGATGCCTTCATCGAGCAGATCCCGCAGGGCCGTGATGGAGTCGCCGAAGTCGTGGTCCGGGTCCTTCTTGTGCAGGTGGTACAGCTCGAGCGCATCGCCGCCGATGCGCTTCAGCGATGCCTTCGCGGCCTCCTTGAGGTACGCGGGCTTGCCGTTGCGGATCCACATGGCGCCGTCACGATAGATGAGACCGCCCTTGGTCGAGAGGATCACGTCGGACTTGTCGCCGTCGTAGCGACTCAGCGCCTCGACGACGAGCAGCTCGTTATGGCCCTGCCCATCCTGCTCGGTCGTGTACGCGTCCGACGAATCGAAGAGCGTGACGCCAGAGTCCAGAGCCGCATGCACCGTCGCGATCGCCGTCTCGCGATCCGGGCGTCCCGGCACGGAGAGGTTCTGCGTGCCGAGCCCGATCGCGCCGATGCGGACGCCTCCGACGCGACGCTCCGCCTGGACGGCATCCGTGCCGCGCGGGGTCTGGGTATGCATTCGCTGCAGTCCTTTCCATGTCGCGTCGTCGCGACGGTTGACGTCGAAGGTGATCTGCGGTCGCCCGGAGAGTCTCGCCGAGGAGTTGATCACCGTGTAACACCATACGACATGTAAACTCGTAGGACAATCCTCAATGACATGATTGACGAAAACACCTCATGGAGGTTCCATTGCCCGCACTTTCGGTTCGCACCGTCTCCCTCGTCGACGCCGTGTCCGAGTCGCTGCGCCTCGCGATCATCAACGCCGAGTACGAGCCGGGCTCCCCGCTCACCGAGGTGCGGGTGTCCGAGGACTTCGGGGTCGCCCGCTCGACCGCGAAAGCCGCGGTCGAACGCCTGGTCGCAGCGGGATTCCTCGAGCGTTCCCCGCATCGTTCGGCCCAGATCCCGCGTCTCACCGAGAAGGACGTCATCGATCTGTACGAGACCAGGCAGATCATCGAGGGCGCGGCGGTGCGGCGCTCCGCGGCGTCCGGGAAGTCGTTGAACGACGCCGAGAGGGCCGAGGCCGACCTGATCAGCGCCGCCAGCAGGGGCGACCGCGACGCGGTGGCGACCGCCGACGTCGCGTTTCACACGGCTCTGGTCGAAGCGGCAGGGCTGAGAAACCTCGCCGACCTGCACGCGATGCTCATGGGTCGTGCGCACATCGCCATGGTGCAGGTGCAGCGCAGCAACCCGGACGGCGCGCACCGCAGCCACAGCGAGCACGAACAGATCCTCGCGGCGATCCGCAGTGGTGACGGCGACGCCGCGGCGGAGGCGCTGTCGCAGCACCTGTCGCGAGCACAGGCCGACTTCCGTCGCGGAAGCTCCGACTGAGATCACGGCCCCCTCACGACGAGCGCTTCGAATGCGCCGATCTCCGCCACCGACGCGATGACATCGTCGCCGTCGGTCGAGATCGTCAGTCCGGACGGTGCGACGAGCGCGTCGACGATGCAACCCACGCCCACGCCGGGAACCTTCACGCGCACACTGCGGATCGGGACGGCCGGGCCCTGTCCGTTCCGACGCTGCCCGCTGTGATTGATGAGGTGGATCACGAGGCCCGCCGCAGACCGACCGAGGATGACCTCGATCTGCTCGGGAGCGTCCACATCGACCACGGGCGCATCCAGCAGCTCGTGGACTCTCGCCGTCGCGGCATCTCGGATCCGGGTCAACCCGAACTCTCCGTAACTCGCACCCACTGTCCAGGCCAGCTGCGTGACGCTGCCCCCTCCCGCCCGGCGGCGAGCCGATGCGGTCGAACTGCCGACGACGTGACCGTATGCCTTCTCGGGTGGCCCGAAGGGCGCGCGCTCGACGACAGGCAGCAGCGCTTCGGCGTCGCCTCGCCACTGCACGTCGTAGGCGCGACCGTACCTGGGGATGAGCGCTGAGCCTTCCACGTGCGCGGCGTCGTCCAGCTTGACGTAGGAGGACAGCAGCTCGGAGCCGGCGCTCTCGATCCGATCGACGCGCACCGCCGCCGCCGACCACGGGGCGACGCCGGCGGCGCCTTCCAACCCGGTACCAGCGGACGCCACGACGTGACCGCCGTTCTCGATGTACGCCTCGATCGCCGCATCCTGCTCCGGCGTGAGCGTCACGATGTCGGGCATCACGATGACCGAGAACCGATCGAGCACCTCCGCCGAGATCGCGTCCGCCGGCAGCACGTCGAAGGGCAGGTGCGTCTCCTGGAGGGCGACGAACCAGCCCGTGAACTCGGCCCGTGACTCGGCGTGGCGCTCAGCACCGGAACGGAGCCCGTCAGGACGCACGAGCGCGATCGGCGAACAGGCACCGAGCCCCGAGTACACCTCGACGTTGGAGGTCACCAGTCTGGTCACGGCGGCGGCGGCCTCGAGTCCGTCGTACCGGATCCCGCGGGTCGGACCCATGATGTAGGTCGACGGGTTCGCGCCTCGCGCGATCGCCTGGATCAGATACTGCCCGAGCATCTCCGGCTGCTCATCGGCCATCCGGTACGGCATGTCGAAGAACGCCACCGCGTTGACGAGTGCGGGTTTGCCGGGCTGCGTCACCCTCGACGCGCTGACCTGCTCGTTCGTGGCGTGCGGCCACAGTGGTCGTCCGATCGCGTTGTTGGCCTCATGGAACAGGATGTCGGCCGACCGGCCGAGCACGAGCGCGGTGTCGCGGCTCCGCTCCGCGATGTGCGCACTGATCCGGGCGGTCAGCGCATCGATCGTCTGCTGCGCGAACCGCTTCCAGAGCTGATGGACGGGGCCGCTCGCATCCGTCGGCAGTGCCGAGCCGGTGGCGTCGCGGAAGGCGGACCGACAGGCCTCGCAGTGGCAGATGCCGTGCCTGGTGCCGCCGTAGTCGACCTCGTTGAAGCCGAACCAGTTGAAGAAGAATCCATCCACCTGATATCGGCTGATCACCTCATCGACGATCTCGAACATGCTGCGCTGGTAGTAATCCCCGCTCGGGCAGACACTGACCAGCCCTTCATAGATCTGCAGATCGCCGTTCGCCGTTCGATACGCCCATTCGGGATGAGCGTCGATGACCTCGGGGGCCACCTTCGAGAAGTCCATGCGGGCGAGCAGGCGGATCCCGCGACGACGTGCGGCGTCGACGGCGTCGCGGACCAGGTCACCACCTGGCCTGGCGGCCAGGTGAGGGTTGCGCGTGTGGAAGTCGAGGTCGGTCGGATAGTGCGCGAGGATGCCGCCCACGTTGAGGAGCCAGGCCGTCGCGCCGTGCGACTCGATGTCGTCGAGGGTCGCCTCGACGTCGAGCGTCACATCGATCTCGCGCAGGTTCGTCTGGAAGACGCCGAAGGCGCGGTTCCACCACCCGGCTCTCGCCTCCTCGTGCCGATGAGCCGGCCATTGCGCTCGCGGCGCACGTCGAGCAGGGGCGAGCGGAGTCGTCACGATGACGCCGGACGATCGAGCTCGCGGGAGCGCAGCACGAGCGCGGAATGATCGAGCCCGCCACGGCCATCGGCGACGAGTGCGGCCATGAACTCGGCGATCTGGCTCGTCACCGGAAGCCGGATCCCCGCGGTCGCCGCAGAGGCCCCGACGATGCGCAGGTCCTTGTCGTGCAGATCGACGCGGAAGCCGGGTCCGAACTCCCCCGCCAGCACCGAGGCCGCCTTCCGGTCTATGACGGTGCTGCCGCCGAGCCCGCGGGAGATCGCCGCGAGCGCGGTCTCGACGTCGGCGCCCTGGGATTCGAGGAACGTCACGGCCTCTGCGAGCGCCTGCAGGTGCATGGCCACCACGAGCTGATTCGCCGCCTTGACCACCTGCCCCGCGCCGGTCGGGCCGACGTGCGTGATGGTCGACCCCATCGCTTCGAGCACTCCGCGGTGCGCCTCGATCACTGCGGCCTCACCGCCGATCATGATCGACAGCACGCCCTCGATGGCGCCGGCCTCGCCGCCGGACACCGGGGCGTCCAGCGCGGGATGGCCCGCATCTATGAACTGTTTCGCGACCGCGCGAGCGACGTCAGGGCTGATCGTGCTCATGTCGATGTACGAGGCGCCTGCGCCGATGTTCTCGAGGATGCCGTCGTTCCCGAGCGCGACGCGCTCGACATCGGGCGAGTCGGGGAGCACCGTGATGACCACTTCGGCGCCGGCGATCGCTTCGGCGACGGAGCCCGCGACGGGGATGCCAACGGCTGCTGCTCGTTCGAGGGTGGAGGACGAACGGGCCGTGCCGACGACCTGATGTCCTGCAGCGATGAGATTGGCCGCCATCGGGCGCCCCATCACTCCGAGTCCGATGAATCCGATGGTGGCCATACGCGTGAGAACTCCTTCGTGCCCGGTGGTGCGAACTGTCGGTGTTCGATAGTGTATCGATATACCAACTCGAGTGGAAGGTGCACGACGTGAAGATCGCGATCACCGGAGGCAACGGTCGCCTCGGAAGCGAGGCGACCGCATGTGCACGTACCCGAGGCCACGACGTGACCGTCATCGATCGTGCAGGCGCGCCCTCCGCCGGATCGGCCATCATCGATCTCACCGACTTCGACAGCGTCAGCGGGGTGATCGGCCAGGGCGGGTTCGACGCGGTCATCCATCTCGCCGGCATGCCTGGTCGCACTCGCGTCGCCGGAGACGTCCTGTTCCGCAACAACATGCTGACGTCCTACAACGTGCTGACGGCCGCGCGTCAGCACGCAGTGCAGAAGATCGTCTTCGCCTCGAGCGAGACGATCCTCGGCCTCCCGTTCGACACTCCTCCCGCTGAGCTTCCGATCACGGAGAACTCACCGACCTCGTATCGGGTCCGCCACGATTACGGAACAGTGAAGTACCTCGAGGATCGGATCGCGCAGCAGATGGCTGCCGACGACCCCGGCCTGAGCATCAGCGCGATGATGCTCACCACGATCGTGCTGCCCGAGATGTACGCCGAGTTCGCACGGTTCGAAGACGACGTCAGAGGTCGCGGTTACAACCTCTGGAGCTACACCGATGTACGAGACGCCGCTCAGGGCGTCGTACTGGCGTCCGAGGATTCCCATCCCGGATACGAACGATTCATCCTCGCCGCGGACGACACGGTCATGTGGACCTCGACCAGGGCTCTCATCGACCGCTTCCACCCCACGAGCAGACTCACCAGAGCGCTCGGTACGCATGAAAGCCTGTTCTCCAATGAGAAGGCCAAACGCGTGCTCGGGTACTCGCCGAAGTTCAGCTGGAGAGACGACCGATGACGAGAGGCCCCCGCATGCGATCGGCGCAACCCATCCGCCACGTGCTCGCAACCGTCGACTTCACGGCGGCCGAACTCGAGCAGCTGCGGGCGGCCTTCGCACCCGCCGGGTTCACGCACATCCCCCGCCACGACGACGCCGCGATCTCCGCAGAGCTCGCCCGTGCCGACGTCGCCGTCCTCGCAGGAGACCTGACCGACGAGACTCTCGCAGCGCCGCATCTCAGATGGGTGCACTGCGACCATGCCGGCCTCAACGACTCCGCGCGCCAAGACGTCTTCGACCGCGGACTGCTCGTCACCGGGTCGGCGGGCCGCTCCGGTGAGGCCCTCGCGCAGCACGCGTTCTTCTTCGCGCTCAACTTCACCTACGACATCCGCTCCACGCTCGCCAAGCAGGACGCGCACGACTGGAGCGGCGGCGACGAGTTCCGCGACCGCCCTGCCCTCTGGGGCCAGCGCCTCACGATCGTCGGGTTCGGGCACACCGGCAGGGCCATGGCAGCGTTGGGCCGCACGTTCGGGATGCATGTGACGGTGCTCACCCGCAGCGAGAGCGGCCCTTCCGCCGACGTCGACCGAATGCTGATCGCAGATCACGGAGCCGAGATCGCCGATGCGCTGCCGGAGGCGGATGTCGTCATGCTCGCCACCAACCTGACCGATGAGACCTACCACCTGATCGGGCTGGAGCAGTTCGCACTGATGAAGTCATCGGCGATCATGATCAACATGGCGCGGGGCTCCGTGATCGACGAGATCGCACTCGTGGAAGCGCTGCGAACACGGACCATCGCCGGCGCGGGACTCGACGTGTTCGAGCGCGAGCCTCTCCCCGAGACCTCGCCGCTGTGGGGCATGCCCAACGTCCTGCTCACGCCTCACGCGACGCCCAAGCTGCCCGACAAGACGCAGCGATCGATCGACACGATCGTGGCGAACATCGAACGGTACCGGAGTGGCGAGCCGCTGCTCAACGCACTCTCGCCACGGGATCTGTTCACCCGCGGATCCCGCCGCTGAACGGCCGCACAACTCCGTGCCGGGGTGCCACACTGGAGGCATGGCCCTTCACATCACCGGAGACACCGCCGCCGACGCCCTACTGACCGACAATCCGCTCGCCCTGCTGGTGGGGATGCTCCTCGATCAGCAGGTGCCGATGGAGACGGCCTTCGCCGGTCCGCTCAAGATCGAGCAGCGCACCGGCTCGGCGGATGCCGGCGCCATCGCGGCCATGGACCCCGAGGCCTTCCTCGAAGCGTTCAAGCAGACGCCCGCCGTGCACCGGTTCCCCGGCTCGATGGCGACTCGCGTGCAGACGCTGTGCCAGGAACTCGTCGACGCCTGGGGCGGGGATGCCGCTGCGCTGTGGACCCGCGACGCCCCTGACGGCGCGGAGGTGCTGCGCCGCCTGAAGAAGCTACCCGGTTTCGGCGAGCAGAAGGCGAAGATCTTCCTCGCCCTGCTCGGCAAGCAGTACGGGTTCACCGGCGCCGGATGGCGCGAGGCATCCGCTCCGTACGGGGAGGACGGCTCGTACCGCAGCGTCGCCGACATCGTCTCGCCCGAGTCGCTGACGAAGGTGCGCGAGCACAAGAAGGCGATGAAGGCGGCGGCGAAGGCCGCCGAGTAGACCGGGCTTTTGTCAAGGCCGGTCCAGCGCAGGATCCGGTGACGCAGACTGGTCGCAACGATCCCGGGAGTGCGCATGTCGAGAAACGTCCGAAGGATGAACTGTCCGCCCGAAGCGGTCTTCCGCATGCTGGCTGACGGCTGGCTCTACCCGAGCTGGGTGGTCGGCGCATCTCGCATGCGCGACGTCGACGCCGCATGGCCGCAGCCGGGTGCGCAGCTGCACCACTCCGTCGGGGTGTGGCCAGCTCTGATCGACGACACCACCAGCGCCGTGACCTGGGAACCGCCACGCCATATGGTGATGACCGCGCGCGGCTGGCCGATCGGAGAGGCGCGCGTGACGATCGACGTCAAGCCGTCCGGGAACGGGTGCCTGGTCCGTATCCAGGAGGAGGCGGTCAGCGGTCCGGCGAAGGCGATCCCGCGCGTGGTCTCGGACGTGCTTCTGCAGTGGCGCAACGCCGAGACGCTGCACCGGCTGGCATATCTGGCCGAGGGGATCATGCCCGTGAACGCGGCATCCGATCCGGAGACGGCATGACAGGGCGTTCCTTCGATGTCGACGCCACGGTCGTCGGAGCCGGACCCAACGGTCTCGCCGCCGCGGTCACACTCGCACGTGCCGGGTTGTCGGTGCGGGTCTTCGAGCGTGCGGCACGCGCCGGCGGTGGCGCGGCGACCGAGGAGCTCACGCTGCCAGGCTTCCACCACGACGTCTGCTCCGCGGTGCATCCGCTCGCCTTCGAATCCCGTTTCTTCCGGGAGTTCGGACTCCCCCACCGCGTGCCCTTCGTCGTGCCGGAGATCTCGTTCGCGCATCCGCTCGACGGCGGCAGGGCGGGGATCGCGTACCGGGACCTGGGTCGCACGGCTGACGGCCTCGGCGCGGACGGCAAGGCGTACGCGAGCCTGATGCGCCCGCTGGTCGAACGCTCGACCAGGGTCGCCGACTTCACCGGGGACACCCTCCTGCGTGCGCCTCGTGACATCCCCACCGCCCTGGCCTTCGGGCTGGCCGCGATGGAACAGGGCAGCCCTCTGTGGAACGCGCGATTCCGCGAGGATGCCGCGCCTGCCATGCTCACCGGGGTCGCATCGCACACGATCCTGCCGTTGCCAGGACTGGCGAGCTCCGGCGCCGGGCTCGCCCTGACGGCGTACGCGCATGCACGAGGCTGGCCGATCCCGATCGGCGGAAGCCAGAGCATCATCGACGCCATGGTCGACGACCTCGTCGCGCATGGCGGAGAACTCGTCACCGATCATGAGGTGACGTCTCTCGACGAGCTGCCCGCGTCACGCGTGACGTTGCTCGACGTCACTCCGCGCGCGCTGAGCAGGATCGCGGGCGAGCGGATGCCAGAGCGCTACCGCCGTGCGCTCGGTCGCTTCCGCTACGGCAACGCGGTGGCGAAAGTGGACTTCGCGCTCTCAGCGCCGGTGCCGTGGTCGCATCCCGAGCTCGGTCGCGCAGGCACCCTCCACCTCGGTGGCACGAGGGGCGAGATCGCGGCAGCGGAGAACGCCGTCGCACACGGCACCCTCTCGGATTCTCCCTACGTGCTCGTCTCTCAGCCATCGCTGTTCGACGACACGAGGGCGCCCAGCGGCCAGCACACGCTCTGGACGTACACGCATGTGCCGGCATCATCGCGTGAAGACAGGTCGGAGGCGGTCATCCGCCAGATCGAGCGCTTCGCACCCGGCTTCCGGGACACGATCATCGGGATGTCGTCGCGCACCGCTATGGATGTGGAGCGGCACAATCCCAACTACCCCCGCGGCGACATCTCCGCAGGTACACCGGATCTGGCGCAGCTGCTGCGGCGCCCCGTGCTCAGCCCCGATCCGTGGCGTACGCCCATGGAGGGCGTCTACCTGTGCGGCGCATCCACGACGCCAGGGCCCGGAGTGCACGGGCTGGCGGGATGGCACGCGGCGCTGAGCGCGCTGCGGAACGAGTTCGGCACGCGGACTCTGCCGGATCTGTCGCCGCGTCGCTCTCCTGTCGGAGAATGAACTCATGAAGCAGACCGGTTCGAACGTCGCCGCCCTCATCGCCGCAGCGGCGCCCGCCATCCGGCGGAGGGATGCCGAGAGCCTGACGGCCTTGATGCAGGAGGTCTCTGGCCGCGAACCCGCCGCGTGGGGAACCATCATCGGCTTCGGCTCGTGCCACTACCGCTACCCGACCGGCACCGAGGGCGACATGCCGATCCTCGCCTTCGCGCCGCGCAAGGCTGCGACCACGATCTATCTCGACGACACCGCGCGGCATGCGGATGCGCTCTCCACGCTCGGCCCGCACACACTCGGCAAGGGATGCCTGTACATCAAGGACCTCGAGAAGGTCGACATCGGCGTGCTCCGCGGCATCCTCGAGAGCACTCTCGCGTGGACCGAAGCCGGTGGCGACGACTACGCGACGATCACCGTCACTGACTGACTCCAGGCTCTGTCGATTCAACTTCGCCTGCGACGCTCGCATCGATCGGCTCGCCCAACGGTCTCCGTGGCCTGACCGAGCTACGGACTCGGACTCGTCCACTCGCTGGCCAAGTGCCCATGTGACTCGGAACAGAAGCGTGGCCTTCGACGAAGACGAACCCTTGAGATTCAAGTATGGACAATCGATTGTTCATGTGATCTACTGGCTCCAGTGTTCGTCGATCTGATGAGGAGAACCCGTGCTTGAAGGCATCCGCGTTCTGAGTTTCACCCACTTCCTGCAGGGTCCATCCGCGACCCAGATGCTGGCAGATCTCGGCGCCGAGGTCATCAAGATCGAACCTCCGCAGGGAGCGTTCGAGCGCAGTTGGTCCGGTCCCGACGCCTATCTGGATGGAACAAGCGTCTTCTTTCTTCTGGGCAACCGGAACGTGCGGAGCATTCGGGCCGATCTGAAGGACCCGGCCTGGGGGGAAGCGATCCGGCGACTCGTCACCACCGCCGACGTCCTGATCGAGAGTTTCCGCCCCGGCGCAATGGCGCGTCTCGGTCTGGGGTGGGAAGAGGTGCACGCCCTCAATCCGCGGCTGGTGTACTGCTCGCTCTCGGGGTATGGGGCAGACGGCCCGTATCGAGACCGTCCGGGTCAGGACGTACTACTGCAATCGCTTTCGGGACTTGCCGCTGCATCGGGCACAGGCGCGCAGCCGCCCACGCCGACTGGAGCGTCGATCGTCGATCAGCATGGTGCCACCCTCGGGGCCGTGGGTATCCTTGCGGCGCTTCATGGCCGCGCACGCACCGGAAAGGGCACACTCGTGGAGAGTAACCTGCTCGGAGCCGCACTCGACCTGCAGATAGAACCGTTCTCTTACCATCTCAACGGATTCGGCGCGCGACGAAGCAGCGCCGGTGTCTCATCCGGCTTCTACAAAGCGCCCTACGGGGTTTTCGAGACCGCCGACCGGTACGTCACCCTGTCGCTGAACGCACTCGCAAAGCTGGATGCCCTGTTCGACGACTCCTGGTTCACGGAAGTGGGCGAGGCAAATTCCTACGACCGCCGCGACGAGGTCAACGAACGGGTCGCCGAGCATCTCCGCCAGCGGCCGCTGGCCGAATGGGAAACGCGATTCGTCGAGCACGGCGTCTGGTTCGCGCCTGTGCAGGACTACGCCGAAGTCGAGCACGACCCGCAGGTTCAGCACAACAAGGCGATCATCGAGTTCGAACACCCGCAAGCCGGACGGGTGCGCACGTTGGGGCATCCCATCACCTACGACGGCGTTCGCCCGGGAGTCCGCACGGTCCCTCCCGGCCTCGGAGACCACACGCGTGACGTGCTCGAAGAAATTGGGCTAGACGCGCAAAGCGTTCGATCCCTCGTCATGGAGAACAGCTGATGGCTACCGCAGCGACCGCACCCGTTCCATCGAATGGTCGCATCGTCGCCGCATATCACGGCGATGTCGCGGTCATCTCGCTTGATCGACCGGCCAAGCGGAACGCCCTCACCCTGGAGATGGCACTGGACTGCCGTGACGCGCTCGCGTACGCGGCGAACCGTTCCAGCGCCATCGTGCTGCGCGGTACCGACACGGTTTTCTGTGCCGGCGCCGACATCGCAACGTACGCGCAAGGAGACCCTCAAGAGGTGCGTGCGCTGACCGATGCCGCGAACATGCTTGTCGACGAGATCGAGGGGTGTCGAGTTCCAGTAATCGCCGCCGTGGAGGGTATGGCTCTCGGAGGGGGATTGGAACTTGCTCTCGCGGCCGATATTGTGGTCGGCGCCGAGAACGCTCGTTTCGGCCTACCAGAAGTGGCCCTCGGGCTGATTCCGGGATGGGGCGGTACTCAGCGTCTGGCCGAGCAGATCGGCCGACGCCGAACCAAAGATGTCGTCCTGACCGGGCGGGTACTCAACGCCGTTGAGGCACACGACATGGGGCTCGTTACACGACTTTGCGAGCCTGGCTCCGCGATGTCACTCGCTGTGCAGCTCGCGGAGCAAATCGCCCAGCGAGCACCGCGGGCAATCAGGGAAGCGATACGTGTTATCGATCTGGCCCCGGCCGGGCGCGCGGCGGAGCGCGCCGCTCTCGATGCACTTTTCGTCAGCCACGATGGTAAAGAAGGTGTCGCTGCGTTCGCGCAGAAACGGGAGCCAGTCTTCCGCGGCGATTAGAGCGCGCGGTGGTCACCGGCAAGAGCTGGTCCGCGAGAGGCTGATAGATTCGGATCATGGTCAGCTTGCAGGATGTCGCTGACGCCGCGGGCGTATCCCGGTCGGTCGCGTCGCGAGTACTGAACAGCGACGAGCGGGCACGCATCAACGTTGACACCCGCGAACGGGTTCGCGAAGCGGCTGCGCGACTGAGCTATGTCCCTGATCATCGCGCCCGTGCGTTGCGAACGCAACGAGCCGGTGCCGTGGCACTGTTGGTACCCGAGGTCAACAACGCGATTTTCGCCGAGTTGCTCCGAGGTGTCGACAGTACTGCGCACGAACACGAGGCGGTTGTCATCGTCGGCTCTGTCGGACAGCAGCCGGACATCTCATCCATTGTCGGACGCGGCCGCGTTGATGGGGTGATCCTCCAACGACCAGAGTCCATGGAAGAAGAAGAACTCCGCGGGATTCTGAATCTGGACGTACCCACCGTCCTGTTCAATTCGCGGCTCTCCGGCTATACCGGTTCGGTCGTGCTCGATGACGCCGCCGGGATTTCGACGGCTGTGCGGCACCTCGTAGACCAGGGGCACCGTCGCATCGGGTTCATAGGTGGTCGCGAACTGCACGACGCAGCCGTCCGCCGGCGCAGCGCTTTCCTCGCTGCAATCGCCATCCACGACCTTGAACTCCCCTCGAACTGGGTACAGACCGGCGGATGGGAGGCGGATGATGGCGCTGCGGCAATGAGCCGCCTACTCAAGCAACCGCAACTTCCTTCGGCCGTCGTCGTAGCCAGCGCCAACGCCGCCTTCGGCGCGATGTCTGAGGCACTTAGGAACGGCGTGACGATTCCCGGTGACCTTTCGATCATCGCCTTGCAGGACACTTGGTTCGCACGCTTCTCGGTTCCGTCACTCACTGTCGTCAGGATGCCGATGCGCGAAGCGGGCTCTCTCGCGACGAGCATGATCTACGAACATCTCGCAGGACGACCGCTCACTGATCTCGTGGCACACGCGCCGTCTCCGACTTTGGTCGAGCGTGAGTCCACGTTGGCTCGACACAGCTGACGCGATCGGCCGCTCCGGAGCGCGAGCTCAGGCCCGGAGAATGACTGTGTCACCGGGCCTGAGCTCATGTTGTCGGGTAGCTGTCAAAGCCCGCCTTGTGCACTTTTGCCGGATGACGAAATTGAGCCAGAGGCTCGGCGCAATGTCTTTCCTAATGAGATCAGAATCTCTCCGCCAAGCACCACGACTCCGATCACGATAGCCAAACGGCTGGGCCAGGTCGGGACCGCTATCAGTCCGATACGCGCTTCGCCTGATCCGAGTGCAGACATCAGGGCCTGCGTCGCCGCACTGGCCAACAGCGCACAGACGACGAACGACAGCATCAACGAGAAAGCGGCGACGAATCGAAAGGAGCGACGCGACAGCCTGCTAGTGAGCATCTCAACCCGGATCATGCCGTTCTCACGCTGAGTCACCGGAAGCCCCAGATAAACAGCCGCCGCCAGAGCCAACTCGACGACCTCGAATAGCCCTGGCACTGATGCACGCGAGACGAGACGAAAGAGCACGTCTCCCACCATCGCGACAACGAGCCCCATCACAAGGACTGAGCCGATAACCCCGAGCAAACCGCTGAGCCTCTGCCAGCCCTGTACGAGAAGTCGGATCATTTTGCCACCACCATCGCGTCAGGGAGGAACAGCACTATCTGCGGAAAGATCATGATGATGACAATGAAGATGACATCGGCAATGAGGAACGGGAGCACACCTCTGAAGGCGTCCTCCGCTCGCACACCAGGCACGCTAGATGCGATCACGAACGCGTTCATGCCCACCGGTGGAGTCACCATTCCGACCTCGATCAGCTTGATCGCCAGGATGCCGAAGACGATCGGGTTGTACCCAAGTCCCTCGACGACCGGAAACACGACGGGGATGAACACCAAGATGATTGAGATCGAGTCCAGGAACATCCCCAGCGGCACCATCGCCAATAGCAGAATAGCCACCAAGACCCACCCCGGGACCGGAATCTCCGACGCCCAGCCAGCGAAGGCTCGCGGTACGCCGAGCGTCACCATCAAGAACGACAGCATGGCGCCACCCACGATGATGAGGAAAACCGAACTCGTCATCCGTGCCGATTCAACGAGCGCACCGATGGTCGCACGAATGCGCCGCTCGCCACCCCGCAGTTTCGAGATCAGGAGCATGATCAGAGCAGCGGCGGCACCTATGGCGCCAGCCTCAGTCGCGGTGTACAGCCCGGTGTAAACGCCGATGATGACAACGCCGAACAGAATCGCGACCTTGAGAACGCTGAAGTACTTGCGATTGTCGAATGGGGGCAACGTCACAGGCGCACTCGTGGATGCTCTTGAAGCTTTATTCCGTGGCGGCTTTCCCGTGAGTTCAGGCTTTCGCACAGCCATAACGACGACCACCGCGCCGTAGAGGATGGCTGAGATAATGCCTGGGACGATGCCCGCAATGAGAAGCTGACCGATCGAAGTGCCCGTGACAACCCCGTACAGCACAAGCGCGACGCTCGGCGGGATCATGATTCCGAGTGTTCCGGCGATGGCGACAGAACCCGCGGCGAACGCCACGTTGTACCCATGCGCCCGCATCTCGACGATCGCCGTACGACCGATGGACGCCACCGTCGCGACGCTCGATCCGGTGATGGCGGCGAAGCCCGCGGATGCGGCAATACCTCCGATGGCGAGGCCACCCGGAAGTCGTCGGAAGTTCCGCTCGACGACGTCGAAGAGGTCACTCGCGATCCCCGCTCGTTGCGCGAAGGCACCCATCAAGATGAACAGCGGGACCACCGCTAAGGCGTAGTCCGCGGTCGCGTTGAACGAAGCACCACCCAGTGCGCTCATCGCGACTCCCGACCCGACGGCGACCGTCAGCCCGATCACTGAGGTGGCGATCAGTGCGAAGGCGATGGGTACGCCGAGGATTATCAGGAGCACCAACAGGAGGACGGCGCCCAAGAACACCAGCAGGGCGGCGGCCGTCACGTTCGCGCTCCTAGCGGGATGACGATCATCAGAATCGAGCTGCGCATTCCGCAACTCCATCCTCGGGAAGCGCGGTCTCGGCTTCGAGTGCCGTGAGCGAATCGCGATAGGCAACTTCGAATTCTTCTGCTGACGCCCCGACTCGTTCCCGCCATGTGTCAATGAGCGTGTCCCCGATCGCGTCCTGCCAGGCGGTGACGTTCGCGTCGTCCCACAAGGTCACACTGCCATCAGCTTCTTCGATGACATCACATGCGGACGCCTGCGCCTCCGCCTCCTTTACGAAGTAGGCGTCGAGTGCCTCGTCGGCCGCATCGTCCATGATCGCGCGTACGTCCTCGGGCAGACTTTGCCAGACTTCCGTGTTGATCGACACCGGATAAGTGGTAAGCAGCCCTTGTCGCGGATGACTGACGTAGGGGGCGACTTCATAGAGGCCAGCGGTCTCGACCGAATCGAGAAGGATCCCGGTGAAGGAATCAACGACGCCGCGGTCCAGCGATTCGTAGAGTTCGTTGAAGTTGACCGATACAGGGTTCGCGCCCGCTGCGGAGACAGCGAGGCTGAAGATGCCACTGGCGCGCGTCGAGCGACCCTGTAAGTCGTCGAGCCCCTCGATGGGCGCATCGCTCGCACCCAGGAGCGCATTGCGGGCAGGAAGGAAGAATAGCGGACGAACACCATTGCGCTCGTACTCTGCCTCCATCTCGGCCGACGTGTCGTACATCTCTTTGAGTGCACGCATGCCTGCGAGAGGGTTCTCTACAAGGTACGGAACGCTCGTGATCGACGTGAGCGGTAGCTGGTTCTCGTAATACAGCGCGCCGATGAGTCCGAGATCAGCACGTCCGTCGCCGATGCCTTGGAGGGTGTCATCGGCGGCGAGGAGTCCACCGTTGTAGTTGTATGTGAACTCGATCCGACCGTCGGTGGCCTCAGCAACGGCGTCGCCCCAGTGGCGGACAGCAGCCGAGACGGAGGATGTTTCAGGCGTATACAGGGTCACGGTGAGAGCTCGTTCACCGTCCGCCGATCCGCCGGCGACGATGCCGCCGCCACATCCGGTCAGTGCGAGCGTTACCCCAGCGAGCAGGGCGGTCAAGCGATGCTTCTTCGCATGCATGTCAGTCTCTTTCTTGTTCGGGTATGAGGATTCGGAATTTCAATGTCCGGGTGAATCGAGCGGTGACGCAGCGATGTCGACGAGCGTATTGAGCAAGCACATGTAGGCAAGGTGCGCGTCGAGAGGTACGCCGTCGTCTCCTATCTCAGGAGTGGCGCGTACTCCGTCCATCGCGCCTGCGTCGACGCAGGCCGTGAGCATCCTCTCGACGTCCCGTGGGCTGAGCATCGCGCGCCGGATGCCAGTCGCGTACGCCACCATGGCGCCGAATGCGTAACCACCCCAATCAGAGATCGCAGCGACCATGAATTCGTCAGTGGAGACTGCCGCGGCTGTCCCGGCACCACACTCACATAGGCACGAACGCCCAGCCGGCATGATGTCCTTGGCGGCCTCGTTGGCCACACCGAAGCCGATCTCGTTTCCGCCATCCCCAATGCCGAATGTCAAGATGCCGCGCTCGGCGGCTCGACGGAAGTATTCGTCGGCTTTAGTGTGCACAGCGTCATAGCTGAGTCCCGTGATGCCGTGAATCACGCCTGCGGTGTTAGGCGAGAGCTTCTCGATTGCGATCATCACGGCGGGCTCGAGCCGGTTGATTATGTCCTCGGCATGGCGGGCGCAGTCCTCTCGCTCGATCGGACTCGGTTCATAGACGATGCAGTGCGCGAGCTCCGGGTTTTCCTCAGAGCGTCGGATGTTCATCGCCGCAGCACGAGCGGTCGCACGGACGGGGGCTTCCGCACGGTCCTCGGTGAGGATGGTCACCGACGCGCCATATCCATAGTGCAGCGCTCGCGCTATGGCGATGGCGCCCGGAATACCGTCGACCTCCGAGTGAGGAAGATGCGGCGGACCGCCGGCGCCGGTGAGGATCACGACGTTGTCCCCAGGCGACACTCGTCGCGCTATGGCCGCAACCGCGCGCGACACGAGCGGCTCACCAAACTTCTCACGCACGGCGTCGTACAACTGATTCATTGCGCCACGCGGGAGGTTGCCCACTGCGGGGCGCATCTCCACAGTGGCCAGTCTGTCAATGTTCTCTCCGACAATGGTTGGCATTGGGGCGTCTTCTCTCTGATAGTGGGCTTTCGCAACAGCGGACGGCGAGTCGAGTTGCACGGACACTAGCATGAACAAACGGTTGCGCAACAGTGTTAGAAGCAATTTGCACAACCGATTGCGCTAATGATTACGTGACAACGGGAACCAGGTATCGAAGCCGTTGACGCCCGGAGGTCGAGCTCACCTTCACGAGCTGATCTGATTCATCCGCCGTCCGTTCGCCTCCGGACGTCAGCGCCGGCCGCGCGTGCGAACGTTCAGCGGACGCCGTAGCGCGCGACGATCTCCTCGGTGAGAAGCGGCCAGATGCGCTTGTGCTCATCGCTGAAGGCGACGCCGGAGAGGAACGCCGCGCCGAGGTCACTTGACCGGTCGATGAACAGGAAACTGCCCTGCCCACCGAAGTGCCCTGCGGTCTCAGGCGGAAGACCGTCGCTCAACCAGTGCGGACTCTTCGCACCCTTGAGCTCGAATCCGAGTCCCCACTGGTTGTCATCGAACGAGCCGTAGCCGGGCACGACGCCGCGCAGCCCGGATCGTGAGACCGAGAGCGCGAGGTCGCGCAAGGCGGCCGGGATCAACGCCGGTCGCAGCACTTCGCGTGCGAAGGACAGCAGATCTGCGATCGAGGCTCGATAGCCCGCGGACGGGCGACCGGCCACGTCGGTGTCCTGCATGCCCAACGGCACGATCACTTCGCGGGCCAGCCACTCGCCGAACGGCATGCCGACGGACGCGCCCACGTGCGCACCGAGCGCGTCGAACCCGGCGTTCGAGTAGATCCGCCGCGTTCCGGGCGCTGCCTGCGTCTGGTCACCCTCGAACGGCAGTCCACTGGTGTGGTCGAGCAGGTTCAGCAGTGTGGAGCCCTCCGGCCCGGCCGGCTCGTCGAGATCGACGAGCCCTCGCTCGACGGCGATCAGCACGCCCCACGCCGATATGGGCTTGGACACCGATGCCAGTGGGAGGGCGGCGCGCGGATCTCCCTGCACGGCGACGGTCTGCTCCGGGCCGGTCACCCCTACCAGCGCCGTGTGCGGGAAGCCGTCTGTCGCTGCGAAATTCGTGGTCTCCACCCTCCCATCGTCCCACGTCAACCGTCGCGGACCTCCGCCCGACCATCGCTCACCTGCACGTGCGGCGTGCCGGCCGCCCGCTGAAGCCAGTGCCGATCATGCGTGACGGTCACGACAGCCCCCGGATGGGACCGAACGGCGTGCTCGAGCTGCTCGACCAGTTCGGGATCGAAGTGGTTGGTCGGCTCATCCATCAGCAGGAGGTCGCCGGGTGCAGCCAGCACGATCGCCAGATCGAGTCGCCTGCGCTGCCCGACCGAGAGATCGCGGACGCTGCGGTCGAACTCGTCCTCGCGCAGCAGGCCGAAGCGGAGCAGCGTCGCCGCTGCCTCATCGCGGAACGCGGAGACGGCCTGCGCGAACACCTCGACGACCGTACCCTCGGGAGGCGATGCGACCTCCTGCCGCAGCCACGACACTCGCAGGCCCGGCGCCCGCTCGACACGGCCCGCTCGCGGGGCGAGCTCGCCGGCCAGCACACGCAGCAGCGTGGTCTTGCCCGAGCCGTTGGGTCCGGTCACGGTCCAGCGCTCACCGGCGCGCAGGGTCCATGAAGGCAGTCGCAGCCGCGGTTCCGCATCACGCAGAAGCCCATCGATCGAGACGAGCGGCCCTTCGGCGGGCACCGAGGCGGTGCCCATATCGGCGGCGAAGCGCAACGGCTCCGATGGCGGCATGACAGGCTCGGCGCGCAGCCGGGACACGCGCTCCTTCGCCATGCGGATGCGGCCCATCGCGCCGTGATCACGGCTGCGCGCACGGAAGGCACCGTGGCCGAACCCGTCGAGTTCCAGTTTTCGCGGAATCCCGCTGAGTCGGAACGAGTTCGCGGCCACGAGCGCCTCATTGCGAGCCAGCTCTGCTTTCCATTCCTCATGCCGCTCCGCCTGTCGGCGCCGTTCGGTCGCCCGCGCGATGAGGAACCCGCCGTAACCGTCGCCGTAACGACGCAGCGCAGCATCCTGCACATGGACGATCTCATCGGCGAACCTGTCCAAGAAGGCGCGATCGTGCGTCACCACCACCAGCGCCCCGCGGTGAGCGCGCAACGTCTCATCGAGCCAGGCGAGCGCGGCGTCGTCGAGGTCGTTCGTCGGTTCGTCGAGCAGCAGCAGCTCCGCCATCGACGAGATCGCGACGGCGAGAGCCAAGCGCGCCCGCTCACCACCGGAGAGCTCGCCGACCGGCCGAGCCCGGTCGATGTCGCCGATGCCGAGTTGTTCGAGCGCGACGTCGACCCGCTGGTCGACGCGGTAGCCGTCTCGGGCTTCGAAGCGATCGACCAGTTCGGCGAGGTCGTCGAGCAGCACCTGTTGCTCGGTCTCGGCAGCATCCGCCAACCGCTCGGAGACGATCCGGATGTCGCGCTCGAGCGCACGCAGGTCAGAGAGCAGCAGATCGACGGCATCCTGCACGGATGCGTTCTCTGGAAAGCGCGGATCCTGCGCTGCGTGGGCGATGCCACCGGGGATGACGACGCGCGTCTCACCCGCGGTAGGACTCACCGAGCCCGCGATGAGGTCGAGCAGAGTCGACTTGCCGGCGCCGTTGTCGCCGATGATCGCGAGACGATCGGTGCGACCGATCACGAGATCGACGTGATCGAGCACGACGCGTTCGGCGACGCGCACCGAGGCTGAACGCAGTTCGCACACGCGATGCCCGCGACGGGCGGAAGGGGAAAGGGCAGATGGGTACATGAGAACTCCTCCGCGACGGTCCACGACTGTCGCGACGATTCGCGCATCAGCGATGCGGATCGGAACAAGGGCCTCGAGCGCGCCGATCAGATGACGCGTTCGCTCAGGACCCGCCGCGGAGATGTCTCGACGCGGCGTCCCGATCTAGTGCTTCAGAGTACCCACGGTCAGAGACCATAGCAGAGATTCGCTCCGCTGCCGAGACCCCGCCGCATCGCCGAGACCCCTGCGTGCAGACGTCGATGACCGGGCGGGGTCTCGACTGCAATCAGGGGTCTCGGCGGCGGGGAATGAGAGCTAGGCGCCCTTGAGGCGCTCAGCCAGGTACTCGTGAAGCTTCTCGACGGGGATGCGCTCCTGCGCCATCGTGTCGCGATCGCGCACGGTGACGGCGTGGTCATCGAGAGAGTCGAAGTCGACCGTCACGCAGAACGGCGTGCCGATCTCGTCCTGACGACGGTAGCGCCGACCGATCGCGCCGGCATCGTCGAAGTCGATGGCCCAGCGTCCACGCAGCGAGTCGGCGACCTCGCGCGCGAGCGGCGACAGCTTCTCATTGCGCGACAGCGGAAGCACGGCGACCTTGACAGGCGCCAGACGGGGGTCGAGCTTGAGCACGGTGCGGGTGTCGGTGCCGCCCTTCGCGTTCGGCACCTCCTCCTCGACGTACGAGTCGACCAGGAACGCCATCATCGAGCGGGTGAGTCCGAACGACGGCTCGATGACGTACGGGGTGTAGCGCTCACCGGATGCCTGGTCGAAGTAGGACAGGCTCTGGCCGGACGCCTCCGAGTGGCTCGAGAGGTCGTAGTCGGTACGGTTGGCGACGCCCATGAGCTCGCCCCACTCCTTGCCGGGGAAGCCGAAGCGGTACTCGAAGTCGATCGTTCCGGCGGAGTAGTGCGCCCGCTCGTCCTCGGGAACATCGAAGCGGCGCATGTTGGCCGTGTCGATGCCGAGATCCTCGAACCATGCCCAGCACGCCTCGACCCAGTGCTCGAACCACTCCTGCGCCTCTGCGGGCGGCACGAAGTACTCGATCTCCATCTGCTCGAACTCGCGCGTGCGGAAGATGAAGTTTCCCGGCGTGATCTCATTGCGGAAGGCCTTGCCGACCTGGCCGATGCCGAACGGCGGCTTCTTACGGCTCGCCGTGAGCACGTTGGCGAAGTTCACGAAGATGCCCTGTGCCGTCTCCGGACGCAGGTAGAACAGTCCGGACTCGTCGTCGACGACACCGAGGTAGGTCTTGACCAGGCCCGAGAACGCCTTCGGCTCGGTGTACTGCCCCTTGTTGCCGCAGTTCGGGCACGGCACGTCGGCGAGGCCGTTCTCGGCCTTGCGTCCCTTGCGCGCCTCGAAGTCCTCGACGAGGGTGTCGGCGCGGAAGCGCTTGTGACAGCTGAGGCACTCGACCAGCGGGTCGGTGAAGGTCGCCACGTGGCCGGAGGCCTCCCAGACGCGCTTCGGGAGGATGATCGAGGAGTCGAGGCCCACCATGTCGCCGCGTCCGCGCACGAAGGTCTGCCACCACTGACGACGGATGTTCTCCTTCAGCTCCGTGCCGAGGGGACCGTAGTCCCACGCGGAACGCGAACCGCCGTAGATCTCACCCGCTTGGAACACGAACCCGCGGTGGCGGGCGAGGCTGATGACCTTGTCTAGACGGGACTGTTCGGCCACGGTGGCTCCAATGGTCGGGAGAGATTCGGATGCTGCGCGCGGACATGCCGCGGCGTCATCCATCCTATCCGCGCCGGCGCGCCCGATTCAGCCCTCGGCCGAGGCAGCCGCGGCAGCCGCGCGCACGAGCCACGCCGGTGTCTTGCCAGGGCGCGCGAAGGGTACGAGCTGCCCGGCGGCGCTCTCTGCCACGAGCTGCTCGGCGCGCGCGATGCGGGTGGCCGGACGCTTGGCTGTCGCGATCCAGTGGCGCACCGCCTTGCGGTACCCAGGGGCTGCGGCGTCGAGGAACGCCTGCGCAGCGACCGAGGAGTCGAGCACGGCCTGCACGTCGGGCTCGAGCTCTGCGGTGTCGTTCTCATGGGAATACGTCCCGGTGCGGTCTACGCTGCGGGCCTCGAACGCGGCCAGGCCGGCGGGCGCCATCTTCCCCTCGGCCACGAGGCGCTCGACGTGGGTCACATTGACCTTCGACCAGGTGCTGCCCGCTTTCCGCGGCGTCCAGCGCTGACGCCGCCGGTCGTCGTCGATGGGCTGCGACACCGAGTCGATCCATCCGAAGCACAGAGCCTCGGGCACGGCATCCGCCCACGTCAGACCACGATCGGCGACGTGCGCCTTGCGCACCTCCATCCACAACTCCGATTCGGAGGCGTGATGCCGTTCGAGCCAGGTGCGGAACTCCGCCGCGTCGCGGAAGTACACCGCGGGCTTCTCCGCCGAACCGCCCACCTGCCCCACCTCATCGCCCATGGAACCAGGATGCCACGAGCATCCGACACCGGCTCAGCGGTGAGGGAAGGCCTCTCCCCCGCCCGCGGCGAGCGCCTCGGCGACGATGCGTGCGTGCTCGTCTGCCATCTCCTGCGGCAGCGGCGGGAGGACGTCGTCCCAGAAGGCGAGTGCGGCGCCGCGTCCCTGCATCATGCCGGCCGGGCGAGCGAGTGCCCACATGTGCAGATGCGCTGAGCCGTCATTCCATCGCGAGAAGTGGCAACGCGCGACACCCGGGATGCTCTTGACCGCCTCCGAGATCCGCTGCATTAGCGGCCCGAGTGCGGCGAGCACCTCGACCGGTGCGTCCTCGAGCAGCCAGTGATCGCGCGGCGAGACCCACGCCATGAAAGGCAGGCCGCTCAGCTCGGATCTCATACCCACCTGCCACAGATCGTCATGCCAGATCGTGCTCGCGGAGGGCTCGCACGCACCGCACTGCGATGGATCCGCCTCACCGCCGCGCGGCTTCTCCGGCACCAGCATCGGCTCGAGCGGCCGCATGGCGATCTCGTCGAAGGCCCATGGCAGGCCGTCAGTCAGCGTCGACGCATCCAGTCGCTCGCCGATCGGCAGTCGGGAATGGAACGGTGACTGCGCTGGTATCTGCTCGACGTCGCTCATGCACCCATCGAACCATGTCGGTGTCCGGTGCCGCGCCGGAGGCACCGGACACCGATGAGGAGGGCCCCGCTCACTCGGTGAACAGGTACCCCTGCTTCACGTCGAAACCGGCGACACGCAGGCCCCGCCCGAGCATCTGCTCCATCTCGCCGCGCAGCCGCAGGCGCCACTCGTGCGCGGCGTCGGGGTCGGACACCCGCATCCCCTCGACGTCAGAGGGGATCTCGAGCGTCGCCACGACGGTCTCCGCCGCAGGATGCTTGGCGATGTCGGCGAGCGCCCACTCGACGTCGAGACGGTCGCTCTCGTCGCCGGCGTCACCACCGCCGAAGATGCCGTAGTTGTTCACCGAATAACCGGTGACCCGCGCGCCCAGCACGGTGAGGAAGAAGTGCGCGTTGCGTGCGACGAGCGGATCGAAGGTCCACGTGATCCGCCCGACTTCGCGCGAGAACGCCCACTGGCGCTGATGCTCCTTGAGCTCGCGCCCCCACCCGCGTCCGCGGTACTCGGGAATCAGTGCGGTGATGTGGGAATGCATCGTGCGCTGACCGGGAACGCCGAAGAAGGCGACGGAAGCCCCGACCATGCGCTCCGATCCGTCCTCGTCGTCGAACAGCCCGACGACGTAGTTGCCGGATTGCTGCAGCGCACGCAGCGTGCCCGCATCGATGACGCGCTCCGGCCCGCGGATGGAATCGAGCAGGCTCTGCGCGTCGATGATGAGTTCAACGGTGTCCAGGTCACGTATGGTTCGCACGCACCCAGTCTGCCCCTCCTCGGCCCCGATGCGGAAACGACAGGGCGGATGCTCTCACTTGAGCAGCCGCGACTCCATACGGGTGACGACGTCTTCGGCGCTGGTGAACATCAGCAGCGAGCTCGGCGCTCCGCGCTCCAGTGCGAGCACGCCGATGCTGTCTCCGAGTTCGACGATCTCGAACTCGTAGTCGCGCGCGAGCCGGTGGAACTGCGACGCCTGCGAGGCCACGAGCTCCGCACCTCTGACGATCTGCACGCCGTCCGGCCCGCGGTCGACGCGGAACTCCACGTCGGGGTGCAGCACGCTCACCAGGCGCGTGAAGTCGCCGCTGCGGGCGGCGGCGAGGAACGCGTCGACGACGGCCCGCTGCTGCTCCCGCGTCGCGCTGGACTGCGGCGAAGACGGATCAGCGCCGCGAACGCGGTCGCGCGCACGGCTGGCGAGCTTGCGCGCGGCCTGCGGCGTGCGCGCGACGATCTCGGCGATGTCCTCGAACCGCAGACCGAAGACGTCGTGCAGCACGTACGCCAGTCTTTCGTCGGGCGTGAGCTGCTCGAGCACCAGCATGAGCGCGTACCCGACCCGATCCGCCTGCTCCACGAGAGCGGCAGGTCCGTGCTCGTCCGGCAGCGCCTCGACGTCGGGCAGCGCGTCGAGGGGATTCTCCTGTCTCCTCGTGCGCGAGCGCAGCTGGTCGAGACAGATCCGGCTCACGACGCGCGTGAGCCACGCACGCGTGTCGTCGATCGCCTCTTCGGCCCGTTCGAGCCGGAACCACGATTCCTGAACGGCGTCCTCCGCGTCGGCGTGCGAGCCGAGCATCCGGTAGGCGACGGCGGTCAGGTATCGCCGATGAGCGTCGAACTCGACCGCGAGCGCAGTGCTGTCCATCATGATTCCTCTCGTGCCCTGCGCAGGTTACCGCGCGGGCATCGGGGACGGTGCGAAGGTCCGTGAGAAAAGATCCGACGGATCGTAGGCGTCCTTGAGGGCCGCCAACCGCCGCCGCGTGGATTCCGGGTAGACGGATGCCACGGCATCCGCCGACGTGCCGTCCAACGAGTTCGCGTATGCGCCATGCGTGAGCGGCTGCAGCACCTGCCAGACCCCGTCCATGCGGGCACGCAGCCCCTCGTAGGCGGCGTCGGGGGCCGCCGCGAAAGTGCTCACCATCAACTCCGCACCGCGATGGGCGAACGCCGTGGCCTCGGCCGAGACCTCCCCGTACGCTCCACCGAGGCTGTGCAGCACGATGGATGCCGGCTGGTCGGACGCGGCGATGCGCGCCACCGCCTCGGCCGCCGCATCCGCGGAATCGGACGCGACGAAACCACTCCGAAGCGCGACCCGCAGTCCCTCCGGGAGCTCGTTCCCGTCGTGCAGCAGCTCGGCATACGGCAGCTGCCCGACGTCCTGCGTCAACGGGGCGGCCGACGCCCCCACCGCCGCCAGAGCGTCGTCCAGCGCCCCTGCGTCGCAACGCACGAACGTCAGCTCGATGGGAGCATCCACGCCACCGGCGAACGGGTTCGAGAGCACCATGGTCGAGCTGATCTCCTGGGGAGCGGTGCGCATGTAACGCGTCCAGGCCGGCACGACCCGCGCAGCCTGATCAGCGGCAAACGTGAGCGACGCCCTGGTGAACAGCCGAGCGGGCTGCGCCTCGAACTCGAACGCGGTCACGATGCCGAACGCCCCACCGCCGCCGCGCAGCGCCCAGAACAACTCGGCGTGCTCATCCTCATCCACGCGGAGCACCGCACCGTCGGCCGTGACCAGTTCGACTGCCCGAAGATGATCGAGCGTGAGTCCATGCCGCCGCACGAGCCAGCCGATGCCGCCGGAGAGAGTCAGTCCCCCGACACCCACATCCGCCGTGTCACCGGAGGAGATCACGAGTGCGTGCGGGGTCAGCGCGTCCACCACCTGACGCCATACGGCGCCCCCGCCAACGCGCACCCTGCGTCCGTCGAGGACGTCGACGGTGCCGAGTCCTGCGAGATCGATGACGATGCCCCCGTCGACGGTGCTGAGCCCCGCGGCGGAATGGCCTCCTCCGCGCACCGCGACGGGAAGATCGGATGCCGCGGCGAAGCGCACGGCACGCTGCACGTCCTCGACGTCGACAGGACGGAGGATGAGCGCAGGTTCGGCGAAGGCGAGCGCGGTTCGCGCCGCCTTCCGGTAATCGGGCGAGCCAGGGGTGATGATCTCGCCGGTGAAGCTCTCGAGCTCTTCGCGGGTGGGTGCAGTCATGGTGTCTCCTTCAGCTGTCCGCGGATGCGGTTCATGAAGGAGACGACAGTCGTCACGGAAGTGTGACCGATCCGCCGCACATCGTCGTTCAGGAGCCGACGAACTCCTCGGACGGGCCGAAGTCCGGGCTCTCCCGCACCTCGACGGTGGAGCCCAGCCCGTCGGTGTCGAGTACGACGATCTCGTTCGCACCGGCCCTCCAGAGCGGGGCCGGGGCGTACAGCGTCTGCTGCGGTCCGACCTTCCAGTAGCGACCGAGGAGGAATCCGTTGAGCCAGACCATTCCCTTGGTGCCGCCGGGGAACGCGAGCCACGCATCCGCCGGGATCTCGACGGCGATCGTCGCGCGCGCGACACCATCGGGCAGACCATCGGCTGCCGCGCTCGAGGCGGGCCGCGCCGCCTCCGCACCCTCCGCGGAAGGTGACGCGTCGCGCGGAAGCGCACGGTGCGTCCAGCCGTGCACGTACCGGCGGCCGTTGATGCGCACCCCGTGCATGATGCCCTTGCCCTCGCCGGTGCGCGGACCGTAATTGATGCGTCCGAGGCTCTCGACCACGACCGTCAGCGTCGCCCGGCGCGCACCGCCAGGCAGCGTCAGCGACAGCTGCCCGTCGCGTTCCAGCGTTCCGACACGCTCGTCGTCGACGAAGACCGTGGCGCGATCGTGCAGCGTGTCGATGTCGACCGTCGCATCCGCCGGCACGTCGATGTGCGCCTGATACGCCACGATGCCGTCCTCGACGCCGAGCTGCTCGAAGGTCTGCGGCATGGGAGTGGTCTCGCCCACCGCAGGCAGCGACCCGACGAACTCGCGCAAGGAGGCCACCGGATGCAACGGCGCCGCCTGCGCGGCCTGCACCGGTGCCGGTGCGGGACGCTGCGGCAGCTCGCCGTCGTGGAATGGCGCGAACGCCGCACGCAGCGCCTCGAACTTGGCGTTGAGCGATCCGTTCTCACCGATCGGCGCATCCGAGTCGTAGCTCGTGATGGTCGGCTGCAGCGCGCCGTCATGGTTGGCGCCGTTCCACAGCCCGAAGTTCGTGCCGCCGTGGGCCATGTAGACGCTGACGGATCCACCGGCCGCGAGCAGCTCTTCGACCGTGCCGATCATGCTCTGCGCCGAACGCACGTGATGCTGCTCGCCCCAGTGATCGAACCACCCTCCCCACAGCTCGCTGCACATGAGGGCATCCTCCTGACGACGCAGCTCCTGTGCGGCGGCGACACCGGTGCCGAAGGTGAACGTCGGGAGGGCGCCTTCCACCGAACCGTGCGCGACCATGTCGGCGGTGATGCCGTCAGCCGTCGTCAGCAGCTCCACGATGCCGCGTGAACGCAGCGCATCGCGCTGGTGCTCGAGATACGCGTGATCGCTGCCGAACGACCCGTACTCGTTCTCGATCTGCACGGCGACGACGGGCCCGCCGAACGCGGCCTGCAGCGGCACGATGCGCGGGATCAGCGCGTCGTACCAGCGATCGACGGCGGCAAGGTATTCCGAGTCGCTCGTACGCAGCGCATTCACCCGGCCGGTGAGCCAGGACGGCAGCCCGCCGTTCGACCATTCAGCGCAGATGTACGGACTCGGGCGCAGGTAGACGTCGAGTCCCACCTCGCCGGCCAGACGGATGAAAGACTCCAGATCGCGCCAACCGTCGAAACGGGGTTCGCCCTCGGTGCGCTCATGGAAGTTCCAGGCCACATAGGTGTCGACCGTGTTCGCCCCCATCACAGCCAGGCGACGCAGGCGATCCTCCCACTGCCCGGGATGGACGCGGAAGTAGTGCAGTGCGCCCGCAAGGATCCGGTACGGCCGACCGTCTCGGATCAGCTGCCCGTTCCGAGATGCGATCGCGGGAGCGACGTCCGGCGAGGACGAGGATGCGTGGTTCAAGAGGACTCCTGCGTGACTCTCGCTCCGACCCTGCGGAGTGCGGACGGATGCGTGTCGTGCGCAGCCGCGCATGACTCTACCGGACGGCCTCGATGTCGCTCCGACGCGCCCTGCACTTCCTGACACCGGTAGCCTGGCGGAGTGGGAGATCGAGACGACAGAGCCAGGAAACGCCTCTCCCGCACCCCCAATCGAGGCCTCACTGTCGCGGTGCTCGCGTTCGCCGGCCTCTGCGCGTCGTTCATGTTCACGCTGGTCGTGCCCCTGCAGGCCGAACTGCCCACACTGCTGAACGCGTCACGCGAGGACACCACCTGGGTCGTCACGATCACGTTGCTGGTCGCCGCCATCGCGACCCCGATCTCCGGTCGCCTCGGCGACATGTACGGCAAGCGCCGCGTCATCGTGGTGCTGCTGGCGGCACTCATCGTCGGCTCGGTGATCGCCGCGCTCTCCGGGTCCATCGTCGGCGTGATCATCGGCCGGGCGCTGCAGGGCGGCGTCACCGGCGTCATCCCGCTCGGCATCGCGATCATGCGAGACATCCTCCCGACGAACCGGCTCGGCACCGCCGTCGCACTCATGAGCGCCACCATGGGCGTCGGCGGAGCGCTCGGGATGCCGCTGGCCGCCTATCTGGCGATCAACGCCGACTGGCATTCGCTGTTCTGGCTTGCGGCCGGTCTCGGCATCACAGGGCTCATCCTCGTGCTGTTCCTCGTTCCAGAGGACGTGCTGCTCTCCCCCGGTCGCCTCGACGTGCCGGGTGCGATCGGCCTCGCGATCGGGCTGACCGGGCTGCTCCTGTACGTGTCGCGCGGCGCGCAGTGGGGGTGGACGTCGCCCATCGGACTCGCACTTCTCATCGGCGGTGTGCTCGTGCTGCTGGTGTGGGGCTGGTATCAACTCCGCACGAAGGATCCGCTGCTGGATCTGCGCGTCGCCGCGCGCCCCGCCGTGCTGTTCACGAACATCGCCGCGATCGGCATGGGATTCGCGCTGTTCGGATCGAATGTCACGTTCCCGCAGATGCTCGAACTCCCCGTGGAGACGGGGTCCGGCTTCGGGCTCGACATGATCACCGCCGCGTTCATCGTGATGCCAGCCGGACTGGTGATGATGGTGATCTCCCCGCTCTCCGGATGGCTCGAGCGCACGGTGGGTCCGCGGCCGCTGTTCACCGTCGGCGCGTCGGCGATCGTGCTCGCCTACGTCTACGTGCTGATCTGGTCGACCGAATGGTGGAACATCCTCGTCGCCAACGCGATCATCGGCGTCGGCATCGGCTTCACGTTCGCCGCCATGCCGATGATCATCATGCGCGCGGTGCCCGCGAACGAGACGGGCGCATCGAACGGGCTGAACGCCCTGTTCCGCTCGGTGGGCACCTCGAGCGCCTCCGCCGTCATGGGCGCGGTGCTGGCCGCCATGAGCGTGGAGATCGACGGCGTCGCCGTGCCCACGCGGGAGGCATTCAACGTCTGCTACTGGCTCGCCATCGTCGCCGCCATCATCGCCGTGGTGCTGTCGCTGTTCATCCCGAAGAGCCGCGCGATCGAACCGCACCCGTCACTGCCGAGCTGAGCACGCCGTCGGACGCGGTCAGAGCGTGAAGCCGTCCGGATCACCCGTGCGCGGTGCGCGCAGCCGATCGGGAACCGGCCACGGCAGCACGAACTGCTCGGCGGCCGTGCGGCTCATGTCGCCGTAGTCGTCGACCTTCACGACGATGCGCCCTGGGGTGCCCTGGCGATCCGGAGTCACCTCGACCATGCGCACTCGGAGCGGACGCTCGGCTTCGCCCTCGAGCATCCACGGATCGGCGAGCCACGAGAGACCGTGCTCCTCCAGCGCGGTCTCGGCATCGAGCCATTCGATGGGATCCGAGATCGCACGACCGAGCACATCCACCGCCACCCAGTCGTCGCCTGCCGGGTGGATCCATCCGAGCAGCTCGCCGTCGTCACGGCGATGCGGGGTCCAGTCGTCCATCCGACGAGGGTACCCGGGCAGAATGGGAGCATGGTCGCACCCCTTCCTCGCATGACGCAGGAGCAGTCCCGGGCCTGGCTCGCGCTGATCAGTACGGCCGAACTCCTTCCGGCAGCCCTCGACGCTCAGTTGCAGCGCGACGCCGACCTCACGCATTACGAGTTCATCGTGCTCAGCACGCTTCGACATGGGGGCGCCATGCGCCTGAGCGACCTGGCCACGGCGACCAATGCGACTCTCCCCCGCTGCTCGAAGGTCGTCCGCAGACTCGAGCAGAGGGGCCTGCTGGAGCGGGAGGAGAGCGCGACCGATCGACGCAGCGTGCTGCTGAATCTCAGCCGACAAGGCCGCCGCCGGCTGGTGCTCGCCGCACCCGACCACTTCGCCACGGTGCACCGGCTCGTGCTCGATCACCTCGCACCCGAGCAGCTCGACGCCCTCGCGGACGCTCTCGAGCCCGTCGTGCAGGCCCTCGATCCCCAGCACAGATTCGGCCCTTTCTGACCGATCCGATACGGGGCCGCCGATGTCCGGTGTCACGACGCGGTCAGCGCGATGTACTTCTCCTCCATGAACTCGAGGATCCCTTCGGAGCTCCCTTCCCGCCCCAGACCACTCTGCTTGACCCCACCGAATGGCGCGGCCGGATCGCTCACCACTCCACGATTCACAGCGACCATACCGGCCTCGAGCCGACGCGCGACCGCGAGCGCCGACCGCTCCTCCCCGAAGACGTAGGCCATCAGCCCGTAGATCGTGTCGTTCGCCATTCGGATCGCTTCATCGACGTCGTCGTAACGCACTATCGCCGCCACCGGGCCGAAGATCTCGTTGACGTTGATGGAGGATCCGTGCGTCACACCGGTGAGCAGGGTCGCATCGTAGAAGGCACCGTCTTCGTAACGGCGTCCGCCCCGAACGATCGTCGCCCCTTCGCCGACCGCAATGTCGACGAGATCGGCGACCTTGTTGCGTTCCGTCACCGATACGAGCGCACCCAGGCTGTTGGAGCGGTCAAGCCCCGGCCCCACGGTGAATTTCGAGAGCTCAGCGGAAAAACCCTCGACGAAGGCATCGTGCAGCGAGTCGTGGACGTAGAACCGATTCGCCGCGGTGCATGCCGATCCTCCGTTGCGCATCTTCGCCTGCACTGCACCCTCGATCGCCAACTCGAGATCGGCCCCAGGCAGCACGATCGCCGGTGCGTTGCCGCCGAGTTCCATCGATGCGCTCACCACGCTCGCCGCGCACTCGCGCAGCAGGTCACGTCCGACCTCCGTCGACCCAGTGAAGGAGAGCTTGCGCACCTCCGGGCGATTGATCATCTTCGCGACGATCGGTCCGGTCGGCACGGGCGTCACGAGGTTGACGACTCCCCTGGGAAAGCCGACGCGCTGGAGCACGTCGACCATGTACGCCGCCGTGAGCGGAGTCTCACGAGCCGGCTTGAGAATCGTCGTGCAACCCGCGGCCAGCGCCGGCGCGAGCTTCCGTGTCGCCATCGCCGCAGGGAAGTTCCACGGCGTGATCAGCAGCGAGACCCCGATGGGCTGCCTGTCGACGACGATCCGCTTGTCACCACCAGGCGAGAGCCGATAGTCGCCAGGAACCCGCACGGCTTCCTCCGCGAACCACCGGAAGAACTCCTTCGCGTAGCCGGCTTCCGCCATGGCATCTGTCCAGGATTTACCGTTCTCGCGAACCATCACCTCGGCGAAGACCTCCACCTCATCAGTGAGCACGTCGTACGCGGTCCGCAGCAGTTCACTTCGCTCCCGCGGGGGAGTCTCGGCCCATGACTGCTGGGCGGCGGCCGCGGCATCCACCGCCGCCATGCAATCGTCCTCCGTGGCGACTGCGAACCGCTCGATGACGGTGAGGTCGGAGGGATCCACGACGTCGAACCGCTCGCCAGACGATCCTGCCCGCCAAACGCCATCGATGAACAAGTCGGCGATGTAGGTCATGAGAGGGTCCGTTCTGTCAGTGTCCCATTGTGCGCGTCGGTGAGGATCTGGAGGAGCAGCTCACGCGAAGTTGGGACCGGTGCGATCGCGATCAGACGCCCTGACGCCAGGCCGAGCTCGGCGATGCGCGGCAGCTGATCGGCGGTGATGCCGATCTCCGCGAGTGAGCCGGGCACTCCGATCGACCGATTGATCTCGATGATCGCCGCGACCGCGTCATCGGCGCCGAGCGCTCGGCCGATGCTCGCGAGCCGCTCGGCGACCGCGGGATCGTCGCGGCATGCGTTCAGAACGTAGGGCAACATGAGACCCGTTCCGAGTCCGTGCGGCGTGTGCGTAAGCGCCCCGATGGGGTACTGCAGCGCGTGCGAGAGATGGGTGCCTGTGGGGCCGAACGACATCCCGCCCAGCAGGCTCGCGAAGGCGACCTCTTCGCGCGCCCTCCGATTCATCGGTTCTGCGACAGCGACGGGGAGCCACTCGCCGAGCTTCTCGATTCCCTGCAGGGCGATCAGTTCGGAGAACATGTTGCGCCCGGTGAACACCGGTACTGTGCGCGACCAGTCGAGATCGACCGGTGCTGACGTGTATGACTCGACGAGGTGCACGAGGGCATCGATTCCCGAGAATGCGGTGACGGTCCCAGGGGCACCGAAGCCGAACTCTGGATCGACGATCGCGGCGACGGGGATGAGGTGCGGGCTCGAGATGCCGACCTTGAGCGCGCGGTCAGGGTCGGAGACGACGGCGACCGGAGTCACCTCGGACCCGGTGCCGGCCGTGGTGGGCACCGCGACGAGGGGCACGATGGGTCCCGGAACGGCATTCTCCCCGTAGTAGTTCGAGAGCGGACCGCCGTGCGCGGCGAGCAGCCCGACGAGCTTCGCGGCGTCCAGAGCACTGCCCCCTCCCACCGCGAGGATGGCGTCGGGTGAGATGCGCCGCGCGAAGTCCCCCGCGACATCGAGAGAGGCCACCGGAAGCTCCGGTGTGATGTCGCTGTAGACGAAGAGATCGAGCCCTGCGCGCTCGATCGCCGTCGTGACCTCTCGGAAGATCTCGGTCTCCGTGAGAAAAGGGTCAACGATCGCGAGGACGCGCCGTCCGTGCAGTGCGAGCAGCTCGGGAAGTTGCGCACGCGTACCGTAACCGAAGTGCACTCGTGCAGGCATCCGGAGTGTTCCGGTGAGGGGATGGATCATGGTTCTCCAGTCTTTGGTTCGTGGGCACGTCGAAGCAAGCGCAGGCGGTTCAGCGTGCGTCTGCGGTGAATGCTGTGGACTCGGGCGGAGCGGCTAGCGGTCGCCCAGCTCATCGCTGAGGGCGGATGCGGTCTCCCGCAACTGGGTGAGCACCGGAGAGCCGGGGGTGAGATCGACTGCGGAATCCGAGCCGAGAAGCGCGATCGTCGCGGCGATACCATATTCATCGAACACCGGTGCCGCCGCAGCGAACACGCCACCCGAGTGATGGGAGACGCGGTAGCCGTTGCGGCGGGCCTCGTAGACCGCTGCTTCGATCTCCGCCCGCTGCGCCGGCGTCGCATCCTCGGTCATCTTGTTGAAGGCGTCGTGATCGGAGCGGTGAGCAAGGAAGACATGCGACTGCGCCGCCCACATGTCGAGCAGTGACCCGCGGCGCACCGTCACAACGATCGCGCGGCTCCGCTCCTCCTCCACGAGGGTGGCGACAGGACCCCGTGCACCCCAGAGGCTGAGCACAGCTGTCATCTTCACTGCCGCACCGAGCTCGGCGAGATACGGCGGGGCGATCTCGACGACTCGTCTGCGCCCGAGTGCCTGAATCCCGAGCTGCAGCATCAGTCCCCCCAGAACGAACGTGCCTCTGCGGGGCCCGCGCTCGAGTATCCCGGCAGTGACGAGCGACGTGCAGTAGCGATACGCCGTCGTACGGTTCAGACCCAGCCGCTCGGCCACGTCGGCCGCGGTGAGTTCGGTCGTGTGCGGACCGAAAAGTGAACAGACCTGTCCCACTCGTGCGACCGCCTGGATCTCGGAACTCGATGCTTCGCTGCCTGCCGCGGTGTTCGCCATTCCTGAATGGTAGTTCAGGCCGACAACGTCCGCGGAGCCCCGTGAGGGCGCGGGGCCCGGGGGTCACCCTGCCAACCAGTCGGTCAGTTTGGTGGTGGTCTCATTGAAGGTGTCCGCATACCAGGGCACATCCTGCACCAGGGTCTCACCCGTGTTGACGTTCGGGTCGAAGACGGCCAGCTGACTGGCGAACTCGTTCAGCTTCGGCGTGGCCGCGCTGTTGATGGGAGCGACACCGAGGAGCTCGGAGATCTTCGCGACCGGTCCCGGCTCGACGACACTTGAGACGAAGCTTTCGACAGCCTCCTTCTTCGTAGAGCCGAGCGGCACGGCGAACGCGTTGAGCGAAGCGACCGCGACGTCCCAGACGATCGTGATCTCGTCGCCACCTGCCAGCATCGGCACGAGACGCGAGTCGGGCAGGAAGAACATGTCCACCTGGTCGGCCGCGACAGACTGCTGCAGCGCGCCGATGTTCGGAGCGAAGGTCGTGACGTCCCGGATCGTGTCCCACTTCTCCAGCGCACGGTCCACGTCGAGCGGGTACATGTCCTCGGGCTTCACCCCGTCCGCGATCAACGGGTACTCGAGGATGCCGTTCTGCAAGTTGGTCGCGACACCGCGCTGCCCCGGGAACTTGTCGGTGTCGAAGAATTCGGCGATCGTCTTCGGACCCTCGCCCTCGGGGAAGGCGTCAGTGCGGTAGGCCATCGGCGTCGTGTTGATCCAGTTGGCGACATAGCAGTCGCCGACCGAGCCCTCGATGAGGTCGGTTTGGTCGATGTCCGCGAGATCGAGGTGCTCGAAGAGCGTCCCGCAGTTCTGCTCCGCCGCGTACGGGGCGATGGCCATGACGTCCCACTGCACGGCGCCAGCGTCGACCTGAGCCTTCACCTGTGCGACATCGGGTGGGGACGTGTTGACGAACGTCACGTTCGGATGATCTGCCGTGTACGGCTTCTGCCAGGCTTCTATCTGCGCGTCCTGGCCATCGCCGCCGTATCCGACGTAGGTGATGCTGATCGGCGCATCCGCGTCTTCGCCACCTCCGCCCGACGTTTCGGTGGGACCGGCACAGCCTGCCAGCAGCCCGGCCAGCGCGAAGGCGCTGACACCCATCAGGGCGATTCTGCGTATGGACACCATTGTCATCCTTTTCTCGGGTTACTCTTCTGGTTCTCAGGAGCGGATGCGGATCTCGTACTATGCGGCGACGATCCGCTGTCTTTCGGGCTTCCACCACGCGACCACCGCGTCGCCGACCGAGAGCGTGGAATCGAGCGCATCGATACGCGCGCTGCCCTGCTGCCCGGAGGGCCCGAGGGCGAGCTGCGCGGTTCGGTACGATCCCATGTACTCCAGATCGGACAGTGTCGCGCTCACCGTGTTGGCACCGGGCGGCACCGATCCGATATCGCGCGCGATGCCGAGATCCTCAGGTCGCACGATCACGGCGCTGTGCGACAGAACACCGGGATGGTCGGTGACAGTGGCCGGATCGATCGACCAGGTCTGACCGTCCCAGCCCGCCTGACCGCCGAGCGAGGCGTCGCCGAGGTCGAAGACGTTGGAATCGCCGAGGAACATCGCCGTGAAGAGCGAGTCGGGCTCCCGGTAGAGCTGCTCGGGCGAGCCCACCTGCTCGATGTGCCCGCCGTTGAACAGCGCGATGCGGTCGGAAAGGTTCATCGCCTCCTCCTGATCGTGCGTGACGAAGACGAACGTCGAACCGACCTCACGGTGGATGCGCCGAATCTCCATCTGCAGCGCGGCCCGGAGATTGCGGTCAAGAGCTCCCAGCGGCTCGTCCAACAAGAGCGCTTTCGGGTTGAAGACGATCGCGCGAGCGAGGGCCACACGCTGCTGCTGTCCGCCCGAGAGCTGCGAGGGGTAGTTGTCGTCACGCCCGAGCAGTTGTACGAGTTCCAGGACCTCGGCGACTCTGCGCCCGACCTCCTGCTTCGGGACCCTGCGTTCGCGCAACGGGTAGGCGACGTTCTGCGCGACGGTCATGTGAGGGAAGAGCGCATAATTCTGGAACAGCATCCCCAGATCACGCTTGTGCGGAGGCAGGCGCCCGACGTCCGTGCCGTTGAGTGCGATCGTGCCCTCAGTCAGGGTCTCGAAGCCGGCGATGAGGTTCAGGGTGGTGGTCTTTCCCGAGCCGCTCGGCCCGAGCAGAGTCATGAACTCCCCCGGCTCGATGGTGAGCGAGATGTTCGCGACGGCGGGTGCTGCGAGGCCGTAGTCCTTGGTCACGTCCCTGAGGCTGATCTCCGTACCCTGCTTGCCCCCCGCTGAAGACGAATCGACCGAGGCTACCTGCGCTGTGTTCGAGATGGTCACGGTATTTCTCCTAACGGGAATTCTTGCGAGTGCCGACCAGTTGCGGCACGAGGATGATGATGGTCACGGCGACGACGACGATGGTCGATGCCGCTGAGATCGTGGGGTCGAGCTCATATGTCACCGCGTTGTACATCTGCACGGGGAGCGTCTGGAACGTGGGCGACCTCAGGAAGAGAGCGATGACCACTTCATCGAACGACGTGACGAACGCGAAGATCGCGCCGCTCACGATCCCCCGACTGATGAGCGGCAGAGTGACGCGCAGGAACGAACGCAGCGGCGAGGCTCCCAGTGATGCTGAGGCGCGCAGGAGCGTCTGGTCGAAGCCGCCGAGTGAGCTCGTGACCGCCACCAGTACGAAGGGCACACCCAGTGCGGCGTGAGCGAGTACGTATCCGAGGGGTGTTCCGGTCAGGTGCCACTGCAGGAAAGAGATGTATACCGCGACAGCCACGACGATCGCAGGGGTCACCAGCGAGAGCATGAGCACAGTGCGTACGAAACCGGCGAATCTGCCGGTGAGGTGATTCAGTCCGATGGCTGCCGCCGTGCCCACGATCGTCGCGAGAATCGCCGCCAGCACCGCGACCAGCGCTGAGTTCCCCAGCGAGCTCAGCCAGATCGGATTGGTGAAGAAGTTCTCGTACCAGCGCAGCGAGAAACCCTCCGGCGGGAACTTGAAGTTCGCCTCGGCGCTGAAACTCAGTGGGATGACGATGAGAGTCGGAAGGATGAAGTAAAGCGCGACTGCCGCGCCGATGAGCTTCAGCCACCACGGGATCGGATCGACGCCCCGGTCGCGGCGACGTGGGCGTGTACGCCTCTCGACGACGCGCTCATCGAGTTGCTCCAGAGTGGAGGTCATCAGTTGCCCTTCGTCTGCGGCGAGGAGACGACGCCGATCGCTGAGATGGTGCCGCCGAAGCGGTTCGCCCACGCCACCAGAACGAGAGTGACGGTGAGTACGAGGATGCCGAGTGCACCGGCACCCGCGAAGTCGAGAAGCTGAGTGGTGCGGGTGGCGAGCAGCTGCGCGACAAGCGACTGCTGCGGCGATCCGAGCAGTGCCGGGGTGACGTAGAACCCGATGCTCAGAGTGAAGACGAGGATGAGCCCGGAGACCACGCCCCCGCGCGACAGAGGCCAGTAGATCTTCCAGAAGGCCACCAGAGGCGATGATCCCAGACCTCGAGCCGCGAGGAGAAGTCTGCGATCGATCGACCCGAGCGAGCTGTACAGCGGGAGCACCACGAACGGCAGAAGCACCTGACTCATCGCGATCGTGACGCCCACCACACTGCCGTAGAAGACCACCTGGCCTGCACCGAAGAATTCGAAGATGCTCTGCATCGGACCGCCGCGCTGCAGGATGATGACCCACGCGAAGTTTCGCGCCATCACCGAGGTCCAGAACGGGACGAGCACGATGACCAGAAGGATGCCGCGCAGCCTCGGGCTGACCCGCGTCATCAGGTACGCATACGGATATCCGAGCACGAAGGTGACGATCGTCACCACCGCCGCAGTCCCAGCGGTCCGTCCGAGGATCGTCAACGTCACACCGTCGGTGAAGAGGCTCGCGTAGTGCTCGAAAGTGAACTCTGGTGCGCCGAAGCTGCGGACCAAACTCTGAAGCAGGGGAAACAGGAGGACTACAGCGAGCAGTGCGAGCGCGGGCACCAGGAGGAGCCAGCTCGGCCGCAGCGCGCGCCTCGGGTGTGACGTCGTAGTCATCGTGTGATCATCCGTTCAACTGGGTTGCATCGTTCGGGTCGAAGCGCATGCTGTCAGCCCTTCGCCATCGCGCCGAGCTGCTCCGCGGCGTCCTTGAGCATCGCGACCCGCTCGGACGAGAGCTCGGAGGGTGGCAGCATGGTCGCGGTCCCGATGAGCGCCATCGCGGCTTGGATGTCGTGGCTGCCGAAGACCGGGACGGCCACCGAGGCGAGGCCGACTCGACCGAGATCCGCCCATGCGGCACGGTCACGCCGCGCGATCGCCAATTCCGTCTGCTCCTGCCGCAGTTCGACGGCGGAGAGCCCGGTGTGCAGCCGCGGCACGACGCTCGAGTCGGATTGGAAAGCGAGGAGCACACGGGACTGCGCGGCCCTGAGCTCGAGCGCCGTACCCACTCGGACGGTTAGCACGATGGTGCCGGAGTTCGCCTCTTCGACGTGGCTCACCACGGCGCCCGACCGGCCGAGAATGCTCATGACTGCGGTGAGTCCGGTGCGGTCTGAGAGCTGCCGCATGATCGTCGGGGCGAGCGAGAGTATCTGCTGTCGTCCCGAAACGAGCGCCGACAGCTGATCGAGGAGCGGACCGGGAGTGTACCCGGGAGAAAGAAATCCTGACGACTGCAGCGACTGCAGATAACGATGCGCGGTGGTGCGGTTGAGGCCGACCCGATCCGCGACGAGCGCCGGCGTGAGCAACCGGGTGTTCTGGTCGAAGAGTTCGAGGATCATGGCTGCGCGCTCGATCGACTGGATGCCGCCGCGGTCGGTCTCCTGGCCGACGAGGGATGCCGGGTCCTCAGGACCCTCGACCGTTCCGGCCATGCGCTTCTCCTCATCGAGGTCTGGGTGGGGGCGAATGCCTGTCGGAGTTTGTTCATAGTGCAATCTGACGTTTCGGATTCCGAACATACGCCGAGGTGTCCGTCGGGTCAAGCGTCGATATTTGCACTGGACAGCCATCCGCAATATCCGTACTGTGAACATCTAGTACGTATGCCGAACAACAAGGAGTTCTCAGATGCTGGTCCCCGAAGAATCCGCCACCCCTTCGCCCGCACTTTTGAAGGTGCTCGACGGGGCTGTAGACCTGCACGTCCACTCGGGTCCCAGTCCGTTCCCGCGACGCCTCACCCATGTCGAGGCGTCACACGACGCCGCGCGCATCAACATGCGCGCGCTACTGATCAAGTCGCACCACCACAACACCGCGATGGACGTCCTTGCGATGGCCGACCAGCTCAAAGACGCCCCCACCCCCATCTACGGTGGTGTGGCCCTCAACTCTGAAGTCGGAGGCGTCAACCCCTCGGCCGTTTCGGTCGCCATCAAGATGGGCGGCCGCGCCGTGTGGGGCCCGACGGTCTCCTCCAAGCAGCACATCAAGGCGCACAGCCACGACGACGGGTTCCCGACCCTCGGCTCGAATTTCGAGGAGAAGGAGGAGTCGATCTGGTCCGCGGACGGCAATGTCTCCGCAGAGACCGTGCGCGTCACGCAGCTCGTCGCGGAGGCCGACGTCATGCTCACCGGTGGCCACCTCGACGTCGAATCTCAGAGGGCCCTCTTCGCGACAGCGAAGGAGAACGGCGTGAAGCGGATGCTCCTGCACCATCCTGACTTCATCGTGGATGTGCCGGAGAACGAGGTCGAAGAGCTTCTCGGCTACGGCGTTTTCGTCGAGCACGAGATGTCGATGTATCACAAGGATGTTGTCGCACCGGGATTCCCGATCACACAGCTCGTCGACTGGATCGAGAAGATCGGCCCCGAGCGCACCGTCATCAACTCCGACCTGGGTCAGAACATCAACCCGATGCCCGTCGACGGGTACATCTACGTCATCCAGCAGCTGCTCGATCACGGGGTGAAGGAGAAGGACATCCGACAGATGATCTGCCGCAACACCGCGTTCCTGCTCGGACTCGAAGAGACGCACTGATGCGCGCCGCGGAGCAAGTGATCATCAGCACCGCCGTCACAGGATCGGTGAATGTGCCGTCGCAGAGCGAGTACATCCCGCTCAGCGCCGATGAAGTCGTGGCATCGGCTCTCGACGCCGTAGCGGCGGGCTCGGCGATCATCCATCTCCACGCGCGCCACCCGGATGGGCGGCCGGCCTTCGAGCCGGAGGCCTTCGAGCAGATCATTCCGCGCATCCTCGAGAAGACCGACGCCGTGATCAACATCACGACCGGCGGGGCATCGTCGATGAGTATGGACGAACGCCTGGCCGCAGCCATGCGATTCAGCCCGGAACTCGCGTCGCTCAACATGGGCTCGATGAACTTCGTGTACTCGGGGATCGCCGACAAAGTCTCCGACTGGAAGCACGACTGGGAGAGGCAGTACGTGCTGAACACCTACTCGAACCCTTTCGTCAACTCATTCGACAAGATCGAGTACACCCTGCGGGAGCTCGGCGAGAAGCGCGGCACCAGATTCGAGTTCGAGTGCTACGACATCGGCCATCTGTACTCGCTCGCCTACTTCATCGACAAGGGGCTCATCGAGCCGCCGTTCCTCATCCAAGGAGTCTTCGGCATCCTGGGTGGCATCGGCGCCGACCACGAGAACCTCACGCACATGGTCGCGATCGCGGACAAGCTCTTCGGAGACGACTACTACTACTCGGCATTCGCCGCGGGTCGCAACCAGATGCAGTTCGGCACGCACAGCGCATGGCTCGGCGGTCATGTGCGGGTCGGCCTCGAGGACAGCCTGTGGATCAGCAAGGGCGAACTCGCCACGAGCAACGCCCAGCAGGTGCACAAGATCCGCGCCGTCGTCGAAGACCTCGGCAAGCAGATCGCGACGCCGGACGACGCGAGGCGCATGCTCGGCCTCAAAGGCGTCGACAACATCACCCTCTAGTAGCAAGGAATCAGCGAATGACGATGTATGCCAAGGACGACATCCGATCGACCCTCGCCGCAGCAGGTCCGGCCAAGACCATCGATCCGTCGACGGCGATCAAGCCCTCGCAGTGGGTCGAGTTCCTCGCCCATGAGCCGACCGAGATCGGTGTGAACGGCAGTCGCACCTGGATCGCTCGCGCCGCCAATCTCGTGATCGGTTACACCGAGGCGAAGACGGGCGACATGTTCCCACGCTCGGGACAGCCGGATGAGTACACCGTGCTCCAGTACTCGGACAGCGCTCCGATCAGAGTGACTGCCGGCGAAGCGACGGCAGAGGTCGCCGAAGAGGCCTTCGTCGTCGTGCCTCCGGGCGACAGCACGATCGAAGTGCTCGGCGACGGCATCCTGATCCGGCTCTTCTCTGCGGTCGCTGAGGACCTGCGCGGCGCTTCTCTGAACGCCGATGCCTATGCCGAACCGGATGCGCGGGCAGCAGCTCTCGTGCCATGGCCGGACCCTGTGGGCGGTTTCGCTCTGCGCGTCTATGCGCTCGCCGACAATCCCATCGCCCCTGACCGATTCGGTCGCATCTTCCGCACCACGAATCTGATGGTGAACTTCCTCGCCGAGGAACCGGCGCCGCGCGACCGCGTGAAGCTCTCCCCGCACTTCCACGACGACTTCGAGCAGATCTCACTAGCCGTGAAGGGTTCGTTCATGCACCACATTCGCTACCCGTGGGGCCCGGACTCCACCCAGTGGCGCGACGACGAGCACCGCGAGATCGCGACGCCGTCGATCTGCATCATCCCGCCGCCCACCATCCACACGACGCAGGGCATCGGTGCGCACCAGCAGCTCATCGACATCTTCTCGCCGCCGCGCGAGGACTTTTCGGCGTCCGGCTGGGTGCTCAACGCCGACGACTACCCTTCCGCATGAACGTCCTTCCCCACGCGCACAGCCTCTTCCGCGCGGCTCTCGCGAACCCGGATGCCCCGGCGCTGGGAACCTGGATCAAGCTGCCGTCGATGGAGAGCGTCGAGCTCATGGCCCTCGCCGGCTTCGATTTCATCGTCATCGACCTTGAGCACTCGACCATGGATCTTGAAACCGCATACCGGCACATCGGCACAGCACTCTTCGCGGGTGTCGCGCCCATCGTCCGTGTTCCCGCACTCGACAGCGGTGTGGTGCAACGTCTCCTCGACGCGGGGGCCGAGGGCATCATGCTCCCCCACGTCGATACGGTCGAGCAGGCTGAGGCCGGGGCATCCGCTTTACGATTTCCTCCCCGCGGGACACGCGGCGTCGGATCGACCAGCCGTGCGGGCCAGTGGGGCGCCATGTCGCGCGAGGACTACCTGCGCTACGGCAACGAAGAGGTCGTTCTCATCGCCCAGATCGAGAGTGCGGAGGGCGCACGCAATGCCAGCGGCATCGCTCAGGTGGATGGCGTCGACTGCCTCCTCATCGGAGCAGCGGATCTCTCCACGAGCGAGGGCGGCAGCGAGACAGATCCACACGTCGTCGAGCTGATCACCAGCGCCATCAGGGACACCAGGGCTGTCGGCGTGCCGATCGGCAATGCCGGAGGCGCCACCGCGGCTTCCGTGAAAGCTGCGGTGCGAGCGGGCTATTCATTCACCCTCATGAGCAACGACGCGACGATGCTCGGCGCTGCTGCCGCATCAGCGGTGTCGGCGGGGCGGAGTGTCCGCTATGCCTAGGCCGCCGGATGAGAGTACTCGAGATCAGCCTGCTTCAGCGCTACCCCGCTTCCGGCGTAGCCTTCCGATGAACGGCGAAAGGAAACAATCATGACTTCGGGCCTCCTCGATGGAAAGGTCGTGCTCGTCGTGGGAGCGAGCGCCGGAATCGGCGCGGACACAGCTCGGCTGGTCGCTCGCGAAGGCGCATCGGTCGTTCTCGCAGCTCGTTCCGCGGATGCCCTGCGCACCATCACCGATGAACTCACCGCAGAGGGACTCTCGGCGGCCTACGTCGCGGGCGACGTGAGTGTCCCGGCCGATGTCGTGCGCTTCGTCGACACAGCGGTCGAGAAGTTCGGCCGACTCGACGGCGCGTTCAACTGCGCGGCGATGACGCAGTCGGGCAAACTCGACGCGGTCAGCGAGGAAGACTTCGATCGAATCATGGCGGTCAACATCAAGGGCACGTGGCTGTGCGTGCGCGAAGAGGTTCGCGTCATGCGCGCCGCGGGCGGATCGATCGTGAACGTGTCCAGCATCGGGGGGCTCCGAGGCAGTTCAGGTATGGGAGCGTACCAGGCCACCAAGCACGCGGTCATCGGTCTCACCCGCACGGCCGCTCACGACAACGGCCCGGACGGCATCCGCGTGAATGTCATCGCTCCAGGTCCCATCGAGACGCCCATGCTGGACGCGACGCGGCTGGCGATTCCCGGCGGTGTCGAGGCGCGCATCGCGGCGACCCCGCTGCGCAAGGCGGGCACGACTACCGAGGTCGGTGACACCGTCGTGTGGCTGCTGAGCGATCGTTCGAGCCATCTCAGCGGAGTGGTGCTGCCGATCGACGGAGGGTTCGTCGCTTAGCTTTCGTTACCGGGGCTGGTCGATCGCACCGGCTCCGGCGAGCCACTCGTCCTCGCCGCTGTGGAACGCGGTGAGCTCTGTCCATCGATCGTCACCCAGGAGTTCGTGATTGAGGTCGACCCCGCGCATCGTCTGCGCGTAGCCCAGGTACCGGTACGACGGACGCATGGTGGCGAGCAGCTTCAGGTCGAGATCCGGAACCAGTCCGGGAAGCACGGGACGCAGCTCGTCCCACTCGAACAGCACATGGAAGCTCAAGAGCTTCCATCGCCCGCCGTGACGGACCACCCGCGAGAAGAACCTGCAGTAGCTGTGGATGTCCGCCTCGATGCCGCCGATGACATAGCGGCTGAAGATCTTCGCGGGGCTCTCCACGAGCGCGCGTTCGCCCGCGATGCGCGCGAACGCGGGAAACACCCAGTGCTTGCCGGAATAGTCGTGCGTGTTCGTTTCACCGAGCAGCTCGCGGGTGGAATCCACGTACGCCTGGCCGCCGACTCCGTCGTACCATGTGGTTCGAACCCAGGCGTTGTCGTGGAAGCACTCGGACATGGTGTCGAATCTTCGCTGATCGCGAGCGAACCGCTCTCTGGTGACGAGTTCGAAGATCGCCTGCCGATCCGCGGTGTCGTCGGTCTGCGGGTGCGTCATCACTGCTCTTCCTTCACACATCCACATAATCACATTCCGTTCGCAATTTGAACAGCATGATTGCATTTTGCACGACGGATTGATTTAATTAGCCACCATGACCACCACTCCCCTCGCGCGCAGCGATGAGCGCGACGACCCCGTCGGCATCGGCCCGAGCGCTTCCGCCGACGACCGAGGTCCCATTCAATCGATCGACCGCGCAGCGGGTGTCCTCTCCCTCTTCGACGAGCACACCCATACGCTCTCCCCCGGTCTCGTCGCCGAACGACTCAGGCTCAATCGCACGACGGCGCACCGCTACCTTCAGGCGCTTCAGGGCGCGGGGTTCCTCTCGGCCAGCTATGGCCCAGGTCCCCTCATCGACCAGCTCTCGGCGCTGGTGTCGACCCGGCAGCAGATCATCACCCTCGCACCGCCGATCCTGCGTCAGCTCTCCGAGGACACGGGCCTCACGGCAGCCATGAGCTTCCTCGGTCGAACGAGCGCCGTCGTGGCGCTCGTCGAAGAGCCGAACAGGGGAACCATCCTGCTGACCGTACGTGTCGGCACGGTTCTCGAACTGCGCGCGGCCCAGTCCAGGGTGCTGTTCGCCTTTCAGTCCGACCCCGAGGTGACATCGCGATCACTCGCCGATCTGCCTCTCGCCGAGATCCGGGCGGAGCAACAGGAACTCGCCAAGGTGCGCCGCGACGGGGTCGCCTGGGCGGACCTCCGTAGAACCGGGCTCGAGTCGGTGGCTGCCCCCGTGTTCGGCGGCGATAGCGAGGTGTTCGCCGCGATCGGCCTGCTCGGCACTACAGCGCTGCTCATATCCGACGAGGGCGAACGCCGCGTGGCTCGGATGCGCGAAGCGGCGCACGAGCTCAGCACCGCCCTGGCCGGCTGAGGAACGACGCGCCGATGACTTCGATTTCCTTCGACGAACTGGCGCGAGACGTCGAACGCACCGAATCGGTGCGCGCGGTGAAGGATCTCGAACGGCGGTACGCCCAGTACAACCAACTCGGGTACCGCAGCGGCATGCGGGGGCTGTTCGCGCGCGACGCGGCGCCGGCGAGTCTGGACTCTCCTGACGGCATGGGGCCGGGAGAGCTCTCGACCGAGCTGCTCGACCAGCCGCTCGTCACGCTCGCGGCCGACGGTGCGAGCGCCCGGGGCCGCTGGCTGAGTTTCACATTTCGCGGTGACGGCCGCGGTGGAACGCGCATCGAGGGCGGCGTCTGCGAGAACTCGTACGTGCGTGAGGACGGTATCTGGCGTATAGCCGAGCGCGGCTACCACCGCCAGTTCGAGGGAGATCACGCCTCGGGCTGGACGAACGTCGGCGGCGCGGATCTGCCGATCGTGCCCTTCCACTTCACCGTCGACGAGACGGGGGTGCCGATCCCACCCGCAACCGACCCAGCCTCACCGACGACCGCGACCTTCGCCGAACTCGACCTTCGAATCGGCGCGCTCATCGACGAAGACGCCGTGCGCAACCTCCACCACGCAGCGGGCTACTACGGTGACCGGCGCATGTGGGACGACCTCGCTGATCTGTTCGACGCCCCGGAAGCACGGCGCGCCGAGCTCGAGACCGCCGGCCCCCAGGGCCTTACTTACGGAGAGTTGTGCGACCGGCCCCTGTTCTCGACGCTCGTGCGCGTTATGCCCGGCGGCTCGGAGGCATTCGCGCGCAGCATCGAACTCGGAATGCTGGGCAGCGCCGCAGAGGGCGGCATCAGGACTGCAACGTGGGAGTTCGGCATCGTGAGCGCCAGGTTCGTGAAGCGCGACGGGCTCTGGCGAATATCGGAGCTGCACCGGCATCGTCTTCTGCGGGCCGACTACTTCACCGGCTGGGGAGCTGGCGGTGAACCAGGCGCGGCCGCCGACGAACCTCCTCCGTTCCTGGCGGATCAGCCCGCTGCATCCCCTCACTCCGGATCAACGCACGCGACCGATGAGCAGCTCGCCGACGCCCGCCGACGCCTCTCTCGCGCGCAGGCCTACGACGGCGTCGAGAACGTCTCAGCGGCCTACGGCTTCTACCTCGACGACTTCCAATGGCCCCAGCTCGGCGGCCTCTTCGCTGCACAGGGAAACAAGCAGTCACCGTTCGCCGGATACTACCTCGGCCGGGAGCGCATCATCGGATCGGTCATGGCGAACTGGGGAGAGCCCGCGACGACGCGGCCGGGAATTTCGTACCACTGGCGCACGCAACCGGTGATCAACGTCGCTACTGATGGCCGTTCCGCCCATCTTCGCACCCGCCTCTTCCAGCCGCGGACCTGGAAGGAGACGAGTCGGCCGGGCGCCTTCTACGCGGCCGGGTTCCATGGCGGCATGTACCCGAACGATCAGGCGGTGCTCGAGAACGGTATCTGGCGCCTGTGGAGCCTCACCATCGACGAACCGTACTTCACTTCGACGGACTGGTCGGGCGGGTGGTCGTCGGTGGTGCCGTCCAACGAGCCGCCGAAGCCCAGCGCACTGCTCGAGCGATTCCCGCCCGACGTTCCGATGACCGCGCTCGGCCGCCGCGAGGAGCACTTCCGTGGCGGCACCGGCGAACTCATCGAATGGCCCGGCATCCTGCCGATGTGGTTCCACTACCGCAATCCTGTGAGCGGACGCGCTCCGGAGCACTACTGGCCGGACTGCGTGCCGAGCGAGCTGCGGCCCGAGTCGCGCATGACTGAGCACGGATACCTCATGCCACCCAACGGCCCCGAAGTCGACGGAATCGAGATCCAGCCCGATCAGCCAGTCGGCTGATCGAATCGCCCATCGGACCACTCGAATCTGACTTGCGGGTCCCTGTCGCTCACCGGGTTACGATAATGGAATCCGAGCGGCTCGATCTCGGGGAACGGCGCGAACGCCGCTCCCCGCAGCGGCGCATCGGGAGCAGGATCGAAGGCTGCTATCGCTTCGTCTGTCGGGGCGAACTTGCGCCCTTGTTCCGGGCCCGCCCCGGCGAAGCCGTCGGCCCAGTCGGCGACGACGATGTACTCGAGATCCATCCCGTGGATGCGCCAGATGCCGTCCTCGAGGATGACTTGCTCCTCGTAGACGCCCGTGACCATGCTCGCCGGGGCATCCCAGCCGCTGTTGACCTGGAACATCTTGAGCCTGACCTGTGCACGCGTCCCGTCCGCGGACACGGTGATGACGGGTTCCGTCTTCTGGTGAATCGGCAGGAAGCCGGGGTTGCGATCGCGGCGACCATACCTGGCGACGAGAGAATCACGGATGCGCTCGCGCCCGATGTACGTACCGATGAAGGAGAGCTCTTTCCAGCCGTCGCGCGCGAACAGGTCGGCTGATTCATCCCAATGCGCCTCGTCGAGAAAGTATCCGTACGCACTCGCGACGTTCTCGGCGCCATCGAAGGCGCGCGCGACGGCGATAGAGCGACGGACCTCGCCCATGCTCTGCTCGAGCGGCTCAGCAATCGGCGCCGCGCCCAGTACGGGGTGCGGGAACTCGATGGCTGGCCCCGCATACTCCGGGTAGGCGCTCGAGTTGTCGGGCAGGGGCGGGAGGTCGTGGTGCCAGCCGATCGAATGATCGGCGAGCAGCCGGGGCGAGAACCGTAGTTCTGCGAAGCGCCAACGGCCTCCAGTGCGGGTTAGTCGAGCTTCGGCGACTCGCACTCCCCAGCGACCGAACTCTCCTCGTCGTGCGAGCATCTGCAGCTCGATGCCGCGCAGGCGCGCACTCTGGCCGTCAGGCTCGAGAGTGACGACGGGGACGAGCTGCAGATGTTCGAAGAGCTCACCGGTACGCAACCCGAGTCCCCCTGCCTCCCCCAGTCCCCGCCGTATCGCGTCCCTTCCGTTCCACTCCTCGCCACTCAGGGCCAGCCTTCCATCGTCGGCGAACAGGTCTGCGATGTCGTCCCAGAGTCGGCGATCGAGATAGTGGCCATAGGCGGCCATGAGGTTGAGGATCGTGCTCTCGTCGATCGCAGCGCGAGCCGCAGCGGCGATGTGCGCAAGCGCGGTCCGAGAACGGTCCGAGTCTCCGTCGCGTGGCGACGGATCGCGATCGACAGGGATGCCGGCTGTGTCCGCGGTGAAGTGGAACGGTACCAGCGGCACCGCGTCCGACACATTGCGCCAGCCCTCGGAGTGATGTCCGGCGAACTGCGGGTGGTAGTGCAGCACCGCGATCTTCCAGACGCCGTCCTCGAGGACGTACTCGTTCTCGTGGATTCCGCCCGTCCATGATGAGCGCTTGCCGAACCGCCCGGTCAGGGCGATCTCGTGCCACCGTCCGTGTGCTCGCCGACCATCGCCGTTCACAGTGATGACCGGTGAGAACATCAGCGGCACGTTGAGCCGATCCGGTGGATACGAGGGCTGGCCGTGCCCCATGACCGATATCAGGAGCGCGTGGATCTCGGCACGCCCTGTGGCTGTCCTGGGCGGCAGGACGAGCCTGCCGCCCAGGGAGAAGAGTTCCGCCAGCGCCTCCAGATCGCCGGCCTCGGCGTAGTGGGACCACGCATGCTGAAGTCGCTTGACTGCGCGGACGGCCCCGACATCTGCGACGCCGGCGAGAACACTGCCGAAGTCGTCCGCGCCCACCGTCAGCCCACCAGTTCCATCGACGACCAGGGCATGCGCTCTGCGATCTCACGTGGTTCGTACTGCCCATCCCAGCGACCGGTGTAGATCGTCGGGAAGGCGCCGTCGTACCAGGCGAGCGGTGCGAAGTACATCAGCTCGTCCGCCCGCTCCTGGATCAGCTTGAACGCGGCCGCGCGCTCGTCCTGGCCGGTGGACGTCATCGCGGTGTCCGCGGCCTGCTGGACATCGGCATCGCAGATGTCCGACGGGTTGTAGCCGGAGGTGAGCTCCGGCGCGCAGACGTATCGTGTCGTCAGTCCGAGGCTCGGGTCAGGGCCAATACTCGCTCGCGAGAACGCCAGGTCGTACTCGGTCGTACCGTACAGCGTCTCCGAATACTGAGGACCGGAGCTCGGAATCAGCTCGGACTCGATGCCGACCTTGCGCAGCATCGACTGGGCGAGCTCGACGCTCGACACGACCTCATTGAGCGTCTGGATGTACAGGATCCTCACGGTGAAGCGTGTGCCATCTGCGCCGCGGGGGAAACCGGCGTCGTCGAGGGCCTGCTCGATGGCCTCGATGTCATTCGGGAAGTCCTCGTCGAAGTTTATGTCCGGATCCTGCGCCCACGGCCATGCATCAGGGAAGAACCCAGTCGCAGGCTGACCGACCCCGGACATCCCGACCTCTGCCATCTGCTCCCGATCAAGCGCGGCGAACACGGCTCGCCGCACCGCGGCGTCGGCAAGCGCGGGGTTGCGCGCATTGAACGTCATGGTGACCATCTGCGAGTAGTCGCCGTGGTCGACGAGCTGCACGTCGCTCGCGGTCGCGACCCTGTCTTGCTGGCTCGGCTCGAGGATCGCCTGGTCGATCTCACCCGCCATGAGAGCCTCGGCTCGGGCATTCGCGTCCGGCATCATCTGGTAGACGGCTGTGGCCACCTTCGAGACGGGCCCCCAGTAATCGGTGTTCGCGACGAGGGTCAGCGCCTCACCGGTGCTGTAGGACTTGAACTTCATCGGGCCCGTACCGATCGGGGCATTGTTGGCCGGGTTGAGAAGATAGTCTGTGCCCTCGTAGATGTGCTTCGGGAGCATGAATTGGGTTGCGACGGTCTGATGGAACGGCCCGAAGGGTTCGCCGAGCGTGAGCACCACAGTCTCCTCATCCACGGCCTCGACGGATTTCATACGGTTCGCGAGCTCGACGCCGAATGTCTGCAACGGCACGATCTCTTCGAAGTTGAAGACCACGTCGTCGGCCGTGAACGGCTCTCCGTCGTGCCAGGTCACACCTTGGCGGAGCTTCAACGTGAGCTGCATCCCGTCGTCGCTAAGCTCCCAGCTCTCGGCAAGACCCGGGCTGAGCTCGCCGTCGTCGGGAGAGAGGAAGATGAGCGGATCGAACATCTGGGCGCTCATCAGGCTGGGAACCGTGCCTGCGGTGAACTGGGACACCAGGCCCACCGCTCCCGGATCTCCGTTCATCGCACGCACCCAGGTTCCCTGGGGGCCGTCGGCGTTCGTTTCTTCAACCGGAGCGCTCACGCATCCGGTCATGGCGAGCGCGATCGCGACGACAGCCGCGATCACCCCGCCGCGTCTGGCTGTGTGTTTCGACATGTGAATCTCCTGCTTCTTTGCGTGAGGGAGGGTGTTGCTTGGGTCAATCGATGGTGAAGATGCTGCGAGCGATGTGACGAACGCCGCCGTTCGCCTGGATGGGGTCGGCGGACTCGTTCATGTAGTAGACGGCGCCGATGCGACCGGGTTCGACCTCGAAGGCATTCGGGTAACCGAGGTCCCAGCTGCCGCCGTCGTCGCGAACGATGATCTCCGGACCCCACGTGCTCCCGCCGTCGTCGCTCACGACGGCGCGGATTCCGTAGGGTTTCTGCCGGTAGCCGTACACGACCACGAGTCGGCCGTCTGACAGATGGACGAGGCTTCCCGGAGCACCGAAGTCGTTCACCCTGGAGAGGAACCCCCAGGTGAGCCCGCCGTCGTCGCTCGCATGGATCTCGGTCCACATGACGCCGCGCGGATCGCGCTGGCTGCGAAGGGCGCAGAGTATGCGTCCGCTCGGCAACAGCACCCCGCGAGGGTAGAACCAGCGGTGTCCGCCGAAGCGGAAGGTGCTCTTCCAGTCGCCGTCTGCTGCACCGAACGGATCTTCCGTCGGTGTGATGAAGGAAAGGAAGTGGAACTCGGTTCCGTCATCCGTGCTCCCGTACACAAGCGGCCGGCGGGACCAACCGTCTTCGCTCACCGAGGTGAGGAAGAGCAGTGCACGCCCGTCCGGCCGGACAAGCGCCGAGTTGATGCCCAATAGCGAGGGGAGTCCGTCGAGTGGCAGCTCTGCCGCAGGCGTCCAACTGCGGCCGGCGTCCCTCGACAGCCGCACATACGAGCGACCGGACGGCTTGCCGAAATCGGTCGTGCTGTTGCCGAGAATGGTGTCGCCCTCGAGCCAGTCGATCGGTCCCCATTCGGAGAGGTCGGCCGGGCGGTCTACGTGCTCCTTCCGGATCGCCGGATACGCGTCGATCTCGGGCTCGTGCCACGTACGTCCACGGTCGGATGAACGCACGGTGACCATGCGGCTCCCGCGACCGGCGCGTTCGCCCAACTGGTCATGGCTGAGGTTGCTCGGGTCGGAGTAGTCGGCATCGAGCGCCATGAAGGTCTGCACGAGTTCCCCGGAACCCGTCTCCCAGAACCCCATCGTGTACGGCCACGCAGCGAACTGATCGTCGCGACGGTAGACGATGGCGTGCTCCGCATCGCGGGCGGCTCGGGGTTTCGCGAATCGGCGGATGGACATTGCGATCACGCCCCCTTCGCGTAGACCGCGGCGGCGTTGTCATGGAGGAAGCGACGTGCTTCCTCCCCGGTGAGGAAGTCCGCGGCGGCGCGTGCCATGGCTGTCTTCTCTTCGTAGTCCCACAGCATGCTCTGACCGACATCCGAGCCCCACGTGAGACGTTCCGGGCCGAACGCGTCGACCATCCGGCGCACCACGTGAGCTGCTCGAACCCCCTCGGCCTCGAAGCGCTCCATGTTGATCTCGGTGATCTTGAAATAGACGTTAGACACGTCCTCGAAGAGACCGATGGTGGTGTCGATACCGAAGTGCGGCGCCCTGGGCAGCGCGACCTCCCGGCCCGCCTCCTTGGCGAGTCCGACCTCGTACTGCGTCATCCCGTACGGCATGCCGCCGTGGTCGAGAAGGATCGGAAGATCCGGGAACTGCTCGGCGATGAGCTTGAGGAGCGGAAGCATGTAAGGGAGCTGGTTCATGAAGAAGAGCAGCGTGACCGGGGTGCCGAGCTCGGCACACGTCTTCCACATCTCCATCGCCTGCGGCGAACTCATCCACGCGGTGTCCAGGAACCAGGGTCGCAGCCCCGCGAGGCGGAATCCGCGCACTCCTCGATTGTGGACGAGTTCTCGGTAGAGGGCAGGCGTAGCCGGATCCTGTGCATCGAGAATCACCACCGGGTGAAGCCGACCGGCGTACTTCTCAGCGGAGTCGAGGATGTACGAGTTGTCGTACCCGTAAAGGTGGCCTCGCTGAACGACGGCGGCCTCCGCGACGCCCCTGGCATCCATCATCTCGATGAGTGCCTCGGCCGTCACCGTGTAATCGGGCCTCTTCGGCTCCGGGAGATCGGGCCGCAGGGCCTTGGGCGGGTATGCCTTCCAGTCATTCGTGACGAGATGGGCGTGAGTGTCGAACAGGGGTAGGGACATCGGCTGCAGATCGCTTTCACTGAGGTCGGTGGATGGAGTGACGCTGCGCGTCTTCATGAGGTCAATTCCTCTTCGGCGCCCTGAGCACGGGAGCGGCGGCGAGCAGCGTCTGCGTGTAGGGATGCGCGGGGGCCGAGAAGATGCTCTCCGTGGGGCCGTGCTCGACGATCTCGCCGGATTTCATGACGTAGACGTAGTCAGCGACCTTCTTCACGAGGGGCAGATCGTGGGTGATGAAGACGTATCCGACACCGCGTCGTTCCTTCAGGTCGGCCATGACCTGGAGCACCCCGGCCTTCACCGAAGCATCCAGAGCAGACACCGCTTCATCTGCGACGACGATCTTGGGATTGAGCGCGATCGCGCGCGCGATGAGGACGCGCTGCCGCTGTCCACCGCTGAGCTCGTGCGGGTAGCGGTCGAGGAACGGTTCGGCGGGGCTCATCCCGACCTGCTCGAGCACCTCGATGACCTTGGCGCGGACTTCGGAGGTCGAACGGGCGATGCGGTGCAGACGCAGCACCTCGCCGATCGTGCGTTCGACTCGCTTGCGGGGGTTGAGTGAACCCGCAGGGTCCTGCAGGACGGCCTGCACGACGCTGCGGTAATGCGTGCGACCGGCGCGTTTGAGTGTGGTGATCGGCTTGCCGTCGAGTTCGACGGAGCCGCTCGAGGCGGGTATGAGGTCGAGCAGGATGCGAGCGAGCGTCGATTTCCCGCTACCGCTCTCGCCGACGATCGCGACGAACTCGCCCGGCCGCGCCCGGAGAGTCGCGTCTTTGACGGCCTGCACGGTGTCTGACGAGCGCCGCGCGCGATAAGTCTTCGAGATGTTCTTGGCCTCAAGAAGCACGGTCGACCTCCGAGTTGAGCTCGCGTCGCAAGGACGCCGGAATGGAATAGAGAGGTGTGTCGGGCTCGGTGATGCTGTGCACGCTGCGCAACAGGGCCTGAGTGTAGGGATGCTGGGGGTCCTCGAGGACCTGTTCAGTCGTGCCCTCCTCGACGATCCGACCCCCGTACATCACGTACACACGGTCAGTCATACCGGCGACCACCGCGAGGTCGTGCGAGATGAGGATCATCGCCGTGCGCATTTCGGCGACGGTCTCGTCGAGGGTGCGCAGCACACGCTGCTGCACCGTCGCGTCGAGCGCCGTGGTCGGCTCATCGGCGAGGATGAGAGCGGGCAGTTTCGCGATCGCGATCGCGATGAGAACGCGCTGCCGCATCCCACCGCTCAGTTCGTGCGGGAAGCTGTTAGCGACCTGTTCGGCGTTCTCAAGTCCGGCCCTCGACAAGAATCGGTGAACTTCGGCGAGGCGAGCTCGTTTGTCGCCATCGACCCGCGCGGACGGGATCGATTCAGCGACCTGTCTTCCGATGCGCATCGTCGGATTGAGGAAGGTGAGCGGGTCCTGGAAGATCATGCCGACTCGTTCGCGCCGGATGGCATCCCACTCGCTCGACGGCGCTCCGACCATCTCACGGCCGGCGAATCGGATCGAGCCGTTCACCCGTACCTTCGGCGAGGTCGGGAGAAGCCCGGAGATCGCACGGCCGGTGACCGACTTCCCGGAACCCGACTCTCCGACGATGCCGATCCGCTCCCCGTCGCGCACGACGAGGCCGACGTGGCGCACTGCCTCGATCTCGCTGTCCTGGCCAGTCGGCAGGAACACCTGTAGTCCAGCCACCTCGAGCAGCGCAGGTGTCGCCGATGCGTTCTCCGGCTCGATCATTTGACTCTCCCCACCGTCGGGTTGTACGCATCATTCAGAGCATCGCCGAGCATGTTGACCGCGAGTACGACAAGAACGATGCAGGCACCGGGCAACACGGCGAGCCACCATCCATCGCGCATGTAGGACTGTGCGGAGTTGAGCAGCGCCCCCCAACTCGGACTGCTCGGGTCACCGATTCCGAGATAGGACAGGCCCGACTCGATCAGGATCGCGCGGCCGACGGTCATCGTCGTTGCGACGAGCACCGGCGGCGTGACGTTGGGGATGACGTCGGATGCGAGGATCCGCAGGCCCCGGAAGCCGGCCGCTCGCGCCGATTCCACGTACCCCAGTTGCGCGACTCGCATCGCCTCCGCCCGCACGATGCGTGCGACGCCGGGCCACATGGTGATTGCGAGGATGGCGACGATGTAGAACACGTTGGCACCGAAGAGCGCAACGACGACGAGCGCGAGCACGATGCCCGGCAGCACTTGGAAGAACTCGGCGACCTTCACCATGACGGTGTCCATGAGGCCGCCGTAGAACCCGGCCAGTCCGCCGACGATCAGACCGATCGTCATGCACAGCAATGCGACGCTGAACCCGACGAGGAGCGAGACGCGACCGCCGTTGACCAGCCGGGCAAGGAAATCGCGGCCCAGTTGGTCGGTGCCGAGCAGGAACTCTCCACCCGGGGGCAGCAACTTGGGATAGCCCGCTGTGATCGGATCGCCGACGAAGTATGGTCCCACGACGGACAACACGATGAAGAACACGAGCACGGGGATGAAGATCCTGGTGGACGGCTTCCTGAGGAAGATCCTCCATCCCGATCGCTCCGCCCGACGATCGCGATCCAAAGTCGGGAGCGGTTCGGTGAGAGCGCTCATACCAGTGCCTCCTTCTTGACTTCGGCCGATCTCTTCGGTGAGAAGCGCGCACGCAGGCGCGGATCGACGAGACCGTAGACGACATCGGTCAGGATGTTGACGACGATGATGGTGATGGTCAGCACGATCACGATCCCCATCACCACCATGTTGTTCTGGCGGTCGACCGACTCGATGAAGAGCAGCCCCATTCCGGGCCAGCCGAAGACTCGCTCGACGAGGACGGAACCGGCGAGGACGAATCCGAGGCTGTACCCCGAGATGGTCACCATGGGGAGCAGGGCATTGGGAAGGGCGTGCCGCCACAACGTCTGCGACGAAGTGAGCCCTTTCGAGCGGGCGGTATCGATGAAATCCTGGCCGAGCGACTCGATCATCGCCGAACGCATGATGCGCGCTTTGTACGCGAGTTCGGTCGTCGCCATCGTGATGATCGGCAGGACCGCGTAGCGCGGGTCGACCCCTGATCCCCCGAACGGGCCCTTGCCCTGCGTCGGAAACCACCCGAGGGTGAGCGAGAAGAACAGGATCAGCAGCATTCCGAGCCAGAAGTTCGGAATCGAGAACAGAGTCACCGCGAGTCCGGAGAGACCGGAGTCGAGCCAGCGCTTGCGAGTGCGTGCCGCGATCGCGCCCAAGACGATTCCGCCTGTGGTCGAGATGAGGAACGACGGAATCGCGATGGCCAGCGTGTTCCCGGCGCGGCTCAGGATGATGTCGAGCACGGGTTCGTTGTTCGTGACGACGGAGTATCCGAGATTGCCGGTGAGCACATTCCCCAGATACGTGAGGTAGCGCTCGATGATCGGTCGATCGAGCCCGTAGGCGACGACCAGCCGTTCGCGCAGCGCGTCGGAGATCGGCGCGTCGCCGACGAGCGCCTGGATGGGATCACCGGGCGCGAGCTCGAGGAGGAAGAACAACACCGTCACGACGGCGATGAACAAGATGAACGACGACAGCACCAGCCTGCCGTAGTAGATGAATCGGGCCTTCATCCGCGCCTCCTTGCGCTGTACATCTCGCATCCGTTTGTTCGGATTGCGTGCGTGACGTTCACTATACGGGTAGCGTGTGGCGCTGTCCAGTCTCAGGTAGCCTGAATATGAATCAGGATTACGGACGCTGACCCGGCCGTGCGAGCGGCGCAACGGACCTGTCGACGTTCGATGCCAAAGCTCACACCGTGGCGAGGCAGCGGAAGCCATCGCCGTGGTCTATGGGGGCGACCGCTCCTCATCCAGGCGCATGAACTCCGAGCTGTTGATTCACGTCGCTAGTGCGCGTACTCCATCAGCTCGAGCCCGAGCACGCGGAACGCGTCATGCACGCGGAGCCGGTGAGTGATCGACAGGTCGTCGAAGCACACGATCATCGCGTACGCGATCCCCGCCCGCGGACCGGCGAGCACGCCGGCCTCCGCGCGTACGCCGCGCTCCCGCCCCGTCTTGTTGATGAACAGCAGCCCGTGGGCGTCGTGGTCATGAGCGAACGGATCCAGGCCCGTGGATGCCGCGACCAGGCTCAGGTCGTGGTTCAGGCTCAGCCACTCCGACACCTGCGCACTGACGGCGACGTCGACCGCGGTCGAGTTCACCAGAGCGGAGAAGAGCCCGGCGAGCTCCCGCGTCGTGCCGACCGCGAGGTGCGGGGCGTCATCCGGCCCCCGTTCGTCGCGGAAGCGGTCGAGCAGCGCGGTGCGGGTGAGGCCGAGCGCGCCGAGACGCTCGTTGACCCGGTCGTCACCCACGTAGGCCAGGAGGGTATTGACCGCCAGCGGATCGCCCGCCGTCGCCGCCAGCACGGCGAGGTCGGCGAGCGGCAACGCGGGTGCCCTCAGATTGCGCCACACCCCCGCCGTCGTGACCTGGTCGGTCGAGGCGCGATCCACGATCTCCAACGGATCCAGCGTTCCGGTTTCGAAACCGGCGGCGACCTCGATCAGCAGCGGCACCACACCGAGACCGGCGATCGGCATCGTGACGTGATCGTCGCCGGCCAGCACCTCGGCGCCGCTGTCGAGGTCTGTGACGTGGACGGACACCTGTGCGCCGGCATCCACCAGTTCCTCCAGCGCACGCAGCGTGGTCACGAAGGAGCGGCGTCCCACGGCGGCGCGGCGAGGAAGTCGTCGACGATTGCGCTGTGATCTGCGCAGCATCGCAGGCGGCGAAGGCTCGGGGGGAGTGCCCACGCATGTTCCTTCCCAGGAAGGTCTTCAGGGGACGCCGCCGGGAGCATGCCCCCCAGCAGCACTCGCTATCGTAACCCCGCCTGCTCCGTCCCTGTCACGAACGGCGGGCAAAGATCACCAGATCGTCACACGCTGTTCGCGGGGAAGGTGGAGCGCGTCCGTTTCCGTCACGTCGAACGCCTCGTAGAACTCATCGATGTTGCGCACGATCTGGTTGCAGCGGAACTCATTCGGGGAGTGCGGATCGATCGTGAGCAGGCGGACGGTCTCGGCGTCGCGGCTCTTCTGCTGCCACACCTGTGCCCATGACAGCAGCAGCCGCTGCACGCCGGTGAGCCCGTCGATGACCGGCGCCTCCGCGCCGCCGAGCGAGAGCTCGTAGGCCTTCAGCGCGATGCCGAGACCGCCCAGGTCGCCGATGTTCTCACCGATCGTCAGAGCGCCGTTGACGTGATTCTCGGCGGGAAGCCCGACCGGCACCAGTGCGTCGTACTGGGCGATCAGTGCCTTCGTGCGCTCTTCGAAGGCTGAGCGGTCGGCATCCGTCCACCAGTCATCGAGCTTGCCTGAGCCGTCGTAGCGGCTGCCCTGGTCGTCGAATCCGTGACCGATCTCGTGGCCGATCACGGCACCGATGCCGCCGTAGTTCGCTGCGGCGTCGCGGGAGGCGTCGAAGAACGGGTACTGCAGGATCGCCGCCGGGAACACGATCTCGTTCATCGAGGGGTTGTAGTAGGCGTTGACCATCTGAGGCGGCATGTGCCACTCGTTGCGGTCGATCGGCTTACCGACCTTGTCGATGTTGCGGTCGTGCTCGAAGATGTTCGCGCGGCGGACGTTGCCGAAGATGTCAGCGGGGTCGATCTCGAGAGTCGAGTAGTCGCGCCACACCTCGGGGTGGCCGATCTTCGGGGTGAACGCGTCGAGCTTGGCGAGCGCGCGCTCCCTGGTCTCCGGGCTCATCCATTCGAGCGTGGTGATGCTCTGACGGTAGGCCTCGATGAGGTTCGCGACGAGCTCGTCCATCGCGGCCTTCGCCGTCGGCGGGTAGTGACGCTCGACGTAGACCTTGCCGATGGCCTCTCCGAGTGCGCCTTCGGTGACCGAGACGCCGCGCTTCCAGCGCTCACGGATCGTGGGGACGCCCGAGATCTCGGTGCCGTAGAACGAGAAGTTCTCCTGCACGAGGTCGTCGGTGAGGTACGGGGCGGCGGCGTGCACGACGTGCGCGCGCAGCCACGACTTCCATTCGTCGAGACGTTCCTCGACGAGCAGCGATCCGAGGCCCTCGAGTGCGCTCGGCTGCGACACGACGGCTTCGGTGAAGGCATCCGGGTTGGTCGGCACGACGGCATCCCGCCACGGCGTCAGGTCGACGCCGGTCAGCGCCTGCAGCTCGTCCCACGTCTTGAGGTTGTACGTGGCCACGGCGTCGCGGCTCGCCACGTTGTCCCAGTGATGCGAGGCGATCGCCTTCTCGAGCTCGAACGAGCGCTCGGCGTCGCCAGCGGGGTCCGCGATACCGGCGAGCGCGAGCAGGCGCTCGAGGTGGGCGCGGTAGGCGGTGCGGGTGGCTTCGAAGCTCTCGAGGCGGTAGTAGCTCTCGTCGGGGAGCGAGAGACCGGACTGCACGAGGATCGGCACGTAGCGCTCCGGGTCACCGGGGTCGCCGTCGATGTAGAGGCCGATCAGGTGCGCGCGACCGTCGCGCTCGTACGCGCCGATCGTCGCGAGGAAGGAGGGGATGCCGTCGATCAGGTCGATCTCGGCGAGGGTCTCCGCCAGCGGGGTGACGCCGGCTGCATCGATGCGAGCGGTGTCCATGAAGCTGGAGAACATGTCGCCGATCTTGCGCGCGAGGGTGCCGGCTTCCGCCGTCTGCGACTCCTCGATGATCGCGCGCACGTCCTTCTCGGCCTGCTCGGCGAGCAGGTGGAACGAACCCCACCTGGCCTTGTCCCCCGGGATCTCCGTGCGCTCGAGCCACGAACCGTTCACATGGCGGTAGAGGTCGTCCTGCGGGCGGATCTCGGAGCTGAATTCTTCGGTGGCGAGGCCGGTGGGGAGAGCATCAGTCATGGTGTCCACCCTAAACGCGCTCTCGGACACGCGAGTCGTTCAGGCGGGATCGTCTTCGGCGGGGTCACGGGAAGACCAACCTTGCGGGTTCTGTGGGCGTCCTAACCCCGCTCCTTCTTCCGTCGGCCGAATCGGCGCCGCGGGGCTTCCTCCGCCGCGACGGGAGCGGGCCGCGCGGCCCTGCGCTCGCGCCATGACTCGATCTCGGCATCCACGTCACGCGTGCGGGTGACCACCGGCGGGCCGCCCTGCAGTTGCCTACGGGCCGAGATCACCCGCTTGTTGAAATCCTCGAGCACTTCGCGCACGTCGCTCTCGCGCGCGAGAAGGTCGAGGTTCGCGTCGAGCTCGCGATCCTCCACACGCAGCAGCAGCGCAGGAGGGCCGAGGCCGGTGAGGTTCTCGGTCTCGATCTTCCGCCGGATCCACCAGTCGGGATCGTGGTGCGCACCCAGCCCCTCGAGCGGTTTTCCCGCTCCGGGAAGATCGTCGAACTCGCCGCGGCGGATCGCCAACTGGATCGCCGTCTCGACGAACTCGTGCTGATTCTCGGCGGTGAGCTGCATCGGCGGGGCCTCCGCCTCGGCATCCGGTTCATCGCGCTGCTGCGCCCTGTATCGGGCTGCCGCGTCTCGAGGATCTGCCATCGTCCACCTCCGGATGCCGGTTATTCCAGCCTACGACGACGCGCTGCCGGGTCGCACGACTGCGCCCCGCACCCCGCCGCCGCGGGCGCCCCACAGCCGCCCGCGGCGCGGACCCGCGCAGCTAGGCTCGAACGGTGACCGCGCACCAGACACTCAATCGGGAGATAGTGCGCCTCGCCGTCCCCGCGCTCGGGGCGCTGGTCGCCGAGCCGGCGTTCCTCATGGTGGATGCCGCACTCGTCGGCCACCTCGGCGTCACACCGCTCGCCGGCCTCGGCATCGCCAGTGCCGTGCTGCAGACGATCGTCGGCCTGATGGTCTTCCTCGCCTATTCGACGACGCCGGCGGTCGCGAGGCGCTTCGGTGCAGGCGACAAGAAGGATGCTGTGAGCGTGGGCATCGACGGAATGTGGCTGGCGCTCGGCCTCGGCGCGGTGCTCGCCGTCGCCGGCGCCCTCTCGTCACCGTGGCTCGTGTCGCTGTTCGGCGCATCGGCCGAGGTCGCCGCGCAGGCCGACATCTACCTGTCCATCTCGATGTGGGGTCTGCCCGCGATGCTCATCGTGTTCGCGGCCACCGGCCTGCTGCGCGGCATGCAGGACACGATGACCCCGTTGTGGATCGCCGGTGCAGGATTCGGTGCGAACGCACTGTTGAACTGGCTGTTCATCTACGGCTTCGGCTGGGGCATCGCCGGCTCGGCCGCGGGCACGATCGTCGCGCAATGGGGCATGGTCGCCGCCTATGTGCTCATCATCGGCCGCCTCGCGCGCCGGCACTCGGCCTCCGTCCGCCCTCAGCGCGACGGCGTCCGCGGTTCGGCGCGCTCGGGCGGATGGCTGTTCCTGCGCACGGTGAGCCTGCGAGTCGCCCTGCTCGTCACGGTCGGCATCGCCACGGGCATCGGCACCACGGAGCTCGCCGGCTGGCAGGTGGTCTTCACGATCTTCTCGGCGGCGGCGTTCGCACTCGACGCGCTCGCGATCGCCGCGCAGGCGTTGATCGGCAAGGGCCTCGGCGCGGGCGACATCCCCGGCGTGCGGCACGTGCTCGCCCGCACCGTCGCGTGGGGCGCCTGGTTCGGCGTCATCGTCGGCGGTCTGATCGCCGCACTGTCGGGCGTGATCGGGCTCGCCTTCACGGGCGACGCCGCGGTCGCGGCGCTCATCCAGCCGGCCCTCATCGTGTTGGCCGTGGCGCAGCCGATCGCAGGAATCGTGTTCGTGCTCGACGGTGTGCTGATGGGATCCGGCGACGTGCGCTACCTCGCGATCGCCGGCGGTCTCAACCTCGTGCCGTTCCTTCCCGTGCTGTGGATCATCACCCTCGCCGGAGTCGACGGCACCGCCGGAGTGACCTGGTTGGCGGTCGCATTCTTCGGCGTGTACATGCTCGCCCGCTTCGCGACGCTCGGCTGGCGCGTGAAGACCGGCGGCTGGTTGCGCGCCTCGGTGTAGGCGACTCGCTCTGCGCAGTTGATGAGGTGCGCGAGTTACTCACCGATCGTGTGCGAACGATGCGTCGCGCAGAATTCCTCTGGCACCTTCGAGGTGAGACAGCAACAATGGAAGGGTGTTGACGATGAACGAACCGCAGGTATGGACGCTGATCGGCGTCTTCGCCGTCGGTATGTTCAGCGTGATCACGCTGATGTCCACGATGTTCGTCCGGGTGCTCCGCAGTGAGATCGGCTCGCTGCGGACGGAGATGCGCGCCGAATTCGCCGCCATCCTCCAGCGACTCGACCGCCTTGACGCCGATGTCAACGCTTTGATGAAACATGCCTTCGGCATCGATCGAGGGTGACGGTCGCCCCCGTTGCACCAGTATGGTCACATGACCACAGCCTGGCCCGGCGACAGCGCCACCGTCGTGCGCTGGGTGCGATCGACTCTGCTTCGCGCCGCGCAGGACGCGGGTGAAGTCGCTCTGAAGGGGCTCGAAGACGTCGAGGTCGCCGCCTCCCTCACCGGGAACGATCTCGATCACCTCACGCTGGATGCCACCGGCACGACGCTGACGCTCGGCTGGACCGCGCCGCCGATGCCCGTCGACCCCGTCACGAACTCCCCCGTCACGAACACCCCCGCGACCGAAGACATCCCAGCGCCGGAGATCATCTCCCGCGAACCGGGCATCGTGCGCAGCTTCCGCTTCTCCGCCCGACCGATGCGGCTCGAGCGCAGCCCGCTCACGATCGACGTGCAGGCGTTCGACATGCCGATCGTGTGGCTCACCGCCGCCGAGCCCGCAGAACCGGGTGTTCCCGAGAGCGCCCATTCGATCGTGCCGAACGAGGACCTCGGCGATCTGCGCGGCACCTTCCACGCCTCCATCGCCACGAAGGATCTCGTGCCGCTGATCAGATCCGTCGCGGCGCCCATGCTGCGCGAGGGCGGCATCCGTCTCGGCCGGTTGCGCATCGAGATCGTGCGGGACGGCACAGACGACATCCGCGTCACCGCATACGCCGGCGTGCGCTGGAAACTGCTCATGGCGTCGGCCCGGGCAGAGGCGCGGATCGAGGTGACGAGGGATGCCGTCATCACGATCCGCGACCTGACGCTCGGCAGCCGCAACCTGCTGGTGAAGGCCGCTCTGCTGTTCGCCCGAAAGCATGTGCGCGCACTCATCGGCCGACGGATCGACCTCAACGAGTCGCTCACCGCCGACGGCACGGACCTTCGTCTGCACGACGTACGCGTCGGCACCGGCGAGCAGCTCAGCGTCGAGGGTCGGTTCGACTGAAGGTCCGATCCGAGGGATGCACGGGTAGCGGCGCCCCGGACTGACGAGCCATCGCGTAGCCCCAGGTCGCCAGCGCCAGCAGCGGACCCCACAGCCAGAACGGGAACACCAGCACGAGTTCGATGATCTGCGCGATGCTGCCGTCACCGATCGCGCCGTCCTGCGCCGACAGCACCATGTCGATGCCGCCGGCGGTGAACAGCGCCGAGACGACCGAGGCCGGCACCACGGCGAGTGCGATCGGCACGGGGCGACCACCGACGCCGGCCATCCATCGCGGGAACCGGCGGCCCCACGGCAGGATGAGCCCGAGCGTCAGCACTCCGCCGGCCAGCATCGCCGCCCCCAGGCTGAGTCCGGTAAGCAGCACCATCGGCATGGCGGCGGGGTCGAGCGCGTCCGGTGCCAGCAACGGCCACGGCGTGAGCCAGGTCAGGCGGGCGAACGTGTACGGCACGGCGCAGCACGCCGCCACGATCGTGATCGCTCTGCGGTGCCTCAGCACCCACCGCGAGAATACGCCCCGATGCCCGCGCCCGCGTGACTCGGTCTGCGCGAGGAGCGCGACCGCGGCCAGCAGATGGACCGCGGCGAGAAGCGCTCCGGGAAGCACGTCCAGCAGCGAGGTACCGAGGCTGCTCGCCAGTTCCGCGCCGCGCATCCGCACGACGGCCCACGTGACGAGGCCGGCGAGCACCGCGATCAGCGCCAGACCCCACCACGGATGCCGTCGCACGAGCAGCACGGCGAGCGTGCAGACACCGATGATGACGATCATGGCGAACGTGTAACCGGCGACGGGGATCAACCCGCCCGGGGTCAGGAAGATCATGACGCCCGCCACGACAACGGCCGCCGCGCGCAGTGCTCGTGACGGCGGCGCACCCGACGTGGCGCGACTCTCCGCCTGCCCCAGCAACCCGACGGCGGTGCCCGCGAGACCCGCCGCGACACCGATGGCCGCGCAGACCGTTCCCGGCAGCATCCGGTCGGCGATCCCCGGCCCCAGCGCGGCGATCCAGTCCACCGACGCCGGTGCGAGCAGCCGGAGCCTGTTCAGGACGGCGAGCGCAACCGAGCCCAGGACGACGACGAGGGTCAGGAAGAAGTGGTTTCGCGTGTTCATGTCTTCACGCTATGAACCAGTCGGCACCCGCAGCATCGCCCGAGGAGGCGAGACGACTCGCCCGTGCGGGTGATTCTGCGCAGCGATACGGGTCAGTCGGCCGGGCGCAGCACGCCGTGCTCGTACGCCCAGATGACCACGTGGATGCGGTCGGGAACCGCGAGCTTGGCGAGCACCGCCTTCACATGCGTCTTCACCGTGTTCTCGGAGAGGAACAGCGCACGGGCGATCTCGTCGTTCGATGCGCCGGTGCCGAGCAGCCGCGCGACGTCCTGCTCCCGCGGGCTCAGCACGGCCAGCGCCTCGCGGGCGTCCCGCCGCGGCGCTCCCTCTCGCACGAATCCCAGCAGCGCCTCAGTGGCGCGCGGCGACATCACCGGGCACCCATCCGCGACTGCGACGACAGCATCCGCGAGCGCCTCGGGCGTCGCATCCTTCGTGAGGAATCCGCTGGCGCCCTCGCGCACCGCTGCGTAGACGTACTCGTCGAGGTCGAACGTCGTCAGCACCAGGACCCGGACTCCGGGGCGCAGCCGCAGCACCTCCTTCGTCGCGGCGATGCCGTCGGTTCCCGGCATCCGGATGTCCATCAGCACGACATCGACGGCGTGCGCGCGGATGAACTCGATCGCGGCGTCGCCGGACTCGACGGATGCCGTGATCTCCAGTCGCGGATCGCGTGCGAGCAGCGCGGCGATGGCTTCGCGGAACAGCGCCTGATCATCGGCGATCAGCACTCGGATGCTCATTCGGCTCCTCCATCCGCGCGTGCGGCCTCGTGCGCCGCCACCGGTAGTTCGATGCGCACCTGCCTCCCGGCGGGCTGCCGCGGTCCCGCGCGCAGCGTACCCCGTGCGAGGCGGACGCGCTCTGCCATGCCGATGAGCCCGAGGCCGCTCCCCGGACTCGCCGGGCCCTGACCGCTCCCGCCGTCGTCGTCGATCGTCGCGGCGACGTGATCCGACGTCCACTGCAGCCGGACGATGATCTGCCGCGGGGCCGCCGTGTGCCTGACCGCATTGGTGAGCGCCTCGCGCACGGCATGATGCAGCGCCATCAGCGCATCCGGTTCGAGGCGTCGTCGCGTGCCCGTCTCGTCGAACCGCACGTCGGTCTCCGCGCTGCGCACGGAGTCGACGAGGCCCGTGATCGCGTCGATGTCGGGGACGGGCGTCCGCGGCGCATCGCCGTCGACGGCGATCACTCCACGCATCCCGCGCAGGGCGTCTCTTCCGGTGTCGGCGACGATGTGCAGTGCGCGCGCGCTGGCGTCCGGATCGTCCCGCACCAGAGCGCGCGCCACATCCGCCTGGGCGATCATGACGGTCATGGAGTGCGCGACGACGTCGTGCAGATCGCGGTTGATCCGCATCCGCTCGGCCGTGATCGCCTCTCGTACCCGGGTGCGCTCCCGCTCTTCGGCGTGCTGTCGTCGCTGCCGCTGGAGCAGACCGATCGCCCAGGCTGCGGCGATCATCGCGGCGAGCCCCCCGAAGAGCCCGACTCTGATGCTGCCGGGCATAGTCGACATCGGCGTCCATGCGATCACAGCCGCGCCGAGCACCCCGACGCCGAGCGAGGCGAGTCCGAGGCGGAGTGCACGCAGTGTCGCGACCTCGCCTACGCAGAGCAGATAGGCGAAGGATGAGGGGAACAGTGCGGCCGGTGCGCCAGCGACCCCTTCGCCCCCCGGCAGCAGCGCGAGGGCGAGCATCGCCAGGCTGGCGGCGGCGAACGCGATGACGGGGAAGCGCACCGAGACGAGGGTCGCCGCGTGCACCGACGCGAACAGTGCGGTGATCACGGCGGCGGCTGCCGGATCGGGCACGGCCTGCGCCTGGACGACCGCGATCAGGCTGGCCGGGAGCAGCAGCACCGTCATGGCGATCGCGAGGATCACGTCAGGACGGTTGAGGACGCGCCAGCCGTCAGAACCGGAGTCGTTCTTCACTGCGCTCGACACGGCCCCATGCTCTCACGGGCGTGTTCGGCGCCGGATCACCCGCACGGGTGAGCTTCAGCTCGTGCACCGGCGGCGGGCTACGCCCACCGGCGGCACCATTCGTACATGATCACCGCGCCGGCAGCGCTTGCGTTGATCGAGCGCGTCGAGCCGTACTGGGTGATCTCGATATGACCGGATGCCGCGGCGATCGCCTCCTCGGTGAGGCCAGGACCCTCCTGCCCGAAAAGCAGCACGCAGCGCTCCGGCAGCTCGGCCTTGTCGACGGGGACGGCGCCTTCGACGTTGTCGACCGCGATGATCGGGATGCCTTCAGAGGCGGCCCAGACGGCGAACGAGGCGACGTCGTCGTGATGCACGACATGCTGATAGCGATCAGTGACCATCGCCCCGCGCTTGTTCCACCGACGCCGTCCGATGATGTGCACGGTGTCGGCGAGGAACGCATTGGCGCTGCGCACGATCGAGCCGATGTTCATGTCGTGCTGCCAGTTCTCGATCGCGACGTGGAACGGATGGCGGTGCGTGTCGAGGTCGGCGACGATCGCCTCCATGCGCCAGTAGCGGTAGCGATCGATGACGTTGCGGGTGTCGCCGTGCTCGAGCAGTTCGGGGTCGTACTGCTCCCCCACCGGCCACTCGCCCTCCCACGGTCCGAGTCCATGGGTGGTGCGCTCAGGGGTGTCGGTCACTCAGCCAGCGTAGTCGGGGCGGCGTAGGCTGGGCTCGTGGCATCCCCAGCGGCAGACGACTATCTGAAGACCGTCTATGCGCACACCGAATGGCAGGATGCGCCGATCACTCCTTCGCAGCTCGCGGCGAAGCTGGGCATCGCCCCCTCGTCTGTGACGGAGATGGTGAAGAAGCTCGCCGCTTCCGGCCTCGTCTCGCACGTGCCGTACGGTGCGGTGCGTCTGACGGATGCCGGTGAACGTCGCGCCCTGTCGATGGTGCGCCGCCACCGCCTCGTCGAGACCTGGCTGGTGAGCGAGTTCGGTTACGGCTGGCACGAGGTGCATGACGAGGCCGAGGTCCTCGAGCACACGATCAGCGATCGTCTGCTGGAGGGGATCGACGAACGGCTGGGCCGGCCCCGCTTCGACCCGCACGGCGATGCGATCCCGGATGCCGCGGGCCATGTCGCGCGCGAACCGTTCGTGTTGCTCGCCCAGGCCCCGCTCGGCCACGAGGGCCGCGTGCTGCGCGTCTCCGACACCGACCCCGACCTGCTGTGCGCCCTAGAAGAGCTCGGGCTCTCGGTGTCGTCCGTTGTCCGTGTCACCGACGGCGGCGTCGAGATCGACGGAGCGGTCGCCGAGCTGCCGGACGGCGCCGTCGACGTCGTCTGGCTCAGCGCGTAGCATCCGTCCTGGTGACGCATGCGCGCGTTCAGCGCAGCGCGTGTGCGATCTGCTCGGCCGTCCGGCGGAGCAGCGGAACGTGCCCTTCCAGATGTGAGAGGTCATGGACCATCCGCAGCGCGGTGATCGAAACGGCTCCGACGACACCCACCGAGGTCGTGATGGGGACGGCGACGCAGTTCACGATCTCCTCGAACTCGCCCTGATCGACGGCCCAGCCGCGTTCGGCCGTCACCTCGAGCTCCGCGTCGAGCGCGGCCCTTGTCGTCAGCGTCTGCGCGGTGTGGCGCGTCCAGTCAGCGCCGGCGAGCACGTCGTCCCGACGTTTCTGCGTCAGCCCGGCGAGGATCGCCTTTCCCACCGCGCTGCGATTCGGATGCACGGGCGACCCGACCCGCGAGTACAGCCGCACACGACGCGGGTCCTCGACCTTGTCGACGTAGAAGATCTCATCGCCCACGAGCCCTGCGACGTGCACGGTGTTTCCGACCACACGGTGCAGCTGCCGCACGGGGGTGTGCGCGGCATCCTTCAGGGCGACGTCCTCCAACGCGGCCGCACCGAGCACCGCCAGGCGAAACGCGACCGCATAGGTACCGTCCTCACGTCGCCGCACGAAGCCGACCTTCTGCAGCGTCTGCAGCTCTCGGAACATCGTCGAGCGATGGATGCCGAACTCCACCGCGAGCGGCGAGACCGCTTTGGGCTCGCCGGCGAGAGAGTCGAGGATCGCGGCTGCACGCTCGACGCTCTGCGACACCTAGACCACACCCTCTCCGCGCGGCGCGTGCCCGACCTCCGCCATCAGAAGAAGGTGTGGATCAGGTCCACGACGACGTCGGAGTCGACCGACTCGACGACGGGCAGCACGGTCCACTTGTCGAACGCGGTGCACGGGTGCGAAAGCCCCAGCCGGACGAGGCCTCCGATCTCGAGTTCGCCGCCGTCCTCGAGCCGGACGAAACTGTGCTGGTCGTTCATCGCCGAGACGGAAGCTCCGGGCAGGGGCTGCCAGGGTGCGCCGAGCGCCGCGCTCTTCGCACGGGGGATCGGCAGTCCCTCATCGAACGGGAAGTCGCGCTTGCCGCCGTCGATCAGGGCGAGACCGGGCTCTGGGTGCGAGACGACCCGGCCGACGCCGAACATGCCGGGGATGAAGCGGGGCTCATCGTCGCTCGTCCGCGCCTCGTCGAACGGTGAGATGCCACGGTAGAACCCGTCGTCGTGGACGATGTAGGCGCCCGAGCGCAGGGTGAAAAGCGTGCGGCCTCCGCCGGGGCGCTCTTCGGCGTCTGCTGCGGCGCCGGCCTCGGCGAACACCTGCGCGACGAGATCGAAGTACGCGCTGCCGCCCGCCGTCACGTAGACGTCGCCGTCGTCGTAGAGGTGCCCGATGCGCTCGTGCAGCTCGACCTGGCGACGCAGGTACGTCTCGACCGCGTCGATGGCACGGACGCTGCGATCGTGCGCAAGGCTTCCCTCGTAGCCGGCGACGCCGGCGAGGCGCAGCACATCGGAAGCCGCGATGCGCTCGGCGATCGCGATCGCCTCGTCGAGCGTGCGGGCACCCGTGCGCCCGCCGTCGCCACCGAGTTCGACCAGCACGTCGACCGGGCGAGGAGCGTCCGCGTCGCGCAGTGGAGCCTCCATCGACTCCACCGTGGCGATGGAGTCGGCCCAGCAGACGAAGCGGAAGTCGGGGTCGGCGAGCTCGCCCGCGAGGTAGCGCAGCGCGTGCGCGTCGACAGCGGCATTGGCGAGCATGATCGAGGAGACGCCGAACGTGCGCGCCGTGCGCACCTGGCCCATCGTGGCGAGCGTGATGCCGAGCGATCCCGCATCCAGCTGCCGCTGCCAGAGCGAGGGTGCCATCGTGGTCTTGCCGTGGGGCATGAGTTCGAGGCCGCGCTCAGCGCACCACGTCGCCATCACGTCGGCGTTGTGGCGCATCGCCGCGTCGTCGAGAACGACGAGCGGGGTCCAGAACTCCGAAAGTCGTGGCCGGGAGGCCAGGAACTCCGCCGTCGTCATCCCGACGGCCCGTTCCGGCAGCCCCTTGTGCCGCGCTGTCAGCCTGATCTCCGCGAGCTCGTGCATCTGTCGTCCTTCCGCCTCGTCAAAGTGTGCATATATTGCAACGTGAATTGCAGTTGACGCTCACTCTGGTCACACTCGAAGTGTAGTCGCGCTCGTGTCGCGACTCGTCCGTGCTCTCCAAGGCAGCACTCCCCGAAAGGCGGCACCTCGTGCTCGACAACTCCTCCCTCGCCGCTCTCTTCGGCGATGTCCCCCTGATGGCGATCCTGCGCGGCATGGGTGCGGAGCGCACGCTCGCCGTCGCCACCGCCGCCTGGGATCTCGGCATCACGAGCGTGGAGGTGCCAGTGCAGACACCCGCCGATGTCGAGGCGCTGCGCGTGCTGGCCGAGGCCGCGAAGGACCGCGGGCTGACGGTCGGCGCCGGCACCGTCGTCTCGATCGAGCATGTGCGCCAGGCCGCGGATGCGGGCGCCTCGTTCACGGTCAGCCCCGGTTTCGATGCCGAGGTCGTTCGCGCGTCGCACGATGCCGGGATGCCGGCGCTGCCTGGCGTGGCCACCGCCACCGACGTGCAGCTCGCGATGAAGTCCGGGCTCACGTGGCTCAAGGCCTTCCCCGCGTCTCTGTTGGGACCGGCCTGGTTCACGGCCATGTCCGGACCGTTCCCGCAGGCGAACTTCGTCGCGACCGGCGGCATGGACTCGTCCAATGCGGCGCGGTTCCTCGATGCGGGCGTACGCGTGGTCGCGGTCGGCTCCGCGCTCGAGGACCCCGCGCAGCTTCCGGCGCTTGCGAGCCTGCTCCGCGGGTAGCATCCGCGACCAATAGGCTGAGCACATGGCTGAACGCTCCGAGATCGAATGCTGGCTCACCGACATGGACGGCGTGCTCGTCCATGAGAACGACGCCATCCCCGGTGCATCCGAGCTGCTGGCCGGCTGGGAGGCCGAAGGCATCCCGTACCTGGTGCTGACGAACAACTCGATCTTCACCGCGCGCGACCTCTCGGCGCGTCTGCGCTCCAGCGGTCTGAATGTGCCGGAGGACCGGATCTGGACGTCGGCCCTGGCCACCGCGGCCTTCCTGCAGCAGCAGGTTCCCGGCGGTTCGGCGTTCGTCATCGGCGAGGCAGGCATCCTCACCGCCCTGCATGACGCAGGGTTTGTCATGACCGAGACCAACCCCGACTTCGTCGTCGTGGGCGAGACCCGCACCTACTCGTTCGAGGCGATCACGAAGGCCATCCGCCTGATCAACAGGGGCGCGCGCTTCATCATCACCAACCCGGACGCCACCGGCCCGAGCGTCGAGGGCCCGCTGCCGGCGACCGGGGCCGTCGCCGCACTCATCACCAAGGCCACCGGACGCGAGCCGTACGTCGTCGGCAAGCCGAACCCGATGATGTTCCGCTCGGCGTTGAACAAGATCGGCGCGCACTCCAAGCGCACCGGCATGATCGGCGACCGGATGGACACCGACGTGGTCGCCGGCATCGAGGCGGGGCTGCACACCGTGCTCGTGCTCACCGGCATCAGCGACCAGGTCGAGATCGAGAAGTACCCGTTCCGCCCCGACGAGATCGTGAACTCGGTCGCCGATCTGCTGCCGTCGGGCTCTTCAGAAGGCTGACGTCATGGACCAGAGGGACCTGCTCTTCCTCGTGATGCTCCTGATCGGGCTCACCACGCTGACGGTCATCATCGTGCAGTTCGTCCGCTCCCGTCGCCGGGGTCGGGGCGACGAGGACGGCCGCTCCGGCAACTGGTGGGAAGGCCCCTGGGACGACGACCGCAAGCGCTGACGAGCGCGCGCGTCAGCTCAGGGTCAGACTGCGCACGGACGCCACCGGCTCCGGCATCCGCAGGGGACCCGCACCCGGCGTGATCGTGCCGAGGATGCGCGGCTCTCGCGCACCTGTGCCGCCGGGGACGATGGCGGGGACGCCGTGCATGGTGCACCACCCGATCAGGGCGAACAGGATCGCCTCCTTGTTGTCCGCTGATGCGCCCAGCTCATCCGCGAGTACGACCTCGGTGTCCGGCAGTGCGGCGCGGAGGCCCTGCATGATCAGCGGGTTGTGGCATCCCCCGCCCGACACGGCGAGGAAGCCGATTCCTGCCGCGCGCACGTCGTTCGCCACGGTCTGCACCGTCAGTTCGGTGAGCGTGCGCACGAGGTCGGTCACGCGCACGTCGCGGCCCAGCGCTGCCGCGTGCGCACGCACGTAGTCGAGGTGGAAGTGCTCCTTGCCCGTGCTCTTCGGCGCCGGCAGGGCGTAGTACGGGTCGGCGAGCAGCGAGGCGAGCAGGGCATCGTCGACGTCGCCGGACAGGGCGATGCGAGCATCCTCGTCGTAGCCGAGCGGGTTCAGGCCGTACTTCGCGATCACGGCATCGACGAGCGCGTTCGCCGGTCCGATGTCATAGGCCGAGATCGCGCCCTCACGGACGATGGTCATGTTCGCGATGCCGCCCAGATTCAGCGCGGCCGACGTGCCTGCACGCCCTCGCAGCAGCAGTTCGTCGAGGAACGACACGAGCGGTGCGCCGTGCCCGCCGGCCGTGATGTCGCGGATGCGCACGTCGGACACCACAGGGGCGCCGACCGCTTCGGCGATCCACGCCGGCTGGCCGATCTGCAACGTGCCGCGGGCATGTCCGTCGTCGACCCAGTGGTAGACGGTCTGCCCGTGGGTGCACACCGCATCGACGCCGCCGACGGATGCCGCAGCATCCGCCGCCACGTCGGCGAACGCCTGACCGATCAGGGTGTCGAGCTCGCAGACCTCGGCCAGCGTCGTCTTCGCGGGCGGCAGTGCGGCCACGAGTCGAGCGCGAAGCGCAGGGTCGTACGGGACACTGGTCTCGTGCAGCACGGTGCCGCGCACGGCGCCATCCGCCTCGCTGAAGTCGACGACCGTCACATCGATCCCGTCGTGTGAGGTGCCCGAGAGCAGTCCGAGTACGCGCATCCGTTGTCCTTCCGTCGTCCTTCGAGGGTACGTCGGCCTGCGGGCGACACCCCGCCGGCCGACACACCAGATGTCGGACCGTTCGTGGTGATTCGTCCGACATCTGGCGTGTCGGCCCCCAATCCGTTGGGGCGAACTACCTGAGCACGAGCGCGGCCGCGCCGATCAGCGGGCCTTCGTCTCCCAGCCCGGAGCGCACCACGCGCGCGCGCCGGGAGTAGTCGTGTGCGGCACTCGCGGTAAGCGCCTGCTGCACGAGGTCGATGTAGTCGTCGGACACCCGGGAGAACCCGCCGCCGATCGCGATCATGTCGAGGTCGACGAGGGTCGCGGCATCCGCCAGCGCCTCTCCCACCGCGCGAGCAGACCGTTCGATCGCCGCACGCGCGATCGGATCGCCGGATGCCGCGTCGCGAGCGAGGTCCTCGCCGGTGGCACCCGTCCATCCCTGTGTCTGCGCCCACGCGGCACTGGCGGGGCCCGAGGCGATCTCCTCGAGCGTCAGCCCGCCTTCACGGCGCACCTGCCCTAGGTGCCCGGCGTTGCCGGAGGCTCCACGGATGTACTGCCCGCCCACGACGAACCCGCCGCCGACCCCCGTCGACACGACGATCGACAACGACGAGCGCGCCTCGCGGGTCGCTCCGAGCCACGCCTCGGCGAGCGCGAGCGCACCGCCGTCGTGCCCGAACACGGTGCGCACGTCACGACCGAGAACAGCGGATGCCGTGTCACGCACCGCTCCGGCCAGGCCGTAGCCGCGCGCCTGGGGCATGTTGACCGGCACGATCGAACCCGTCGGGAGGTCGATCGGGCCCGCGCTGCCGACGCCGGCGCCCTCGAGCTCGGCGCCTTCCGGCAGCAGGGCGAGCGCATGCGCGATGACGGCCCCGACTGCGGCATCCATCGTTGTCGGTGTCGCGGTGCGGCCGGTGGCCTGCCTGCTGCGGCTGCCTGCGACCAGCATGCCGTCGTCGCCGACGAGTGCGGCGTCCAGCTTGGTGCCGCCCACATCCACGGCCAGTGCGTAACGAGTCATGTGCCGAGAATCACTGCGGGTCGAGGCCGAGGTCGTCGAGGTCGAAGGCGGCCAGCCATTGCAGGCCCTCGGCCTCGATCGCGGCCTGCGCGCCGGTCTTGCGGTCGACGATCACGGCGACGGCGACGACCTCTGCGCCTTCGCGCCGCAGAACCTCGACGGCTTTGAGCGCGGACTGGCCGGTGGTTGAGGTGTCCTCGATCACGACGACGCGCTTGCCCGCGACGTCGGCGCCTTCGATCTGACGGCCGCGGCCGTGGTCCTTGGGCTCCTTGCGCACGACGAACGCGTCCAGCGGGCGGTCGGTGCCGACCGAGGCGTGCAGCACGGAGTTGGCGATCGGGTCGGCACCGAGCGTCAGACCGCCGACGGCCGCGACGTCGAGATCGCCGATCAGATCGAGCATGATGCGGCCGATTGCCGGAGCAGCCCTGTGGTCGAGCGTGAGACGGCGCATGTCGACGTAGTACGTCGCCTGCTTTCCGCTGGAAAGGGTGAAGTCGCCGTGGAACACCGCCTCATCCTTGATGAGGGCGAGGAGGGTCTGTCGGTCTGCGTCGAGTGCGGTCACGGCATCCAGCTTAGAGCCGGTGGTGCGACCTGCGTGGTGCGCCTATCGTGGGCCGTGACGTCATCATCCCCTCAGCGAAGGAGGCCCCATGCTCTCGTACGATCCTTACGCCGAGCTCGCCACGCTGCGTGATTTCGCGCCGCTCGAGTTGAGCAGTTCCGATTTCGAACCGGGCGGTCCGCTGCCGCTGTTCGCCTGGTCGTCCGGTCGGGGTGGTGAGGACCGCTCGCCCGCTCTGGAGTGGTCGACGCCGCCCGCCGGCACACGCAGCTTCGCGATCTCGTGCTTCGACCCGGACGCGCCGACCGGATCGGGGTTCTGGCATTGGGCCGCGTACAACCTTCCCGCCTCGGCCACCTCGCTCGCCAGCGGCCTCGGAGATCTCGCCGCGCTTCCGCACGGAGCGACGGTGCTGCCGAATGAGTCCCGCTCCGAGCGGTTCATCGGCGCGGCCCCGCCGGAGGGCACAGGCGTGCATCGGTACTTCTTCGTGGTGGACGCACTGGACGTGGAGACGCTCGACATCCCCGCGGGCTCCACGCCGGCGGTACTCGGATTCAACCGGCATTTCCACTCGCTCGCCCGTGGCGTGCTGATCGGAACGGCCGATCCTGCGGAGCGCTGAGGTCCGACCCCGCAACTAGGCTGGATGCATGCGCCTGGCCACCTGGAACGTCAACTCCATCCGCACCCGCGTGCGCCGCACGGTCGAGTTCGCGGTGCGCGAAGACATCGACGTGCTCGCGATGCAGGAGATCAAGTGCAAGCCCGAGCAGTTCCCTTATGCGCAGTTCGAAGAGGCCGGCTATCAGGTCGAGGTGCACGGCCTGAACCAGTGGAACGGCGTCGCGATCGCGAGCCGCCTCCCCATGGCCGATGTGTCCACCGCATTCGACGGCATGCCCGGCTTCGCCAAGGGTCATGAGGGACCGGATGCTCCGCTCGAGGCGCGCGCACTGGGTGTGACCGTCGACGGCGTGCAGATCTGGAGCCTGTACGTGCCGAACGGGCGGGCTCTGGGCGACCCGCACTATGCCTACAAACTGCACTGGCTCGACGAACTGCGCCAGCACGCGGCATCCGCTCTGCAGAAGAACCCCGATCTGCCGCTGGCGCTCGTCGGCGACTTCAACATCATCCCGTTCGACTCCGACAACGGCGATCCCGACATCGTCGAGGGCGTCTCGACCCACGTCTCCCCGCAGGAGCGCGCGGCGTTCTTCGCCTTCCAGGATGCGGGTCTCACCGACGTCGTGCGTCCGATCCTGCCCGAGGGCTACACCTACTGGGACTACCAGCGGCTGAAGTTCCCTCGAAACGAAGGCATCCGCATCGACTTCGTACTCGGCTCCCCCGCGCTCGCCGGCGCCGTGACCGGTGCCTCCATCCACCGCGACGAGCGCAAGGGCGAACAGCCGAGCGATCACGTACCGGTGGTCGTCGACCTCGACTTCGGCGGCGCCGAAGACGACGACGACATGCCGATGATCTTCGCGTGAGCGTGGTCGAGAACAAGACGACGGGTTGAGACGCCGATGCCTGTCCGCTTGATCGCGACCGATCTCGACGGGACCCTGCTCGATTCTGCTTCAACTGTGTCGCCGCGCACGCGGCGAGCGCTCGATGCCGCCCGCGCCGTCGGCATCCATGTGGTCCCCGTCACAGCGCGACAGCCGATCGGTCTGCGTATGATCGCCGCCGACGCCGGATTCGACGACTGGGCGCTGTGCGGCAACGGAGCCTATGCGACGCATCTGACGGACGGACGGATGCTGTTCGCCGAGGAGCTGCCGGCCGAGACGGTTCGCACCCTCGCCGAGGCGCTGCAGGCGGCCCTGCCCGGGCTGCTGTTCGCGAGCGTGCGCGAAGGCGGCGAGACGTTCGTGGCTCAGCACGGCTACGCGCAGATCGCTCACCTCTCCGACCACAAGCGAGATCCCCGCACGATGGGCGGTGTGCCGCTCGACATCGTGCTGGCTGAGCCCAGCTTGAAGTTCGTCATCCGGCACCCCGAACTCGCGCCGCAGGCGGTGTTCGACATTCTGCGCCGCCTCGGGCTCACGGGATTCGAGGCCACGCTCTCGGGCGCACCGTTCGTCGAGGTGATGGCCGAGGGCGTCACCAAGGCCACGGGCCTGGCCCGGCTCTGCGACCACCTCGGGATCGAGCGGGCCGACGTGGTCGCATTCGGCGATGCGCTCAACGACGTCGAGATGCTCCACTGGGCCGGGCACTCGGTGGCGATGGCAGGCGGGGAGAAGGTTGTTCACGATGCCGCCGATGAGGTCGCCGAATCGAACGATCACGACGGCGTCGCGCAGGTGATCGAGCGGATGCTGGGCGACTGAACGCGGAACGCCCATTCCTCACCGTGCCCTTGCGCGGACTCGGCGGCGCATGGTGGGCTGGCCGCATGACGTTCTTCCCGCCAGACCCTGAGATCCCTGAGCCGGAAGAGACGGAGTCGTCGCAGCCGCGTTGGTGGCAGGCGCCAGAAGACGAGCTGCCCGTCCCCGTCCCGGTCTCGGAACTCCTCGCGGTGACGGACCACGTCGCGATCGCACTGGTCGGGATGCTCGTTCATCGCGACGGCGTCCAATTCCGGGTGGAGCGACGTCTCCGCCGGAACGGGCTCCCGCTGACCGAGTGGAATGAACTGTGCAGTGTGTTCATGGAGCACATGTCGTTCGGCGGGTCGGTCGATCCCGCGGGCCGGCTGCGATTCGGTGTGGTTCTGGCTGACGGCGAGGAGGTCGTGGCCGATGCATTCCGGTTCGTCGGCTACGGCGATCCGACGGCCGAGCCCGATGGATACACCCTCACTCGTCGTGAGCAAGGCGGCGGAGGCGGCGGCAGCACGTACTCCTCCGCCGATCATCTCTGGCTGTGGCCTCTGCCGTCGGCGGGTCCGATCGAATTGGTCATGCAATGGCCTTCACTCGGCATCGGTGAGACGCGTGTGACCCTCGACGCGAGCATGGTGCCAGAGCTCGCGTCGCGCGCCCGGCCGTTCTGGCCGGGCGAGCGGTGACGGTGATCGTCCGGCTCGTCAACCGGCCGCGCTGATTTCGGCGATGATGCGTGTGGTGATCTGAACGAGGGTTTCGTCGGGGCCTATCCGCCCCTCCTCGACGAACTCGAGCGGCTGCCAGCCGTCGTGCCACTCGCGCATCTTCTCGGCAGTGAAGGCGTGGCGAAGCTCCCGCGTCTCATGGCGCCGGACCGTCTCGTCGAACCCGACGTCGAACTGGTAGATGCGGGTGACACCTCGATGGTCCCGCCAGAGTTGTTCCAGTCGCTCCGCATAGTCGCGGAGGTTCAAGATGCCATCGAGGATGACGTCGTACCCGAGGTCCAGCGATTGCCGGACGACCGCCTCGATCAGTATCGCGGCGTCCTCCGAGCGGGTCGTCTTCTCGCCACCTGCCAAGAGGTCGCGACGGAAGTAATCCTGGTGAATCACCGCGGTCTGAGGACCGAGCAGCGGGCGCAATGCCGCGGCAGTGGTCGTCTTGCCCGAACCGGAGTCACCGCGCAGCACGATGAGGCGAGTGCTCGCTGATCCGATGGATGCCACGTCTCCCAGTCTCACACCTGGCATGGATCACGTTACGCCCGCCCCGCGATTCTGTTGCGACGAGTTCGTCAAGTAAGTCACCTTCGGGGTCATCAGCCTGCTGGTCTGGCTGGCCCTGCTCTGCACGTCGTTCGCCGTGATGCGAGGCGGCAGCCGGACACCGTCCAGGACAGCGCGGGTGATGTCGGCCCGACCCGCGTCGTGGGCTACTCGCCCATCGTCCCGGTGCGAACCGGACCGGGCGCCGGCGCGTAGCGCAGGCTCACGGCGCCGTTGTCGCCGACCTCCGCACCGAGCAGCTTCAGGTTCGCCGCGGCGGCACCGTCGGGGAACACCTTCTTGCCCTGACCGAGCACGACCGGGTACACCCAGAGCTGCAATTCATCGAACAACTGCTCGGTGAGCAGCGTCTGCACGAGGTCGACGCTGCCGATCACGTGCACGTCCTCGTGCTGAGCACGCAGCCGCGCGACCTCGGCCTTCAGGTCGTCACCGACGCGCGAGCTCCCCTGCCATGCGAGCTCGATGTCGGCGTCTCGCGAGGCGACGTACTTCGGCACCCGATCGAAGAGTTGCCCGATCGGCCCCTCAGGACCCGTCGTGTGACGCGGCCAGTATGAGGCGAAGATGTCGTAGGTGCGGCGGCCCAGCAGCAGCGCGTCGAGTGTCGACATCCCCTCCATGACCCATTTCCCGACGGCGTCGTCCGGCACTCCGGCCTGCCAGCCGCCGAAGGAGAACCCGTCCGAGGGATCCTCCTCCGGTCCGCCTGGCGCCTGGGCGACGCCGTCGAGCGTGGTGAAAAGATCGATGATGATGCGGCCGGTCATGATGCGGCTCCTTGCAATTCGAATGATGCGATGTGGAAGGTGGAGGCGAACGAGTCCAGGAACGACTCGTCTCCTCGGACGACCGCGACGACATCCTGCGCGATCGCCTGGGTCGGCGTGATCTCGCCACCGATGAGGCGGCGGATGCCGGGACCGGCGACGAGGACGGCATCCGGCTCGCCGTCCGGCATCTGCCCGCCGACGGGTGGCGCGGGCGGCGCGATCTGGGCGACCGACAGCATCCCGCCGCGCACCTGCGCGCGCAGCGCGACGTCACCGACGTGCAGTTCGTAGTCGGCATCCGTCGCCGACTCCGGTCGGAACGCCGTCCGCAGCGCCATGGTGAGCGAATCAGGGGTGACGACGTCACCGGGCGAAGGGTCTCCCATGGCCTGGAAGCCCCAGCGTCCGATGGCGAGCATGATCGGCTCGAGCGCGCGACCGTAGGGGGTGAGCTCGTACACGAGCCCGCAGTTCTTCAGCGGCACCCGGCGCACGACTCCACCCTCCTGCAGGTCTTTCAGCCGCGTCGAGAGGATGTTCGTGGGGATGCGCGGCAGGCCCTGCTTGAGGTCGGTGTAGCGCCTGGGCCCCACGAGCAGATCGCGGACGATGAGCATCGCCCACCGTTCACCGATCAGTTCGACGGCCGTGGTGACCCCGCAGTACTGGCCGTAGCTGCGCGCGGCCACGTCAGGACGCGGAACCCTGCTCGGCCATGTACGCCTCAGGGCCCTTCTCGACGGCCTCCTCGCTCATGTAGAGGAAGCCGAGGCTGTTGCCGTCGGGGTCGTCCAGATCGCGGGAGTACATGAAGCCATAGTCCTGCGCAGGCTTCGGCTCGGTGCCGCCGGCGGCGAGCCCCTTGGCGACGATCGCGTCGACGGCCTCACGGGAGTCCTGACTGAACGAGACCGACACCTGCACCGACTCGTTCGGGTCGGCGATCGGCTTGTCGGTGAAGGTCGCGAAGAACTCGCGCTTGAGCACCATGAAATAGATGTCCTCACTCCACACGATGCACGCGGCGTTCTCGTCGGTGAACTCGGGGCTGATGTCGCAGCCGAGACCGGTGTAGAACGCCTTGCTGCGCTCGAGATCGGTGGTGGGGAGGTTGACGAAGACCTTGGTTGACATGCTGACTCCTTTGTCTGATGCTCGATGCCGGCGAGATCGCCGTGCCTGTTGAGAACGATGCTTGCAAAAAACAAGTATGGTGTCAACGGCATCTTTCCCGATCCGTCGCAGGGCGGATGCTGCAGCATCCGCTTGCCCGTACCGTTGAATCATGTCCGCACCATTCCGCGCGCTCACCGCGAGCCAACGCCGGTCCGACGCGCTGCTGGCCGCCGTCGTCTTCGTCTCCGGTGTGATCAGCGCCGCGCTCTCCGCGGCGTCGGAGATCTACGGCGACGAGCAGGCGCCGCTGTGGCAGGCGCTGATCTATCTGGTGTTCCTGGCAGCGCCTCTCGCGTGGCGGCGCGTCTGGCCGGCCCAGGTCGCGATCATCGTCTCGGCCGCCTACTTCGTCGCCGTCACCCTGCGCATCCCCGAGCTGTACGCCGGCAATGTCGCGATGTTCATCGCGCTGTACACGGTCGGTGCCTGGATGGCGAACCGCCGCGCGGCGATGATCGTGCGAGCCGCGATCATCGCCGGCATGTTCGCGTGGCTGATGGTCACGATGTACCGCGACGCGATCGACACCGCCCGCCAGGAGGACATCATCGCCGGCGCCATGTCGCCGTACCTCGCATTCATGATGCTGCAGCTGCTGGTGAACGTGCTCTACTTCGCCGGCGCCTACTACTTCGGTGAGCACGCGTGGCGTGCCGCGATGCAGCGCCAGGCACTCGAGCAGCGCACGGTCGATCTGGAGCGCGAGCGCGAGGTCACCGCCGCGCAGGCCGTGGCACTCGATCGGGTGCACATCGCCCGCGAGCTGCACGACGTCGTCGCCCACCACGTCTCGGTGATGGGCGTGCAGGCAGGGGCCGCGCGCATGGTGATCGACCAGGATGCCGCAGCGGCGAAGGAGATCCTCTCCGATGTGGAAGGTTCGGCACGCGAGGCGATCAGCGAGCTGCGGCACCTGCTCGAGACGCTTCGCTCCTCGGATGCCGGCGTGGACGACGCCGCGTCGACCGTCACCCTCGACGACATCGCCGATCTGGTGGAGGCGTCCAACTCGGCCGGAGTACCCACGGAGTTCACCGTGATCGGCACACCGCGACCGGTGCCATCGGTGACGCAGGTGAATCTCTACCGCATCGCACAGGAGTCGCTCACGAACGCCCGCCGCCACGCCGGCGCGGAAGCCATCGCCGACGTGCGCCTGCGCTACCAGGACACCGGCGTCGAGCTCGAGATCGTCAACACAGGCCGGGCCGTGCTCACGCCGCGGTCGGGGATGGGGCAGTTGGGCATGCGCGAACGCGCACTGGCGTCGGGCGGCACGATCGAGTCGGCGCCCCGCGAGCGCGGAGGATGGCGGGTGCGCGTGCACGTTCCCCTGCCCGCGCCCGTCGCACTGGCGGGAGCAAACGCATGACCGGTCCGATCCGTGTGCTCCTCGTCGATGACTACCAGGCGCTGCGCGCAGGGTTCCGCACCATCCTCGACATCCAGCCCGACATCACGGTCGTCGGCGAGGCCGCCACCGGCGCAGAGGCCGTCACGGCGGCATCCGATCTCAGACCCGATGTGATCCTGATGGACGTGCAGATGCCCGACATGGACGGCATCGAAGCGACCAGACGCATCGTCGCAGACGACGAGGTGCGCGCGGCGATAGCGATCGTGACGACCTTCGATCGCGACGACTACCTCTTCGCCGCTCTGGATGCCGGTGCGAGCGGCTTCCTGCTCAAGAACGGCACACCGGAGGATCTGGTGACCGCCGTCCGCGTGCTCTCCGCCGGCGACGGCATGCTGGCTCCGGAGGTGACGCGCCGCGTCATGCAGCGGTACGCATCCACCGCACCGGAAGCCGCGGAGACCGCGACGGCGAACGTGCTCGCCGAGCCGCTCACCGAACGGGAGACCGAGGTGCTGGCACTGGTCGCCGAGGCGATGAGCAACGCCGAGATCGCCGCGCGGCTGTTCATCGGCGAGGCGACGGTGAAGACGCACGTCTCGCGCATCCTGCAGAAGCTCGGAGCGCGCGACCGCGTGCAAGCCGTCGTTCTGGCGCACCGCCACGGACTCGCGCGATGACGGCGCTGCTCACGGCATCCGATGTGGGGGTCGTCGTCGACGAACAGGTGCTGCTGCCGACCACGACGCTGACGATCGACCAGGGCCAGACCCTGGCGGTGCGCGGAGAGAACGGAGCCGGCAAGACGACACTGCTGCGCGTGCTCGCCGGTCTCATGCCCGCGACATCCGGCGATGTGCTCCTCGAAGGCGAACCGCTGCACATCCGCCGCCGCGCCCATCGCGGCGCGATCGCGGCGATGATCGGCGCGCCACCGCTGTCGCGGGATCTCACACTCGCCGAACAGCTGCGCTTCATCCGCGCCACCTGGGGCGACGACGCCGGGACCGGCGAGCGTCAGACCGTTGCGGTACTGGAAGAACTCGGCATCGCCTCCCTGAAGATGCGGTACCCCTCAGAGCTGTCGTCAGGGCAGTTGCAACTGTTCTGCCTTGCGCTGACCCTGGCCAGGCCGAGCCGGGTGCTGCTGCTGGACGAACCAGAGCAGCGCCTGGACGCGCACCGGCAGGGTCTGGTCGCCGACGCGCTGCGCCGGCGATCGGGGGCCGGATGCGCGATCGTCTTCGCGACGCACAGCACCGCACTCGTGGAGGCGATCGGATCCGACGTGCTGACAGTCGGCGAGAACGAGTGATCGACGGAGACAGCATGCGGGATCGTGCGCGCGTGGCGGCGACACGTGCCGTGCACCGTGCGCGAGGGTCGCACCGCACACGCGGTGACACCGCCTACCTGGCGTACATCTCCGTGCTCGTCGCCGCGATCGTCGGGGTCCCGATCATCCGCACGATCGTGCTGGCGCTCGCCGCACCCGAAGCCATGGAGGCGCTCGGACACGAGAGCACCGCACGCCTCATCGCCGTCGTCGGCGCCCTGGTCTGGGTGGGGGCGCTGGCACTGGGCCGCGTCCGCGGCCCGATCACGCCGGATCCGTTCGTGGCCGTCACCCTTGGCCGGTCGGACATCTCTCCCCGCGCAGCATGGTCGCGCGAACTGCTCGGATCCTCCGTCGGCGCATGCCTCGCGCTGACCGCACTCGCGACGTTGACGGTGAGCGGATTCCTCGCCCGCGGCGTCGCGATCGACACGGCCATCGCGTTCATCGTCGGATCGCTCCTGTTCGCCGTGCCGACCGCGGCGATCTGGCTGGCCGGCCAGGTCGTGACCCGGCGCACTGCGGCCGTCTGCGGGGTCGTGCTCGTCGCGCTGCTCGCCGGCGCCGTGTCGCTCCCCCTCGATGCGCTGCTTCCGGCCACGGCGCTCGCGGGCCTGTGGCCGGGCGGCATCGGCGCGACGGTCGCGCCGCTCTCGGCGCTCGGTGCCTGCGCGATCATCGCGCTGGTTGCGATCGCCCTTCTCCTCGATCGGATGCTGCCGAACAGCGTCGAGGATCATGCGCACCGGTGGGAGGCGATGACGGTTCTGGCCGGCACCGGCGACATCTCGGGCGCCCTGGATCGTACGCGCACGCGACCGGTGACAGGGCGTCGCATGCGCATCGCGTTCGCACGACCTCTTGTCGTCGCTGTGCTTCAGCGCGCGTTGGTCGGCGCCCTGCGCACGCCGCTGCGTGCCGCGGTCGCGCTGATCGCCCTCGCCGCTGCGGGCGCCGGATGGGCCTGGTTCGCGCAGTTGCAGGAGGGCCCGCGCTGGGTCGCTGCGATCGGAGCAGGACTGTTGACCTTCGCCGCCCTGGGCCCGTTCATCGACGGGTTCCGTGAGGCGGCAGACACCGCAGGTCGCCCGGCGGTGTATGGCCGTACAGCCGGGTGGCTGCTGGCGCTGCACCTGCCGTTGCCCCTGTTGATGGGCGTTCTCGTTCCGTCGGTCGCCGTGCTTCTCGCGGGTTCCGACCTCGGCACAGCCGCCATGGCGGCGACGATCGGAGCGATGCTCGTCGCCGTGCGCGCGTATGACTCGACCAAAGGCCCGATGCCCATCGAACTGATGATGCCCGTTCCGACCCCCGCTGGCGACGCCTCTTCCATCGGCATGTGGGCGTGGCAGGCCGATGCCCTGTTGTGGACGGCCGTGCTGTCGTTCTGGCTCTCGACATCGTCCACGGCCGGCCCCGCGACGCTGCTCTGGGCGCTGCCGGTCGCCGCACTGCTCACGGCGCTCACCGCCGGACGGCTGGGCCGCGCAGCATCCTGATCGGGTGGGCACCGCTGAGCCGTGCGGAACGACGGATGCCCCGCAGCCCGAAGGCTGCGGGGCATCCGTGGTCGGCGAAGGTTACGCGTTCACGAGGTCGGCGGAGTGCTGCACGCGCGAGATGAGGCCGTTGAAGGCCTCGAGGTAGCCGACGAGGAACCCGGCGGTGCTGTCGTCGGTGACCTGGCCGTCGTCGGTGAACAGGCCGGGGCGGTCCTGGATGAAGCCCTCGGGCTGTCCCATGGTGATCGCGCTGAAGTGACCGAGGATCGCACGCAGATGCTGCTGGGCGGCGGCGGTCGCGACGCCGGAGCCGGACGTGCCGATGACGGCGACAGGCTTGCCGAAGAACGACATCTCACCGTACGGACGGGTCGACCAGTCGAGAGCGTTCTTCAGCACACCCGGGATCGAGCGGCTGTACTCGGGCGTCACGATGATGACCCCGTCGACTTCGGCGATGGCCTCCTTGAAGTCCCTCGCCACCTGAGGGAAGTCGCCGTCGAAGTCGGGCGAGTAGAACGGGAGGTCCTTGATCTCGATCTCGACGAGTTCGGTGCCTTCGGGGGCGAGGTTCGTCAGCACGCGCGCCAGGCGGCGGTTGATGGAGGTGCTGGAGATGCTGCCGACGATGTAGCCGATGGTACGAGTCACAGGTTTTCCTTCTCTTCTCGGGCTCGACACGAGCCTTGACTGTCTTCCGAGGTCAACGACCCTCGGGAAGATTCTATTCCGCTGAATACAATGAGTTCTCTGTGTGCGGATCCGTCGCGCTAATCTCGCCCCTATGACCGACGCGCCCGCTCCGCTGTCCAGGCCGATCCTCGCGGGCGTCGTCACTGCACTGGTCGGCTTCACGAGTTCGTTCGCCGTGGTCCTCACCGGACTCTCCGCCGTCGGAGCGTCACCGGCGCAGGCCGCGAGCGGGCTGCTCGCCCTCAGCATCACGATGGGCCTCGCCTGCGTCTTCCTCGCCTCGCGGTATCGGATGCCGATCACGGCCGCCTGGTCCACTCCCGGCGCAGCACTGCTCGCCGCGACGGGAGCCGTCGAGGGCGGCTGGCCGGCGGCGACGGGAGCGTTCCTCGTCGTGGCTGCACTCACACTGCTGGCGGCAGCGTGGCCCGGCTTCGGCGGTCTGATCGCCCGGATCCCGGCATCCATCGCCCAGGCGATGCTCGCAGGAGTCCTGCTTCCGCTGTGTCTCGCGCCGGTGACAGGGATCGCCGAGAACCCGTGGGGCGTGATCCCCGTCGTGCTCACGTGGCTGATATTCGCTCGGATCGCACCTCGCTGGGCGGTGCCGCTCGCCTTCGTCGCCGCCGCCATCGTGGTCGGGGTGGAACTGGTGCAGGGCGGTTCCTCGATGGATGCGAGCCTGCTCCTCCCCCGAATCGAGTTCGTCGCACCGACTCTCACGGTCGGAGCGATCATCGGCATCGCGCTCCCGCTGTTCGTCGTGACGATGGCGTCGCAGAACGTGCCAGGCGTCGCGATCATGCGCAGCTACGGTTACGACGTTCCATGGCGCCCGGCCATGCTCGTGACAGGCGTCGGCACGGCGATCGGCGCACCGGCGGGCGGACACGGAATCAACCTCGCCGCGATCAGTGCCGCACTCGCGGCATCCCCGGAGGCGGACCCGGACCCGAAACGCCGCTGGGTGGCCGGGCTCTCCACGGGCGTCGCGTACGTCGTGCTCGGCGGCTTCTCCGCCGGTTTCTCCGCGCTCGTCATCCTCGCGCCCGCGGCAGTGATCCCCGCGGTGGCCGGCGTCGCGCTCTTCGCAGCGTTCGGCTCCGCCATCCAGCAGGCGGTTGCAGAACCGAGCGAACGGATGCCCGCCGTGGTGACCTTCCTCATCGCGGCATCCGGCATCTCCCTCGCGGGCATCAGCGCGGCATTCTGGGCGCTCATCGCAGGGCTCCTGGTGCGCCTCGTCCTCACCCGATTCGCCGCCCGTCCGTCCCAAGGCTGAGGCGGGAAGTCCGCCGCACGGGGGATGCCGTGCGCACGCCCCTCTCCCTAGCGTGGAGTCATGACCTCAGGAACGCTCCAATTGACCGGCGTGACGAAGAGCTACGGCACACGCCGAGTGCTCGACGACATCACGTTCTCCGTCGCCGCCGGGCACCTCACCGGCTTCGTCGGCGGCAACGGCGCGGGCAAGACGACCACGATGCGGATCGTGCTCGGCCTGCTCGCCTCCGACGGCGGATCCGTCACGCTCGGCGGCGCACCGCTGACCGCTGACGCCCGCCGCCAGTTCGGCTACATGCCGGAGGAGCGCGGGCTGTACCCGAAGATGAAGGTGCTCGAGCAGGTCGTCTACTTCGCCCGTCTGCACGGGTTCTCCAAGTCGGATGCCATGACGCGCGCGACCGCGCTTCTCGAAGAGCTCGGACTCGGCGAGCGCCTGAACGACAACATCGAGGCGCTGTCGCTGGGAAACCAGCAGCGTGCGCAGATCGCCGCATCCCTCGTGCACGATCCCGAGGTCCTCATCCTCGACGAGCCCTTCTCCGGGCTCGACCCCCTCGCGGTGGACACGGTCGCCGGCGTGCTGCAGGAACGCGCCGCACGCGGTGTCTCCGTGCTGTTCTCCTCGCACCAGCTCGACGTCGTCGAGCGCCTCTGCGACGACCTCGTCATCATCGCGGGCGGCACGATACGCGCGGCAGGCCCCCGCGATCAGCTGAGAGAGCAGCACTCGGCGCCCCGATGGGAGCTCGAGAGCAGCGGAGACGTCGGCTGGCTGCGCGACGAGCAGGGCGTGAGCGTCGTGGACTTCGAGGGCGGCAGCGCCGTGTTCGACGCCGACGATCCGGCCACCGCGCAGCGCGTCCTCCGACGTGCACTGGAGGACGGCGACATCAGCAGATTCGGCCCGCAGCATCCCACCCTCGCCCAGATCTTCAAGGAGGTCATCCAGTGAACGCCTCATCGACCAAGGCCGTCTCCACCGGCCAGGGTGTCTGGCTCGTCGCAGAACGCGAGCTGAGCACCAGGCTGCGCAGCAAGGCGTATCTGATCTCCACCGGCATCCTGCTGCTGATCGCCCTCGCGGGCGTCATCTGGGCCGGTTTCTCGTCTTCGAACTCCACCGCGACCCCGATCGCGGCGACGAGCGCCACGGCATCCGCCCTCTCGGAGGTGGACGGCTACGACGTGACCGAGGTCGCCGACCGGGATGAGGCCACCGCCCTCGTCGAATCCGGCGAAGTCGACGCCGCCGTGATCGACGATGCGTCATCCGCGACCGGCCTCGTGATCATCGCCGACCAGGAGGCACCGCAGAGCCTGCTGATGGCGCTCTCCGCGACGCCGGAGGTCGAACTGCTCAACCCGGATGCCGCGAGCGGACCGCTCCGCTACCTGCTCGGCATCGGCTTCGGCCTGGTGTTCATGATGTCCGCGATGATGTTCGGCATGCCGGTGGCCTCGAGCGTCGTGGAGGAGAAGCAGACCCGCGTCGTGGAGATCCTGCTCTCCAGCATCCCGGCACGGGTGCTGCTGGCCGGAAAGGTGGTCGGCAACACGATCCTGGCGATCTCGCAGATCGTGCTCCTGGCCGCCGTGGGGAGTATCGGGCTGATCGTCACCGGCCAGACCGGGCTCCTGGCGGGACTCGGCGGCCCGGTCATCTGGTTCGCGGTGTTCTTCCTCTTCGGGTTCATCCTGCTCGCGGCCATGTTCGCGGCCGCCGGATCGATGGTGTCGCGTCAGGAGGACGCCGGCACCACCTTGACCCCGGTGATGTACCTGACGATGATCCCGTACTTCCTCGTCATCTTCTTCGGCGACAACCCTGTCGTGATGACCGTGCTCTCTTACGTGCCCTTCTCGGCTCCGGTCGGGATGCCGATCCGTCTGTTCTTCAACGAGGCGGAGTGGTGGGAGCCACTGGCATCGCTGGCGATCATGCTCGTCGCGTGCGTGCTGGTGATACTGATCGGCGCGAAGATCTACGAGAACTCGCTGCTCAAGATGGGCGCCAGGGTCAAGTTCCGCGAGGCGCTGCGCGGCTGAGGTACGACGACGCTCCTCGAAAGAAGGAAAACGGGGGTTCCCACGACGGGGAACCCCCGTTTTCCTTCTTTCATCGCCGGAGCCAGACTCCACCGACCCATTTCGCCTCGGGTATTGCGCTCCGGGGTCACACATGTTTCACTCCTATTACAACTTTCAGTAATCACTGAAAGTTCATTGACGAATGAAGCGGATACGTCCTAACGTGCGAGGAACGGCTGCACACCCGAGCAGCCCCGTTCCCGCCGCACACGTTCCGTACGTTGTGGCTCAAGGAGGAGTTATGCACAGCAAGGCACGTCTGTTGGCAGCCGCGTCGGCGGCGGTGGCGCTCACGCTCACGGGTTGCTCGGCGGGGGCTGCGGATGAATCCGCGGAGAACGCCGATCCGATCCGATACGCGGTCGAAGAACCGGACTCGATGATCCCCGGCAATCAGTTCGGCTCCTACGCGATCCTGGAGACGATCTTCTCGCCCCTCACCGAGATCGGCGAAGACGGCGAGATCGGCTACGTGGCCGCGGAGTCGGTCGAGTCCGAAGACGCGAAGACCTGGACGGTCACCCTCCGCGACGGATGGACGTTCCACGACGGATCCCCCGTCACCGCTCAGGACTACGTCGACACCTGGAACCACGCCGCATACGGCCCGAACGCATGGGTCAACGGCGCGCAGCTCGCGAACGTCGTCGGCTATGCCGAGATGAATCCCGCAGAGGGAGAGCCGACCGCGACCGAGCTCGCCGGCCTCAGTGTCGTCGATGACCGCACCTTCACGGTCGAGCTGGTCGCTCCCGACCGCCAGTACCCCCTGCAGCTGACCATCGGCCAGACCGGGCTGTACCCGCTGCCGGACGGCGCCCTGGATGATCTCGAGGCCTGGGAATCCGCCCCCGTCGGAAACGGCCCGTTCCGCCTCACCGACGGTTGGTCGGCCACCGACCCGATCGAGGCCGTCGCCTACGAGGACTTCTCCGGTGACGAGCCCACGATCGACGCCGTGACGTTCGTGCCGTATCTCGACACGGCGACGGCGTACACGGATGCCCTGGCCGGCGAGATCGACATCGTGGCGATCGCCGGTTCGCAGGCCGAGCAGGCACGTGGCGAGTTCGGCGACCACGTGCACGAGCTCGATGCGCCCGGCGTGGACTTCCTCGGCTTCGACCTCGACGACCCGCGCTTCGCAGACGTGCGCGTGCGTCAGGCGATCTCGATGGCGATCGATCGCGATGCCATCAACGAGGCCGTCTTCGGGGGTTCGCAGGTGCCCGCGACATCCCTCACCGCTCCGAGCATGCCCGGCGATCCGGCCGGCATCTGCGGCGAGTACTGCGAGTTCGACCCCGAGGCGGCCAAGGCACTCCTGGAAGAGGCCGGCGGCTTCGACGGAGAGCTGCAGGTGCACTTCATCGCCAACTGGGGTCAGGAGGATCTCTTCGAGGCCATCGCGAACCAGCTGCGGCAGAATCTCGGCATCGAGAGCGCCGTCGCGACGCCGTCCGCCGACTTCGCCGCCTTCACCGACATGATCACGAAGAATGCCGCGAACGGCCCGTTCCGCGCACGCTGGGGCGCGCTGTACCCGAGTCAGCAGAACACGCTGACGGCGGTGTTCACCCCCACGGGCGAGGGCAACTTCGGGGCAGGGGGATACAACAACCCCGAGGTCGTCGAGCTGCTGCAGACCGCCAACGCCGCTGCGGACCTCGAGGAATCGCTGGCCGGATACACCGCGGTGCAGGAGCGCATCCTGCAGGACTTCCCCACGGTCCCGCTGTTCGGCAACCGCTACCTCTACGTCACCTCGGATCGCATCGCCGAACTGCACACCAATTCGGGTGCGGTCGACGTGGCCGAGATCATCGTCGCCGACTGAACCGGAGCTGAACCTTGCACGACCCCGCGACAACGCTCGGCACGGCGGAGGACATCCTCCGCCGTGCCGGTGCGGTGCCAGACCAGACGAAGATCCCCACCGTCGACGAGCTCCACGAGCAGATCGAGCAGTTGCGCGTCGAGCGCCCCGATCTGCTCACCCTCGAGCGCATCGGGACCAGCCGGCTCGGCGATCCGATCCGGCTGTATCACCTGGGCTCCGGCACCCGTTCGGCGCTCATCGTCGGCGCGGTGCACCCGAACGAGCCCATCGGATCGCTGACCATCCTTCATCTGATCGATCAGTTGCTGCACGACGACTCGTTCCGCGAAGCCCTCGACACGACCTGGCACATCGTCCCGTGTGCCGATCCGGACGGAATGCGCCTGAACGAGGGCTGGTTCGGCGATCCGTCGGATCGCGATCGATACGCCAGGGAATTCTTCCGTCCCGCCCCTGACGAGCAGGTCGAGTGGACGTTCCCCTTCGACTACAAGGCGGCGTACTTCGACGCCATGATGCCCGAGACCCAGGCGCTGGCCAGGGCGATCGACAGCACTCGACCCGACCTGTACGTGCCGCTGCACAACAGCGAGGGCGGCGGAGCCTACTTCTACCTCTCGCGACCGCTGCCCGAGCTGTATCCGCTGCTGCATCAGGTCACGGCATCCTGCGGTGTGCCCCTGCACGCCGGAGAGGCGGAGGGCGCGCACTTCACCGTGCTCGACGAGGCGATCTATGAGATGGGAACGCTGCAGGGCGCATACGACTGGGCCGAGGCACAGGGCTTCGACCCCTATCCCCCCGGGTCGGCCGGCGACGCCTCGACCTCGTACGCCGCGAAGTACGGCACCCTCTCACTGATCGCCGAGTTGCCGCAGTTCAGCGACCCGACCGCCGACGACACGAGCGCGACGTCCACGATCTACCGCGATGCCCTGCGAGAGAGCGGGCGTCTGCTGATCGAGACGGGCACCACGCTCGTGAACCTGCTGGAACGCGTCGGATCCCAGGTGCGGATGGACACCGCACTGCTGCGCGCCGCCCGGGTGTTCTCCCCGATGGCGCTCACCGCCGGTGAAGGCAACATCGCGCGGGCGGATGCCGAGGACGATCGACCGGCGACCGTCGCAGAGGTCTCGAGCCTGGAGGGGCTCGTGGATCTGCACCGGCTGCGCTGGGGCGGCATGCTGCTGCGGGCGCTTCAGGCCGAGGTCGACGCCGGTCTCGCCTCGCCAGAGGTGCGCAGGACCGCCAGGGACGCGCATCGGGTCTTCGGCGCCTGGCTCCGCGAAGCCACGGCCAGACGTCACTCGGCGCCGATCCCCCTGGCCAAGGTCGTCGGCGTGCAGTACGGAGCGATCCTCGCCGCTCACGCTCAACTGGAGCGCGTCTGATGCGCACGACGGTGGGCGTGCTGCAGCGGGTCGCGGGTTTCGCGCTCGTGTTCGTCGGCGTGACGTTCATCATCTACCTGGCCGTCTTCAGCCTTCCCGGCGATGCGATCCGCGCTCTGGCCGGAGACCGGCAGCTGCCCCAGTCGGTCATCGACGCGATCAACGCCAAGTACCTGCTCGATCAGCCGTTGTGGGTGCAGTACACGAACTATCTCGGCAACCTGCTCACGGGTGATCTCGGCCTCGACCTCACCGGTCGACCGGTCGCCGACAAGCTCGCCGACCGGTGGCCGGTGACGATCACGCTCGCGCTGACGGCGTGGACGATCCAGGTGGTCCTCGGCCTCGCGGTCGGCGTCGTATCCGCGCTCAAGAAGGGCACGGTGATCGACAAAGGGCTCCTGGTCATCACGATCGGACTCAGCTGCATCCCCGTCTTCGTGCTCGGCATCACCGCGCAGATCCTGTTCGGCGTACGGCTGGACTGGTTGCCGGTGGCCGGAATCCGCGAAGGATGGCCGCTGTCGTACCTGCTCCCCTCGCTCGTGATCGCCGCCATCGGACTCGCCTCCGTCTCGCGGCTCGTGCGCGGCTCGATGATCGAGAACCTCGAGGCCGACTACGTGCGCACGGCCAGGGCCAAGGGCATCGGCGAGGGGCGCGTCGTCGGGCTGCATGTGATGCGCAACTCCCTCATCCCGACAGCGACGTTCCTCGCCACCGACCTGGGCTTCCTGCTCGGCGGCACCGTCGTCATCGAGGGCATCTTCAATCTGCCCGGCGTCGGAAACCTGCTGTTCACAGCGATCCGCGACCACGAGGCGGCGATGGTGGTGGGCATCTCCACGGCGTTGATCGTCATCTTCCTGATCACCTCGCTGCTCGTGGACGCGATCCACGCCCTTCTCGACCCGAGGATCCGACGTGCCTGAGAACATCCCTCCCATCACGGCGAAGATCCCTGCGCCGAAGACCACCTCGACCTCTCTGCCTCAGGCCGCCAGGCCCTCCCCGTGGCTGCTGCTGCTGCGCCGGCCCCTGTTCTGGGTCGCGTCGACGATCCTGCTGATCATGCTCGCCTTCGCCGTCGCGCCCGCGCCGTTCGCCGGTCTGTTCGGCAACGGCGATCCGCGTGCCTGCGATCTCGCGGACAGCAAGGTTGAATCGGCACCCGGCCATCCGTTCGGCTTCGACCTCCAGGGCTGCGACATCTGGGCGGGAGCCGTCTACGGCGCCCAGGCGTCGATATCCGTCGGGCTCCTCGCCACCGGGATCGCACTCGCGATAGCGCTCGTGATGGGGCTGCTCGCCGGAATGGGAGGCCGCGTCGCCGACTGGATCGTGTCGCGTCTGACCGAGGTGTTCCTCGGCTTCCCCTTCCTGCTGGCGGCGATCGTCGTCCTGAACATGTTCGGCACGCGCAACGTGCTCACGGTCGGGGTCGTCCTCGGTGTCTTCGGCTGGCCGATGATGGCGCGGCTCATGCGCGCCTCCGTGCGATCGGTCACGAAGGCAGACCACGTGCTCGCCGCGCGCACCATGGGACTCGGCGCCGGGCGCATCATCACCCGCTACGTCGTGCCGAACTCGGTGCAGCCGGTGATGCTGATGGCGACGCTCACGATCGGCGGCGTCATCGTCGCCGAGAGCACGCTCACGTACCTCGGCATCGGGCTCTCGTCGCCGGCGGTCTCGTGGGGTCTGCAGATCGCCGCGGGCTCGCGCGTGTTCCAGACTGCACCCCATGTGCTCGTGCTGCCCAGCATCATGCTCGCCGCGACCGTGCTGGCGATCGTCGCGCTCGGCGAGGAACTGCGTACGGTGTTCGATCCACGTGAGCGTCGATGAGGGTGGGATGCTGATGGTGCAGGAGAAGGGATCGAACATGGCCGAAGAGGACTCCGAACAGATCGACGAGCGCGAGCAGTACCGGCGCCAGTTCGCCGAGGAGATCAGCCTGATCTGGGAGATGACCGGCACCTCGCGCATGGATGGCCGTGTGCTCGGTTATCTGATGATCATGGACCAGCCGTACATCTCGTCGGCCGACCTCGCGGCAGCCCTCAGCGCCAGCACCGGTGCGGTGTCGATGGCGACCAGGCGTCTGATCGACACCAACTACATCCGCCGCCACTCCGTGCCGGGCGACCGCAGCCACTACTTCAAGGCGGAGGAGGATCCCTGGGGGAGCTTCCTCGCGAATGAACGCCGTTACTTCGACAGGCACATCGCATCGATCGATTCCGCGCTGAGCTGGCTGGGTCCCGAAGAGGCGGAGGCGCGCATCCGCCTCACGAACGGACGTGACTATCTGGAGTGGATCCAGGAGTACCACCACAAGATGCTCGCCGATTGGCGCGAGCACAAGCGTGCCCGTGACGCGGGCGAGAAGAAGGCGTGAACATGACTGCGCCGAGCAGCGAACCGATCCTCAGCATCCGGGATCTGCGTGTGCATTTCGGCACCCGCAGCCCGGTCGAGGTCGTGCACGGTCTCGATCTCGACATCGCACCCGGCGAGGTCGTCGCCGTCGTCGGAGAGTCGGGCTCGGGCAAGTCGGTCACCGCTCTCTCGGTGATCGGGCTGCTGCCCGAGAACGCGCGCGCCACGGGGTCGGTCCGGTTGCACGGGCGAGAGCTCGTCGGCCTGAAGCCCGCCGATCTGCGCCGTGTCCGCGGTGCGCAGATCGCTCTGATCTCGCAGGATCCGGTGGCGTCCCTCAACCCGGTGTTCACGATCGGATTCCAAGTCATCGAGGCGGTGCGTGCGCACGACCGCACGCTCAGCGCGGGGGCCGCGCGCCGCCGCGCGATCGAACTGCTCGAGCTGGTCGACATCCCCGAGCCGAGCCGGCGCATGAAGCAGTATCCGCACGAGCTCTCGGGCGGCCAGTGCCAGCGCGTCGGGATCGCGATGGCGCTGGCATCCGACCCGCAGTTGCTGATCGCGGATGAGCCCACGACAGCACTCGACGTCACGGTGCAGGCGGAGGTGCTCGATGTGCTGGCACGCCTCGGCCGCCGCGACGGACGAGGCGTGCTGCTGATCACCCACGACATGGGTGTCGTGGCCGAACTGGCCGATCGTGTCGTCGTGATGCGCGAGGGCGAGCTCGTCGAACAGGGCTCGGTGCGCGGCGTGCTGCTGCGGCCGTCCGCGCCGTACACACGGCAGTTGCTGAGCGCCGTGCCGCGCATCGGTGAGCGGCCCGCCGCAGTCGGATCCGACATCGATCAGCCTCTCGTGCTGGATGTCGCAGGCCTCCAGGTCACGTACGGCGGACGCCTCCGCGGCCAGTTCCGTGCCGTCGACGGCGTGAGCCTTCAGGTGCGAAGGGGCGAGATCCTCGGGCTCGTCGGCGAGTCGGGCAGCGGCAAGTCGACCATCGGGCGCGCGATCATCGGCGCCGCACCGGTGACCGGCGGATCGATCATCGTCGACGGCGTCGACATGCGCACCGCCGGCAGAGCCGTGCGCCGCGAGTCGCGCCGCAGGATCGGCGTGGTGTTCCAGAACCCGGCGCTCTCACTCAATCCGCGCTACACCGTCAGGCAGAGCGTCGAGGAGCCCCTCGCGGCGATCAAGGGACTGCGCGGTCGCGAGCTCGCAGATCGCGTGGATGCGCTGCTCGAGTCGGTCGGACTCGCCGATCGGGCCGCCCGATACCCGCACGAGCTCTCGGGCGGGCAGAGGCAGCGGGTGGCCATCGCCAGGGCCGTCTCACTCGACCCTGCTCTGCTCATCGCGGACGAACCGACCAGCGCACTGGACGTGTCGGTGCAGGCGCAGGTGCTCGATGTGTTCCGCGAGCTGCAGGAACGACTGCGCTTCGCGTGCGTGTTCATCAGCCACGACCTCGCCGTCATCGACGAGCTCTGCGACAGTGTGAGCGTGCTCCGCGGCGGCGCTGTCGTCGAGTCGGGTTCACGCGCACAGGTGCTGCAGCATCCGAGCGATGAGTACACGCGTCGGCTGCTGGCGGCCGCGCCCGTGCCCGACCCCGATGTCCAGCAGGAGCGAAGGGCCGCACGACTCGCCGCGATCATGTGATTCTGCGTCATGCGGAATATGCGCGCGCATGGAACGGTTATCGTGGATGGCAAGGCGGACGACGGGGTCGGCCCAGATTCAGACTCCGAAAGGCATCATGAGCACTCCGCTTCTCGACCGCACCGCACCGACCGCCGTCCCCGTACTGGACGTCCTCGCTGAGCGCTGGAGCCCCCGCGCATACGACGACGCCACACCGATCGACGAGGCGAAGCTCGCCGCAGCACTCGAAGCCGCCCGCTGGTCGCCGTCCGCCAACAACACCCAGCCCTGGCGTTTCATCGTCGCCCGCCGCGGTTCGGCCCTGCACGCGCAGATCCTCGACGCGCTGCTCGGGTTCAACCAGACCTGGGCCGGCCACGCCGCCGTACTCGTCGTCGCCGTGGCCGAGACCGCGACGGCAGACGGCTCCCCCATCACGCACGCCTGGTACGACCTCGGCCAGGCCGTGGCGCACCTGTCGGTGCAGGCGCACCACGACGGGCTCGTCGTCCACCAGATGAGCGGGTTCGACGGGG
>Ga0308157_10000534_pt1 | contig 120666 bp, 121 predicted proteins | sample PhyBR1_FD_201035 | JGI IMG/M metagenome (GOLD analysis project Ga0308157, IMG submission 201035) | Phyllosphere microbial communities from UC Gill Tract Community Farm, Albany, California, United States - DLSLB.R1 | ecosystem: Host-associated > Plants > Phyllosphere > Unclassified | place... | reverse complement strand
TCGACGTTGTATTCATAGGAGGCGGGGGTCTTGGCGTCTTCTTCCAGCGAGCCGTCCATCATCACCGAGGTGAAGCCGTACTGGATGGCGGTGGCGCAGGTCGCCGGGCCGTTGCCGTGGTCTTGGTGCATGCAGACAGGGATGTGCGGATACAGTTCGGCCAGGGCGTCGATCAGCTTGGCCAGGACGATGTCGTTGGCGTAGCTGCGGGCGCCGCGCGAGGCCTGGATGATGACCGGGGCGTTGACGGCTTCCGCCGCCTCCATGATCGCCAAGCCCTGCTCCATGTTGTTGATGTTGTAGGCGGGCAGGCCGTAGTCGTTTTCCGCAGCGTGATCGAGCAGCTGTCGCAGCGTGATGCGCGCCATGAGTAGTCTCCTGAACCAATAGTGATTTTGCCGGAGGTCTTAGCCTGAAGGGGCCGGGAAGTCACGCTGTGTGACTGTCGCGCCTCAGACCCGCAAAGCCTCGACGCCGGGCAGGGGCTTGCCCTCCATCCATTCCAGGAAGGCGCCGCCGGCGGTGGAGACGAAGGTCATGTCGTCCGAGACGCCCGCGTGGTTCAGGGCCGCGACGGTGTCGCCGCCGCCCGCCACAGCGATCAGTTTTCCAGCCTTGGTCAGCTCGGCGGCGTGTCTGGCGGCCGCGACGGTTGCGGCGTCGAACGGCGGCACCTCGAACACGCCCAGAGGGCCGTTCCAGATCAGGGTCTTTGAGGCGTCCATGGCGGCGTTCAGGCGGGCCACGGTCTCGGGACCGGCGTCCAGGATCTTGTCGTCGGCGGTCAAATTACTGGGAGAGTGGGCCTCGCCTGCGCGGACGGTGCGGGCCGCAGCGCCCGGCTTGACCTCGGTCGCCACCACCACATCGACGGGCAGCAGGATTTCGCAGCCCTTGGCCTTGGCTTCGGTCAGGATGGCGCGGGCGGTGTCGGCCATGTCCTTTTCCGCCAGCGAGCCGCCGATATCGACGCCTTGGGCGAACAGGAAGGTGTTGGCCATGCCGCCGCCGATGGCGAGGCGGTCCAGCCTGGCGACCAGGTTCTGCAGCAGGTCCAGCTTGGTCGAGACCTTGGCCCCGCCGACGATGCCGATGACCGGCTTTTGCGGGTTGCCCAGGGCGGCGTCCAATGCGTCCAGCTCGCGGCGCATGGACTCACCGGCGTAGGCGGGCAGCAGGCGGGCCAGCCCCTCGGTCGAGGCGTGGGCGCGGTGCGCGGCCGAGAAGGCGTCGTTGACATAGAGGTCGCCCAGTTCCGCCAGTTGCGCGGCGAAGGCGGGGTCGTTCTTCTCCTCGCCAGCATGGAAGCGGACGTTTTCCAGCAGGACCACGCCGCCGGCGTCCAGATCGGCCAGAACGGCCTTGGCCTCTTCGCCCACGCAGTCGTCGGCGAAGCGCACAGGGGCGCCCAGCAGGTTTTCCAGATCATCGACGACGGGCGCAAGGCTCATCGACGGGACGCGCTGTCCCTTGGGCCGGTCGAAGTGGGCCAGCAGGGCGACCTTGGCCCCCGCATCGCGCAGGCGCTGGATCGTCGGCAGGGCGACGCGCAGGCGGGTGTCGTCGGTGACCTTGCCCCCCTCCATCGGGACGTTGAAGTCCACGCGGACCAGAGCGGTCTTGCCGGCGATGTCTTTGGCGTCGTCGAGGGTGCGGAAGGTCATGGGGTCGCTCTCCAATAGCCTTCTCCCGATGGGAGAAGGTGGCGGGGCGGAGCCCCGTCGGATGAGGGTCGGGTCTATGGGGCGGCGAAGCCGCCCGCTGATGATCGACCCTCACCCTTTCGCCTTGCCGATCGCTTTGCTCTCGGAGGCTCAAGCCCTCTCCCATCGGGAGAGGGGCAGGCGTTCGTCTTACAGGAACTTCGCCATCACCAGGGCGGTGTCGGCCATCCGCGTCGCGAAGCCCCACTCGTTGTCGTACCAGGTCAGGACGCGGGCCAGCTTGCCGTCGACGACTTGCGTCTGGGGCAGGGCGGCGGTCGAGGAGGCCGCAATGTGGTTCAGGTCGATCGACACCAGCGGGTCGTTGGTGGTGAACAGGACGCCGTTCATCGGACCATCGGCGGCGGCTTGCAGGGCTGCGTTGATTTCTTCCACCGTCACGTCGCGGGCCGAGACGACCTTCAGGTCCACGACCGAGACGTTGGGGGTGGGGACGCGGATCGACGAGCCATCCAGCTTGCCCTTCAGTTCCGGCAGAACCAGGCCCAGGGCCTTGGCGGCGCCGGTCGAGGTCGGGATCATGGACAGGCCGGCGGCGCGGCCGCGGTACAGATCCTTGTGCATCGTATCCAGCGTCGGCTGGTCGCCGGTGTAGGCGTGGATGGTGGTCATGTAGCCGCGTTCGATGCCGAACAGATCGTTCAGCACCTTGGCGACGGGAGCCAGGGCGTTGGTGGTGCAGGAACCGTTGGAGACCACGATGTCGTCGGCGGTCAGGGTCTCATGGTTGACCTTGAAGACGATGGTCTTGTCGGCGTTGTCGGCGGGGGCCGAGACCAGGACGCGCTTGGCGCCGGCCTTCAGGTGGGCCGAAGCCTTGTCCTTGGAGGTGAAGATGCCGGTGCATTCGAAGGCGATGTCCACCTTCAGCTCGGCGTGCGGCAGGTTGGCCGGGTCGCGTTCGGCGGTGACCTTGATCTTGCCCGTGCCGACGTCGATCCAGTCTTCGCCGCTGGTCACCGTGCCGGGGAAGCGGCCGTGCACCGAGTCATAGCGCAGCAGGTGGGCGTTGGTCTCGACCGGGCCCAGATCGTTGATGGCGACGACCTCGATGTCCTTGCGGCCATGCTCGACGATCGAACGCAGCACAAGGCGGCCGATGCGGCCGAAACCATTGATGGCGACGCGAACGGTCATGAGAAGGCTCCTGAAATTGCGGTGTGGCGTGTGATTGGCGCTTCAATGCAGCCCCGGGCGCAACGATTCAAGTCCGCGCCCGTAACAAGGGGTGATCGACTGTAACGACGACACGATCCTGCATTGAAGAAGAACGGCTGCGCGGCGTATCATGGCTCCATGAGATCGACGGCTGTTCTGGGCAGGGTTTGCGTCTCCATCGTCATCGGTCTGACGCTGGTCGGCGGTTCTGCGCACGCCGTTCAGCCCGCGCCGACGCTGGACGTTGCGGACAGTGTCGCCGTCGTCCCGGATCGGCACCGCATGCGGATGAACGCCCGGGTGTTCGACCGGGTGTGGAGCGAAACCCGCAGCCAGTATTATGACCCGGCCCTGCATGGCGTGGACTGGAACGCCGCGCGGCGTCTCTATCGGCCGCAGGCTGTGGCCGCGCCGGACGACCGGCGCCTGTATCAGATCATGGCCCGGATGCTGGGCCTGCTGGATGACGCCCACGCCATGGCGATTTCGCCCGCCGTGGCGCGACGCCAGGACGCCCTGCAACAGCCCCGCCCCACCCTGGGCATCACGGTCAGCGTGGCGACGGATGAGACCGGCGGCTATCTGATCGACCGCGTCCGCGCGGGTTCTCCCGCAGAGGAAGCCGGGATCGGCGCGGGCTGGCGGCTGCTGACCGGAGAAGGCGCGCGCTGGACGCCCGAGAACGACGTGGTCGCCGGGCAACCGCTGGACCTCGATCTGGTGGATGCGGAAGGGGCGCCGCGCTCGGTGGTGGTCACGCCCCGAGTGCTTGATCCCCTGCCGACCTTCGTCGCCGACCACACTCGGCCCGGCGTGCTGGTGCTGCGCATCGACGGCTTCGATGAGGGGCTGGGCCAGTGGATGGGCCGCCAGCTGCACGGCCTGGCGCCTCAGACCGACGTGGTTCTGGACCTCAGGGGCAATCCCGGCGGACGTCTGTATGAGGCGGACGCGGTGCTGAGCTGTTTTCTGCCCATGGGCCAGGAGTGGGCCACGCGGACGGTGCGGTCGGGACGGCGCGTGACGCTGAAGACGGAAGGCGGTTGCGGCGTCCTGACGGAGCCCGCGACCAATTCTGTCGCCGTTCTGGTGGACGGCCACAGCCGCAGCGCCGCCGAACTGACCCCCGCCGCCTTGCAGGAAGCGGGGCGGGCGCTGGTGGTCGGAGAACGCACCGCCGGCGCCGTGCTGATCGCCCAGAGCACGCAACTGCCCGACGGCGGGCGACTGACGCTCAGTCGGGCCGATTTCGTCACCTCGGGTGGCGTGCGGCTTGAGAAGCGGGGCGTCGAGCCGGACCTGCTGGCGGCCGATGCAGGCGGTTTGGCTGACACGGTGCTGGAGGCGGCGCTGGCGGCGCTGGCCGCGAACGACAATGCCGTCGTCGAACAGTCGGGCGCGCGCGCGACATCCGCGCTTTAGGACCCGATCACCCTTGACCCGGCGCGCCGGGCGGGGGACGGAGCCGGAATGAACTATCGCCACAGCTTTCACGCCGGAAATTTCGCGGACCTGGTCAAGCACGCCCTGGTGCTGTGGCTGCTGGAGCGGGCCCAGCGCTCGGGGCCTGTCGCGGTGGTCGACACCCATGCCGGCGCAGGCCTGTATGATCTGACCGGCGACGCAACCCGCTCACGCGAGGCTGAGGCCGGCATCGCCCGCCTGATGGTCGCCGAAGGCCGTCCGCCCCTGATCGAGGCTCTGGCCAAGGCGGTCGCCGCGTTGAACCCCGAGGGCGGAGCCGATCTTTATCCCGGCTCGCCCCTGTTGGTCGCCCAGCGGTTGAGGGCTACGGACAGCTATGTCGGTTTTGAACTCAATCCGCCGGTTCTGGCGCTTCTAGAACAGGCGTTGCAGCCATTCGCCAACGCCTCGGCGCGGGGCGGAAACGGTTATGATCAGGCCGTGGCCGAGGCGGGCCGCACGCCCGGCGGTCTGGTGCTGATCGACCCGCCGTTCGAACAACCTGACGATTATCTGAGGGCCGCCGACACGGGCGCCGCCATCGCCCGGGCCGACGCGCGCACGACGGTGGCGATCTGGACCCCGCTGAAGGACATGGAGACGTTCGACGGCTTCCTGCGCCGTCTGGACCAGGCGGGGATCAAGGGCGCGCTAGTGGCCGAGGCGAGGCTGCGGCCCCTGACCAATCCGATGAAGATGAACGGCTGCGCCATGGTGGTGCTGAACCCGCCTGTGGGCGCGGAGGCGGCGGCGCAGGAAATCTGCGGCTGGGTCTGCGACGCCCTGGGCGACGCGGGCGCCCGGGCCGAAGTCTGGTCCAGCTAATCGATCACTTCGCCCGGTTCGTAGAGATTGGGCTCGAATGTCGCCAACGCCATGATCGGCTCCAGCCGGGCCATGATCGACGGGTGGCGGGCCATCACCTTCCAGTGGTCGCGCGAGAGCCAGATCGAATGGACCGCCGCCGTCTTGCCGTTCAGCCCGCGGTGCAGGGTCGCCGAGACAAAGCCTTGAAGATCGCGCTGGACCTTCAGCATCAGCTCCAGCTGCTCCATCAGCTCCGCCTGCTTCGTCGCGTCGCAACGATAGACGTTGATCAGGACGACCGGGTCGTCTTCAGAAGAGCGGATGTCGGTCATGGCCTGCGCTTTAGCCGATGACGGTTTGCGCGTCTCGCCTGATCCTCCATATCAGAACCGACAAGGAGACCGCATGACCCGCATCGCCATTCTGGAGACCGGCCATCCGCCAGAGGCGTTGAAGGATGCGTTCGACGACTATCCGGCCCGCTTCCGCGCCCTTCTGGGCGAGGGCGTGGCGACCACGCGGTTCGATGTCCAGGCCGGGCGACTGCCCGACGATCCGTCAGAGTTCACCGGGGCCATCGTCACCGGTTCGGCGGCGGGGGTCTATGACGACCTGCCGTGGATACCGCAGTTGATCGACTGGCTGCGGGCCGCGCGGGGGCGGACGCGGCTGGTCGGCATCTGCTTCGGCCATCAGGTCATGGCTCACGCCTTCGGCGGCCGGGTCGAGAAGTCGGACAAGGGCTGGGGCGTCGGCCTGCACCGCTATGACGTGCTGCGCGACGAGCCTTGGATGCACCCGCGCGCCCGCACCATCGCCATCCCCGTCTCGCATCAGGATCAGGTGGTGGACGCGCCGGGCGCCCGCGTCATCGCCTCATGCAACTTCACCCCCTACGCCGGTCTGGCCTGGGGCGAGGACGCCATGAGCTTCCAGTGCCATCCCGAGTTCCAGCCCGAATACGCCGCCGCCCTGCTGGAGACCCGACGCGGCCACCGCATCCCTCAGGCTTTGGCGGACGAGGCTTTGGCCAGTCTGAAGCGGTCCAACGACCGGGCGGTGCTGACGGCGTGGATACGCGCCTTCCTGCTGCTGACGCCGCCGCCGGTCGAGGCGGGCGGCAGCGGCATCTGATCGGGCTCAGATGCCCAGCAGGGTGATCAGGCCGAAGGCCAGCACCACCAGAACCAGCAGCGACAGGGTGGCGGCCAGGGCGACCCGGCCCCCGCCGCGCCCCACCACCCGCAGGTCGGTCTGAAGCCCCAGCCCGGCCATGGCCACGACGGTCAGCAGGCTGGACGCCGTGCCCGCCGGCTCGACCAGGGCGGCGGGGATCAGGCCCAGCGACCGCGCCGCCAGAAGGATCAGAAAGCCGATGATGAACCAAGGGACCAGCTTGGACAGTTTCGGGCGGCGCTTTTCGCCGTCAGTCGTCGCCTCGGCCCGACCCATGATCAGCGAGGCGGCCAGAACCACAGGCCCCAGCATCAGAACCCGCACCAGTTTGATCAGGGCGCCCGTCTGGGTGGCGACCGTCCCCATCGGCGCGGCGGCGGCCAGAACTTGGGGCACGGCATAGACGGTCAGGCCCGCCAGTACTCCATACTCCAGCCCGCCCATCTGCAGGGCCACGCCCAGCAGCGGCAGGATCAGCACCACGGCCACGCCCAGAACAGCGGTGAAGGCGATTGCCGAGGCCACCTCCTCGCCGTCGGCCTTGATGACCGGCGCGACCGCCGCGATGGCCGAGTTGCCGCAGATGGCGTTGCCGCAGGCGACCAGCGCCGCCATCCGGCGCGGCAGGCCCAGCATCCGCCCCAGGCCATAGCCCGCGCCGATGCCGACCACCACGATGACCACCACCGCCAGGAACAGAAGCCCACCGATCGAGGCCAAGGCCTGGGCGCTGATCGTCGCCCCAAGCAGCAGGATGGCGACCTCCAGAACAGGACGGGCGCAGAATTCCACCCCGGGCCTGAAGCTTTCCGGCATGGACCAGACGGTGCGCACCGTCGCCCCCAGCAGGATGGCCAGAACCAGGCTTTCCAGCCAGGCTCGCCCGAACAGCGCCTGCTCGACATGGGCCAGGGCGACCGCCGCCGCGCTGACCGCGAGACACAGGATCAGACCGGGCGTGATGCGGCCCGCCATGCCGCCCCAACCGCTGAGATCGCGCCAGGGCGCCTGCGGCGATGCGGAAGAGGGCAGGGGGACGGGCGCGGTGGTCATCGCACCTGTGATGCGCCGCCGATGATCAGTGGTCCATCGGATTATAATGATCTATTCGATCTAATATGGAGATTGATTTATGATCCTGGAGCGCCTGCGCATCTTCGTCGCCGTTGCCGAACGCGAGCACGTCACCCGCGCGGCGCAGAGCCTGCACCTGACCCAGTCGGCGGTGTCCAACGCCATTGCGGCGCTGGAGGGCGAGCATGACGTCAAACTGTTCGACCGCATCGGTCGCGGGGTGGCCCTGAATGCGGCGGGCCAAGCCTTCCTGCCGGAGGCCCGGGCGGTGCTGGCGCGGGCGGCGGCGGCCGAGGCGGCCCTGGCCGACCTCGGCGGGCTGCGGCGCGGTCGATTGACCCTCTGGGCCAGTCAGACCATCGCCGGCTACTGGCTGCCGGAACGGCTGGTGGCCTTTCATCAGGCCTATCCGGGCGTGACGCTGGAGGTGTCGGTCGGCAACAGCCGCGAGGTGGCCGACGCCGTTCTGGACGGGGGTGCCGAGATCGGCCTGATCGAGGGCGAGATCGACGAGCCGTTGCTGGATGAGGCCATCGTCGGGGCTGACCGTCTGGCGGTGCTGATCACGCCGGACCATGCATGGGCCCAGATAAAACGGCTGCGGGCCGAGGCGTTGCTGGATCAGCCCTGGGTGTTGCGCGAACTGGGCTCGGGCACCCGCTCCAGCTTCGAGACGGCGCTGAGGGACGCGGGCGCGGCGCCGGAGTTGCTGAATGTCGTCATGACCCTGCCGTCCAATGAGGCGGTGCTGACGGCGGCGCTGGCGGGGGCGGGGGCGACGGCCTTGTCGCAGAGTGTGGCCGAGGCGGCCATCGCCTCGGGGCGGTTGAAGCGCGCCGCCTTCGACCTGCCCGAACGGCCCTTCCGGCTGCTGCGCCACAGAGCCCGCTACCGCAGTCGGGCGGGCGAGGCCTTCGTCGATCAGCTGAACGTCTGAGCTTTCAGGGCCACTTCACCACGGGCGGCATGGAGCTGAGGATCGATTCGACGTTGCCGCCGGTCTTCAGGCCGAACATGGTGCCGCGGTCGTACAGCAGGTTGAACTCGACATAGCGGCCGCGTCGGATCAGCTGCTCCTCGCGTTCTTCGGAGGTCCAGGGCTCGTTCATCCTGCCGCGCACGATGTCGACATAGGTCTTGAGGAATGTTTCGCCCACGTCGCGGGTGAAGGCGAAGTCCTTGTCATAGTCGCCGCTGTTGTGGTGGTCGTAGAAGATGCCGCCGGTGCCACGCGGTTCGTTGCGGTGCGGCAGGAAGAAATACTCGTCGCACCAGGCCTTGTATTTCGCATGCCAGGCCGGGTCGTGGGCATCGCAGGCGCCCTGCATGGCGGCGTGGAAGGCGATGGTGTCGGGATGATCCTGGCGGCGGTCTGCATCCAGCACGGGCGTCAGGTCGCCGCCCCCCCCGAACCAGCTTTTGGTCGTCGAGATGAAACGGGTGTTCATATGCACCGCCGGCACGCGCGGGCTGACCGGATGGCAGATCAGGCTGATGCCCGTGGCGAAGAAGCGCGGGTCTTCTTCGGCCCCGGGCACATTCCTGGCGTAGTCGGCGGGGAAGATTCCGTGAACGGTTGAACAGTGGACCCCGACCTTTTCGAACAGCCGTCCGCTCATCATCCCCATGACGCCGCCGCCGCCTTCCTTGCGGTCCCAGGGCGTGCGCACGAAGCGGCCAGACTCCCCGGGGAAGAGGTCAGGCGACGCCTCATCCTCCAGCATTTCAAATGCGCCGTGGATGCGATCGCGCAGGGCTTCGAACCAGGCGCGTGTTTCGGCCTTCTGAGAGGCCAGGGGGTCAAGGGCGGCGTCGGACATGGCGGGCTTGAACCACATTGCGAGGGCATGCGCCAACGCTGGAGCGCCGCAGCCCCTGCGCAGCTTTGCCGCAGGATCGTTGACGCCGCCTTCTCATCTGCCACTGTCGCCTCATCTTATGGGGAGACGCCTGATGATCCGCACGCTTTTGATGTCCACCGCCGCCATGCTGGCGATCGCCGGCGCCGTTCAGGCGCAAGACACGCAAGGTGAGGCGAGGGCGCGGGAGATCCTGCGGACCACCCCCCTGATCGACGGCCACAACGACCTGCCCTGGGCCCTGCGTCAGGGCTACGCCAGCGATCCGTATGGCGTCGATCTGAACACCGACTTGCGCGCCTCCACCCGGCTTCACACCGACATTCCGCGCTTGCGCTCAGGTGCTGTTGGCGGCCAGTTCTGGTCTGTCTATGTGCCCGCCAGCCTGACCCCGGTCGAGGCGGCCAAGGCCACCTTCGAGCAGATCGACATGGTCAAACGTCTGGTCGGCGCCCATCCCGACGTGTTCGAGATCGCCACCACCGCCGACGACATCGAGCGCATCCACCGATCAGGCCGCATCGCCAGCCTGATCGGCATGGAGGGCGGCTATTCCATCGACGATTCCCTCGGCCTGCTGCGCGAGTTCTACGACAGCGGCGCCCGCTACATGACCCTGACCCATTCGGCGACGACGACTTGGGCCGACAGCGCGACGGACGCGCCGAAATGGGGCGGCCTGTCTCTCTTCGGTGAAGAGGTGGTGCGCGAGATGAACCGCCTGGGCATGATGGTCGACCTCAGCCATGTCTCTGAAGACACCATGGTCGACGCCATGCGGGTGTCGGATGCGCCGGTGATCTTCTCCCACTCTTCGGCGCGGGCCGTGACGGATCATGCGCGCAACGTGCCTGACGCCGTGCTGCGTCAAATGGCCGAAGACGGCGGCGTCGTCATGGTCACCTTCGTGCCCGGCTTTGTGAGCGAGGCCAACCGCCAGTGGGGCGCCGACCGCGCCGCCGAGGAGGCGCGGTTGAAGTCGCTCAATCCCGGGAACCCGCAGGCCGTCAGAGACGGGCTGACGGCCTGGACCGCCGCGCACGTCCAGCCTCGCGCCGGGTTGGAGGACGTCATCGCCCACATTCAGCATGTCCGCGATATTGCGGGCGTCGACCACGTGGGTCTGGGCGGCGACTTCGACGGCGTGGGCAGCTTGCCGGATGATGTGGACGGGGTGGACGCCTATCCCCGCATCCTCGCCGCCCTGATGGCGCGCGGCTGGACCGAGGCGGACATCCGCAAGCTGGCGGGCGAAAACCTGCTGCGTGTCATGCGCCGGGTTGAAGCCGTCGCCGCCAGCAAACGCAGCGTCCGGCCCAGTCTGGCTGTGCTGCGGGACGAGGGCGATCCCGCCTGATGTCCACGCCTGTGCGTGTTTACCAGCGTCCCTGGCGCGGCGCTCTGGTGTCCGCCAGCGTCGGCTATCTGGCTTTCATGCCCCTGTGGGCGATGATGCAGGCCCTGAGCCAGCCCTCGACCTGGCAGTCGGTTCCCGGTTTTTTCGCCGGTCTGTCCGGGGGCGTGGCCATGGGGCTGGTGGTGGGCCTGTTCGGTTTCGTCATGGTGGTCGGCGCGATCTTCTGGATCGCGGCTCTCATTCTCGCGCGTGCGCTGCTTCAGGCCGCTGAATCCTGGAGCAGGCATGCGGTCAAGGTTCTGGCGGTCGGGGGCGCTGCCATCGGACTGATTCTCGGCGTCGCCGCCACCTGGCTTCTGGGGGGTGCGAGCACAGGGCCGGCCTTTGCGACTGTTGCGGTCGGACTCATCGACGGGCTGATGGCTGCGGCTGTGCTGCATGCGACGGCGGGTCGGCGCCGCGTCGTCGACGTCAGCGAAGTCTTCTAGGCCCGTCCGCTGAAACGGGTCTGGCGCAGACCTTCCCACAGGGCGATCCCCGCACTGACCGACAGGTTCAGCGACCGCGCTTCCGGCTGCAGGGGAATCACCACCCGCGCATCGGCGGCTGCGTGGACGAAATCCGGGGCGCCGGAGGATTCGCTGCCGAACAGAAGCGTGTCATCAGGCTGGAAGATGAAATCCGAGAGGGGCGTCGCGCCCTTCGTCGTGAACAGCACCAGCCGGCCCGCCGGGCGATTCGTCTGGAAGGCGGTCCAGTCGGCGTGGCGGGTCATATGGCTCAAAGGCCCGTAATCCAGCGCGGCGCGTTTCATCGCCCGGTCGTCGAAACGAAAGCCGGTCGGCTCGATCACATGCAATTCGACGCCGAAACAGGCGCTCAGACGGATGCTGGCGCCCACGTTCTGCGGAATGGCCGGTTGAAAAAGGGCGAGACGCATTCTAAGGCCCTCTTACGCGTAGGCCGGGGGCTTGTCGCGGTCTTAATTGCGACTGTTTCGCAAGTTGTGTCAGCAGCTTGCGTCGATGAGCCGCAAAGCTGGACCGGGTCAGCCTTTCGGATATTCGCTAAAGCGTTCATGCCGCACCCCACGTCCTGTTTGTTCGGGATGAAACGCGGCGCATGAGGAGTGAGACGTGGCCGAACCGGTCGTGACTGAAAACGAAGCAGGCGGCGACGCCACCCGTCGGGACTTCATCCACATCGCAGCCGGCGCCGCCGCTGTGGGCGCCACCGCCATGGTGGTGTGGCCTCTGGTCAATTCGATGAACCCGGCCGCCGACACCCTGGCGCTGTCGACCATCGAGTTCGACCTGACCAAGGTTCAGGAAGGCCAGCAGGTCGTCATCAAATGGCAGGGCAAGCCGGTGTTCGTGCGTTACCGCACCCCGGCCGAGCTGACGCGCGTCATCGCCGATGACCACGCCTCGGACTTGAAGGAACCCCAGACGGACGCCGAGCGCACCAAGCCCGGCCACGAGAAATACCTCGTCGTCATCGGTTCGTGCACCCACCTGGGCTGCGTGCCGACGTTCGGCGCAGGCGACTTCGGCGGCTGGTTCTGCCCCTGCCACGGCTCGCACTACGACGCCTCGGGCCGCATCCGCAAAGGACCGGCGCCGCTGAACCTTGTCGTGCCGACCTATGACTATGTGTCCGACACGCGCGTGAAGATCGGCTGAGGACGGATACGAAAACCATGAGCGATCACGAATCCACCTACGTCCCCAAGTCCGGCTTTGAGCGCTGGATGGACACGCGCCTGCCGATCATCCGTTTCGGCATGGACTACGCCAATCTGCCGACCCCCCGTAACCTGAACTACTGGTGGACCTTCGGCGGCATCCTGGCCCTGTGCCTGGTCGTGCAGATTGCGACCGGCATCTTCCTGGCCATGCACTATGTGCCGAACACGGAGCTGGCCTTCGCCTCGGTCGAGCGCATCATGCGCGACGTCAACGGCGGCGACCTGATCCGCTACACCCACGCCAACGGGGCCTCGATGTTCTTCATCGCGGTCTACATCCACATGCTTCGCGGCCTCTACTACGGCTCCTATAAAGCCCCGCGCGAGATGATCTGGATCGTCGGCTGCGTGATCTTCTTCCTGATGATCGCCACCGCCTTCCTGGGCTACGTCCTGCCCTGGGGCCAGATGTCCTTCTGGGGCGCCGAGGTCATCACCAATCTGATCGGGGCCATTCCCGTCATCGGCGAGCCGATCCTGATCTGGCTGCGCGGCGGCCCGGCCATCGACAACGCCACGCTGAACCGCTTCTTCTCGCTGCACTATCTGCTGCCGTTCGTGATCGCGGGCTGTGTCGTCCTGCACCTGTGGGCGCTGCACGCCGCCGGTCAGAACAATCCGGTCGGCATCTTGATCCCGAAGGACCGCCAGAAGAAGGACATGCTGCCCTTCCACCCGTATTTCACGGTCAAGGACGGCTTTGCGATCATCCTGTTCCTGATGCTGTTCGCCCTGTTCGTCTTCTTCATGCCGAACGCCCTGGGTCATGCCGACAACTACATCCCGGCCAACCCGCTGGTGACGCCGGCGCACATCGTGCCCGAGTGGTATATGCTGCCCTTCTACGCCATCCTGCGCGCCATCCCCGACAAGTTCGGCGGCGTGGTGGCCATGTTCGGCGCCATCGGAGTGCTGTTCATCCTGCCCTGGCTGGACACGTCCAAGGTGCGCTCCATGCGCTACCGCCCGACGATGAAGGTCTTCTTCATGATCTTCGTTGCCGTCGGCCTGGGTCTGGGCTGGTGCGGTGGTCAACTGCCTGACGCCCCGGTGATCGGTTCCTTCAAGACCTTCACCCTGATCGACGGCGACCTGAACTCCTACCTGTGGCTGACGCGGTTCCTGACGGCCTACTACTTCGCCTTCTTCCTGATCATCCTTCCGGTGGTCGGACTGAGGGAGAAGCCCTTGCCGATCCCGGCCACCATCTCCGACCCGGTCCTGCCGGCGGAAGAGAAGGCTTGAGCACGATCATGATCACCAAGACGAGAACCATGAAGAAGACCCTGGTCCTGATCGCCGCCGCTGTCGGCCTGGCCATGGCCTCCCCGGCCATGGCGGCGGGCGGCGCCAAGCACCCGCGTTCGGGCGGCTACTCCTTCGACGGGCCGTTCGGCTCCTTCGATCAGGGCCAGCTGCAGCGCGGCTACAAGGTCTACCGCGAGGTCTGCGCCTCGTGCCACGGCATGGACATGCTGCACTTCCGCACCCTGGCCGAGCCCGGCGGTCCCTTCTATGACGCGCACCAGGCCAACCCGGCGGCCAACCGCTTCGTGAAGGCGCTGGCGGCCGAGATTCAGATCGCCGACATCGACAGCGAGACGGGCGAAGCCATCATGCGCGACGGCATCGCCGCCGACCGCTTCCCGCACCCCTATCCGAACGCCACGGCTGCTGCCGCGGGCAACGGCGGCGCCGTGCCGCCCGACCTGTCGGTGATCACCAAGGCCCGTCACGGCGGCGCGGACTACATCTACTCCCTGCTGACCGGCTACACCGATGCGCCTGCGGGTCTGCAGATCCGCGACGGCCAGCACTACAACCCCTATATGCCGGGCGACATGACGCCGTTCTGGACGGGGCAGGGCCATGTGCCCGAGGGCGGCTTCATCGCCATGCCCCCGCCGCTCAGCGACGGCCAGGTGACCTATGACGACGGCACGACCCAGACGGTCGATCAGTACGCCAAGGACGTCTCCGCCTTCCTGGCCTGGGCCTCCGAGCCCAAGCAGGTCCAGCGCAAGCAGGCCGGCGTCGGCGTGATGATCTTCCTCTTCCTGTTCGCAGGCGTCACCTACATGAGCTACCGCCAGATCTGGAAGGGCGTGGGCCACTAAGCCCGCTCTCCAATCTGAAACGATCAGCCCGCCGGAGTCCGCTCCGGCGGGTTTTTCGTGTGCGAAACGCGATGTTGGATGAATCGACAGGGCGCGATCCGCGTCCTAGGGTCCGACCCTTCCAAAGGCTGTTGAAGGTTGTCCTTATGCGTCTGTCCGTGTCCGCCGCCGCGCTCGCCGCTGCTCTGATGATGTCCGCGCCCGTTCTGGCGCAGACAGCTCCGACCTTCGACGCCGCCCGCCTGTCGGAACATGTGCGGGTTCTGTCGGACGACAGCTTCCAGGGCCGAGGCATCGCCACGCCGGCTGAGGACATGGTCATCGCCTACCTCAGCGAGCAATACGCGGCGGCGGGCTTCCAGCCGGGCGGCGCGAACGGCTCCTGGACCCAGGACGTGACCCTGAACCGCTTCACAGCCTCCAACTTCCGCGCTCAGTTGAAGGTCGGCGATGCGGTCATTCCGCTGAACCAGGGCCAGGAGGCGGTGTTCACCAGCCGCCTGCCCGGCGATCATGTCATGCTGACCGACGCCCCGCTGGTCTTCGTCGGCTATGGCATCGACGCGCCCGAGCGCAATTGGGACGACTTCAAGGACGTCGATGTGCGCGGCAAGGTCATCGTCGTCCTGGTCAATGACGCCGACTTCGAAGAGCCTGAGCTGAACACCTTCGGCGGCCGCGCCATGACCTACTACGGCCGCTGGACCTACAAATACGAAGAGGCCGCCCGCCAGGGCGCTGCGGGCGTCATCATCGTTCACGAGACCGCACCCGCCTCCTACGGCTGGCAGACCGTGGCCAACAGCTGGTCCGGGCCCCAGTTCGACATCGTGCGCCAGAACGCCGCCGCCGAGCGCGTGCAGATGGAAGCCTGGGTCCAGCGTGACGTGGCCGTCGACCTGTTCCGCCGCGCCGGTCAGGACTTCGAGGCGCTGAAGGTCGCCGCGCGCAGCCGCGACTTCCGCCCCGTGACGCTGGACGGCGCCAGCTTCAGCGGCATGTTCGACGTGGCCACCAGCCAGGTCGTCACCCACAACGTGCTGGCGCGTCTGGAAGGCACGACCCACCCGGACGAGACCATCCTCTACACCGGCCACTGGGATCACATCGGCGTGGGTGCGCCGGATGCGGACGGGGACACCATCTTCAACGGCGCGGTCGACAACGCCACCGGCACCTCCGGCCTGATCGAACTGGCCCGGGCCTTCGGCGCCGCGCCGCGCCCGGAACGCAGCATCGTCATGATCAGCTTCACCGCTGAGGAAAGTGGTCTGCTGGGTTCGGAATTCTACGCCGCCAACCCGGTCTATCCGCTGGAGAAAACGGTGGCGGGCTTCAACATCGACTCCATGGGCGTCTATGGCCGGGTCGAGAAAATGGGCATCACCGGCTACGGCCAGTCCGATCTGGACGAGCGGATGCAGGCGGCGGTCGAGGCGCAAGGCCGCACCATCCAGCCGGACGCCAATCCGGCGGCGGGCGGCTATTTCCGCTCTGACCATTTCCCGCTGGCCAAGCGCGGCGTGCCGATGGTCTATGCGGGCGGAACGGGCGACTTCCGCGACGAGCCCCGGGCTGCGCGCGAAGCAGACCGCGCCGAGTACGGCCGCACCCGCTATCACCAGGCCGCCGACGAATGGTCCGCCGACTGGGATCTCAGCGGCCAGATCGAGGATCTCGACATCCTGTTCTCGGTCGGAGAGACCCTGGCCAACAGCCGCGACTGGCCGACGTGGAAAGCCGGATCGGAGTTCGGCCCCGTCCGCGCCGCCAGCGATGCGGTGCGTGACTAGGGGCGTCGATCTGCGGGCTTCATGACGAAAACTTAACGGGCGGTCCTGGCGGGCCGCCCTAAGGTGCGGCCATCAATCCGGGGATGGAGCCGAGCTGAATGTTTCGCACGATGATGGGCGGCGTCGCCGCCGCCGCAATCCTGTTCGCCGCAGGGGCCGCCTCGGCCCAGAACTTCTCCGCCGACCGCATCAGCAGCGACATCCGCACCATCAGTGATGACAGCTTCCAGGGCCGCTATCCGGGCACGGAAGGCGAGCGCATGACCCTGGCCTGGCTGCAGGCCCAGTATGAGGCCATGGGGCTTCAGCCCGGCGGTCCGGACGGTCAGTGGCTGCAGCCTGTCGTCCTGAAACGCTTCACGCCCGCCCGCCCGGCTGTGGCTTCATGGACCGGCCCTGACGGTCAGAGCCATGTCCTGAACGCCGGAGCCGACATCCTTCTGCGCGCTGCGACCAACGACGGCCGCGCCTCGGTTCAGGGTGCTGGCCTGGTCTTCGCCGGCTACGGCATCAGTGCGCCGGAACGCCAGTGGGACGACTACGGCGACATCGACGTACGCGGCAAGGTTGTCATCGTGGTCTCGGGCGAACCCGACGGCGAGCGCTTCAACGGCGACTACGCCACCACCTACCAGTCCGGCGCCTACAAGGCCGATGAAGCGGTGCGGCGCGGCGCCGTCGGCGTCATCACCCTGGTCCCTCTGCAAGCGGCCGACGCGAACTGGACCCGTGCGGCTCAGGGCAATGAGCGTCGGCGCACCCTGACGCCCGGTGCGGCGGACACTGAGTTCTCCGGCGCGGTCAACATGACCACGGCGCTGGCCCTGGCCCAGGCGGCCGGCCTCGACCTGGCGGCGCTGGCGGCCACGGTCGAGAGCGGCCAGTTCAAGGCTGTCGCCCTGTCCGGCGTGACCCTGTCGGTCGATGTCGAGGAGACCATCGATACCCTGACCACCCACAATCTTCTGGCCAGGATCGAGGGGACGGAGCGTCCGAACGAGACCATCGTCTATTCGGCCCACTGGGACCATGTCGGCGGCGCCGAACAGCATCCGGGCCGCACCGGCGACGTGATCTACAACGGCGCCTGGGACAACGCTTCGGGCACCGTCGGCGTGGTCGAGATGGCCCGCCAGCTCAGCCAGGCGCCGCGTCCGAAACGCACCATCGTCTTCGCCCATATGGCGGCCGAGGAAATGGGTTTGCTGGGCGCCTACGCCTACACCGCCGATCCTGTCTATCCGTTGGAGACGACGGTGGCCGACATCAACATCGACATGCTGCCCCTGTCCGCGCCGACGCGCGACATCGCCATCTTCGGCAAGGGCCAGAACGATCTCGAGGACCGTCTGGAAGTCCTTGCTGAGGCCGAAGGCCGCTATGTCACCGACGACCGCGAGCCGGATCAGGGCTACTACTATCGGTCGGACCACTTCCCCTTCGCCCGCGCCGGGGTGCCGGCGCTGATGCCGTGGCATGGCGTTGATCTCGACGAGGGCGGCGTGGCCGTGGGCCTTCCAGCCTATCAGGCCAAGTTCCGCGCCGACTATCACAAGCCCAGCGATGAGTGGTCAGCCGAGCTGGACTTCTCCTCGGCGGCCGAGAACCTGACCCTGCTGTATCGCCTGGGTCTCGACCTGGCCAACAGCAACGACTGGCCCGGCTGGAAGCCGACCTCCGAGTTTGGTCAGGTCCGCGCCCGCACCGACGCGGCGCGTCAGTAAGAGGTTCAGCGGCGCGATTTGTCGCCTTGCACCTGTGCGGTTCGCGCCGCACGGTGCTTGGCGATGAAGGAACGGGCGTTATGAGCCGCTGGTCGCCACGCCCTGCTGAGGGGCTGCCTGAAGGATTGATCCTGTTCGACGGCGTCTGCGTCTTCTGTTCGCGCTGGGTGCGGTTCGTCCTCGCGCAGGATGTCGCTCGCCGCTTTCGTTTCGTGACCATTCAGAGCGAGATGGGCCGGGCGTTGGCGGCGCGCTTCGGCATCAACCCTGACGCGCCCCAGACCAACGCTGTGATCCTGAATGATCGGGCCTGGTTCAAGTCGGATGCGGCGCTGATGGTTCTCGGGGCCTTGCCGTCCACACGCCTTCTGGCGTGGTTCAGATGGGCGCCGCGAGTGGTGCGGAACCCGGTCTATGATCTGCTCGCGAGCAATCGCTATCGGATCATTGGCCGTTCCGACACCTGCATGGTTCCGTCACTGCAGGACCGCGACAGGTTCGTGATGTGACGACGCCGAAGACCTGATTGTCTTCGGCGTCGAGATCAGTGCGCCGTTGATCGGCGGGTGCGCTGTTACGGTTGGCCGGTTGGCGCGGCTTGACCGATCGGAGCGGCTGTCGCTTCGTTGATCAGGGTCCGCGCCTGGGCGACGGCGGCCTCGGTCGTCAGGGTTCCGGCCTGGATCTCTTCGGCCCAGTCCATCAGCGGCTTGCCGGTCAGGGCGCCGCGATTGGCTTCCTCCTGCAGCCAGACGCCGCCCGTGGCTTCGGCGCGCTCGGCCCAAACGCCGCGCACGGCGGCCCAGTAGTCCTTGGTCGCGGTCCAATAGGCGTCGCCCGGCGCCGGGTCGTAGTTGTCGACGTGGCGATAGGTGTTGATGACGTCTTCCTGCACCACGGCCTGAACTGCGCCGTCTGCACCGTCCGAGGCCATTTTGACGTTGTCCTGGATGTGGACCCAGCCCGCCGGCGTCAGGGCGTGGCGGTTCGATCCCAGATAGCGGTCATAGATCGGGTTACGCACCGCATCGCGGCGGGCCAGAGGCCGCCAGGTCGGATTGCTGGTCCACTGGCGCAGGCCGTTGTCCTCGGTCCAGCGGCCGACGCCGCCGTAGCGGGGCGAATCGTCCGTCTGCCACACCGTCTGGGACCAGGCGCCGCGCCGGTCCTCGGCCGACACCGGCGTGACCACCCAGTGGTTCGGCCCGGCGTAGGTCAGCACCGTTTCCGGCTCATAGGTCCAGTCCTGGCGCCAATGCTTGATGACGAAGTGGTTTCCGTTGTCATCGCTCATCACCAGTATGTGCTGCAGGCTGATGCGGTCGCCCTCGTCATAGACGACACGCACGATCTCGTTGCCCGCCGACTGGTGCTCGTCCAGCGGGGTGTAGCCTTCGCGGAAGCTGACGTTCTCGCGCATGTCGAAGCGCACACGGTACTGCCCGGCCTGGGCCAGGATCGACTGGCGGTCCTGCTCGAAGCGCGAGGCGGGCTGCGTCGCCCCTGTCGGCGTGGAGGCGGAAGTCTGGGCCAGCGCGGGCTGGGCGACCAGAAGGGCGGCGGCGATCATGGAGGCGCGGATCATGGGTGAGTCCTTGGTGCTATTCATTCTCATTCTTGCCGTCAGGGGTCAGTAGCGCAAGGCCAGGGAGACGCCGAAGTTCCGGCCCGGCTGGGTGTAGGCGTCCAGCACCGGCGAAGACGCCGACACCCCGCGCACATCGCTCCACCAGCTGTATTTCTCGTCCAGGACGTTGAACACGCCCGCGCGGGCCGTGACCCGCTCGTTCAGGTTCCAGTAGGCGGTCAGGTCCAGCAGGGCGAAGTCGTCGCCGACCGCGCAGCCCAGGGCGGGGTCGACATTGTAGCAGCCCAGACCGTCGGTGTCGGAGGCGTCCTTGGCGGCGGACCAGGTGACGATGGCCTGACCGCCGAAGCGGCCCGCCGGTTCGTCATAGCCCAGGCCGAAGACGACCTTGACCGGATCGATGGTCGGCAGCTGTTCGGTGACGCCGCCGCTGGTCGTCTCGCCCTCTGCGTAGGCATAGGCGAAGCGGGCGCTGACCCCGTTGCTCCACCAGGCGTCGGCGCGCAGCTCGAAGCCGGAAATCTCCACGTCGGTGAAGTTGATCCACTGATAGATGGCCGGGTCCACCGCCGTGCCCGCCCCCGACACGACCTGCTGGCTGATGAAGTCCTCATAGTCGGACTTGAAGACCACGGCCTGGCCCGACAGACGCGCACCGCCCAGTTCGATGTCGCGCATGCGGGCGCCGAACTCGATGCTCTGGCTGGTCTCCGGCTTCAGGTCCGGGTTGGGGGCCGAGGTGTAGCCGAAGGCGAGGTTGGAGAAGTAGTTGTTCACCTGGCTGGGCGTCGGCGCCTTGAAGCCTTCGCCCCAGTTGGCGAACAGGCCGAAGGTGTCGGTCGTCCACCACACCACGCCCAGCTTGGGCGAGACATGGTCGTCGGACTGGTCGGCGGTCGCGCCCGGATACAGGGGATCATTGGCGGTGTTCAGCTCATAACGGTCCCAGCGCACGGCGGGGATGATGCGCAGGTCACCGCCCAGCAGGCTGATCTCATCCTGGATGAAGACGCCGCCCAGGGTGAAGTCGGTCTTGGGGAAGGCGCTGGTGGGGAAGGTTTCGCCCATCGGCGGCACGGTGCCGTCGCGCACGCCCTGCTGGGTCGTCTCGGACCAGTCGCCGCCGAAGGTGATGCGGTGCGCGCCGAGGGTTTTCGATGCGTCGGCCGAAACGCCGAACACCTCATTGTCGAAGGTGTTGTCGCGCGTCCGGTCCACGGCGGGATTGCGGTCTTCATAGGTGAACTGACGGGTCTCGGCGTTCTGGCCGTAGACGGTGACCTGGCCGCGATCCAGACCGAACACGTCCTCGCCGCGCCAGCCCAGGCTCCAGCCTTCGCGGGTGGTGGTGTCGTCGGCCAGCAGCTGCACCACGGTGGCGGTGCGGCCGCTCAGCACGTCGGCGGTCATGCCGCCTTCGAAATAGTCATAGGTGGCGCGCAGGCTCTGGCCCGGCGCGAAGTCCCAGATCCCCTTGGCCAGGAAGGCGTCGGAGGTGTTCTCCATCGGATTGGCCTGGGTGCGCAGCGAACCGACGCCGCCGACCGAGCCGTGCGTCTCCGTCTCCTGGCTGTCGCGGCCCGTCCAGGCAAGCAGGCCCGAAAACGAACCGCTGCGGCCCGCGACGACTGCCGAGGTGGTCAGGCCGTCATCAGAGGAGTTGTAGCCGACCCGGCCCCTTGCCGCGAAGGTCTCGCCCTCGCGCAGCAGGTCCGTCGGATCCTTGGTGGTGAAGGCGACGGCCCCGGCGACGCCGTCCGAACCATAAAGGGCCGACGCCGGGCCGCGCAGGATCTCGACCGAGCGCATCAGGTCCAGATCCGCATAGCCGCCGCGTCCGACGCTCTGGGCGCCGAAGGTGAAGCCGTCGGGTACCCGAACCCCGTCCACGATCGTCAGCACCCGATCGCCGCCCATGCCGCGGATGGTGAAGCCCTCATTGCCCGAACGACCCGTCGTGCCCAGCGCCGCGCCGAAGCGGGCGGGCTGGCTGACCACGCTGACGCCGGGCTCGAAGCGGACCAGATCCTTGATGTCGGTGGCCAGCTCAGCCTCGATCTGCGCCGCCGTGATGACGGTGATGGTCGCGGGCGCCTCGTCGGCGCGGGTCTCGGTGCGGGTCGACAGCACGGTGACGGGCGACAACTGCGTCGGCTCCTCCATCGCCGCCGTCTGGATGAAGGACGCCTGTGCGGGCGTCGATTGAGCCATAGCCGGACCGGCGGCCAGACCCAGCGCCATCAGGCTGGAGGAGAGGAGGAGTGTGCGCGTCATGTTCGCCCCGTTCAATGTGAGGAGGCGGCATTACTGCGAATGAATATCAGAATCAACCGCAATGGTTGCGCGGATTTGCCTTGTCGCCGAGTCGGCAACCTTCGCTGCCGCCGACGCATTAAAGGAACAAGTAGTGGAAACCGCGTCTATGCCGGAACTGTATAGCGCCGCCGCTTTCGGCTTGCCGTGGCTGGCCGACATTGCGCCTTTTCTCGCCCGCCTCGTCGTCGGCGGAATGTTTCTGCTGTCAGGCATCTACAAGCTGTTCACTGCCGAGAGCGCCTGCAAGATGCAGGAGACCATGGTCGAGGCCGGGGTCATCGCGCCGCGCCAGACAGCCAGGCTCGTCTCGATCTGCGAGGTTGTATTCGGGGGCTTGCTGATCCTAGGCCTGCTGAACAGCCTTGCCGCGTTGGGACTGATGATCCTGTCGCTGGTGGCGTTGGCCACTGTCGCGAGAAAGCAGGTGAAGGGGATCAGTTTCGGCTATCGCCTGTCCAGCTATCTCGATCTGCCCGAGACCCTGCTGATCGTCATCCTGCTCTGGCTGATTGCAGCCGGGCCCGGTCCTTACAGCCTGGACGCGGACCTGTTCCGCGAACCCTTCAGGCGCGTTTTCTGACGAACACCGTGCCGGCCGAATAGCCGGCGCCGAAGCTGCAGATCAGGCCGGTCTCGCCGGGCGCAAACCCGTCCTGATGCAGGTGGAAGGCGATGATCGAACCGGCCGACGAGGTGTTGGCGTAGTCGTCCAGGATGATGACGTTCTCATGCGGTTCCGGCTCGCGGCCCAGAACCTTGCGGCCGATGAACTGGTTCATGTTGATGTTGGCCTGGTGCAGCCACATGCGTTTGAGCGTGGTCGGATCGACGCCCAGTTCGGCGGCGTGGTCGATGATCATCTCCGAGACCATCGGCACCACGTCCTTGAAGACCTTTCGTCCTTGCTGGACGAACAGCTTGTCATTCTGGCGGCCTACCGTTTCGCTGCTTGAGGCTAGGGCGTCCAGGGATTCCGTCGGCCGTGCGGCCCGGTTCAAAAAGCCGAAATTATTGCGGATGTTGTTGGAGAAGGTCGTCTTCAACCGCGTGCCCAGAACGTCCCAGCCGCCGGGCGACGCCGTGTCCGAGGACTCGACGATCACCGCCGTGCAGACGTCGCCGAAGATGAAGTGGCTGTCGCGGTCGCGGAAGTTCAGGTGCGCCGAACAGACCTCCGGGTTGACCATCAGCACCGCCTTGACCGAGTCGCCGCCGATGAAGTCCGCCGCCGTCTTGATGCCGAAGGTGGCCGAACTGCAGGCCACATTCATGTCGAAGGCGAAGCCCTCTATGCCCAGCGCCTGCTGCACTTCTATGGCCAGGGCCGGGTAGGGGCGGGGCATGTTTGAGGCGGCGCAGAGGACGGCGCCGATCTCGTTGACCGGCTTGCCCCAGGCGGCGATCGCCTGTTGGGCCGCCTTCACCGCCATTTCAGCCATGATCGACAGCTCGTCATTGCTGCGCTCGGGGATGGAAGGCGTCATGCGGGCGGGATCGAGGACGCCCGCCTTGTCCAGCACGAAGCGCGATTTGATGCCTGAGGCTTTCTCGATGAATTCGACCGACGACGGGGTCAGGGCCGCGACCTCGCCCTCAGTGATTTCAGCGGCGTGGTCGGCGTTGAACTGTTCGGCGTAGGCGTTGTAGGCCGTGACCAGTTCGGCGTTGGAGATCGACTGTTCCGGTGTGAACAGGCCGGTGGCGGCGATGACGGCGTGGGCCATGCGGTAGGCGCCTTTCATACGGCGCGGCTCATGTCAGAGCGCGTCCGTTGCGTTGAACAACCCCCTAGATAGGCCGCAGCGAACCTGTGGTCGAGACGGCCCCGTCAGTTCCCGGCGGCGTGTTGCGCCAGCACCCGCTCGGCCTGGGTCAGATGCAGCCGCTCGACCATCTGGCCGTCGATCTGAATGGCGCCCTTGCCGACCGCTTCTGGCGCGGCGAAGGCGGCGACGACGGCGCGGGCGTGGGCGACCTCGGCCTCCGACGGCCCGAAGGCGGCGTTGGCTCCGGCGATCTGCGACGGATGGATCAGGCTCTTGCCGTCAAAGCCGTAAAGCCGCCCTTGCGCGCATTCCGCCTCGAACCCGGCGGTGTCGGAGAAGCGGTTGAACACCCCGTCGATGGCCAGCAGTTCATTGGCCCGCGCGACCGTCACCGTCAGGGCCAGCCAGGGCTTCAGCGGCTCGCGTTCCGCCGAGGCCCCGGTCCCCAGCGTCATGGCCAGGTCGTTGACGCCCAGCATCAGCCCCTCCAGCGCCCCGCCTGCGCCAGCGATGCCTTGAAGGATCAGCAGCGCACGCGGCGTCTCGATCATGGCCCACAGGGCGGCGCCCTCGGGCAGGCGCTCCAGCAGGGCGCGGACCCCCGCCTCATCCTCGACCTTGGGCGCGACGACCAGAGCGACGCCTGTGCCGTGCAGAGCCTTCAGGTCCGCCTCGCCCCATTCCGTGTCCAGAGCATTGATCCGCACGCCCAGGCGCGGCCCGAAACCGCCAGCGCGGACAGCCGCCACGGCGGCGGCGCGGGCCTCGGCTTTGGCCTCGGGCGCTACGGCGTCCTCCAGATCCAGCAGGGCCACGTCGCAGGCCAGACCGCGCGCCTTCTCTATGGCGCGGGCGTTGGAGGCGGGCAGATACAGGACGCTGCGGGCGGGAGGGATCATCGGTTCACTCAAGGCTTGGGCGCGTGGGTCCCGGCGGCGCCGGGCCAGTAGTGGGCGTCGCTGGTGGGCCGGGCGCCGAACACCGCCGAGCCGACCCGCACGATGGTCGCGCCCTCCTCGATGGCCAGTTCGAAATCGCCCGACATGCCCATCGACAGGGCCTGCATCTGCTCGCCGCCCGGCGTGTCCTGCACCGCCCGGTCGCGCACGTCGCGCAGCCGATGGAAGCAGGCCCGCACCACATCGGCATCGGGCGTGAAGGCCGCCAGCGTCATGAACCCCCTGGGCCTCAGACTGTCGAACGCCTTCAACTCCCTCAGGAAGCCCGCCGTCGCCTCCGGCGTCAGGCCGAACTTGCTGGCCTCGCCCGAGGTGTTGACCTGCACCAGCACATCCATGCTGCGGCCCTGCGCCTGCAGATGCCTGTCCAGCGCCACCGCCAGCGACAGCCGGTCCAGCGACTGGATCTCGTCGGCGAAGGCCAGGACCTCCTTGGCCTTGTTGGTCTGCAGATGGCCGATCATGCTCCAGCGCACGGCTTCATCGGCCAGTTCGGCGGCCTTGGCCCGACCCTCCTGAACTTTGTTCTCGCCCAGATCGACCTGACCGGCGCGGATCGCCTCGCGCACCCGTTCGGCCTCGACCGTCTTGGTCACCAGCACCAGACGCACAGCCTCAGCCGAGCGCCCCGACCGCGCGGCGGCGTCGGCGATGCGGGTTTGAATTCCGGCCAGCCGTTCGGCGATGCTGCTCACGTCTTGGCCCCCTCCGCGAAGACCCGCGCCATCAGCCGTTCCAGAGCCTCGGCGTCCACGGCGTCAAAGGCGCCGACCTCGGCGGCGTCCACGTCCAGCACCGCGATCAACCGGCCCTCGGCATCCAGCACCGGCACGACGATCTCGCTGGCCGAGCGAGGATCGCAGGCGATGTGGCCGGCGAAGGCGTTGACGTCCTCGACCACCTGGGTCGTCCGCGTGGCCGCCGCCGTCCCGCACACGCCGCGCCCGAAGGCGATCCTCAGACAGCCCAGCGTGCCCTGATAGGGGGCGACCACCAGTTCGTCGCCCTTGGCCTCGTCCACCACATAGAAGCCGGTCCAGAAGAAGACCGGAAAGGCGTCGGCCAGCATGGAGGCGACCGTCGCCATCCGCGCCGTCCGGTTCGGCTCTCCGTCCAGCACGGCCAGGATTTCCGCTTCCAACTCGGCATAGCGTTCGGCCTTGTCGACGGGACGGTCGCGGGCGACGTAGGACATGGCGAAAACTCCGGGCGGGGAGGGCGCAAAATAGGCGCCCGGCGAGGTTTTCGGTAGGCGTGGAGGGACTCGAACCCCCAACCAGACCGTTATGAGCGGTCGGCTCTAACCATTGAGCTACACGCCCGCCGAACGCGTCGGGTAGCAGGCGGGCGACGCCGCGCCAAGGGCGCAGCCAAGGGTGCAGGCCAGCGTGCAGGCCAGCGTGCGGGCGAGGGCGGAGATGCAACCGTCGGCCTGTCGGCGAATTCATCTAGATGAACGGCATCTGTCCATCGTGCGGGCGCCGCGTTCAGCCTTATGGCGTCACTGTGCGGTCACGGTTGATCGACACGGTCGGCGCCGATGGATCGTCCTCGCTCACGGAGACTGCAATGACCCGATTTTCCCGCGCCCTGGTTCTGGGTGGCGCCTTGATGGCGTCCACCATGATGATCTCGACGGCCGCTCTGGCCCAATCACAGCCTAACGGAGGCGCACCCTTGACCATTCAGGCCGTGACCGAACGTCCCTCGCTGAACCTGTCGGCCTATGGCGAGGTCAGGACCGCGCCCGACATGGCGACCATCAACTTCGGCGTCGTCACCGAGGCCGCCACCGCCGCCGAGGCCATGCAGATGAACGCCACGCGCATGAACCAGGTCATGGCTGCGCTCCGCCGCGCCGGCATCGCCGAGCGCGACGTCCGCACCTCGGGCCTGAACCTGTCGGCCCAGTATGACTATGTGCAGAACGAACCGCCCCGCCTGCGCGGCTATCAGGCCAACAATCAGGTGACGGTCATCATCAACGATCTGAGCAAGGTCGGCACGACCGCCGACGCTGTCGTCACGGCGGGCGTCAACCAGATCGACGGCATCAGCTTCGGCCTGAAGGATCCTTCGGCGGCGGAGAATCAGGCGCGTCAACTGGCTGTGCGCAACCTGCAGGCCAAGGCCGCCCTCTACGCTGAGGCCCTGGGCACGCCCCTGGGCGGCATCCGCTCCCTGTCCGAAGGCGGCGGCTATGCGCCCCAGCCGCCGATGCCGATGTACGCCATGCGCGCCCAGGCCATGGATTCCGCAGGCTCCACCCCCGTCGCCGCCGGCCAGCTGACTGTGCGCATCGACATCACGGGCGTGTATGATCTGAACCGCTAAGGCTCAGTCCGCGCAGATAAAGGAAAGGCCCGCTGTCGCCAGCGGGCCTTTCTGATTTCAGAGACATGCCAGCCGTCAAGCCGCGTGCTTGATCTCGTTGCTGTCGTCCAGCAGGACCACGCGGGGCGACCATTGGCGCGCTTCTTCTTCGGGCATCTGGCCGTAGGTGACGATGATCACCTTGTCGTTCTTCTGCACCAGGCGAGCGGCGGCGCCGTTGACGCCGATGACCTTCGAGCCGCGCGGGGCTTCGATGGCGTAGGTGGTGAAGCGGGCGCCGTTGGTGATGTTCAGCACATCGACCTGTTCGTGCGGAAAGATGCCCGCAGCATCCAGCAGATCGCCGTCGATGGCGATCGAGCCTTCATAGTCCAGGTCGGCCTGCGTCACCGTCGCGCGGTGCAGTTTGGCCTTCATCAGGGTGACCAGCATGGGGCGTGCGGTCCTTGATACGCGGGGCGAAAGGCCCCCGCTCGCTGTCCTCAATATAGGAGGCGTGCGCGACGACGACAATCATTTTGCTGCGATGCAGCGCTCGCGTGTGCGGCGCGGGACGCGATATCGCGTGTTACGCGAGCTTCATTTGACCCCGGCGTCATCCGCCCTATTGTCCGCAGAAGGTCGATTTCGGCCCGAAGTCCCAGGTTTCCGACGCCGCCATGAAGCAATTTTTCCTGACCATGGGCGGCGTCTTCGCCGGTCTTGTCCTCTTCTTCGTGGTGATCCCCTTCATCCTGATCGCGGCCCTGGTGGGATCGGCCTCGTCCAAGCCGACGACGCCCGCCAATACGGTGATCGAGCTGGATCTGCGCGGCGGCGTCACTGACCAGACCTCGCCCAATCCCTTTGCGGCCTTCGGCGGTTCGGGCCTGTCCACGCTGCAGATCGTCGATACCCTGGCTCAGGCGGGCGATGACGCCAAGGTCAAGGGCCTGCTGATCCGCCTGCCCGAGGCGGGCATCACCCCCGCCGCCGCCGACGAGATCCGCCAGGCCATCCATCGCTTCCGCGCCAAGGGCAAGACGGTGATCGCCCACAGCCAGGGCTTCATGCCGGTCGGCACGGCGGTCAGTTCCTATATGGTCGGCGCTTCGGCTGATAAGCTGTGGATGCAGAACACCTCGGCCTTCCAGCTGGCGGGCTTCTCGGCCGACTCCGTCTTCTTGGGTCGCGCCTTTGAGCGGTACGGCGTCCAGCCTCAGTTCGAGCAGCGCTACGAGTATAAGAACGCCGTCAACGAATACACCCAGAGCGACTTCACCCCGGCCCACCGCGAGGCCATGACGGCCTGGATGACGTCCATCTACGTCACCGCCATCGCCAACGCCGCCGAGGACCGCAAGCTGGCGCCCCAGGCCCTGCGCACCACCATCGAGGCCGGTCCCTATTCCTCAGCCCAGGCGCTTCAGGCCCGGCTGATCGACCATGTCGGCCAGGTTGAGGAGGCCGAGGCCGAGATCAAGCGCATTGCAGGCGACAAGTCGCAGATCGTCGAGTTCGGCGACTACGCCGCGTCGCAGGGCTCGCGCGACGGCTCGGGCAAGTCGGCCATCGCCATCGTCGGCGGCGAAGGCGCCATCATGACGGGTTCGGGCGGCGGCGGCTTCGGCCAGGGCTCGCAGATGAGCTCGGATGACATCGCAGAAGCCATCTACGACGCGATCAAGGATGACAGCGTCAAGGCCATCGTCTTCCGCGTCTCTTCGCCCGGCGGCTCGCCCGATGCGTCGGAGCAAATTCTGGCCGCCGTGCGCGCAGCCAAGGCGGCGGACAAGCCGGTGGTCGTCTCCATGGGCGCCTATGCGGCCTCGGGCGGCTATTGGGTCAGTTCCGAAGCCAGCTGGATCGTGGCCCAGCCCTCGACCCTGACCGGCTCCATCGGCGTGTTCGGCGGCAAGTTCGTTCTGGCCGATGCGCTGGGGCGGTTCGGCGTCGACATGCGCGGCCTGTCGGTCGGCGGCGACTACGCCAGCGCCTTCTCCCCGTCCGAACCCTTCACCGCTGAACAGCGCGCGGCCTTCGCGGCCCAGATCGACCGCACCTATGACGAGTTCATCACCCGCGTCTCGACCGGCCGCCGCCTGCCGCCCGACCGCGTGCGCGAGATCGCCAAGGGCCGCGTCTGGACCGGCGCCCAGGCCCGCGAACTGGGTCTGGTCGATGAGCTGGGCGGTCTGACCGAAGCGGTGGCCAAGGCCCGCGCTTTGGCCGACATCCCGGTGGGCGACTCCGTGCGGTTCAAACGCTATCCCCAGCCGGAATCCCCGTTCGAGGCTCTGGCCAGCGCCTTCGGCGTGTCCAGCGAGGCGGCCCGCGTCCTGATCGGCGTCGGCGGCGTCATGAACGACCCGCAGGCCGAGGCCGTGGTGCGGCGTCTGGAGGCGGACCGTGCGCGGGCCTCGGGCGCGACCGTTCTGGCCGACCAGCCCTACTGAGGCGATCCGACGCGCTCACGAGGCTTTTCATTGACGGTTCATGTTGATGGACCGACATTGCGCTCAGGGCGTTGTCTCCAGCGTCCGCACAAGGTGATCTGATGAACCCCTCCGACCATCTCAGCTTCGGCCCGCAGCCCCGCCGTCCCGCCAACGGACTGCTGGCGCCCGTGCTCTGGCTGGGCAGTTTGATCGCGACCATCGCGGCCATGGCCGTGGGCGCGGTTCTGGCTGTGTTCGCCGCCGCCGCCGTCGCCGTCATCGCCTTGTTCGCCGCCGTGCTGGTCTTCTTCGCCGGCATCGCCATGCGCGCCCGCAGCCGCCGCGCGGCCCGCCAGACCCCGTCCGGCGACGACGGCGTGATCGAGGCCCGCAAGGTCGATGGCGCCTGGGTCGCCTACGGCTGGGAGCGGACGGGCCGCTAGAGCGTTTCGCAGGAGGTCATGGTGATCATCCGCGATGTCCCGTCCCCGAACTTCGACGCCCGGCGCGGCCCGCCGGACATGCTTGTCCTCCACTACACCGGCATGCAGAGCGCCGACGCTGCGGTTCAGCGCCTATGCGACCCCGAGGCCACGGTCTCGGCCCACTATGTCGTGGACGAGGACGGCGCCGTCCTGCGCCTCGTGCCCGAGGAGCGCAGGGCCTGGCACGCGGGACGCGGCGTCTGGCTGGGCGAGACCGACTGCAACGCCGCCTCCATCGGCATCGAGATCGTCAATCCGGGGCATGAGTTCGGCTACTGCGCTTTTCCGGACGCCCAGGTCGAGGCGGTGATTGGTCTGATCGCCGACATCCGCGCGCGCTGGACCATTCCCGACAACCGCATCATCGCCCACTCCGACTTGGCGCCGGAACGCAAGCAGGACCCCGGGGAGCTGTTCCCGTGGAAGTCATTGGCCGCCGCCGGTCACGGCCTGTGGTTCGAGCCTGCGCCCGAACGCATCGCTGCGCTGGGCGCGCCTCTGAAGGTCGGCGATGAAGGGCTTGGCGTCATCGTCCTGCGCGCCGGTCTGCACCGTCTCGGCTACGGCCTGAAGCCCGGCGGCGACTATGACGACGAGACCCGTCTGACCGTCGAAGCCTTCCAGCGCCACTGGCGGCCTGCGCGGGTGGACGGGATCGCCGACGGCGAAACCCGCGCCACCCTCATGGGCGTGCTGCAGCTGGCGACGGCGGAAAGCCCGACCGGCGTCCTGCCGTCATGACTTTCGACGGTTCCATCGCGAACCAAGCAGTCGACGCCTAGATTGCGACCTTCCCTATTGAAGACAGGTTGATGGCATTTGTCGGCGATTTGCAGCCTGCCATCCGGAGCGACGTCATGGCGGCGGCGAAAGCCTTGCTTGCGGACGCAGAGGTTTTTCTGGATCGTTGGAAGGTTCCGATCGGCATGGAGGGGCTGGCCGTGTTTCATGCGGCGCTTCAGCCCTATCTTCTGCACCGTCATCCCTGGATGGGCGATGAGGCGTGGCGTGCCATGCGGTCATACACCGGTTGGTACATCTGGCATGAAGGCTACTGACGACGGCCGAAGGTTCGCTGAGCGCTCCGGCCGCCTGTCTCTCAGAACCGCGTGCGCACCCCGACCACCAGGTTGCGTCCCCGCAGCGGCGCCAGATGGCCGATGAAGGAGGCGTGGTTCAGGGCCACCTCGTCCAGCAGATTGGTCCCGCGCAGGAAGATCTGGCTCTCGGTCCCGGCCACATCGACGTCATAGGCCAGGGTGGCGTTGACCATGTCATAGCCGGGCGTCTCTTCTTCAAAATCGGCGATGCGGTCCTGATTGAAGACGCGGACATATTCCAGATTGGCCGAGACCGGGCCGCGCCAGAGGTCGGCCCGCACGCCCAGCCGCGCCGCCGGGATGCGCGGCAGGTTGCCGCCGTCGCCCGTCAGTTCGGCCTTCACCTTGTCGCCGAAGACGCTGAGCGAAAGATCGGGCCGCACCTTCCACGTCACATCGGCCTCGACGCCGGTGAAGCGCGCATCGGCCTGGCTGTAGCGGATCAGGCGGAAGTCCTCATACTGATCCAGAGTGTCGGCGTAGATGTAGCCGTCATAGGCGTAGCGATAGGCGCTGGCCGAAAACGTCAGATCGCCCGCTGTCTTGCGCAGCGTCAGCTCCAGCGAGTTGGCCGTCTCGACGTCCAGATCAACCGAGCCGATCTCATAGGTGTTGGTGGCCAGGTGGACGCCGCCTGCATACAGTTCCTGCGCTGTGGGGGCGCGTTGCGACCGCGCGGCGGTGGCCGACAGCACATAGCCTGGCATGAAGGTCCAGCTGGCGCCTGCCGAGATCGACAGAGGATCGTGACTGCGTGAGGCGCGGCCCTCGGCCGAAGCGTCCTGCCACTCCTGGCGCAGCGCCCCTTCAAAGCGCCAGTCGCCCATCTGGTATTCCTCCAGCACGAACAGGGCGTGATTGTCGATGCGGCTTGGCGGCAGGAAGGCTTCGACACCGATGGCGGCGAAGTCGCTGCGGGACGTCTGGGCGCCGATCACGCCGCGCAGGCCGCCGATGGGGGCATGCTGGATTTCGACCCGAGCGTCGTGGCCTTCATTGGTGAAGGTCGTCGCCACCTCGCCGTCGTCGATCTCGTCGTGGCGATAGTCGGTGAAGCCGCCACGGAAACGGATGCGCTCGACGCCTGCGAAGGGGTCGTTGATTTCGCCGCGCACATCGACGCGGCGGCTGACCAGTTCGACCGTCGGCGCCGCTTCGTGCTCGTGATCATGGTCGTGATCATGGTCGTCGTCGCCATGGTCGTGACCGCCGCAGTGCAGGCTGGAGCCGTGCGGGTGGCAGCTTTCATATTCGTGGCTGTGGCCGGGCAGGCCGTATTCGCTGCGCTGCTCGGTGAAGGCGGCGCCAAGATAGCCGCGCGATCCGATCCACGACCCGCCCAGCGTCAGGGTGCGGGTGTCGTTGAACGAGCCGGCAACGCGATCGAACCCTTCCTCCTCATGATCGTGGTCGGGATCTTCGACGGCGTGGTCGCCATGGCTCGGCGTGTAGAAGGGCACGTCGTAGTCGTTGGAACGTCGGCCCGAAGCCTCGATCCGGATGGCGAACGGACCGAGGCCGCCGGTGACGCCCAGAACCGCGCTGCGTTCATCATCGGCGGTCCCCAGGCGCAGTTCGGCCACGCCTTCATAACCGTCGACGGGCAGGCGGGACGGCACCTTGTGATCCAGCAGATTGACCGCACCGCCGATGGCGCCGCCGCCGTACATCAAGGCGCTGGGCCCGCGCAGGATCTCCACGCCTTCAAGCAGCAGGGGTTCGCCCGAAACGGCGTGGTCAGGTGAAACTTCCGAGGCGTCCAGAATGGCGGCGCCGTCGGTCAGAACCTTCACGCGCGGCGCCGTCTGGCCCCGGATCACCGGCCGGCTGGCCCCGCCGCCGAAGGTGTCGGAGCTGACGCCCGGCAGGCCGTTCAGCGTCTCGCCCAGCGTCGCCTGTCGCCGATGCGCCAGTTCGTCGCCGCGCAGAATGGCGACGTTCGAAATCACATCCCGTCCCGACCGGCCCAGGGGGTCGGCGGTGACCACCACCTCGTCCAGCTGAGTCACCGGCCTGGATTGCGGCGCATCTTCAGGCAGGGCGACAGCGGCGCTGCTGATGGCGCTCAGGCCGACGGCGGCGAGGAGGATGGTTCTGGTGCGCATGTTGAGTCCTGACGTGATCGAATGACGACGTCAGTATGTTATACTGTAACATGAATCAAGCGCCCATCTTCTCCCTCCCCGCTTTGGAGGCGCGCCAGTTGACCCACGCCTTGTGAAAGCGCACTAACCGCGCCGTCAGACGGTCGGGCGGTCGCGGCGGGGGCTTGCCCTTGTCGAGGAAAGTCCGGGCTCCACGGTGAAAAGGCGGCGGATAACTTCCGCCCGGGGCGACCCGAGGGATAGCGCCACAGAAAGCAAACCTCCGGACCTGCGGGACCGGTAAGGGTGAAAGGGTGGGGTAAGAGCCCACCGCGTCGGCGGCAACGTCTACGGCATGGCAAGCCCCGCCTGGAGCAAGACCGAATAGGGACGTCGCGCGAGCTTGCTCGCAGGGCTCACCGCCCGAGGCGTCCGGGTAGGTCGCGAGAACCGCTCAGCAATGGGCGGTCCAGATGAATGATCGTCGCCGCCTTTCGGGGCGGAACAGAACCCGGCTTACAGACCGTCTGACATTTTTATTTAAGAGCGCTACCGCTCGCGACGCGGTCGCTCGCTGCTTGAGCGCTTTCCTCCCCGCGCAGCGGGGAGGGGGACCGCGAAGCGGTGGAGGGGCTGCGTCCGAGCGCTCTGCTGTCGCTGCTCCATCCCGCATCCGTATTAACCCGCATGTGACACCTGCGGCCGCAGAACAGTCCACAGCCTGTCTATACTTTCGATGTTCCTTGTATGTTCTCGCGCTTGAGCTTTCGCTGTTCTGAATCAGGTTAATTCTCGTCAACTAATCCCATTGAGACCCATTTCATCCCATGCTATCCCACTGACTTGAGCGAGTGGTGGGTGTGCGCCTGAACGGGCGTCAACAGGATCAGAGGGGCGAGCCGAAGGGTTCGAGTTGGGGGCGGACGTGTTTCTCGGAACCTATGAGAAACAGTTGGATGGGAAGCGGCGCCTGCTGATCCCGCAGGAGTTCCGCACCGCCGACAACGGCGCCGAGCACGGCGTCTTCTGCTTTCTCGCCATCGGCGCGGACTGCCTTGAGGCGGGCGGCGACAAGCTGATGGCTGAATATGTCGCCCGCATCGAAGCCCTGCCGTTCGGCTCGGCCGAGCGCGACGCCCTCGAAGAAAGCTTCTACGCCGCCCAGCGCCCGCTGTCTTACGACGGCGGCGGCCGCATCACCCTGCCGGAAAGCCTGTGCCAGGACGCCGGTCTGGGTGACGACGTCGTCATCACCGGCATGGGCGCCCGCTTCCGCATCTGGGACCGCGCCCGCTGGAACGAGCGTCGCGCCGGCAGCCGCGCCCTGGCCAGCCGCGTCATGAACGGCCAGGTTCCGTCAGCGGGGGAGGGTGCATGACTTCGCCCCACGCCCCCGTTCTGCTGGCTGAAGTGATCGAGGCCCTGTCGCCGCAACCGGGCGACGTCGTCATCGACGCGACCTTCGGCGCAGGCGGCTACACCCGCGCCATTCTGGCGACCGGGGCGACGGTCATCGGCCTGGACCGCGATCCGACGGTCCAGCCGCACGCCGACGCCGTGGCCAATGACCATCCCGGCAAGTTCCGCCTGATCCGCACCCCCTTCTCGGGTCTGGCCGAAGCCTTCGCAGAAACGGGCGAGTCCCGGCTGGACGGCGTGGTCTTCGACATCGGCGTTTCCTCCATGCAGCTGGATCAGGCCGAGCGTGGGTTCTCCTTCATGCGCGACGGGCCGCTCGACATGCGGATGGGCGACGAGGGCCAGACGGCCGCCGACATCGTCAACACCTGGGACCACGGGCCGATGGCCCACATCTTCAAACTGTATGGCGACGAACGTCAGTCGGGACGCGTCGCCACCGCCATCCTGCGCCGCCGGGTCGAGCAGCCGTTCGCGCGCACGCTGGACCTCGCCGCGGTGGTCGAAAAGGCTCTGGGCGGTCGTCGCGGCGCCGCCATCCATCCGGCCACCCGTGTGTTTCAGGCGCTGCGCATTGCGGTCAATGACGAACTGGGCGAACTGCGCGCCGGGCTTGAGGCGGCCGAAGCGACGCTGGCGCCTGGCGGGCGTCTGGTCGTGGTCACCTTCCATTCGCTGGAGGACCGCATCGTCAAGGCGTTCCTGACCGAGCGCACGGGCAACGCTCCCGGCGGATCTCGCCACGCACCCGTCGCCATCGAGACCCGCAAGCCCAGCTTCGCCATGTCGTTCAAGGGCGCGCGTGAGGCTGGTGAAGAGGAGCTGGCTTCCAATCCCCGCGCCCGCTCGGCGCGTCTGCGCGCTGCGGTCCGCACTGACGCAGCGGCCTGGGGCCCGATCGGCGGAAAGGCGGCCGCATGACCGCCCTCGCCGTCGTCCATCGCCTGTTCAACTGGAAGGTCCGCGGCATCCGCTGGATCGAGATCATCGGCGTCGCCCTGGTCGGGGTGATGATCTTCTCCGTCTACATCGCCAAGGCCGACGCAGCCCGCCAGAGCGCCAGCATCGCCGACAAGGAACGTCAGATCAGGGCCAACGGCCAGCGCGTGCGCCTGCTGCGGGCCGAGGTGGCGCGGCTGGAGCAGCCCGCCCGTCTGGAGGCTCTGTCGCGTGAGGCGGGGCTGGGTCCGGTCGATGTGCATCGGATGGTGACGGAGCAGGGTCTGCCCGCCATCGCGCCCCCGCCCGAACCGCGCGTGGTCGTCGCCCCGCCACCCGCCGAGCCTTCGCCGGAGGCCGCATCTGCGCCCGCGCCCGGTTCCGCCGAGGATCCGGTCCGATGAGCGCGCACGATCCGCATCATCCAAGCTGGAACCGCCCGACGCCCGGCGTCGGCGGCCTTCGCCGTCTGGCCTCGTCGTGGCGTTGGCTGGGCGAGGGCTTATGGTGGATCGAGCACGCCTTCGGCCGCGCCCGCACCGAGGCGCGCCCGGAGGAAGACACCCGCGTCCGCATCCTGTTGATCCGCTGGGTCTTCGCCGCCGTCTTTGTCTGTCTGGCCCTGGGGGCCGCCCGCGCGGCCCTGATGGGACCGGCGCCGCGAACGGGCGTTTCGGCCCATCCCAACGCCATGTCGCGCGCGGACATCATCGACCGCAACGGTGCGCTTCTGGCCACCAACATCATCCACTACGGCCTCTACATCGACCCGGCGCAGGTCTGGGATCCCGACGCTGTCGTGGCCCAGATCAAGGCGGCGGTTCCGCGCGCCCGGGTCTCGCGCCTGCGCACGGCGGTCAGCGGCGATCGCCGCGTCCTGGCCCTGGCCCGTCTGACTCCGGCCGAGCGCAAGGCCGTGCACGATCTGGCCCTCGGCGGCCTGACCTTCGAGCCGGAGGACGTGCGCGTCTATCCGCTGGGCGAGTCCGCCCGCCACATCATCGGCAGCGTCGAAGAGGGCGGCGAGGCCGGTCGCTCCGGCGTCGAAAAGGCGTTCGACGGCCAGATTCGTGCGGCCGGCGCCGACGGGCAGCCCTTCCAGACCTCCATCGACCTGCGCATCCAGGGCGTTCTGGAGTATGAATTGGCCGCCGCCGCCGAGAAGACCGAGGCCAAGGGCGCGGTCGGCATCATCACCGACGTCCAGACCGGCGAAGTGCTGGGCATGGCCAGCTGGCCCGCCTCCAACTCGCGCAACCTGGCCACCAACGCCACCTATGAAATGGGCTCGGTGTTCAAGACCTTCACCGTCGCCGCCGCCATCGATACGGGCCGCGCCGACATGCACACCATGATCGACGCCTCTTCGGCGCTGCAGATCGGGCGTCGCCGCATCACCGACTATCACGCCACCAACCGGGTGCTGTCCCTGGAGGAGGTCTACCTCCACTCCTCGAACATCGGCACCTCGCGCCTGGCGACCGAGATGGGTCCGGACGTGATGCAGGACTATTTCCGCCGCTTCGGCTTGCTGGAGGCGGCGCCGTTCGAGATCGCCTCGGAACGTCCGCAGTTGCCGCGCGACTGGTCCAACTCGACTCTGGCCTCGCTGTCGTTCGGCTATGGCGTCTCCATCACCCCGCTGCAGATGGCGGCGGCCATGGGGGCCATGACCAACGGCGGGCGCTATATTCCCCTGACCCTGCACAAGGGCGGTGTTCCCAATACGCCGGTGCGTCAGGTGATCTCGCAGGAGACCTCCCTGACCCTGCTGGACCTGATGCGCCGCAACGTCGCCAACGGTTCGGGCCGTTTCGCCGACGCTCCGGGCCTGAGGGTCGGGGGCAAGACCGGTTCGGCCAACAAGTCGGTCAACGGCCGCTACTCCACCGCCCACGCCGTCGGCACCTTCGCAGCAGTCTTCCCCGCCGACGGTCCGGCCAATGCGCGCCGCTATCAAATCCTGATCCTGATGGACGAGCCCCAGACCTATCCGCGCACCGGCGGCTATGTCGCCGCGCCCGCCGTGGGCCGCATCGCCGACCGCATCGCTCCGTTCGTCGACGTCCAGCGCCGCGCCGACGTCTGGCGCTCGGCCACCGGCGAACGTCTGCCGACCTTCGACGACGTGGAAGGGGACGGGCGATGAGCCTTCTTCCTCCCTCCGGCGTGCGTCTGTCCGACCTGTTGCGCCGCGACGTGTCCAGCGACCCGGTCATCACCGGCGTCACCGCCGACAGCCGCCGGGTCGGCCCTGGCGCCCTGTTCGTGGCCCTGCCGGGCGCCGCCGCCGACGGCCGCGCCTTCATTCCTCAAGCCCTGTCGCAAGGCGCCGCCGCCGTCCTGGCCCCCGCCGACACAGACGCGGCCCTGGCCCCTGTTCTGGTCACCTCGGGCGATGTGCGCCGCAGCTACGCCATCGCCGCCCGCAGCTTCTACGGCGTCCAGCCCCAGACCTGCGTGGCGGTGACGGGCACCAACGGCAAGACCTCGGTCGCCGCCTTCTGCCGCCAGATCTGGTCGGCCCTGGGCCTGACCGCCGCCAGCATGGGCACGCTGGGGGTTTTGAAACAGTCGGGTAACGTTAATGAAGCCTTGACCGGCCCCGGCCTGACCAGCCCCGACGCCGCCGACGCCGCGCGTCTTCTGGCTGAACTGGCGCAGGGCGGGGTGACGCATCTGGCGCTGGAGGCGTCGTCGCACGGCATCGACCAGCGCCGTCTGGACGGGGTGTCGCTGAAGGCCGCAGCCTTCACCAACCTCAGCCAGGACCACCTGGATTATCACGGCGACATGGACGCCTATCGCGCCGCAAAGCTGCGCCTGTTCGAGACGCTTCTGCCGCGAGGCCGCACCGCCGTTCTGAACGCGGATTCCGACGCCTATTCCAGCTTTGCTGCGGCCAGCATCATGTCGGGTCTGGCGGTGATGGGGGTGGGCGAGCGCGGGCGCGACCTGTCTCTGATCGCCCGTCGCGCCGTGCCCGAGGGCCAGCGGCTGACGCTGGACGTGGCGGGAACGCTGCATGAAATTCTCCTGCCGCTGGCGGGCGCCTTCCAGGCGTCCAACGCCCTGGTCGCGGCGGGCCTGTGCATCGCGGGCGGCGAGGCGCCCGAGCGCGTCGTGCAGGCGCTGGAGACCATCGAGGGCGCGCAAGGGCGGCTGCAGCGCATCCCCGGCGGCGGCACGACCGGCGAGGTCTATGTCGACTACGCCCATACTCCGGATGGGCTGGAGACGGTGCTGAACGCCCTTCGTCCCCACGCCACGGGCCGACTGATCGTGGTCTTCGGCGCGGGCGGCGACCGCGACCGGGCCAAGCGGCCGATGATGGGCGCCATCGCCGGGCGTCTGGCCGATGTCGCCATCGTCACCGACGACAATCCGCGTTCGGAAGACCCCGCCGCCATCCGCCGCGCGGTGCGCGAAGGGGCTGAGGGCCTTCAGGAAATCGGCGATCGCGCCCAGGCCATCCACGCCGCCATCCACATGATGCGTGACGGAGATGTGGTGGTCATCGCCGGAAAAGGGCATGAGCAGGGACAGATCATCGGCGGGACGACCCATCCTTTCGATGACGCCACCGTCGCCGCCCAAGCCCTGAACGCCCATGCCTGAGACCCCGCCCGTTCCGACGCCGCTCTGGACTTCGGAAGAGATTGAAGCCGTGACCGGGGGGCGTCCGTCCGGTCCCCGCTTCGACGCCCACGGCCTGACCTACAACAGCCGCGAGATCGTCCCCGGCGACCTGTTCCTGGCGCTGCACGGCGCACGCGATGGCCACGACTTCGCCGCCTCGGCCTTTGCTGCGGGGGCGGCGGGGGCTCTGGTCGAACACTCGGTCGAAGGCGGTCCCGGCGTCATCGTCGCCGACACCCTGCGCGGGCTGGAGGCCATGGGCGTCGCCGCCCGCGCTCGCGCCCATCGACGCGGCGCCGTCACCGGCAGCGTCGGCAAGACCAGCGTCACCCAGGCCATCAAGGCGGGCCTTGATCTGGCTGGTCCCGCCCACGCCTCGATCAAGAGTTATAACAACCATGTCGGCGTGCCGCTGACGCTGGCGCGCACGCCGCGCGACACCGCCCGCGCCGTGTTCGAGATCGGCATGAATGCGCCGGGCGAGATCGCGCCCCTGTCGAAACTGGTCGCCCCCCACGCCGCCTGCGTGACAACGGTCGGCCCGGTCCACATCGAAGCCTTCGCCGACGGCGAGGCGGGGGTGGCGGCGGAGAAGGCGTCCATCTTCGAAGGGCTTCTGCCCGGCGGCGCGGCGGTTCTGAACGCCGACGTGGCCCAGGCGGCGGTGCTGGAGGCGGCGGCCCGTGCGGCGGGCGCCCAGGTGCTGCGCTTCGGCACGGCGGCCTCGCATGAAGCCCGCCTGACTGGCTTCGACCCTGACGCCGAGGGCGCGACCGTCCACGCCGAACTGTATGGCAAGGCGCTGAGTTTCCGTCTGGCCCAATCGGGTTATCACTGGGGGCTGAACAGCCTGTGCGTCATCCTGATGCTGGAGGCGCTGGACGTGCCGCTGGACACGGCGCTGGCGGCTCTGGCTGGTTTCCGGCCTCTGGCGGGGCGGGGACAGGTGGCGCAGGTCGTCATCCCCGGCGGCGCCTTCACCCTGATCGACGAGAGCTACAACGCCAACCCCCTGTCCATGGCGGCGGGCTTCCGCAGCCTGGGCGTGCGGCCTGTGGCGTCGGGCGGGCGCCGCATCGTGGTGCTGACCGACATGCTGGAACTGGGCGATCAGTCGCGCACCCTGCATCAGGGCCTGGCCGGCCCCATCGACACCGCCGGTCTGGATCTGGTTCACGCAGCCGGACCGGAAATGAAGGTGCTCTACGACGCCCTGCCGCAGTCGCGGCGCGGCCTGTGGCGCGAAACCGCCGCCGAACTGGCCGCCGAAGCTTCGGTCCTTGTGCGCCCCGGCGACACCATCATGGTCAAGGGCTCGAACGGTTCGAAAGCCTCGCTGGTGGCCAGGGCGCTGGCGGCGCTGGGACAAGACCCGGGAGGGGCAATCTAGATGTTTTACCTGCTGTATCTGCACTTCGCCGACGTGGCGCAGGACTATCCGCTGCTGAATCTGGTTCAGTACCAGACTGTGCGCGTGGCGCTGGCCATGGCGACGGCGATGATCGTGGCGGTGGCCATGGGCAGCCGCTTCATCAACTGGATGCGCGCCAAACAGGGCAAGGGTCAGCCGATCCGCGACGACGGCCCCGTCTCCCACCTGTCCAAGGTCGGCACCCCGACCATGGGCGGTCTGATGATCCTGGCGGGCATCGCCGTGGCGGTGCTGCTGTGGGGCGATCTGACCAATCCCTACATCTGGATCGTGTCGCTGGTGACCGCCGCCTTTGGGATTCTGGGCTTTATCGACGACTACGCCAAGGTGACGAAACAGACCTCGGCGGGCCTGACCTCGAAGCAGAAGCTGGTGGCCCAGGTCATCGTCTCCGTCATCGCCGGCGTGCTGACCGTGCTGTGGATGACGGCCTCGCCGACCTCTCCGGGGCTTGAGACGTCGATCGCCTTCCCCTTCTTTAAGGCCGTGCTGCTGAACGTCGGCTGGTTCTATGTGGCGTTCGCGGCCTTCACCATCGTCGGCTTCTCCAATGCGGTGAACCTGACCGACGGGCTGGACGGCCTGGCCATCGTGCCGGTGATGATGGCGGCGGCGGCCTTCGGCATCATCGCCTATCTGGTCGGCAACTTCATCTTTTCGGGCTATCTGGGCGTCCACCATGTGCCCGGTTCGGGCGAGCTGGCCATCTTCTGCGCGGCCATCATCGGCGGCGGCGTCGGCTTCCTCTGGTACAACGCCCCCCCGGCCAAGATCTTCATGGGCGACACCGGCTCCCTGGCCCTCGGCGGCGCGCTGGGCGCCATCGCCGTCGCCACCAAGCACGAGCTGGTTCTGGGCATCGTCGGCGGCCTGTTCGTCATCGAGGCCGCCTCGGTCATGATCCAGGTCGCCTACTTCAAGATGACCAAGAAACGCATCTTCCTGATGGCGCCGATCCACCACCATTTCGAAAAGATGGGCTGGCCGGAATCGACCGTGGTCATCCGCTTCTGGATCGTCGCCGCCATGCTGGCTCTGGCCGGTCTGGCGACGCTGAAGCTGCGCTAGGTCATGATCCCCGTCCCCGGCTTTGAAGGGCGGCGCATCGCAGTCTTCGGCCTGGGACGGTCGGGGCTGACGGCGGCGCGTGCGCTCAAGGCCGGCGGCGCCCTGCCGATTCTCTGGGACGACAGTGTCTCCAGCCGCATGCAGGCCGAGGCGGAAGGGTTCGCGGTCGAGGATCTGACCGCCGCCGACTGGTCGAATTTCGCCGCCCTTGTGCTGTCGCCCGGCGCGCCGCTGACGCATCCGAAACCGCACTGGACCGTGGACAAGGCCAAAGCCGCAGACGTTCCCGTCATCGGCGACATCGAACTGTTCGCCCGCGCCATCGCCGCCTTGCCGGCAGGTCAGCGCCCCCGCGTCGTCGCCATCACCGGCACGAACGGCAAGTCCACCACCACCGCCCTGATCGGCTGGGTGCTGAAACAAGCGGGCCTGACCGTCCACGTCGGCGGCAACATCGGCATCGGCGTTCTGGCCCTGCCCGCGCCGACGCCGGGCGCTGTCTATGTCATCGAGGTGTCGTCCTATCAGCTGGACCTGACCACCAGCTTCGCGCCCGACGTCGCCATCCTGACCAACATCAGCCCCGATCATCTGGATCGCCATGGCGGGATGGAGGGGTATGTCGCGGCCAAGGCGCGGCTGTTCCAGGCGCAGGATGCGGACGCTGTGGCCCTGATCGGCGTCGATGACGACTGGGGGCAGGGGATCGCCTCGGCCCTGGCCTCGGAGGGCCGTATCGGAACCCTCATCTCCGCTCATCCCGGCGAAAGCCGGGACCCAGTGCTGTCCAGCGAGACGCCGGCGCTTCAGGACGAGGGTCGGAGTGATTCCGCGCAGACCAAGCATCCCAAGGACTGGGTCCCGGCTTTCGCCGGGATGAGCGGAAGTGTGGTGGTCAAGCCCGGCCGCCTGTCGGTGGCTGTCGGTCCTTCCATTGACCTCGCCAACGCCCGCTCTCTCCCCGGCCGTCACAACGCCCAGAACGCCGCCTTCGCCTATGCCGCCGCCCGCGCCTTGAACGTCCCTCACGAGGCCGCTGTTGAAGGCATCCTGACCTTCCCCGGCCTGGCCCACCGCATGGAGACCGTGGGTCGCCTCGGCCCCGTCCGCTTCGTCAACGACTCCAAGGCCACCAACGCCGACGCCGCGCGTCAGGCTTTGGCTTCCTACCCCTCCAGCTTCTGGATCGCCGGGGGGCGCGCCAAGGACGGCGGGATCGAGGCCCTGAGCGATCTCTTCCCCCGCATCGCTCACGCCTATCTGATCGGTGAGGCGGCGGCTGACTTCGCCAAGACCCTCGGCGACACGCCTCACACCCTCTGCGGAACCGTGGAAGCCGCCGTGACCGCCGCCGCCGCAGACGCTGCAGCCGCAGGGGGCGAACAGGTGGTTCTGCTCAGCCCCGCCTGCGCCAGCTTCGATCAATATCCCGACTTCGAGGTCAGGGGCGAAGCCTTCCGCGCCGCCGTCCTGGGTCTCGGCGCGCAACCCTTCTCTGGGCCGGGGAGCCCCTCATGACCGACGGCTACAGTCCCGCCTTTTCGCGCAACGACCGGGGCCCGATCGCCAACTGGTTCTGGACCATCGACCGGGGCCTGCTGACCGCCGCCCTCTTGTTGATGGGGCTTGGCGTGGCGTTGAGCTTCGCCTCCAGCCCCGCCGCCATCCTGGCCGACCAGTCGATCACCGACCCCTTCCACTACAGCTGGCGCATGATCGTCTTCGCGTCGGCGGGCCTGGTCATGCTGCTGGGCACGTCGCTGTTTTCGCCCAAGGGGGTGCGCCGCATCGCTCTGGCGGCGCTGGCCTGCGCCATCATCACAATGATGCTGCTGCCCTTCATCGGTGATGAGGTGAAGGGCGCCGCGCGCTGGATCAACCTCGGTCCGTTCAGCCTGCAGCCGTCCGAGTTCGCCAAGCCCGGCCTGATCGTCTTCGCCGCCTGGATGTTCGCCGAGAGCCAGAAGGGCGAGGGCGTGCCCGGCGTCAGCATCGCCTTCGGGGCCTGGGGCCTGACGGTGGCCTTGCTGCTGATCCAGCCCGACATCGGCCAGACCCTGTTGATCACCACCACCTTCATGGCCGTGTTCTTCATGGCCGGGGTGCCGTTGAAGTGGGTGGCGGCGCTGGCGGCGGCGGCGGCGGCGGGCGTGGTCGGCCTGTATTTCAGCTTCAGCCACATGCGCGACCGGCTCAGCCGCTTCGGCTCGGACGACGCCGGCGCCACCTATCAGATCGACCGTGCTTCAGAGGCCATCCGCGCCGGCGGCCTGGTCGGACGCGGGGTGGGCGAGGGGGTGATGAAGCGCTCCGTCCCTGACCTGCACACCGACTTCATCTACTCCGTCGGCGCCGAGGAGTTCGGCCTGATCTTCAGCCTGATCATGATTGCGCTTTACGCCTTCATCGTCCTGCGCGGCATGCAGAAGGCGCTCAGCCTGCGCGACCCGTTCGAACAGATCGCGGCGGCGGGCCTGTTCATGCTGATCGGGCTTCAGGCCTGCATCAATGTGGCGGTCAATCTGCGGCTGATTCCGACCAAGGGGATGACATTGCCCTTCATCAGCTATGGCGGCTCGTCCATGCTGGCCATGGGCCTGACCATGGGGCTGGCGCTGGCCCTGACGCGCCGCCGACCGGGGGCCTATGAGCCGGGCGCCACCCTGCCCAAACGCCGCCGGATTTTGCCGTAGCCTCCTTTCGGTCAAGGGTGGCGGTCGCCCCGCTCATCGGGCAAACACGCTCCATGACATCCAGAGTCTGCGTCGTCGCCGCCGGGGGCACCGGGGGCCATATGTTTCCGGCCGAGGCCCTGTCGCGCGAGATGGCCGCGCGGGGGTGGCGCATCGTGCTGGCCACCGATCATCGCGGCGAAAGCTACGCTCAGAACTTCCCGGCGGAACAGCGTCTGGCGCTGGACGCCGCGACAGGACGCGGGCCCGTCGGCATGGCCAAGGCGGGGCTCGCCATTACGCGCGGCGTCATCCAGGCCCGCGCCGCCCTGACCCGGCTGGACGCGGCGGTGGTGGTCGGCTTCGGCGGCTATCCGTCGGCGCCCGCCCTTCTGGCCGCGCTCAGCCAGAAGCGGCCGACCCTGCTGCACGAACAGAACGCCGTGCTGGGCCGCACCAACCGCTGGCTGGCCCCCTGGGTCGGTTCGGTCGCCGCCTCCTTCCCCAACCTCCAGCGCGTGCCGGCCAAGGTGGCGGATCGCGTCACCCTGGTCGGCAATCCGGTGCGCCCCGATATCCGCGCCCTGTTCGACCGCCCGTTCGCTGCGCCCGAAGGCGCCGCTCCGATCCACGTTCTCGTCACCGGCGGCAGCCAGGGCGCCCGCATCCTGTCCGAGACTGCGCCGCGTGCGCTGGCCACTTTGCCAGAGCCCTTGCGCGCGCGCCTGCGGGTGCAGCAGCAGTCGCGGCCCGAGACGCTGGAGACCGCACGCCAGATCTATCTCGATGCGGGCATCGCCGCCGAGGTCGCCCCCTTCTTCCGCGACATGGCCCAGCGTCTGTCGCAGGCGCATCTGGTCATCGGCCGCGCCGGGGCCTCGACCTGTTCGGAGCTGGCGGTCGCGGCTCTGCCGTCGCTGTTGATCCCGCTGAAGATCGCCATGGACGACCACCAGCGTTTCAACGCCCTCAGCCTGTCGCAGGCGGGCGGAGCCGAGGTCATGCTGGAGGACGCCGTGACGGTCGAGGCGCTGACGCAGGCGTTAACCGCCCTGTTGTCCGACCCGGCCCGCCTGAGCGCCATGAGCGCCGGCGCCCGCTCGGCGGCCCTGCCCGACGCCACCGCCCGTCTGGCCGATCTGGTCGAGGCCGCCGCGCGCTGACAGGCGGCCTTCGGAAGACTAGGGTGCCGCCATGCCGGACTTCATCCAAGACATGACCCATGAGGTCTTCCGCCTGTGGCGCGAGTTCTACTGGCTGCCGGAATGGCTGGTGATCACCGTCATCGTCGCCGCCTTCGTCTTCATCGGCTGGGCGGCCAATCAGGTGGTCTTCGCCCTGCTGAAGTTCATCGTGCGCAAACGCGACCTGTTCTGGAAAGGCGTGGTCGGACGCGCCCGGCTGAAGGTGCGGATTGCGGTGATGATCATCGCCCTGGCTCTGGCCGTCACCGTCTCGCCGATGGATCCGGGCCCGTCGCTGTTCATCCGCCAGACCCTGTTGTTCGTCTTCATCCTGGTGTGCGGCTGGATGGTCGCGGGCGCTGTGGACATGGGTGCGGTCGTCCATCTGCGGAAGTTCAACATGGAGGGCGACGACAACCTTCATGCCCGCAAGCACATCACCCAGACGCGCATCCTGCAACGGGTGGCCGCGCTTCTGATCGGCCTGATCACCCTGGGGCTGGCGCTGCTGACCATTCCGGGGGTGCGGCAATGGGGGCTGTCGCTTCTGGCTTCGGCGGGGGTGGTCGGCATTGTCGCCGGTCTGGCGCTCCAGCCCTTCCTGACCAATCTTCTGGCCGGCATCCAGATCGCCACGGCCCAACCGATCCGGCTGGACGATGCCGTCATCGTCGAGGGCGAATGGGGGCGGGTGGAGGAGATCACCTCCACCTATGTGGTGGTCAAGCTGTGGGACTGGCGGCGCATGATCCTGCCGCTGACCTATTTCATCCAGAAGCCATTTCAGAACTGGACCCGCGACAACGCCAGCCTGATCGGCATCGCCTACCTCTATGTCGACTATGAAGCGCCCATCGATCGGCTGCGCGTCAAGCTGGAGGCCATCGCCCACGCCTCGCCCCACTGGGACGGCGACGTGGTCGCGCTTCAGGTGACCGACGTGACCGAACGCACCGCCCAGGTCCGCTGTCTTACCAGCGCCCGCAACGCCTCCGTCGCCTTCGACCTGCGCTGCGAGGTGCGCGAGAAGATGCTGGCCTTCATGCGCGATGAACTGCCCCAGGCCCTGCCGCGCGACCGGCTGGACTGGGATAGGGGAGATGCGCCGCCGCGTCGCCCGGCCTAGTCGTTCGCTGACAGATTGGCCCGCCCCTGCGCCACAGCGTCCTCCAGCGTGACCGCGTCGGTGTCGTAATCGTCGGGATTGCAGGCGGCGACAAGCATTTCAAAGGCGTCCCCGCCCTGTGCGGCGACGTAGGCCGGGGCCGGATCGGAGGTGGCCGGGCCTTCTTCTCCGCTCTCACGCAGGCTGGCGAAGTCCAGACGGTCGACCTCATTGCGCGTGCAGTCAAACCGCCACCACGACCAGCCTCCCCAATAGGCCGTCCCGCCCGCCGTGAAGTCGGCTTCGGCCACCTGAAGCACGCGGATGCGTCCGCCGTCGCCTTCAGCTCTCAGGCTGGCCAGGTCGGCGTACTGCGCGAACCGTCCGCTGCCCAGAAAGACGAAACGGTGCGCCTCGGGCGCCGTGGACTGGGCCGCAGGCGTGGAAAGCATGAAGGCGGCGAAGGCGAGCATGGACATCATGTCGGCATCGTAACCGGGCGTTGACCGGGGTGCGATAGGCTCCTGTCATGACGCGTTTCATGACCCTGGATTTCACCGACGGCGACCGACCCTCCCTGCTGGCCCAGGTGGCGGCCATGGCGCGCGGCCCTTACGCCTATGTCGTCACGCCCAACGTCGACCATGTCATCAAATTGATGGACGGACGGGTGTCCGAAGTCGTCTATCTCGGCGCCGATCTGAAGATCTGCGACAGCCGCATTCTCCGCCATCTGGCCCGGCTGCGTGGCAAGCACCTGTCGGTCTATCCGGGCTCCGACATGACCGCCGACCTGCTGGCGTCGGAGGCTGCCGCTGATCTGCGGATCGCCGTCTTCGGCCCCGACCGCGCCGCCTTCGACGACCTGACCACCCGTTATCCGAAGGCGCATCTGAGCTTCCTCGACGCCCCCATGCTGACGCCCGGAACCCCCGCCTGGGACGCCGCCGTCGCCGCCGCATCCGCCGCCGAATGGGACGTGCTTCTGGCCTGCGTCTCCTTCCCGAAACAGGAACAGTTCGCCCACGCGCTGCGTCTGGCGGGCCGGCCGCACGGCGTCACCCTGTGCGTCGGCGCCTCGATCGACTTCCTGACCGGCCGCCAGCAAAGGGCGCCGCGCATCTTCCAGCAGTTGTCGCTGGAATGGCTCCACAGGCTGATGAGTCAGCCGAGACGGATGTTCAGGCGCTATGTCATCGAGGGGCCTGCGATCGTCGGATGGTTCGTCAGGACTGAAGTTTTGAGCTGAAGAGCGTAGCGTAGTTTCCTTCTCCCCTTGAGGGAGAAGGTGCCCCGGAGGGGCGGATGAGGGGTAAGCCAGCCTCAGGCTCGCCTTCAGACGATTAGCGAACCGACGCATACCCCTCATCCGAGCGGCTCCGCCGCCCACCTTCTCCCCCAAGGGGGAGAAGGACGCTCACGCCGCAACCATCCCCTCAGCCTGCTTCAGGTCCACGCTCACCAGCTGGCTGACCCCCCGTTCCGGCATGGTCACGCCGTACAGCCGATCCATCCGGCTCATGGTCACCGGGTTGTGGGTGATGACGATGAAGCGGGTGTCGGTTCGGTTGCGCATCTCGTTCAGCATGCGGCAGTAGCGATCGACATTGGCGTCATCCAGCGGCGCATCCACCTCATCCAGCACGCAGACGGGGGCCGGATTGGCCAGGAAGACGGCGAAGATCAGGGCCGCCGCCGTCAGGGCCTGTTCGCCGCCCGACATCAAGCTCATCACCGACAACCGCTTGCCGGGCGGACAGGCGTAGATCTCCAGCCCCGCCTCCAGTGGGTCGTCGGACTCGACCAGTTTCAGCTCGGCCTGGCCGCCGCCGAACAGGGCCTCGAACAGGCTCTTGAAGTTGTCGTTGATGATGTCGAAGGCGGCGACCAGACGCTCGCGGCCCTCGGCGTTCAGCTCGTCGATGCCGTCGCGCAGCTTGGCGATCGCGCTGGTCAGGTCGCTGCGTTCGACCTTCATGGTCTGCAGCCGGTCGCCGTATTCCACCGCCTCGTCCTCAGCCAGCAGGTTGACGGCGCCCAAGGCCTCGCGCTCGCGCTCCAGCCCGAACAGCAGGCTCTCGGCCCCGGCGGCGTCGGGCGGACGGGCGATGGCGTCGTCGGTCAGCTTTTGGCCTAGCTCTTCCGGCGACATCTGCGCCGTCTCGCGCACATTGGCGTCAGCGTCGGCCAGCTTTTCAGCCGCCGCTTCGGCGCGGGCCGACAGGCCGGCGCGGGCCTCGCGCGCGGTCGCAGCGGCGGCGTCTGCGGCGCGGCTGGCGCGGTCAGCGTCGCTCGCCGTGCCTTCGGAGACCGACAGGGTGTCGGCGGCGGCCTTGCGGCGGGTCTCGGCGGCGGTCAGGGCGTCCAGCAGGGAGGACCGCTGCGTCGCCAACTGCTCCGGCGCGTCGGCGGCGGCCTTGAGCCGGGCCGCAACCTTCTCCGCATCCTTCTCGAGCGCAGCGACGCGGGTCTTTGAGTCCGACGCGCGCGTGGTCCAGCCGTCGCGTTCGCGGGTCAGGCTGTCGCGTCGCGCCGTGCGTCCGGCGATCTCGCGCGCCTCGGTGTCGCGGTCCACACGGGCGGTGGCGGCGGCGCTGCGGGCCGTGTCGGCGGCGGCGCGGGCGGCGGTCAGTTCGGCCTTCAGACCGTCCAGCGTCTCGGACGGCGCATCCCCGCCTTGCGCCTCGGCCAGCGCCGCCACGGCGGCCTCATGCTCAGTGGTCAGGCGCGCGACCGTGTCGTCCAGCGCTTGCGCCCGCGCCTCCTTGCGGGCCTGTTCGCGGCCCAGGGTCTCCACCTTGTCGCGGGCGGCGGTGACGGCCTTGTCCAGGGCGAAGGGCGCGGCGCGGGCGGTCTTCACCGCCTCCTCTGCGGCGCGGAAGGCGTCGCTCGCAGCCTTCTGTGCGGCCTGTGCGGCGTCCAACGCAGGCCGGCCGGTGTCGATCTCGGCTTCCAGTTCAGACAGCCGGGTGCGCTGGGCCAGACGCACGGCGGCGGGGCGGGGCGCCTCGGCCCGCTGCACAAAGCCGTCCCAGCGATAAAGGTCGCCTTCGCGCGTCACCAGACGGGCGCCGACGGGCAGGCTCTTGGCCAGCCCAGCCGCCTCCGCCCGGTCCGCCACGCCGCACAGGGCCAGACGCGCTGACAAAGCCTCAGGCGCCTTCACATGATCGGCCAGAGGCTGGACTCTGGCAGGCCAACTCACCGACGGCGCCGCCGCCCCGCCCCAATAGGCCGCCGCCCGCGCATCCAGCGCCGCGTCCAGGTCGTCGCCCAGCGCCGCCGCCAGCGCCGCCTCATAGCCTTTGTCGGCTCGCACCTGATCCAGAGCCGGCGGATGTTCGCGCCGCCCCTGCGTCAACAGTTGCGCCAGCCCGCGCGCCTCGGTCTGCAACCGGCCCAGACGATCCTCGGCGGCGCGGGAGGCGGTGCGGGCTTCGGCTTCAGCACGGGCCTTGTCGCCCCGGTCCGCCTCCGCCGCCTCGACCGTCGCGCGGGCCGAGGCCAGATGGTCCTGAGCGGTCGCCAGCGCCGCCGCCGCCGTGGCGGCCTCCGGCGTCTCCAGCGGTCCTAAAGCTGCGCGTTCGGACCGGGCCGAGGCCAACTGAGCCTCAGCCCGCGCCACCCGCGCCTCGGCGTCGCGCTTGCGGGCGTTCTCGGCGTTCAGACGCGCCTCGACCGAGGCTACAGCCCCGGCCACCCGCTCCACTTCGGCGTCGGCGCTGCGGCGGGCGTCTTCTGCGGCGGCCAGCGCCGCCTCCAGTTCGGGGCCGCGCGCCGGGGCGGCGGCGATCTCGGCGGTCACGGTTTCAAGCGCCGTGGTCAGCCGCTCCAGTTCGGCGGCGGCGTCCTCGGCCATGGCGCCTTCGCGGTCGATGTCGGCGGTGATGCGGGCGGTCTCGGCCTGCAGCCGTTCGACCTCGGCCCGCGCCGCCTGTTCGGCTATGTCCAGCCGGTCGCGCTCCAGACTGGCGCGGTGCAGAAGGGCGGCGGCGACGGCGTCTTCCTCGCGCGCGGGCTTCATCGCCTCCTGCGCCTTCAGCGAAGCGGTCTGGGCGGCGGCGGCGGCGCTGGCCGCGGCGGCCACGGCCCGGTCGGCCTCGGCCAGTTCGCTGGCGGCGCCCTCGGCCGCCAGTCTGGCGTCGTTCCAGCGCACGAACAGAAGCGCCGCCTGCAAGGCCCGGATTTCAGCAGAGATCTTCTTGTATTTCTCGGCCTGCCGGGCCTCGCGCTTCAGCCGGTTCAGCGACGTCTCCAGCTCGCGGCCGATGTCGTCCAGACGCTCCAGATTGGTCTCGGCGGCCTTCAGTCGCAGTTCCGCCTCATGACGTCGGGTGTGCAGACCCGCGACCCCGCCCGCCTCTTCCAGGATGCGCCGCCGGTTCTGCGGCTTGGCGGCGATCAGTTCGCTGATCTGGCCCTGACGCACCAGGGCCGGGCTGTTGGCGCCGGTGGAGGCGTCGGCGAACAGCAGCTGCACATCCCGCGCCCGCACCTCCTTGCCGTTGATGCGATAGGTCGAGCCCTGGCCACGGTCGATGCGGCGCGACACTTCCAGCATCGGGCTGTCGGTGAAGGGCTGGGGTGCCCGGCGCTGAGCATTGTCGATGGTCAGCTGGACTTCGGCGTGGTTCCTCGGCGGGCGGTTCGAGGCGCCGGCGAAGATGACGTCGTCCATCCCCTGGCCGCGCATGGCCTTGGCGCTGTTGGCGCCCATGACCCAGCGCATGCTCTCCAGCACATTGGACTTGCCGCAGCCGTTGGGGCCGACGATGCCGGTCAGGCCGGGTTCGATATGCACTTCCGCCGGGTCCACGAAGGACTTGAACCCCACCAGTCGGAGGCGCTGGAACTGCACGTCGGCGGGCTAGCGCGCCGAGGCGGCCGCCCGAATCGCGGCCCCCAGACCTTCGATCGAGCGGTCCATCACACGCTGTCCGTTGACGAAGAAGGACGGCGTGCTGTCCACACCCGCCGCTGTGGCGGTGTCGATGTCGCGGTTGATGGCGTCTCGTGTGCTCGCCTCACCGGTGCAGGCGACGATCTCGTCGCGGGTGCGGCCGCTGACGGCGATGGCGGGATTGTACCAGTTCTCCAGCCGACCGCCTTCGAACACGGCGCTCTGGCCATGCATCAGGGACGCCGCCACATCGAAGAATTTCTCGGGGGCGGCGCAGCGGGCCAGGGCGGCCCCGGGAAGAGACATCTGCTGCGGCGAGGTGGGCAGGTTTCGGAAGACGTAACGAACCTGGCCGGTGTCGATGAAGCGCCGCTTGAACTCGGGATAGACGTCGTTGTGCCAGTCGGCGCAATGGCTGCAGGCGAAGGAGGCGTATTCCACCACCGTCACGGGCGCGTCGGCACGACCCTGGATGCGATCCTGGGCCGTGACGGGCGCCAAAGAGCCCGCCGCCTGGGCTTGAGCGGTGGAGAGGTTGACCGTCACAGTCGGATCACTGAGCGCAACCGCCGGGGCGACTGCGCTCAAGGTCAGGATCAGGGCCAGGCTGAACAGGCGCCGCACGGCTTACTTGGCCAGTTCGGCGTCGATGGCCGCCGACAGATCGGCCATGGAGGCGCCGCTGTTGGAACCCGGAGTGATGATGGTCTGGCCGTTGACGACGAAGGTCGGCGTGCCGTTGACGCCAGCCTTGAGCGCTGTGCGGGCGCGTTCATCGGCAGCTGCGAGAGCTTCCGGATCCTTGATGCAGGTCTCGATCTGGGCGTTGCTCAGACCGGCGCCGTTGCCGATGCGGAACAGGGTGGCGCGGGCGGCGGCGGGGTCGCCGGTGCCCAGCATTTCCTGCTGGCTGGCCATCATCTCATGGACGACGTCGAAATATTTGTCGGGTCCGGCGCAACGGGCGACCAGGAAGCCGGCGGCGGCGACATTGACCGGCGGCGTCGGCAGTTCGCGGAAGACGTAGCGCACCTTGTTGGTGTCGACATAGGCGGCCTTGAACGCGGGCCAGGTCTCTTCCTGCCAGGAAGCGCAGTGGACGCAGGTGACCGAGGCGTATTCGATGACGGTGACCTTGGCGCCTTCGGGCGCGCCCAGGGCCATGTCGCCTTCGGCGGCGCCGCCCGCGCCGCCACCACAACCGGCCAGCGCCATGGCGCCCAGGGCCGCAGCGGTCAGCGCCGCACGGCGGCTCATCAGGGCGTATTTCGATTTGACGGTCATGGCGTCGTCCTCACTGGAAGGGGGATTCTTGAAGCATTGCGCGATTCCCCGAACGCGCGCGCCTTATATCAATCTCGAGAACAGAAACGGCGAAGTTTTGTCAACGAGGTTCATCAGAGGGGCGGCTCAACACCGCACGACCCAGACGTTCAAGCGAGGTCTTCAGACCGTCCGGCGCCTCGGCGACCGAGGCTTTCAGTTCCGCCTCCTGATGGGCGGGCAGGGGCGGCGGCGCGGACCGACGAGCGGGCTTTTTCGGGGCGTCGGTCAGAGGCATGATCGGCCCCTGGGCGATGCGCAGCCTGTCCACGGAGCCCGGACCCAGGAACAGATTGACCCGCTGGAGTATGTCTTCGGACTGGTGCTGGACCAGAAGGGCGGCGGCGCCCGCCACGCGCAACTCCAGTACCCCGCCCGCCCCGCCGCGGCCCTTGGTCAGCTTCTGCGGCCGGGTGACGCGGGCCAGCCGGTCGCCGACGATCTCGCGCCAGCGCGGCTCCAATGCGCCTGCGCCGCGCCCGAACTTGGCGTCCAGTTCCTTGATGAGGCTCTGCAACGCCCGTCCGGCCCTTGGCGCGGGCCGGGGCAGGGGGCGCGAGCGTCGCCGCGACAGGATTTCGCGGACCTCTTCATCGGTGGGCAGCGTGCGGCGCATTTAGCGTCTATAGCGCAGGGAATGGCCCCCGTCTCCTCAGCCGACATGACCGCCCGCCTGCGTTCGGCCCTGCTGGACTGGTACGCCGCCAATGCCCGCACCCTCGTCTGGCGCGCGCCGCCGGGTGAGGCTCAACGGCCCGATCCCTACCGCGTCTGGCTGTCCGAGATCATGTTGCAGCAGACCACCACGCCGCACGCCGCCCCCTATTTCCTGACGTTCACCGCCCGTTGGCCGACCGTGGGCGATCTGGCGGCGGCGCGCGACGAGGACGTGATGGCCGCCTGGGCGGGGCTGGGCTACTACGCCCGCGCCCGCAATCTTCTGGCCTGCGCCCGGGCCGTGGCGGGCGAGCATGGCGGCGTTTTTCCCGACACGGAGGCGGCGCTTCTGACCCTGCCGGGCGTAGGCGCCTATACCGCCGCCGCCGTCGCCGCCATCGCCTTCGGCCGTCCCGCCAATGTGGTGGACGGCAATGTCGAGCGGGTCATGGCCCGGCTGTTCGCAGTCGAGACCTCTCTGCCCGCCGCCCGCCCCGAACTGAAGGCTCTGGCCGCCCGCTTCATCACCGACGGCCCGTCCGGCGCGGAACATGCGGATTGGCCGCAAGCCCTGATGGACCTCGGCGCCACCGTCTGCCGCCCGAAATCCCCGTCGTGCGAAGCCTGTCCTCTGGCTTTCGGCTGTGCGGGGCTGAAGACCGGCGATCCCGCCCGCTATCCGCTGAAAACGCCAAAGGCCGAACGTCCGCGCCGCCTGGGCGTCGCCTGGGTTCTACGTGATGCCGCGGGTCGCGTCGCCTTGGTCCGCCGACCGGAAAAGGGCCTGCTGGGGGGCATGATGGGCCTGCCGACATCGGATTGGAGCGCTATGCCCGACGCGGTCCCGCCTGTCGATGCCGTTTGGCGTGAGACGGGGGCGGTCGAGCATGTCTTCACCCATTTCAGCCTGACGCTGTCGGTGCGGGCGGCGATCGGCGGCGGCGACTTTCTTTGGACGCCGATGGATGAGGCGCTCTCGGCCCTGCCCACCGTCTTCCGCAAGGCGCTGGAACGGGCGTTGGCCTAGCCGTCAGCCGATCATCCGCACCGCCGCCTCGCCCTTGCGACGTTGAGGCACGACCACGGTGTGGCTGCCCAGCTGGCGGAAGGACAGGTCCACCACCGCCTCGCCGACCTGCAGACCGGTGACGTTCAGCCGCTCGACCCCGGCGGGCATGACGGGGTTGTCGATCTCGACCAGGCTCTCGGCGGCGTCGATCCGAACCCCCAGCGCCGACTGCAGCATCAGGAAGACCGAGCCCGCCGCCCATGCCTGAGGCAGGCAGGCCACCGGATAGGCGATCGGCGCCTCGCCCGGCATGCGCTCGAAACCGCAGAACAATTCGGGCAGGCGCATGTTGAAATGGGCCGCCGCCTCATAGACTTCGTCCAGCAGCAGGGCCACGGCCCGGCGCTCGCCGTAGCGGGCCATCCCCGCCGCCGCCATGGCCGTGTCGTGCGGCCAGACCGAGCCGTTGTGATAGCTCAGCGGATTGAACCGCGCCTGCCCGCGCGCCAGCGTCCGCACGCCCCAGCCCGAGCGGAACTCGGCCCCCAGCATGCGCCTGGCCACCTTCAGCGCCCGCTCGCGCGACGGGAGGCCGGTGAACAGCAGATGCCCGGCGTTGGAGCCGATGGAGCGCACCTGGGCCCCGTCGCCGTCCAGGGCGATGGCGTAGAAGCCCTGATCCTCCATCCAGAACCGGTCCTCGACCAGGGCGCGCACCCGCTCGGCCTCTGCGGTCCAGCGCGTTTCGCCGGGCTCGCTCAGCCGCCGCGCCATGTCGGCCATGGCCCGCCAGGCGGCGTAGGCGTAGCCCTGCACTTCCAAGAGCGCGATCGGCCCCTTGGGGAAGCGCCCGTCGCGGTGGAAGATGGAGTCCTCGGAGTCCTTCCAGCCTTGATTGGCCAAGCCGGTCTCGGCCCCGCGCTGATAGGAGATCAGGCCGTCGCCGGTGATGTCGCCATAATCGGTCATCCAGCCGGTCGCCGCGATCAGATGCGGCCACAGCTTGCGTATGGTCTCCAGATCGCCGGTGCGCTGCGCATAGGCGCCGGCCAAGGCGACGAACAGACAGGTGGTGTCGACCCCGCCGTAATAGAGGGCGAAGGGCACCTCCCCCAGGCCGCTCATCTCGCCGCCGCGCGTCTCGTGCATGATCTTGCCGGGCGCTGAGTCCTGAAAGGCCGACACCGTCGTGGCCTGGCGCATGGCCAGATAGGTCAGCACCCCCTTGGCCAGCGACGGATCGAGCCACAGCATCTGCCAGGCGGTGATGATGCCGTCGCGCCCGAACGGGGTCGAGAACCAGGGCGTCCCGGCATAGGGATAGGGACCGGTCGGCAGGTCGGTGGTCAACAGGGCGACGTCGGCCCGGCTCTGGTCCAGCCAGTCGTTGAACAGCGGGCTGCGCGGTCCGCGCACCGAGGCGCCGCGTCTGCGCCGTCGCCGCATCGCCAGCTTGGCATCGACGGCGTAGTAGCGGAACCGCTCGGCGTCCGGCGCGTCGCAGGCGTCCGGTCCGCATTCGATGAACAGGTCGATGCGGCGGCCCTTGGGCAGGCTGAACATGAAGTCCGCCCGCGATCCGCTGAGGCGTGCGGGCGGCTCGGAAAAGGCCAGGCAGCTGGAGCGCTCGACGTCGTCCAGCCCGGTGTAACGGAAGGTCACCCGCCGTCCGTCATGCGTCGGCGGGGCGGTCACGCCCGTCTTCAGCCTCGGCGTGCCTCGCACCTGGAAGATGTCGGCGAAATCGGCGGCGAAGTCGAAGGCCAGGGGCAGAAGCACGTCCTCGATGCCGTGGTTGGCGACCCGCACCCGCTCGAACAGCCGCCGTTCGCGCACGAAGCGCCGCCGCTCGACATGCAGGACCCCCGCCGGCGCCGAGCGCCCGCCCATCGGCGGCAGGGGCCGGTTGGTCGAGTGGCAGATGAAGAAGACATTGTCCTGGCTGACGCCCGAACTCAGACGCGACGGCCGCGCCCCGCCCACCGTCATCACCAGCCGCGACAGCAGCCGCGTGTCATGGTCGAACAGGCCGTCCGCGCCGCCCTTCAGATCGCCCCAGCCGTCAGCCGTCAGAAAGGTGTCGGCGTCCTTCAACGCCATCAGATGTTCCAGACTATCGACTTCGGCGCTGTCGGCGGCGGTGGTCGGGACCGAATAGGCGTCGTCCATCAGGGACTCCGGGGCGTCTGCGGCTCTGGATGCGTGCGCGCATGATGATGAACGCGGCAAGGGGGGCGGGCGTTCATTTGCGGCGCGGCTTATCCCCCGTGGGCGAAGCTGCGCTCTTCCTCCATGGCCCGTATGGGGACCACGATGCTGTCGGCCCGGCCTGCATAGGGCCGGCGCGCCAGAAGGTCGGCATAGACATCCAGATAGCGCCTCGCCATCGCCGTGGCCGAGAAGCGCAGGTCGAACTGTTCGCGGATCGCCCCCCGGTCCAGCCGGTGCGCCAGCGCTGTCGCCGCCACCGCCTCATCGACCGTGTCGACCAGAAAGCCGGTCACGCCGTCTTCGACGATCTCGCGGGTCGAACCACAGCGGAAGGCCACCACCGGCGTGCCGCAGGCCATGGCCTCGATCATCACCAGGCCGAAGGGCTCGGGCCAGTCGATGGGGAACAACAGGGCTTCGGCCCCGCCCAGGAAGGCCGACTTCTGGTCGTCTCCAATCTCTCCAATGAACTCGACCAGGGGATTGGCCTCGATCATCGGGCGGATGACGGTTTCCCAATAGACTTTGTCGGCGGCGTCCACCTTGGCCGCCATCTTCAGCGGTTTGCCCAGGCGGGTGGCGATCTCGATGGCCCGGTCGGGGCGTTTCTCCGGCGAGATACGCCCCAGGAAGGCCAGATAGCCGTCGCCTTTCGGCGAGAAGCGATAGGTCTCGCCCGGCATGCCGTGATGCACCGTCGCCTGCCAGTTGGCGAAGGGCAGGGGATGGCGCTGGTCGTCGGAAATCGACACCAGGCCGAACTGGGGCCAGCGCTCATAGACGCCTTCGATGTCCTTCATGTCCAGCCGCCCGTGCAGGGTGGTCAGCGTCTTGTCGGCCAGACGCTCGAACATGGGGAACTGGATCATGTCGGTGTGGAAATGGATGATGTCGAAGTCGTCGGCGTGCTTCAGCACCTCGGCCAGCATGACCAGATGCGCCGCCAGATCGGACTTCAGCGGCGCAGGGTCCAGACGGATGGCCTGATCGCGCACAGACACCAGCCGCGCCCGCGTCTCGGCGTCGCCGCTGGCGAATAGCGTCACCTCATGACCCAGATCGACCAGGGCGTCGGTCAGATGCGCCACGACACGCTCGGTGCCTCCGTACAGGCGGGGCGGAACGGCTTCATAGAGGGGGGTGACCTGAGCGATTTTCACGGCGGGGCTCCAGACGCGCCGTCTTGCGGCCGTCAGATCATCAAGCCGCGAGACCGGGGTCCGGTTCCCCGATGGGGTGTTGTGTCGCGCCTTATTGCATCCCGGCGCGAATTTCAGCCCTCAGGGTGTCGATCGAGCGCATGCCCTGATCGGTCTTGAAGCGCCAATAGGTCCAACCGTTGCAGGCGGGGGCGTTCTCCATCAGGGCGCCCAACTTGTGGATCGAGCCGGTCAGATCGCCCGACACCAGTGATCCATCGGCCCGCACCCGCGCCTCGCGGTCGCCCTTGGGCGTATAGAGGCGGTCGCCCGGCTGCAGCAGGCCCGCCTCGACCAGGGCGCCGAACGGCACCTTGGGCTCGTCGCGCTTGGAGCCCATGACCTTCAGGTCTTCGGGCGCAGCCGGGATGACGGCGGCGATGCGTTTCTCGGCCACATCCGCATAGGTCTCGTCGCGCTCGATGCCGATGAAATGGCGGCCCAGCCGCTTGGCTGCAGCCCCCGTCGTGCCCGTGCCGAAGAAGGGGTCCAGCACCACATCGCCCGGCCGCGTCGCCGCCAGCAGCACCCGGTGCAGCAGGGCTTCGGGCTTCTGGGTCGGATGGGCCTTCTTGCCGTCCTCGCCCTTGATCCGCTCTTCGCCGGTGCACAGCGCCAGGGTCCAGTCGGACCGCATCTGGGTGTCTTCGTTGAAGGCTTTCAGCGCGTCATAGTTGAAGGTGTAGCGCTTCTGCTCGCGCGACCGCGCCGCCCAGATCAGCGTCTCATGGGCGTTGGTGAAACGGGTGCCCTTGAAGTTCGGCATGGGGTTGGACTTGCGCCAGATGATGTCGTTCAGCACCCAGAAGCCCAGGTCCTGAATCGCCGCGCCCAGGCGGAAGACGTTGTGATAGCTGCCGATCACCCAGATCGAACCCTCGGGCTTCAGCACCCGGCGGCATTCGGCCATCCATTCGCGGGTGAAGGCGTCATAGGCGGCGAAGCTGTCGAACTTGTCCCAGTCGTCATCGACCGCATCGACCACGCTGTTGTCGGGCCGCAGCAGATCGCCGCCCAGCTGCAGATTATAGGGCGGGTCGGCGAAGACCATGTCCACCGATGCGGTCGGCAGGGCGCGCAGCACTTCGATGCAGTCGCCGCGATGGACGATGTCGGTCTTCAGTTCGGCCATGATACGCAACCCTGATCAGCTTGAAGGGGGATTGGTGAATCATCACGGTTAAGGTCGGGTTAGTGACGCGGCGTTCTGACGTTTCGTGAAACCCATTCTCACGGATTGTGACAGCCCGCCTCTCGCCTTCGCGCCCGCAGCACGGTATGCGAAGCGCCACATGGGCGGAACTGCATACCGCCGCGAGTGAACACGGCTCAGGGGCTGGACTATGACTCAGTGGGTGTACGGCTTCGGCGGCGGTTCGGCCGATGGCGATGCTTCGATGAAGAATCTGCTCGGCGGCAAGGGTGCGAATCTCGCCGAGATGTCGTCGCTGGGCCTGCCGGTGCCGCCTGGCTTCACCATCACCACGGAAGCCTGCGTCCACTATTTCAGCAATGGCCGGGCCTATCCCGCTGATCTGACCGACCAGGTCGCCGCCGGCCTGAAGAAGGTCGAGGGCATCGTCGGTAAGACCTTCGGCGACGCCGCCAACCCCCTGCTGGTCTCGGTCCGTTCGGGCGCCCGCGCCTCCATGCCCGGCATGATGGACACGGTGCTGAACCTGGGCCTCAACGACGAGACGGTGGAGGGTCTGGCGGCCCTGTCCGGCGACCGCCGATTCGCGCTCGACAGCTATCGCCGCTTCATCACCATGTACTCCAACGTGGTTCTGGGCCTGGGCCACGATGATTTTGAAGAGGTTCTGGACCGTCACAAGGACCGTCTGGGCGTCACCATCGACACCGACCTGCGCGCCGAGGACTGGGCCAAGGTGATCGTCGACTACAAGGCCGTGGTCGAGGATCGTCTGGGCCGTCCCTTCCCCCAGGATCCGCATGACCAGCTGTGGGGCGCCGTCGGCGCCGTGTTCGACAGCTGGATGAACGACCGGGCGAAATTCTATCGTCGCATGCACGACATCCCGGAAAGCTGGGGCACCGCCGTCAACATCCAGTCCATGGTGTTCGGCAATATGGGCGAAACCAGCGCCACCGGCGTCGCCTTCACCCGCAACCCCTCGACCGGCGAGGCGCGCCTGTATGGCGAGTTCCTGATCAACGCCCAGGGCGAAGACGTGGTCGCGGGCATCCGCACGCCGCAGTCGCTGACCAAGGCGGGCCGCGAGGAGATGGGCGAGACCGCCCCCTCAATGGAAGAGGCCATGCCCGCCGTCTTCGGCCAGTTTGTCGAGGTGGTGAACCGCCTCGAAAGCCACTACCGCGACATGCAGGACATCGAGTTCACCGTTGAGCAGGGCCGTCTGTGGATGCTGCAGACCCGCAACGGCAAGCGCACCGCCAAGTCGGCGCTGAAGATCGCCGTCGATCTGGCCTCCGAAGGCGTCATCTCGCAGGAAGAAGCTGTGTCGCGGGTCGAACCCGCCGCTCTGGACCAGCTTCTGCACCCGACCCTGGACCCCAAGGCCGAGCGCAAGGTCGTGGCCGCCGGCTTGCCTGCCTCGCCCGGCGCAGCGACCGGAAAGATCGTCTTCGACGCGGACGAGGCCGAGCGCCTGTCGCAGGTCGGCGACGCCGTCATTCTGGTGCGCGAGGAAACCTCGCCGGAAGACATCCACGGCATGCACGCGGCGCGCGGCATCGTCACGGCGCGGGGCGGCATGACCAGTCACGCCGCTGTCGTGGCGCGCGGCATGGGGCGGCCTTGCGTTTCCGGCGCCGGTGAAATCTCGATCAATGAGAAGGCCGGGACCTTCACCGCGCGGGGCCGCACCTTCAAGGCGGGCGAGGTCATCACCATCGACGGCGGCAAGGGCGAGGTGCTGGACGGCGCCGTGGCCATGATCGAACCGGAGCTGACCGGCGACTTCCAGACCCTGATGGCCTGGGCCGACGGCGTGCGCCGCCTCAAGGTCCGCGCCAACGCCGAAACTCCGCTGGACGCCAAGACCGCGCGCGGCTTCGGCGCCGAGGGCATCGGCCTGTCGCGCACCGAGCACATGTTCTTCGACGAGGCCCGCATCGCCGCCGTGCGCGAGATGATCCTGGCCGACGACGAGCAGGGGCGCCGCATTGCCCTGGCCAAGATCGCGCCCTTCCAGAAGGCCGACTTCGCCGACCTGTTCACCATCATGGCCGGCCTGCCGGTGACGATCCGTCTGCTGGACCCGCCGCTGCACGAGTTCATCCCGCACACGGACGCCGACATCGACGCCCTGGCCGCCGGTTCGGGCCTGGACGCCGCCAAGCTGAAGCGTCGCGCCCGTGAACTGCACGAGACCAACCCCATGCTGGGCCACCGCGGCTGCCGCCTAGGCGTGGCCTATCCCGAGATCTACGAGATGCAGGTCCGCGCCATCCTGGAGGCGGCGCTGGAAGTGAAGAAGACGTCGGGCGTCGCCCCGATCCCGGAGATCATGCATCCGCTGGTCGCCCTGGGTCTGGAGATGAAGTTCCTGCGCGAACTGACCGACCGCACCGCCAAGGCCGTGTTCGCCGACGCGGGCGACAGCGTTGAATACCTGGTCGGCACCATGATCGAACTGCCGCGCGCCGCCCTGCGCGCCGCCGATCTGGCCGAATACGCCGAGTTCTTCAGCTTCGGCACCAACGACCTGACCCAGACGACCTTCGGCATCAGCCGCGACGACTCGGGCCACTTCCTGCAGGCATATCTGGACAAGGGCATCTTCGAGACCGATCCCTTTGTGCGTCTGGACCAGGACGGCGTGGGCGACCTGATCCGCATCGCCGCCGAGCGCGGTCGCGGCGTCAAGCCGGACATGAAGATGGGCATCTGCGGCGAACACGGCGGCGACCCGTCGTCGATCGCCTTCTGCGAGAGCGTGGGCCTCGACTACGTCTCCTGCTCGCCCTACCGCGTGCCGATCGCCCGTCTGGCGGCGGCTCAGGCTGCGCTGCACGCCCGGGCCGGGACTGAACACGAGAAGGACCGCTAGTGGCGGGTCCCTTGGCCCGTCCTCTGGCTTGGCCGATCCGCATCGGCCTGTTCCTGATCGGGGTGGCGGCGCCCATCGCCGCCTATTGGCTGGCCATGGCCTTCGGTCTTCATGGCCGGGCCGCGATGGACATGGTGCCGTGGGGCCTGCCGGTCACGGGCCTCACCGCCCTGCTGTTCGCCCTGACCATCCGGCGTGGGCGCAAGACCCAGGCGGGCTGGGCCTTTGTGTTCATCACCGCCGCCCTGGCGTGCTGGCTGGGCCTGTTGTTCCTGCCGCTCTGAGGGCGGCGCCTTCAAAGCGCCGACAAGCCGCCGTTTTCAGCGTAACGACGTCTGTGTCAAATGTTCAACACTCGCATGGGTGGTGTGAATCAGGTCTGGAACGCCTGACGAGGATAGCCATTTAGACACTGCTGGATGGGGCCGGTGACCGCAGAAGTCATCGCATCTAGGAGTATATAAAAAATGCGTAATGTTATTCTCTCCGCCGTCGCCTTGACCATGATTTCCGCGCCTGCGTTCGCGCAATCGGAGCCTACCACCGGTATTCAGACCCGTGGTTCCATCGGCTATACTCATATCGATGGCGCCGACGCCAGCCTGGGCGCCGTGACGTCGCGTCTGGGCGTCGACTTCAACCGCTACCTTGGCGCCGAGGGCGAGTTCTCTGTCGGTATGGTCGACGACACCTTCGATGTCGCCGGCGTCGAAGCCAAGACCAAGCTGGAATACGACGCCGCCGCCTATGCGGTGGGCAAGCTGCCCATCGGTCAGAACCTGGAGCTGTTCGGCCGCGTCGGCTACGGCACGACCCAGATCGAGACCCGCATTCCGGGCGTCGTCTCCGCCTCGGCCGATGGTGAAAGCCTGAACTACGGCGCGGGCGCCAACTGGTTCTACAACGGCCGCCAGGGCGTGCGCGGCGAATGGACCCGTCGTGACTTCCGCGACGACGGCGCCGGCGAGGTCGACACCTACGGCCTCAGCTTCGTCAGCCGCTTCTAGGGTCTTGTGACCTCAGACATGAAGAAGGCGCGCATCCGATCGGGTGCGCGCCTTTCTTTCGTTTATGCCCGGGATCAGGCGACGCCGGGCTGCAACGCCCAGCGCATCGAGCCTTCGCCGTAGGGCCGGAAGAACAGGTCCCGATAGCGTTCGAACACCTCGATGATCCGGTTGGCCAGATCCTGGGCCACCGTCTCGCCGCGCTGGCGTTTCAGCGCCGCGATGCATTGGACCACGTCGCGCTGATGGGCCGAACCGCCCATGCGTTTCAGCACCACGGTGATGTCATGCGCCAGCGGGTCGATCTGATTCGCCCACGGGTTGGTGTTCTGAGCCATGCGGGACACCCCCTTGTTCTCGACACTGTCAAGGACGCCTCGCAAATAAAGTCGCGCGATGCAAGCCTGAGCATGAAATTGTGATTATCGATTTTGGGGCCCCTCGCGCCGCGAGAGGCCCTGAAATCCATTTACACCGCCGCCAGCGCCTGGTCGAGGTCAGCAATAAGATCGTCGATATGTTCGATCCCGACCGACAGGCGCACCGTGTCCTCGGTCACGCCCGCCTTCTTCAGTTCGTCCGGCGACAGCTGACGGTGGGTGGTCGAGGCGGGGTGGCAGACCAGCGACTTGGCGTCGCCGATGTTGACCAGGCGGGTGAACAGCTTGACCGCATCCTGGAAGCGTCCGCCGCCTTGGCGCCCGCCCTCAACGCCGAAGGTCAGCAGGCCGGACGCCTTGCCGCTGAAGTATTTCCGGACCAAGCCGTGGCTGGAGTGGTCGGGCAGGCCCGCATAGTTGACCCATTTCACCTTGGGATGGGTCTTCAGCCATTGGGCGATGGCGGTGGCGTTCTCGACGTGGCGGTCCATCCGCAGGCCCAGAGTCTCCAGCCCTTGCAGGATCAGGAAGCTGTTGAACGGGGAGATGGCCGCGCCGGTGTTCCGCAACAGCACCGTCCGCGCCCGGCCGATGAAGGCCGCCGGGCCGAACGCCTCGACATAGACCACGCCGTGATAGCTGACCTCGGGTTCGTTCAGGCGGCGGAAGCGGTCCTTGTGCTCGGCCCAGGGGAAGGCGCCGCCATCGATGATGGCCCCGCCGATCGAGGTGCCGTGGCCGCCGATGTATTTGGTCAGGGCGTGGACGACGATGTCGGCGCCGTGCTCGATGGGCCGCGTCAGATAGGGGGTCGGCACCGTGTTGTCGACGATCAGCGGCAATCCTTGCGCGTGCGCCGCCTCGGCCAGCGCGGCGAAGTCCACCACATTGCCCAGCGGATTGCCGATGGACTCGCAGAAGACCGCCTTGGTCCGCTCGTCCGTGTTGGCGGCGACGGCGTCGATGTCGTCGGCGTCGATGAAACGCACCTCGATGCCGTATTGGGGCAGGGTGTGGGCGAACAGGTTGTAGGTGCCGCCATACAGGGCGCCCGTGGCGATGATGTTGTCGCCCGCCTCGGCGATGGTCAGGATGGCGTAGGTGATGGCCGCCATGCCCGACGCCACCGTCAGCGCCGCGACCCCGCCCTCCAGCGCCGCCAGACGCTGCTCCAGCACGCCGGACGTGGGGTTCATGATCCGGGTGTAGATGTTGCCCGCCACCTTCAGGTCGAACAGATCGGCCCCGTGCTGGGTGTCGTCAAAGGCGTAGCTGGTGGTTTGATAGATGGGCACGGCCACTGATTTGGTGGTCGGGTCGGGCGTGAACCCGGCGTGCACGGCCAGGGTTTCAAAACGGGGAGCGGCGGTCTTGGTCATGGTCGTCAAAGGTCCCGCTCATCGAGACTCTGACGGTCGAGAAGACCCGTGAAGACGCGCGCCCGCATTCGGGCCGTGATCTTCACTCATCTCTCGCGGCTCCGAAAAGCCCCGCAGGAGTTGGCACCTTCGTCCGGATCGGGTGGATCCTGACAGGTTGCCCCGACGTCAAAGGGCCTATCCCTCGGTCGGTCTTGATGAGTGAGCCCAAGCTGGACCATGAACGCCGAACCCGTCAAGCCTCATTGTGCGATGCAGCGAGAAGAAGCGCGCCCTAGTTCCTCCCCCATCGGGGGAGGGGGACCGCCTGGAAGGCGGTGGAGGGGGCCAGACCCAGACGCTTTCTGTCCCAAAAGACCCCGACAGCCCCGCCTGTCTCAGACCCAGCCCCCTCCACCATGCTGCGCATGGTCCCCCTCCCCCGATGGGGAGGAATGAGGGCGGCGTAATGTCCTCTATCCGGCGCGATGCAATTGTCTGCTCACGACCCATCTGAGACTCTCGGAGAGTCCGCTTTCGGCGTGCCTATCCGGCCGTAATGGTCGCCGAGAACCCGGGAACCACAATTTCAGTCCAAGCGCCTGAGCCGACGCTGAACCCAGACACTTTGAGGTCGCGTCCGTCGACCGCCCATTCGCAAATGTCTCTCAGGCCGACGAGCGGCTCCTCAGTGGTCGCCCAATTGGCGCCGTCGTAGGTCCGTGCGGCGATTTTCGTGCCGGTGATCAGTTCGACTTCACAGGGTGCTTCGAGGAGGCCGAGGCCGTCGACAAAAACCCCATCCGTGGTGAAGGAAAGGCCGTGGGCGTTGACGGCAAACCGCATGATTTCCCGATCCGGAAAGCTCAGTCGCCCGGCGTCAGCCTCGTTCATCTGCAGTCTGCCTGTGACGCTCACGAGATCCTCCACCTTGGAGTGGTCCTTTGTACACGGATGCGGCGCACCGATAAGGTCAGCGAAAGGCAGAACCTGCAACGTCCGCTTCCCACCCCAGCCAGACATTCCGACCGTCCGCTTCTCGCCCACTTCCCCCTAGTTGAACAGGAAGTTCATCACGTCGCCGTCCTTGACGACATAGGCCTTGCCTTCGGCGCGCAGCTTGCCAGCCTCGCGGGCCTTGGCCTCGCCGCCCAAAGCGACGAAGTCGTCATAGGCGATGGTCTCGGCGCGGATGAAGCCCTTCTCGAAATCGGTGTGGATCACGCCGGCGGCCTGCGGGCCGGTGGCGCCGATGGGGATGGTCCAGGCGCGGGCCTCTTTCGGACCGACGGTGAAGTAGGATTGCAGGCCCAGCAGGGCGTAGGCCTCGCGGATCAAGCGGTTCAGGCCCGGTTCGGCCAGACCCAGGCTTTCGAGGAATTCCTTCTGCTCGGCCTCGTCCAGCACGGCCAGTTCGGAATCGATCTTGGCCGAGATGACCACGGATTTGGCGTTGTCCTCGGCGGCGCGTTTGGCGACCAGGTCGGACAGTTCATTGCCCTTGTCGGCCGAGCCTTCGTCGACGTTGGCGACGTAGAGGGCGGGCAGGGAGGTCAGAAGCTGCAGCATGTGCCACGCCTTCTCGTCTTCCTTTGACACCTCGACCACGCGGGCGGGCTTGCCGGCGCGCAGCGGGGTCAGGGCCATGTTGATCAGGCGCAGCGTCTGCTGGGCGTCCTTGTCGCCGCCCTTGGCCTTCTTCTCGACGTTGACGACCCGCTTCTCCAGACTTTCGAGGTCGGCCAGCATCAGTTCGGTCTCGATGATGTCGAGGTCCGAGATGGGGTCGATGCGGTTCTCGACGTGGGTGATGTCGTCATCGACGAAGCAGCGGGCGACAAAGGCCACGGCGTCGCAGTCGCGGATATTGGCCAGGAACTGGTTGCCCAGGCCCTCGCCCTTGGACGCGCCGCGCACCAGGCCGGCGATGTCCACGAAGGTGATCCGCGAGGGGATGATTTCCTTGGAGCCGACGATCTCGGCCAGGACGTTCAGGCGCGGCTCGGGCACGGCCACGTCGCCGGTGTTCGGCTCGATGGTGCAGAACGGATAGTTGGCGGCCTGAGCCGCCGCCGTCTTGGTCAGGGCGTTGAACAGGGTGGACTTGCCCACATTGGGCAGGCCGACGATCGCGACTTTCAGGGCCATGACGTTCCGATGGTTTGCAATGAGCGCGAGCCTTTAACGGGTCTGACGCCGTTTGTCAGGCTCGCGCCCCGCTTTTGCGTCAGTGGCCGCCGTGGGCGGTCGAGACGGGCTGGCCCACCGTGGCGCGCACGCCCAGAGGTTCGGCGTGCTCGAACGTCAGCGTCAGCGACACCGTGTCCCCCACCGCCAGCGGCGTCGCCAGCTGGAACAGCATGATGTGGGTCCCGCCGGGCGCCAGGGCGACCGCCTCGCCCGCGGGCAGGGGCAGGCCGTCCTTCAGCTGGGCCATCGACATGACGCCGTTGTCGGTCTTCATCTCATGGACCTCGCCCGTGCCCGCGACGGGCGAGGCGACCGAGATCAGCCGGTCGTCGGTGCTGGCCGTCAGGGTGGCGTAGCAGGCGGTGGTGTCGCGCCCGTTCGGGGTGGGGCGGCACAGGGCGTCGGTGACTGTGACCACAGCCGGGCCTTGCGGCGCCGGGGCGTGCTGGGAGCAGGCCGCGAGCGTCAGCAGGACGGCGGCGGGGATGAGGGTGCGGATCATGGGGTTCATTCCTTTCAATAGGTCAATTTTTCAGTAAGCGAGGCGCAGGCCGAGGAAAACGCTGCGGCCCTCGCCCGGGTAGAAGACAGAGGTGGAGGCGGTGCGGGCGTCGGTGACGGCGGAGAATTCTCCGACATAGGCTTCATCCGTCAGATTGCGCGCGTCGAGATAGATCGAGGCCGTGTCGTTCACCGCATAGCCGGCGTTCAGCCCGACGACGGCGTAGGCCGGGGCCTTCATCGTATTGGCGTAATCGACCCAGGGCCGCGACAGCCGCCACTCCACCGACGGCGTCAGGGTCAGACCGGACGGATGCCGCCAGGCCAGTTCGGCCCGGTACTGATGCTCGGGCACGACCGGCAGACGGTTGTCGCCCCAGCGCGCATCGCCGTCGAAGCGGAAGTCGCTCCAGGCCCAGGTCTGGCGCAAGGTCAGCCCGCCCTCGTCCAGATCGAACGGCAGCCGCCAGTCCAGCCCTGCCTCCACGCCCTGATGGATCGTCGTTCCGGCGTTGAAGGTGGCGGCGGGAATGTCGGGCCCGACGATGAAGTTCAGCAGCTCGCCCTCGATGCGGCTGCGATAGACGGCCACGTCCCAGGCCAGAGATCCATGCCGGCCGCGCGTGCCGATCTCGGCGGTCCAGGCGTCCTGAATGTCCACCGGGGTGAAGCCGGTCAGCGGCGCCTGCACCAGGGCGCCGTAGGCTGGCGGTTCGACCGAGCGGCTGAGGTTGGCGAAGATCTGCGCTCCGTTATCGTCTTCCCAGATCAGGCCCAGCCGGGGCGAGAACCACTCATAGGCGATGGCGTCGTCATTGGCGGGGTTCAACCGGTCGGCGTAGTCGCGTGTGGCGCGGCCGAACGATCCCCCGGCCACCAGGGCCAGTCTATCAGTCACGAACAACCGTCCCTCGGCGAAGACATCCAGCGCATCCGCCTTCTGCAAGCCGTTGGCCGTCAGGGCGCCGCGATCGCCGCCGATATTGACGTAGCGCAGGGCGTCCAGATCGCCGTCCCGCCAGCTGAAGCCGTAGAAGGCGTCGGCGCGATAGCCGCCGATGCGGCCGTTCCAGTCGATGCGGCCAAAGGCGCCGCGCGTCTCGCTCTCCTGATCCACCACCTGGAAGATCGGGTGATACAGCGACTTGCCCCATCCCCAGACGGCGCCCTCGAACAGGGTGTCGTCGTCCAGCCGCCAGCGGGTCTGCAGCGTGATCCGCTTCAGCGTCTGGTCGCGGGCGTTGTCGTTGGTGATGTTCGACGCCGGGGCCATGCGCGGCGTGGTCAGGGCCTGATCCAGCGTCAGGGCGCCGGGCACGGACTGCTGGATGTCGGCGGCCTGGACGATCAGGCGCACCTCGCGGTCCTCGCCGAAGCGACGGCCCAGGCTGGCGGTCAGCCGCCCCTGGCTCTGGTCGCTCTGCTGACGCCAGCCGTCGGCTTCCATGGCCGTGGCGGCGACATACAGGTCCCAGTCGCCGCGCGCCTCGGCCACGGCGCCGTGCAGGCGGCGAAAGCCCCAGGAACCGGCCTCGGCCTGAAGCCGCAGGCGGTCCGGCGCGGTGCGGCCTGTGGGCGTGACCAGATTGACCGCGCCGCCCAGCTGGGCCCCGCCGAAGCGCAGGGTGTTGGCCCCCTTATAGACCTCGATGTAGCGGGCGCTGAGTTGGTCCAGTCCCTGGAAGTCGGAGAAGCCGTCGGCGTCGGCGAAGGGCACGCCGTCCTGGGCGAACAGGACGCCGCGCTGGTGGAAGCCCTGGGCCACGCCCGAGCCGCGGATAGAGAGGCGGCTCTCCTCGCCATAGCGTTTCTGGGCCAGGACGCCGGGCACGTTGCGCAGGCTGTCCGACAGGCCCTGGGCGAAGCGGGTGTCGTAGCTTTCGGCCGAGACCACGGCGACCGCGCCGGGCGTGCGGGCCAGACGGGCTCTGGCCTCGGCCACGATGGCGGGGTCTTCGGGGTTGCGTCGGCCGGTGACGATGACGCTGTCCAGCGTGGTGACGGTATCGGGCTCGGCGAGCGCGAGCGAGGGGACGGCGAACAGCGCCGCAGTCAGCAGCGCGCGGGGCGCCGCCTGGGTCATGAGAAACATGGATCAGTCCTGAATACAGAAAAAGGACCGCACAGCCGGACGGCGGCGCGGCGGCTGACGCGGGCGCGTCAGCGGGTCTGGTTCAGGCGTGGGGAGGGGCGGTCGAAGGCGGACGCGGCGGCGCGCGTGCGGGCGGGGGAGGGCTGGCCGTGACCGGGACATAGGCGACGGCGGCATGCAGCCTCAGCGGCGCTGCGGGCGCGACGATGGGCGCGGGCGGCAGGACCGCCGGCAGGGGCATGACGCAGGCGGCGCATTTGGGCGGATGAGTCTTGCCGCCAGGTCCGTCCAGGTCGGCGGCGCCGATCTGGATCGTCTGCGGGCCTTCGCTGGAGCAGATGACGATGGGGTGGCCCGGCGTGGCCGCCGCCATGGCTCCGAACGGCAGAAGCGCGCCCAGCGTGATGGCGAACACCGCCGCCAGGAAGGCGACGGAGCGGGCTATCGACCAGTTTTCGATCCGGGAGCGGGTCACGGTTCGGCTGTAGTCTCAGCGGAGCGGTTTGGAAACCGTGGCGAAGGGCCGCTGCAGGTCCTCAGTCGCCCTTGCCTTGCGCCATCTGCCGGGGGCTGAACTTGGGGGCGGGAGCCAGGCGCATGACCTCGGCCTGATAGCGTTCGTCGTCGCCGGAAACCGCAAAAGGCAGGGCGTCGGCCACGGCGTTCAGCATGGGCTCCAGCCAGGGCAGGTCGGCCTTGTGGAAATCGCCCAGTACATGCGGCATAACCAGATGGCTCTCGCCCGGATGGCCCACCCCCATACGCCCCCGGCGGAAGTCGGCGCCCAGATGGCTGATCAGCGACCGCACGCCGTTCTGGCCCGCCGCGCCGCCGCCGGTCTTCATGCGGAACCGCCCCGGCGCCAGGTCGATCTCGTCGTGGAAGACGATCACTTCGCTGGGCTTGATCTTGTAGAAGCGCGCCGCCTCGCCGACCGCCCGACCGCTCTCGTTCATATAGGTCTGGGGCTTCATCAACAGGACCTTGGTCCCCTCGACCTCGCCCTCGCTGATGATCGACTGGAACTTGGCGCGCGTGGGGCCGAAGCGCCAGCGACGCGCGATCTCGTCCACGGCCATGAAGCCGATGTTGTGGCGGTTCTTCTCGTATTTGGGGCCTGGATTGCCCAGGCCGGCGATGATGATCATGCCGACCTCATGCCCGCTGAACCGGGCAAAGAAAAGCCCCGCCGCGGCGAACCGGGCGGGGCTGGATGTCTTCGGAGCGTAAAGCGCCTTAGTCTTCGGTCTTCTCGGCTTCGCCTTCCTCGGCGGTGGTGTCACCGGCCTCGGATTGAGCCGCCGACGAAGTCTTGATCACGGCGATCATGAAGTCGCGGTCGGTGATGGTGGCGGTGGCGCCCTTGGGCAGGACAATGTCCGACATGCGGATGTTGTCGCCGATTTCACGGCCCGTCAGATCGACCACCAGCTGATCCGGGATCTGGTCGGCGCGGACCAGGATTTCGACCGAGTGACGGACGACTTCCAGCGAACCGCCCTGGCGGGTGAAGGGGGCTTCGTCAGCGTTGGCGAAGTGGACGTTCACTTCGATCTTGATCGGAGCCTTTTCGTCGACGCGCATCAGGTCGAAGTGCAGCGGAATGTCGCTGACCGGGTCGAACTGCACGTCGCGCGCGATGACCGACTGGGTTTCCGAGCCGTACTTCAGCTTGACCAGATGGCCCAGCAGCTTGCCGGTGTAGAGCGACTTGCGGAACTCGCGCTCGTTCACCGAGATGGCGACGGGAGCCTTGTCGCCGCCGTACAGCACGCCAGGGACGTTGCCTGCACGACGGGCCGCGCGGGCGCCGCCGGTGCCGACGCCGTCACGGACATCCACGTTCAAAATGATATCGGCCATTGCTTCGCCTTCAACAACACAAAGCGGCGCGTGGCTGATTCTCGACCGCGCGCCGGGGTCTGTGGACCCTGAATTCAAGAGCGCGGGTCATTACACGCAAGCGCGTCAGGACGCAACAGCGAGACGGGCTGTTGTGTCCTTCTGCAGGAAAAAGACCGCTTATCCGGCCCGGTTCAGCGCCGCCGTCGCATTGGTGGACGCTGTGGCGGCGGCCTCGGCCACCGGCGTATGGGCCAGGGCAGGCTCGGCGGAGGGCTGGATCACGGTGATCGGCGCGGCGGGCACGGTGATGTTCTGCGACGTGCAGGTGGCCAGGTCGCGCGCGACGTGCCGACCGATGCAGAAGACGTCCTCATAGCTGGGGCGCGAGGCGGCCAGGCACTGGAACAGCATCAGCTTGGACATGTTGAGGCAGAACTCGCTGTTCTGTTCGACCGTCAGGGCCTCGGTGCTGGCGCGGGCGTCTTCACCACCGGCCCCCAGTGAAGCCAGGGCGGCCAGGGCCAGCGAACGCACCACGGCGGGCGTATAAGGGGCGTTGACCGGAGCGGAATCGACCGCCAGGCCCGTGCCGTTGTTGGCCGCAGCGAACAGGCGCGCGGATTCCTCGGGCGAAGGCAGCATCTGGGCGGCCGACAGGGTCTTGGCGCCTTCCAGGCGGACTTCGCGATGGCTGATGGGGGTGATGGCCCAGCGGCGGCGCGGGTCGCTGCGGCCCTGGATGGTGTAGGCGTCTTCCTCGACCGCGGCGGCGATGACGGCCATGGCGGCGGCGTCACGGCTTAGGGTGTCGATGATCAGGCCCGCGGCCTCATTCGCGCCAGGCAGTTGGGCGGCGTAGGCCGGGTCGGCGATGATCTGGTCGATCAACTGCTGGCGGGTTTCTGGGCTGGTCGACAGACTGCGCACGCCCTGGACGTATTCCGGCGACTGCAGCGCCAGGACGGCGCCATAGGCGATCATGCCGCGCGAAAGCTGCGCCGGTTCATAGGCGGCGCCCTTGCGCAGGGCCGCCTGAATGGCCTCGGCGTCGGTGAAGCCCGCGCGGATGGTGGACGCCTCGCGCATGAAGGCCACATAGATGGCCGCGGCTTGGGCCACGCCCTCGTTCAGGCTGACCGGCGGCGGCGGCACGATGGCGGGCGGCGGCGGCGGCGCGACAGGTTCCGGCTCGGGCGTGGTGCAGCTGGCGATGAGGGTGGCGGCGGCGATGGCGGCGATCGCCACGCCACGCCGGAAGAAGACCCGGTTCATGGACATCCTCAAATAACACGCACGGCGCGAGCGCGCCGATACTAATGAAACGTTTATAACGCCTCAGAAGTGTTTTCCGATGGTTAATCGAACAGCTTGGAGACCGATTCCTCGTTGGCGATGCGCCGGATGGCCTCGCCGATCAGCGGGGCGGCGGACACGCGGCGGATTTTGCCGCACTTCAAAACTTCGTCAGGCTGTTCGATGGAGTCAGTGATGACCAGTTCTTTCAGGGGGCCGTCGGCCACGCGCTGCACCGCCGGACCCGACAGCACGCCGTGGCTGATGTAGGCCGAGACTTCCGTGGCGCCCTGATCGATCAGGGCCTTGGCGGCGTTGACCAGGGTGCCGCCCGAATCGACAATGTCGTCGAACAGGATGCAGCGACGGCCCGCCACGTCGCCGATGATGTTCATGACCTCGCTCTCGCCCGCCTTGGGCCGGCGTTTGTCGACAATGGCCAGGTCGGCGTTCAGCCGGCTGGCCAAGGCCCGGGCGCGGACCACGCCGCCGACGTCGGGCGAGACGATCATCAGCTCATGCGGGTTGGAATAGTTGCGGCGGATGTCCTCGGTCAGCACCGGCGTGGCCAGAAGGTTGTCCGTGGGAATGTCGAAGAAGCCCTGAATCTGGCCCGCATGCAGGTCCATGGTCAGGACCCGGTCGGCGCCCGCTCTTGTGATCAGATTGGCCACCAGCTTGGCCGAGATGGGCGTGCGGCCCCCGGTCTTCCGATCCTGACGTGCATAGCCGAAATAGGGCATGACCGCCGTGATCCGCCGCGCCGAGGCCCGCACCAGGGCGTCGGTCATGATCAGCAGCTCCATCAGATTGTCGTTGGCCGGGTAGGAGGTCGACTGGATGACGAAGACGTCTTCGCCGCGGACATTCTCCTCGATGACCGCGAACACCTCATTGTCTGCGAATCGCTTCACCTGAGCCTTGGTCAGCGGCATGTCGAGATGGTTGGCGATGGCCTGGGCCAGGGTGCGGTTCGAATTGCCCGACAGGAGCTTCATGTCCGGTCATCCTTTCGCCGTCATCGACGGGCTGTGATTGGCTTACAGGGAGTCCGGGCGCTTCATATCAGGCGGCGGGCTGGTCACAAGTTATAAAGGCCGCTTCAACACGCATTGGCGCACGCTTATCGGCTGGTGTAGAGGTCGCGTCTGCTTTTTCCGGGTCGCTGATGCGTCGGCGGTCTGGCATGTTCAAGTTTCAGGCCTGTGCGGGCCGAAGGGCCATCGCGCCAAAGTCATAGAGGTCGTCCTTGCCTGCTTCCAAGATTCGCACCGGCCTGGTTCTGGCCCTGGTCATCGGCTCGACCCTGACAGTGGCCGCCTGCGCCAAGAATACGCGTCCGCGTCTCGCCTATGAGGAACGCCCGGTCGAAGCACTCTACAACGCCGGCTACCAGCGCCTGACCAGCCAGCGCTGGGCTGACGCCATCGATTATTTCCAGGAAGTGGAGCGCCAGCATCCCTATTCGGAGTGGTCACGTCGCGCCATTCTGATGCAGATCTACGCCTATTATCAGAACAGCAACTACGCTGAGGCCCAGGCGGCGGCGGACCGGTTCATCCAGCTGTTCCCTGGCAACTCGGGCGCGGCCTATGCCTACTATATGAAGGCGCTGTGCAATTTTGAGCGGATCACCGACGTGGGCCGCGATCAGGGCTACGCCCAGGGCGCGCTTGACGGACTGCGCGACGTCCAGCGCCGTTTCCCCGGCACCTCCTACGCCACCGACGCCACAATCAAGATCGACATGGTCAACGACCAGCTGGCCGGCAAGGAAATGGCCATCGGCCGCTACTATCAGCGCGCCCACCAGCCTCTGGCCGCGCTCAACCGCTACAAGGCGGTGATCGACAACGAAGCCTATCAGCGCACCTCGCACACGCCCGAGGCCCTGTATCGCCTGGTTGAGGTCAATCTGGAGCTGGGCCTGAAGGAAGAGGCGACCCGCAACGGCGCCGTCCTGGGCTTCAACTACCCGGGCAGCCCCTGGTACAGTCAGGCGTATCGCCTGCTGTCGGACGAAGGCGCACAGCCCGACACGGCTGCTCCGGCGGGTCAACGGGAAAGCTGGTTGCGGCGGATCATTCCGGGCTGATCGGCGAACCTTGCGTCCAAATCAGGCGCAAGGGGCGTTCAAGGCGACGAATGACCGCTAGACTTCACGTCATGGCGAATCAGAACCGGACCACGGCGCGCCCATGCTGACCGCCCTCTCCATCCGCGACATCGTGCTGGTCGATGTGCTGGACCTCGATCTGAGGGACGGCCTGACCGTGCTGACCGGCGAGACCGGGGCGGGCAAGTCCATCATTCTTGACGCCCTGGGTCTGGCGCTCGGCGCCCGCAGCGACGCGGGTCTGGTCCGCAACGGCGCCAAACAGGCTTCGGCCACGGCGGTCTTCACCGCCCCTGACGACGCCGCCCTGATCGCCCTTCTGGCCGAGCGCGGCTTTGAGGTCGTGGCGGGCGAGGAGCTGATCCTGCGCCGGACCCTGGGCGCCGACGGGCGCAGCCGGGCCTTCGTCAACGACCAGCCCGCCGGGGTCACGGCCCTGCGCGAGATCGGCCAGGCCCTGGTCGAGATCCACGGCCAGCATGAGACCGTCGGCCTGCTGGACTGGCGCACCCACCGGGCGCTTCTGGACAACTACGGCGGACTGCAGCCCCAACTCAGCGCCGTCGCCGCCGCTTCCGACACGCTGAAGGCCGCTGAGCGGACCGTGGCCGACCTCAAGGCCGCCGCTGCTGACGCCGCCTCACGCGCCGAGGAACTGACCCAGGCCCTGGCCGATCTGGACGATCTCGATCCCCGCGCCGAGGAAGAGACCGAACTGGCCGGCGAACGCGCCATCCTGGGGGCGGCGGAAAAGGCGCTGGCCGATCTGGCCGACGCCCGCACTCTTCTGGGCGGGGACAAGTTGTCGCAAAAGCTGGCCTCGGCGCTGCGCGCCGTCGAACATGCGCGCCAGAGAGCCGGACAGGCCGGGGCCGCCGCCGACCATCCCGTCATCCGCCAGCTTGAAGCCGCCGCTGAAGCCATCGATCGGACGCTGGTCGAAGCGACCGAGGCCATCGCCACCGTGGACGCCGCCGCCAACGCCTTCGACTTCGAGCCGGGTCGTCTGGACAAGGCCGAGGAGCGTTTGTTCGCGCTCCGCGCCGCCGCACGCAAGCTGAACACTTCGGTTGAGAACCTGCCCGTCCTGCGGGTCCGCTTCCGCGAACAGCTGCGGCTGATCGAGGACGGCGCCGACGCCATCACCGCGGCTGAACGCGCCGCCAGCGCCGCGCGCGAACACTATGATCTGGCCGCGACCTTCCTGACCTCGGCGCGCGAGGCGGCGGCGGAGCGGCTGACGGCGGCGGTGATGCAGGAGCTTGGCCCGCTGAAACTGGACCGCGCCCGCTTCCGCGTCGCCTTCGAGCCGGTGGCCGATGGCCGGCGCGGGCCGCTGGGCGTCGAGACCACCCGCTTCGAGATCGCCACCAACGCCGGGACCGCCTTCGGTCCTCTGGACGCCATCGCCTCGGGCGGTGAACTGGCCCGTTTCGCCCTGGCCATGAAGGCGGCGCTGGCTGGGCGCGAGGACCAGCGCCAGCCCGTGATGATCTTCGACGAAGTCGATCAGGGCGTCGGCGGCGCCGTGGCCCAGGCTGTCGGCGAGCGGCTGCAACGCCTGTCGCACGGCGCCCAGGTCCTGGTCGTGACCCACAGCCCCCAGGTGGCGGCGCGCGGCCATACTCACTGGAAGGTGCGCAAAACGGATGCCGACGGCCAGACCGCCACCACCGTCGACACCCTCGACCCCGACGCCCGCCAGGAAGAAATCGCCCGCATGCTGTCGGGCGCTGTGATCACCGACGAAGCGAGGGCGGCGGCTCGGACGTTGATCGGTTAGCTTCTTCCTTCTCCCCTTGGGGGAGAAGGTGGCCCGGAGGGCCGGATGAGGGGTAAGCCAGCAACAGGCTGATCTTCACACATCCTGCGAACCGACACTTACCCCTCATCCGAGCGGCTCCGCCGCCCACCTTCTCCCTCAAGGGGAGAAGAAGCACGTCGATGATTCAAGGTGCAATTTTAGATAGACGCCTGACTTCAGCCGTTCAGGATCTTCTTCAACTGCGGATGCAGGTCCGAGTTGGCGGCCAGGATCTGCGCGCCGGTTTCCGGGCGGCCTTCGCCGTCGATGGTGGTGACGATGCCGCCCGCTTCTGTCACGAACAGAATGCCCGCCGCCACGTCCCAGGGCTGCAGGTTGCGCTCGAAGAAGGCGTCATAGCGGCCTGCGGCGACCCAGGCGAAGTCCAGGGCGGCGCTGCCCAGGCGGCGGATGCCGGCGACGCGCTGGCCCACGGCGTGGATGTCCTTGATCGACTGGGCGTGGCCGGTCTTGCCGATAAACGGAAGCCCGGTGCCGATCAGGCTTTCCGACAGGTCCTTGCGGCCCGCGACGCGGATGCGCTGGTCGTTCAGATAGCAGCCCTTGCCCTTTTCGGCCCAGAACAGCTCGTTCATCACCGGATTATAGGTCACGCCCGCCACGATCTCCGAAGACCCGTCCGGCGCGGTGCGTTGCAGGCCCACGGTGATGGCGAAGTGGGGCATGGCGTGCATGAAGTTGGTGGTGCCGTCGATCGGATCGACGATCCACATGTGGGACTTGTCGGTCCCCTCCATCATGCCGCGCTCCTCGCCCAGGAAGCCGTAGCCGGGGCGGGCCTTCATCAGGAGTTCGTACAGGGTGTCTTCCGCCTTGATGTCGGCGGCGGTGACGAAATCGCCGGGGCCTTTGCGGGACACCTGAAGTTGGGCGACTTCGCCGAAGTCGCGCAGCATCGGGCGGGCGGTCTTGCGGACCGCGTCAATCATGACGGAAACGAGGGCGGAGGCGAGGGCCATGGGGGAATCTCCTGGTCCGTCTGTCCTGAAAAGGCCCTCGTGGAGCCCGGACAGACGGAGAAGTTCAACGGGGCGCGACATGCGCCTCCGCATAGTCTTTGGTGTTTAGTCCGCGCGGCGGACGTATTCGCCGCTGGTCGTGTCGACGACGATCTTCTCGCCGGCTGACATATAGGGCGGGATCATGATGCGGACGCCGTTGGAGGCGATGGCGGGCTTGTACGACGACGACGCCGTCTGGCCCTTCACCGTGGGTTCGGTCTCGGCGACTTCCAGGGTGACCTGGTCGGGAAGCTCCAGACCGATCGGACGGTCTTCATGGCTCTCGATGATCACCTTCATGCCTTCCTGCAGATAGGGGATGCGGTCTTCGCCGACCCAGTCCTTCTGCAGTTCGATCTGCTCGTAGTTTTCGTCGTTCATGAAGACCAGGCTGTCGCCGTTGTCGAACAGGTAGGAATAGTCCCGCTGCTCCAGCGTCACGCGCTCGACCTTGTCTTCTGAACGGAAGCGTTCGTTCAGCTTGTTGCCGGTTTCGAGGTTCTTGGCCTCGACGTTGGCGAAGGCGCCGCCCTTGCCGGGCTTGACGTGGTTGGCCTTGGTCACGACCCACAGGCCGCCGTTCACTTGCAGGACCATGCCGGGCTTGATGGTGTTGCCGTTGATTTTCATGAGGTCTCGAGGGGCTGGGGCGCGGGCCGCTCAGTCCGTCGCCATGAAGGGCCGGGCCGCGCGCGAAATCGGTCGCAGTCCCTAGAGGAAGCCGCGCCATCCGGCAAGGCGGCGGCCTCCTTCAGGCTTTCGTCAGTTGCCGGTGGCCGCCCCATCGGTGACGATCTCTTTCATCGCCGACTGCAGATAGTTCTGCGCGCCCATCAATTCGATCAGCTTGTGCTGGTTCTCCAGGAAGTCGACGTGTTCTTCCGTGTCGGCCAGAATCTTCATCAGCAGGTCACGGCTGACATAGTCGCGGGCCTCTTCACACTGGGTGACGGCGTCGCGCGTCGTGGCGCGGCTGTCGATCTCCAGCTGCAGGTCGGCGCCCAGGCATTCGATCGGCTCCTCGCCGACCTTGAGCTTGTGCAGGTCCTGCAGGTTGGGCAGGCCGTCCAGGAAGAGGATGCGTTTGATCAGCATGTCGGCGTGCTTCATCTCGCCGATCGATTCTTCGTAAATCACGTTGCCGAGGTGGTGCAGGCCCCAGCTTTCGAACATGCGCGCATGCAGGAAATACTGGTTGACCGCCGTCAGTTCGTTGGTCAGCACCGCATTGAGGGTGCGGATGATCGCAGGATCGCCCTTCATGGCCTTGCCTCTTGTCCGGCGAGCGATGCGGGCGCCGGTCGACGGCCCAGATTCATCGTCGCTTCGGAACGGAAGATAGCACGGAAATGCAGGCTGTGTTCACCTGCGAGCGTTTATCAAGACATTGATATTGCGAATGATTTCCTGCTGAAAATCAGTCTCAGACGCAGTCGCGCCTATTCGGCGGCCATGGCGAAAGCTTGCCGGGTTTCCTGGATCATTTCGCGCATTTCGCAGACGCATTTAGCGCATTGCGCCGCGCACTGGTGGCTGGCGAAGATGTCGCGCGGCCGGCTGGCGCCCGCCTCGATGGACAGGGCGACATCGCGTTTACGCAGACCGTTGCAGTTGCAGACGTACAAGACGAACCACTCGTTAACACCTGAGAATGGTTCGCTATATCATGCAGGCGGGCGAATGCAAGTCGTTCGCATTGTCGCGGGGCGTGCATCGTCTGCACGATGGCGGCCTCTGTTCGTGGCGCGGCTTGACGGAGGGGGGCGGGCGTCGCACTTGCGGGGCATGACCAGACCATCGCCTATCTCGCCGCGTCCGCCTTGCCGGCTGTATCTTATCACCCCGGCGGTGATCCCGGACCTCGCCGCCTTCGCCGCGACGCTGGAGGCCGCCTTGGCCGGGGGCGATGTCGCCGCCTTGCAGATCAGGCTCAAAACGGCGACGGACGCCGAGGTTCTGGCGGCGGTCGAGATGTTGCGCCCGATTGCTCAGGCGCACGGCGTGGCGGTCCTGCTTAACGACCGGCCCGATCTGGCGGCGCGTTCGGGCTGCGACGGGGTGCATGTCGGGCAGTCGGACGCCTCCCTGGCTGAAGCGCGGCGCATCATGGGGCCGGACGCCATGATCGGCGTCACTTGTCACGCCAGCCGCGAACTGGCCATGGATGCGGCCGAGGCGGGGGCCGACTATGTCGCCTTCGGCGCCTTCTTCCCGACCACGACCAAGGAGACGACACACCGTCCCGATCCTGAAATCCTCAGCATCTGGCAGGAGACGGTCGAGGTCCCTTGCGTTGCCATCGGCGGCATAACCGCTGCGACGGCGGGTGAACTGGCCCGCGCCGGGGCCGATTTTGTCGCCGTCAGCGCGGCGGTCTGGGACCATCCCGCCGGGCCCGGCGCAGGAGTGACGGCGATCAATGCGGCCCTGTCGGCTGCGTCCCACGAAACCGTTTGATCCTTCAGGGGATGTTAGGGGGAACGGTCTAGTCTGCGCGCAGTTCGCCGCGCCGGAATCCGCTTCGCCATGCCATTTGGTCTTGCATCTTCAGATTCTGAGGCCAGCTCAGGCGTGAGATCTGAGCCCGTCAGCGGGCGCGAGGCCGCGCAGCAAACCAAGGCCGCGCATCAGTCCATGGCGCCCGTTTTCACGGCGATCGCCGTGACCGCAATGGTGGTCATCTCCATCAGCTTTGCCCGTTCGGTTGGCCTGGTGGCGCCTTTGTGGGGCGCTGGCGGACTGGCGGTCGTTCTGTGGCTGCGGACCTCACGCGGCAGAATGTATGATTTCAGCGTAGGCGGCTTGCTGGCTGTCGGCATGGCTGTGGGCAATCTGCTGATCGGCAATTCGACCGCGATGACGATTATCTTCACCCTCACCAACATGCTGGAGGTGGTGCTCGCTGTTGCGCTGGTGAGACGGTTTGCGCCAAAGCTCAGCCTTTCTACCGTGGCGGGCGCAACTCGTTATCTGATCTGCGCTGCTGTCGCGCCGCTTCCCTCGGCCTTGATCGTCAGTGCTGTCCTGTGGAGGATCAGCGGGACCGATCCGGTTCTCAGCGCCCAGACCTGGTGGTTCGGCCACGCCTTGAGCATCGCTGTCATCGGCAGCTTTGGACTGGCGCTGACTCATTCTGCGATTGTACGTCTGAAACGTCCGACAGTGGCGCTTGAGACGGTCCTGCTGTTGGGAGGGCTGAGCGTTGCGGCCTATTTCCTGTTCATTCACCTGGATGGCCGTCTGGCCTTGCTGATCTTGCCGCTGTTGCTGCTCATCGCAGTCAGAATCCGCACTGTTGGCCTGACGGCGGCCCTGCTCATCGTGACTGTGTTGATGGTCGGCGGCAGTGTAAAGGGAGGAACAGCGGTTGTGATCGGCCTGGAGCTGCCCGAGCGTGCGATGATCGCCCAGCTTCTGGTCATGCTCGGCTATATGCCGTTGGTGCTGGTGGCGGCTTTGCTTGAGGAACGCGACGGCCTGGCCCGCGTCGCCAGCTTGGGTCGAGCGCGGGCCGAGCGGGCTTCAGCGGCCAAGTCGCGTCTGCTGGCCAATGTCGCTCATGAGATCAAGAGTCCGGTGGGAGGCATCATCGGCATTGGCGACCTGTGGCGGACGGGCCAACTGGGGCCTCTTACGGACACACAGATCGAGATGGCTGAAATGCTGGTCAAGACTGCGCGCCAGGTTGAAACGCTTGCCTATGACTTGCTGGACGTGGCGCGCACGGAATCCGGCGACGTCAAGGTCGAGCTGCGTCCCACGGATGTGCCGGGTGTTCTGGAAGACGTGAAACGCGCCACAGCCCTTCGCTCTGAAGCCCAGGGGGTCAGGCTTGAACTTGTCGTGGAAGGCGAGGAACTGATTGCGCTGGCGGATTCACAGCGTTTGACCCAGGTCGTGTCCAATCTGGCCAGCAATGCCGTCAAGTATGGCGGTTCAGGTGGGGTGGTCACATTCAAGGCCAGCCGACTTGAAGATCGCATCCGCCTGGAGATCATTGATCGCGGCCCTGGCCTTTCGCCCGATAAACAGGCGCAGTTGTTTGAACCCTTCAATCGTTTGGGTCTGGAGCGCTCCGGTCTGGAGGGGCACGGCATCGGACTGGCTCTGGCCAAGCGGTTGGTCGAACTTCAAGGCGGTGTGATCGGCGTGATCTCCCAGTCGGGTGAAGGCGCGACCTTCTGGGTCGAACTGCCGGCGCACTGACTTGCGAGGCGAGACCTTGCCGTTTGAAGGCTGAGGCGCGACAGTCGGCCTATGAAATTCCTGATCCACGCTGTCATCAGCGTCGCCTTGTTGTCCGCAAGCAGCGCGCATGCCCAGTCCACGCCTTCATCGCCTGTTCCTGCAAATCCGGTGCAGCGATCGAGGTCCGACGTCGCAGCGCCAACGCCCTCTGCGGGACAGACGGTGACGGCCGCGCCGCGTGCGGAAGGCGCGCCGCCGCCGCCGCCGATCATCACGCCTGCACCGCGTGCTGCGGTCCCGACGAATGAAACGCCCGCAGCGACTCCTGCACCCACGCCGTCTCCATCATCATCGTCAGCACTGCCTGGGACTGTTCTGGACACTGCAGCGCGCGCTGCTCTGCCGTTCACAATAGACCTGCCGCCGGGGTTCCGCATCACCACGGGGCGGCCAGGGCCGGACTTCAAGATCTACACTGTGCGACGCGGTGACCGGTCGTTCGCCATGATCTATGTCGGCCCGTCCTCGCAGTTCCCCATCTATTCGGGAGAGACGGTGGAGGCCGCCGGGCGGGTGTCGATCATCGCCAATCAGGACGGCATCCGCCACGCCATGGAGCATCTGTTCCAGCGCGAGACCGCGCCGCGCGAAATCCACGTCTGGATCATGTCTCTGGAAGGCGCGGACCAGGCTTTGGCCGAGCAGATCGCCCAGACCGTCGATCCGCGCTGATTTTACGCCGCCGGTTCCGACCAGACCGCCAGCTCATTGCCGGACGGGTCTCGGAAGTGGAAGCGCCGCCCGCCGGGGAAGGCGAAGATGGCGTGGGTGATTTCGCCGCCCGCCGCCTCGACCCTGGCCTGCATGGCCTCCAGATCGCGGGCGTAGAGGATGGGCAGGGGTTTGGGCGTCATCGCCTCTGTGGTGAAGCCGCCGTCCAGCCCTTCGCTGAAGGCGGCGTAGTCGGGGCCGTAGTCCTGGAACGCCCAACCGAAGGCCGAGGCGTAGAAGGCTTTGTGCGCGGCCATGTCGGTCGCGGGCAGTTCCAGATAGTCGAGCTTGCCGTCCTCGCGCATGGCGGGTCTCCGAAGATGTGAGCCGGGAAGCTTGCATGAAGGTCGAGTCTGAGCAAATCTGCAAATGGTTCTCAAATGCAGGATTGGCTGATGATCGTTCTCGGCATTGGAAGCGCGTCTTTGGCCCTGCTCATGCGCCGCGACGCGGATCGGGTCGGGGCGGAGACGAAACGGGCGCCGGTCGAGGCCGACCGACGCCCGTGTCTGATCTCAAGGGACGGCGGCGATCAGCGCACCGTCTGGGTCTCGCCCGCACGCCACAGGCGATAGCGCACCTCTACGTCCGACGGGGCGTAGACCATCAGCGGCAGGCGCGAGTTGTAGCGGATCAGGGGCTGCGGCTGTGTTGTCACGAAGGCTTGGTGCTCCGAGCCTGTCGGGCAGCCCATCAGTGTCGAGGCGCTCGCGCCCAGAGCCGACAGGACATAATAATCATAACCCCAGCCCTCTGCCGTGCGGGTCTCCAACTGGCCGCCGAAGACCTGGCGGTTGCAATCGACGGTCTGGGTCTTGCCCAGGATGATTTCGATCTTCACCGCGTCCTCGTCCGTCTGGGCGGGCAGATTGATGACGTGTCGCGTCTGGCCCGTCGTCGCTGCGGGGAAGGCCCGCAGGTTGTCGGAAGCGCCAGCCTGGCCGTTATTCTGGTCGTTGGCTTGGGAGACAGGCCGGGCGCCTTCGGCCTGGGCGGTTGCGCAGGCGGTCAGGCTTAGGACGGCGACGCCGACGAAGAGAAGGGGAGCGAGTTTCAAGGAGGAGGTCTCCACGGTCAGTAAGCGAGGCCGCGAAGACGCCACACGATCAGGGCAGTTCCACGGCCATGGCCACGGCTTCGCCGCCGCCGATGCACAGCGACGCCACGCCCTTCTTGCCGCCGCGCGCCTGAAGCGCCGCCAGCAGGGTGGACAGGATGCGCGCGCCCGAGGCCCCAATCGGGTGGCCCAGAGCCGTGGCCCCGCCGTTGACGTTCAACTTGGCGCGGTCGATGCCCAGTTCCTGTTGGGCGATCATGGCGACGACGGCGAAGGCTTCGTTGACCTCCCACAGGTCCACGTCCGCGACCGACCAGCCCGCCTTTTTCAAGACCTTCTGCATCGCCGGGACGGGGGCGGTGGTGAACAGACCCGGCTCGTGGGCGTGGGCGGCGTGAGCGACGACGCGGGCGACGATGGGCAGGCCCAGCGCCTTGGCCGTGCTTTCGCGGGTCATGACCAGGGCGGCTGCGCCATCGGAGATCGAGCTGGAATTGGCGGCGGTGACGGCGCCGTCCTTGGTGAAGGCCGGACGCAGGGTGGGGATCTTGGCGGCGTCGGCCTTGCCGGGCTGTTCGTCCTCGCTGACCGTGACGGGGCCCTTGCGTGTGGCGACCTCGACGGGGACGATCTCGGCCTTGAAGGCGCCCGAGGCGATGGCGGCCTTGGCGCGCGTCAGGCTCTCGATGGCGTATTCGTCCATCTGTTCGCGGGTGAACTGATACTGGGCGGCGGAGTCTTCGGCGAAGACGCCCATGGCCTTGCCGGGGGAATAGGCGTCTTCCAGACCGTCCATCATCATGCTGTCGACGATGACGTCATGGCCGATGCGGGCGCCGGCGCGGTGCTTGTTCATCAGGTAGGGGGCGCCGCTCATGGACTCCATGCCGCCCGCGACGATGATCTCGGCGGTGCCAGCCAAAAGGGCGTCGCGGGCCATCATGGCCGCCTGCAGGCCCGAGCCGCACATCTTGTTCACGGTCGTCGCCTCGACGTGTTTGCCCAGTCCCGCGCCGATGGCGGCCTGACGCGCCGGGGCCTGACCCAGGCCGGCGGGCAGGACGCAGCCCATGTAGATCTGTTCGACCTTTTCAGGGGCGACGCCCGCGCGTTCGACGGCGGCCTTGACGGCGGCGGCGCCCAGGTCGGTCGCCTTCACCGGCGACAGCGCGCCCTGGAAACCGCCCATGGGCGTGCGGGCGAAGGAGACGATGACGACGGGATCGGACATGACGAAGGACTCTCGGAAAACAGAGGCGGGCTGGATCGGACGATTTCAGGCGCGACGCAAGGCCCGCCTATTCGGCGGCTTCACGCGGCATGAGGTCGCCGACCGTCGGGCAGTTGTCGGCGCGGATCAGGCGGATGTCGCGCGGCTTGACCATTTCGTTGCAATGACCGCAGGCGATGCGAGGCGACAGATCGTGGCCGCAGGTTTCGTGGCGCATGGTGATGCCCGCATCGGTGTCGCCATAGACATGCTTGGCGCCCCAGGCGTGAAGGGTGACGATGACGCCGTACAGGTCCTTGCCCTTGGCGGTCAGCACATATTCGTTACGCGGCGGGCGCTCGGAATAGAGGCGGGGCTCCAGCACGCCATGCTGGACCAGGCTCTTGAGACGCGAGGCCAGAACGTTTCGGGCCACGCCCAGCCGTTCCTGCCATTGATCGAAGCGGGTGACGCCGTTGAAGGCGTCGCGGATGACCAGCAACGTCCATGGATCGCCGATGACCTCCAGCGTCGCGGCGATTGAACAGCTCTGGCGAGAATAGTCGGCGGTGCGTCCCATGCGTGTGAAAGTGACCTTGCGTCAGCCAATTTGCAAGAGGGTTGTCAATGCGAACTGACTAGGTCAGTCTTGTTTCGCTACGGGCTTCGGCGTTTCGCTTGCTGACGCCCTGATCCCTCGACCTTCGGGCGGAAGGCTGTAGGTCTTCCGCCCGTCCTTTTGATCCGCTGACAGACACCCATGACCCGACAGACCTTTGCAGACGCCTTGACCCTTCATGACGGCGGTGACGGCCTCGTCGCCCAGCTCAGCGCCGACTTCTCCAATGCGCCGCAAGCCATGCCTGCGGAACGGGGCGCGCCGTTCGGCGGGCTGATGGCGGCTTTGGCGGCGGGGGCGATGCGGCAGGGGCTGAGCCTTGCGCCGCCGCTGCGTTCGCTGACGGTGCAGTATCTGGCGGCGGCGCGGTTCGAGGCGGCGACATTCAGACCGACTGGAACGCGTCTGGGCCGTAACGTCGCCTACGCCAGCGTCATCGGCGGTCAGGAAGGACGACCGGCCATCCAGGCGCTGGGCACCTTCGGGCGGGATGTCGAGGGACCGGTTCTGACCCCGCTGGCGGCGAGGGTGGCGTCGTTTGAGGCGCTCGATTCCTTGCCGCTGGACGAGCGTTTCGGCCCTTGGTTCACGCGCTATATCGAGCATCGTTTCATCGATGGGCCGAAGCTGTTCGGCCAGAATGAGGGCCGCTCGCCCGAACTGGGGTGCTGGATGCGGACGACTGATGGTGCGCCGCTGGACGAGATGCGGTTGCTGTTCCTGCTGGATGGACTGTATCCGACCTATTGGACAGCATTGCCTGCGCCGCCTGCGATCTCCGCTTCGGTCGATCTGCGGGCGGACCTGCTGGGCCAGTTGACGCCCGAGACCTCGCCCGACGGCTGGGCCTATTTTCACTTCACCAGCCAGGACGTCGGCGGCGGCTGGGCGGTCGAGGACGGCGTGGCCTATGCGCCCGACGGCGCGCCCCTGGCTCTGGTGCGCCAGCGTCGCAAGCTTGCTCCGTCACGTCCGGGCTAGATGTCCTGCAGCACATCCCGTGATAGGGTTGCGTGTGATGAAGTGGCGTTGGTTCCCCCTTGCGGTCTGGCTGTGCATGGCGTCGGCGACAACCGCGTCGGCTCAGGACATCGAGGCGGTGATCGTCCGGCTGGCTGAAGGCCAGGCCATGATGTCAGCGGATCGACCGGCGGAAGCCGAAGCCATGTTCCGGCAGGCGGTCGTGGATGCAGGCGTCGTCTCAGGTCAGGGATCAGCCGATGCGGCGACGGCCACAGTGCTGCTGGGCGATGCCGTCGCCATACAGGGACGTCGGGACGAGGCTGAGGGCCTGTATCGTCAGGCGCTGTCGCAACTGGAGGCGTTCGAACGCCCGCCGCCTTTGGCCTACAGCCTGACCCTGAACAGTCTAGGTTTGCTGCTGCTGGAGCAGAACCGGCCTGAAGAGGCGCTGGACGCCCTGACGCGCGCTACGGACATCCGCAGCGCCGCCGAGGGCGAGGCGGGCGACACGGCGCTGGTCTTCGCCACCAACCGCGCCCTGGCCCTGAAGCAGATGGGACGGCATCAACAGGCCGACGACCAGTACCGCCGCCTGCTGGCGGTGCGCGAGGCGACACGACCGGCGGGCGATCTGGAACTGGCGACCCTGCTCGGCAACATGGGGGTCAATCTGATCCTGATGGACCGGCCCGTCGAAGCCGAGACGGCGCTGCGGCGGTCCATCGCCATCCGCGAGGCGCGGCTGGGCGTGGGCCATCCCTCGACGGCGCTCAGCCTGTCGGCATTGGGCACGGTTCTGGCCGGGCAGGGGCGGCTGGAGGTGGCGGAGGCCATGATGCGCCGGGCGCTGGCGGCGATGCCGCTCACGACGGACCCGGGTTCGCTGGGCGGCGCCTACAGCGGTCTGGCCGATGTGCTGATCGCTCAGGGGAAATACGCCGAGGCGGGCGAGGTGACGGACCTGTCGCTGGCGCTCAGCCGCGAGACCTTTGGCGATGACCACCCGGAAACGGGAGCCGCCCTGTTCAGCCGGGCCAAGGTCCATATGCTGCAAGGCCAGCCCGTTGAGGCCGCGCCTCTGCTGGAGCGCGCGCTGTCCATCTTCCGCGACCGCCTGGCCCAGAGGCCGGGGGTGCAGGTGCGGCCCTTGCTGGAGCTGGCGCAGGCCGAGGAGCTGACCGGGCGGCGCGACGCGGCGCGGTCGCATCTGATCGAGGCGCGGGGCGTGGCCGAGACGGGGCTGCCCGTCGGACATCCGACGCGGACACTGGCCGTGGTGCAACTGGCGTCGGCGCTGGAAGGCTGGGGCCAGACGCGCGAAGCCCTGCCGGTGCTGCGCGACGCGGGAGAGGCGTTGAAGGAGCGCGCCCGGCGCGACGGCTCGGATGAAGCGGCGCGGGCTGACTTCCGTCGCCTGCGCGGTCTGTTCCGCCAGACGGTGTCAGCCGCCTGGGCCGAGGCGCATTAGACCATTTTGGGTTCAGGTCGGTTCGACCTGAACCCAAAAAATGGTCCAGATTCAAACTGGAGCGAAATCTGAGCTGAGTTGGACTGGGTCCAACTCAACCGATTTCGCTCTAGGGCTGGGATGCTCTCCACGCCTTCAGGGCGTGACGAACGGCAAGCGCCAGAAACACCAGCGCCACCACAAAGGCGAGAGCCCATTCCAGACTGTGAGACTGGCCTTGCATGGCGGTGAAGCCCTTGCCCGCCAGATAGCCGGGCGCGAGCATGACCGGCACCCAGATCAACGCGGAAACGATGTTGGCGACCTGGAACCGCAGATGGGCCATCCGAGTCACGCCGGCGATGAAGGGCACGAAAGCGCGGACCGGTCCCAGGAACCGGCACAGGATGATGGAGAGCACGCCATAGCGTTTGAAGAACAGCCGGGCGCGGGCGACGAGGCGCCGACGGGGCTTGAGCAAGGGATGTCGCCAGGCCACGGGGCCGGTGCGCAGGCCCAGCCAATAGGAGACGGCGTCCCCGATGATGGCGCCCGCCAGGCACCACAGCAGAACCTCGGCCGGGTGAAGCACGCCCGCCGCCGCCAGACCGCCGGCGATCACCATCAGGGCTGTGGCGGGGAAGAAGGCGCCGATGACGACCATGGACTCGCCGAAGGTGACCAGCCCCAGGATCGGTCCGGCCCAGACGGCGTTGCGGGCGATGAAGCCGCCGAGGTCGTTGATCAGGTCATGCATCCTGAACGACCGCTCCGCAGCGGAAGGCGAGGGTCATCATCCGGCTCATGACGGGGATGCTGCGCTTCATGATGACCAGAGACCTCAGCAACGCTTGGCGGATGCAGGCAGGTGGTGTTTTTTTGTCAGATTTCCAGAAGGGTGCGTCAGTCTTTCAGCAGGGCTTCCAGATGCGACAGCCAGCGGCGGCCCAGACGCAGGGCTTCTCCGGGCGAACCGGTCTGAACCGGGACGTGGGCGTTCCACAGAGCCAGCTCGAATTCCGGCTGGCGCGGATCGTCGAACAGCAGGCGCAGGGTGACGCGCTCGGCGTCGGGGGCCAGGATGTCCAGCGACTTGCGGGTCTCGCCGCGGCGAACACGGGCGACGACATGGCCGTCGACGATGATCTCGCCGCCCTCGATCTCGTCGAAGGCGTAGACCAGGCCCGAGCCGCCGCGCTTCCACAGCACAGCCACCTGGGCGCCGTCGAAGTCCAGACCGGCGGCGCGGCCCTCTGCGGGGGACAGGGCTTCGGCTTCAGGCGCGGTTCCAAGGGCGTTCAGCAGGCAGCGCTTCATGCGGCGCACCGGCTCCATCCACCACGACAGCACCAGGGCGCCGGTGGTCAGGGCCGCGGTGGCCAAGCCGATCAGGAGTATGAAGCGAAGCGCCGCCTCCATTTCAGGGATCCAGGGCGACGACGACGGGGACGTGGTCGGACGGCTTGTCCATGTCGCGGGCGTCGCGGTGGGTCTCCACGCCCCGGAACCGGTCGGCGGCCTGGGGCGACAGCAGGTGGAAGTCGATGCGGATGCCGTTGTCGCGCTGCCACGCCCCCGCCTGATAGTCCCAGAAGGTGTATGTTCCGGGCGGCTGCCTGCCCAGTTCGCCCGCCTCGGACAGGCCCAGGTTCTTCAGGGCGCGGAAGGCGGCGCGGCTTTCCGGCTGGAACAGGGCGTCGTTGACCCAGGCGGAGGGGGTCTTGGCGTCGTCCGGCGTGGGGATGACGTTGTAGTCGCCGCACAGGGTGAAGGCTTCTTCCTGGACCAGCAGCGTGCGGGCGTGGGCGTTCAACCGCTGCATCCACGACAGCTTGTAGTCGAACTTGGCCGTGGCGATGGGGTTGCCGTTGGGCAGATACAGGCCGCCGACGCGGACCGGGCGCGGGGCCTCGATCAGGGCTTCGATGTAGCGGGCCTGTTCAAACTCGTCCTCGACGCCCGAGGTGTCGACGCCGGGCAGGCCGCGCCGAACGTCCGAGACGGGATATTTCGAGAGCAGGGCGACGCCGTTGTAGGTCTTCTGCCCATGTACCTCGACATTATAGCCCAGAGATTCAAAGGCTTCGCGCGGGAATTTCTCGTCGATGCATTTGATTTCCTGGAAGCAGACCACGTCCGGCGTGGCGGATTCCAGCCAGGCCAGAACGGTCGGCAGGCGGGCGTTGACGGAGTTGACGTTCCAGGTGGCGATGCGCATCCGCCATGCATAGGACCGACCGGGGCGTTCTGTGAAGCCGGATATGAAAACGCCCCCGAAGCGCAGGCTTCGGGGGCGGTCTTCAGTGGAAGCGCAAGCGCTTACTGAAGCGTCGAAGCCGCAGCAGGCGCAGCGGTCGTCAGGCGGCAGCCGCCGCCGATGTTCTGAGCCGTGGCGCACGGGTAGACCTGTTGCGTCACACCGGCGGTGTTGACCCGGACGATGAAGCCGTCGTTGGCGGCGCAACGGGCTTCATAGAAGCGGCCGTTGGCGTTGTGGCCCATCAGGCGAAGTTCCTGAACGTCGCAGCCAGCGGCGTCGGTGCCCGCCAATTTGGTGCGGAAGCCGGCGGATTGCTCCGCCGCCGTGGTGAAGTTGCAAACGCCGTCAGCCGAGGCGACCTGCATGCAGTCCTGAAGGTCCCAGCCCGTGGCGGTTTTTTCGAGCCAGTAGCCGTCAGCGCCTGAGCAGCCGACCTCGTAGATCATGTTGCCGTTCATGCTTTTGCCTACGGCCAATACCTGATCGATGGTGCAAGCCACACCGGCGTCACGGGCCCAGCCGCCGATGACGGCCAGGCTGTTGTCGTTGACAGGCAGGGTGCATTGCTGGCCGACATTGGCTTCAGGGTTGCGGGCGCGTTGCGTTGCGGCGGTGCCGGCCAGTTCAAAACAATCGACAGCCAGCGGCGGGGTGGAGGCGATGATGATGTAGCCCGGACCGGAATCACACACCGCTTCATAGATGGCTTGCTGTTGCGGATCGTGCCCCAGCAAGGCGGCTTCGGTCATCTGGCACGGCAGGCCCAGCGTTGCGAGCTGGGCTTGGGCGGCGGCCAGATTTTGTTCGGGTGTCGCCGCCGGAGCGGAACGTGGGTTAGGACGCGTGGCGCGACGGCTGGAACGCACACGAGGTTGATTTTGGGTTTCACGGTCGGCGCGATCGCCGCCGATGCGGCCAGGCAGAACCTGTTCGCCACGGATGACGCCGGATGCACGATCCGATTCCGACCGCCCTCCTGGCTGTTCTTGCGCGGATGCCGGTTGGGCGGCGATCAGGGTCAACGCCATGGCGCCGCTGATCAAGCCGAGCACTTGTTTGTAATGCACGATGTAGCTCCGAAGGATTTCGTCGCCGCAATCCTTGGCGGGCGGACCAGTCGGGGTCAAGCGACAGCGTTCTCATGCTGGACGTGGACCGGTGGATTGCGTATCCAGCCTTGAGTTGCGATTGGAGACGCACTTGGCTGATGGAGTGGCGCAGGTGGAAGACAGGGCGTCGCCGCATGGCGCGCGCGGCTTGACCTATCCATTTGACGGCGTTCCGGCGCTGGGTGAAGCCATCGCGGTCGCGCCCGGCGTTCTGTGGATGCGGCTTCCCATGCCGATCGCCCTGAACCACATCAATGTCTATGCCGTCGAGGATGGCGAGGGCTGGACCCTGATCGACACCGGCCTGGGGCTGGACGACACCCGCGCCCAGTGGGAGGTGCTGTTCGCCGGCCCTCTGCAAGGGCGACCGGTGACGCGGTTGATCTGCACCCATATGCATCCTGACCACCTGGGTCTGGCCGGCTGGCTGTGTGAGCGGTTCCAGGCCCCGCTGGTGATGACGCGGCTGGAGTATGTGACGGCGCGCATGCTGGCGTCGGAAACGGGCGGCCCGCCGCCGGAATCCGCCGCCGCCTTCTATCGCTCGGCGGGCTGGAGCGAGGCCCAGCTGGACGCCTGGCGTCGCGAGTTCGGCCGTTTTGGGCACGCTGTGTCGCCTCTGCCGAGAAGCTTCACCCGCATCCGCGAAGGTGACCAGATCCGTATCGGCGATCATGACTGGCGCGTGGTGGTCGGCGAGGGGCACAGCCCGGAACACGCCTGTCTGTGGCGAGAGGCCGATGATGTGATTCTGGGCGGGGATCAGATATTGCCGCGCATCTCCTCCAACATCTCCGTCTGGCCGACCGAGCCGTTGGCTGACCCGCTGGGCGACTGGCTGGCGTCGCTGGAGCGGATGAAGGCGGTTCTGCCTGAACAGGCGCTGGTGCTGCCGTCGCATGGCGAGCCTTTCCGCGGCGTGCACACGCGGCTGGACGCCTTGATCCGGGGGCATCGAACGGCGCTGACCCGGCTGGAGCGGACGCTGAAGACGCCCAGCCGCGTGGTGGATGTATTCGGCGCCCTGTTCGCCCGTTCCGTCGACGACGGCGTCCTGGGCATGGCGACGGGCGAGGCTGTGGCGCATCTCAACCATCTGCTCCGTCAGGGGCGTGCAGAGCGATTCCGGGACGCTGAGGGCGTCGACTGGTGGACGCTGATCACAAGGACGAAGCCTGAATGACCGACCATATCCGCACAGAACTGAACGACGGCGTGCTGAGCGTCACCTTCGCCCGGCCCGACAAGAAGAACGCCATCACCCAGGCCATGTACGCCGCCCTGTCCGAAGCGACCGAGCGGGCGCGCACCGACGACGCCGTTCGGGTGCTGCTGTTCAAGGCCGAGGGCGACAGCTTCTCAGCGGGCAACGACATCGCCGACTTCATCGCCATAGGCTCGGCCAAGGACGACCCGTTCGACATGTCGGTGTTCCGCTTCCTCAAGGCGCTGGCCGATATGGACAAGCCCATGGTGGCGGCGGTGCGCGGTCGGGCGGTCGGCATCGGCCTGACCCTGCTGCTGCATTGCGACATGGTGGTGGTGGCGGAAGACGCCCTTCTGTCCGCGCCCTTCGTCAATCTGGCGCTGGCGCCCGAGGCGGCCTCGACCCTGCTTTTGCCGCAGGTGCTGGGCCATCAGCGGGCGTTCGAGATCTTCGCCCTGGGCGAGCCGATCAACGGGGCGACGGCGCTGGCCTGGGGCCTGGCCAACCGGGCGGTCGCGGCGGCGGATGTCGAGGCGGAGGCGCAAGCCCTGGCGGAGCGTCTGGCCCAGCGCGCGCCCAACTCCATCCGCAAGACCAAGCGGCTGATGCGCGACGCCGAGGCCCTGTGGGCGCGGATGCAGCGCGAGGGCGAAGCTTTCGGATCGCAGATGAAGAGCGCCGAGGCCATGGAAGCCTTCATGGCCTTCAGCCAGAAACGCGCACCCGATTTCTCCAAAAACGGCTGAATCCGCATTGATTCGCGCGGGCCGGGGCAGTAGCGCGACGGCCATGTTCGACACGCCCGCCCCGGTCGCCCCTGTGCGCATAGACATCGAGACGGCGCATGACGCCGCGACGATCGACGCTTTGGTTCTGGCCGCCTTTGGTCCGGGCCGGTTCGCCAAGACGGCGGAACGGATCCGCGAGCAGGCCGCCATCGCCGTGGGCTTTGTGGCGCGCGAGGGAACCGAGATCATTGGTTCGGTCAGGCTTTGGCGGATCATGGTGGGAGAGACGCCCGCCGTCTTCCTGGGGCCGATCGCGGTGGATGAGGCGCGCCGCAAGAGCGGTCTGGGCGCCGATCTGGTCCACGCCTGTCTGGAGCATGCGCGGGCGCAGGGGATCATCGGCGTGCTGCTGGTCGGCGATCCGCCCTATTTCAACCGTTTCGACTTCCGCGCCGCGCCGGGCGCTGTTCTGGCCGGGCCGGTGGATCAACACCGCGTCATGTGGTGGGGCGAGGGCGAGGCGGTCGGACCCGTGCGGCCCGTGAAACAAGGCGCGCCAGCCTGAAGCCGCTTTGGGCGCTTCCGAAGCGGGCGGGCGCCGCCTAAGCTGGCCTCATGGTTGAGCGTAAGGACAAGGCGTCGGGACTGGCCGCTGTGGCGGCGGCGGCGAAACAGGCGCCGGGGCGCGGCCTGCCGCCCGTTCATCTGTGGCATCCCGAACATTGCGGCGACATCGACATCGTCATCCGCCGCGACGGCCTGTGGATGCACGAAGGCTCGCCCATCGGGCGGCCCGAGCTGGTGCGGCTGTTCTCCACCATCCTGCGCAAGGACGCCGACGGCTATGTTCTGGTCACGCCGGGCGAGAAACTGTCGATCACGGTCGAGGATCTGCCGTTCCGGGCGGTGACGGTCGATGTCGAGGAAGACCGGCTGCGCTTCATCACAGATGTCGACGATGTGGTGGAGGCCGGGCCGGAGCATCCCATCGTCGTCGAGATCGACCCCGTGACCGGCGAGCCTGCGCCGCGCGTGCATGTCAGGGCCGATCTGTGGGCGCGGATCGCACGCCCGGTCTTCTATGAACTGGTCGAGCGGGCCGAGGTCGAGGACGGCCAGTGGGTGGTGCGTGCGAACGGCGCAGTCTTCGCCCTGGGGCCGGTCGGGGCGGACGCATGAGCCTGGACAGTCTGAAGGCGCGGCTGAGGGCGCGGTTGGCGCCGGCGGACGGCTGGTCGCCGGATGCGCCTGCTGTGCGCTCGGATTTCGACCTCAACCCCGGCGCTGTGTCCGAACATGGCCGGTTGAGACCGGCGGCGGTTCTGGTGCCCGTGATCGCCCATGCCGACGGCGCGACCGTGTTGATGACCCGCCGCGCCGACACCCTGAGCAACCATGCGGGACAGATCGCCTTTCCCGGCGGACGGTTGGACCCGGGCGAGACGGCGGTGGAGGCCGCTTTGCGCGAAGCCTGGGAGGAGGTGGCCCTGGATCCCGCGCAGGTCGAGGTGTTGGGCGTCGGCGACGCCTATGAGACCGGCACGGGGTTTCTGGTGACGCCGGTGGTCGGCTGGCTGACGGCGCCGCCGCAGATCACGCCGTCTCCCGACGAGGTGGCCGAGGTGTTCGAGGCGCCCTGGGCCTTCCTGATCGACCCCGGCAATCATCGACGCGACTTCTACGATCCGGTCGGGGGACCGAGGCGCTGGTATTGGGCCATGCCCTATGGCGAGCGCTACATCTGGGGCGTCACCGCCGGGATCATCAAGGCCATGGCGGCGCGGCTCTATGCCGATGAGCCCTTGCCTGATCTGGCTTGCGCGGAGGATGCAAGGTGACGGCGCTGGCGGATCAGCCCTGGCTCACGGCCTCGGCGACGCGGGCCGTGATGGCGGCGCTGGAGGCGGCGGGCGGGCCGGGCTGCGCGCGCTTCGTCGGCGGCTGCGTCAGGAACGCTCTGCTGGACCAGCCGATCGACGACATCGACATCGCCACCACATTGCGGCCCGAAGAGACGGATCGCGCCATCCGCGCCGCAGGGCTGAAGGCCGTGCCGACTGGCATGGCGCACGGCACGGTGACGGCGATCTCGGAGCGGACGCCGTTCGAGATCACCACCCTGAGGCGCGATGTCTCGACCGATGGGCGCAACGCCACCGTCGCCTTCACCGACGACTGGGCCGAGGACGCGGCGCGGCGCGATTTCCGCCTGAACGCCATCTATGCCGACGGGCATGGCGCGATCTTCGATCCGACGGGGCAGGGGGTGGCGGACGCCCTGGCCGGACGGATCGTCTTCGTCGGCGCAGCTGAGACGCGGGTGCGCGAGGACTATCTGAGGATCCTGCGGTTCTTCCGCTTCTTCGCCTGGTACGGACGGGGTGCGCCGGACGCGACGGCCATGCAGGCTTGCGCGGCCCTGGCGCCCGGCATGACGCGGCTGTCGGCGGAACGGGTGTCCAAGGAACTGCTGAAGCTGTTGGCCGCGCCTGATCCGCTGGAAGCCGTGGAAGCGATGCAGACGGCGGGGGTTCTGGATATCGTCCTGCCGGAACATGGCGGATTGGCCCGGTTCAGCGCCCTGGCGGGCCAGAGCGGGGACGCGGGCTTGCGTCTGATGGCGCTCCTGCCGTCGGATTCGGATGTGCTGCGAGCGGTGTCGGTGCGTCTGCGCCTGTCGAACGCCGTGCGCGACCGGATGACGGCGGCGGCGCGGGCCTTCGCCTCTGTGAACCTGGGCATGAGCGACGCCGAGGCGCGGGCGGCCCTCTATCGCCATGGCGCGTCGGCCTTTGAGGATGCTGTCGGGCTGCGCGGGGTCGAAATGATCGGGCGGGAGGCGGAGGCGCAGCGCCTCCTGGCCGTGGCTCAGACCTGGACGATCCCTGTCCTGCCGGTGAGCGGGCGCGATCTGGCGCGTCTGGGCGTGGCGCAGGGGCCGGACACCGGGCGCATTTTGAAAGCGTTCGAAGCGGACTGGATCGCGGCGGACTTCCCCCCCGATGGGCATGAGGCGCGTCTGGCCGCCCTTATCACTCCGCCGCCAGGGTGAGCTCCGTGATGATAGGCCGGTGGTCGGAACCGTTGGCGCGCCCCAGACGGCGTGAGGTGAAAGTCAGCTCTGGCGAGCGGTAGGCTTGGTCGATGGTGATGCCGAAGATCGGCGGCAGGTCCGAGGGCCAGGTGCCGGCCACGCCGGGCGCGGGATGCAGGCCGACCTCGTCGCGCACCTGACGGCCGATGCGGGCGCTGGAGACGCTGTTGAAGTCGCCGCTGACGAGGACGGGACCGGTCATGGAGTGGCGCAGCCTGGCCAGGTCCATGGTCTGGATGATCTGGCCATGCTGGTATTCAAAGGGCCAGGGCCGGGTCAGGTGGACGCCGACGATATTCACCGGCCCGATCGGAGTCTCGACCACGGCGGCGACGTCATGAAGCATGTCGTCGAAGGTCGGCGTCGGCGTCAGGGGGTAGCGTGAGGCGATGACGGAATGGGCCGGACCCCGCATCTGATCCGGAAGGGTCGAAATTGTGCGGTGCGGATAGCCTTCCAGCAAGGCGTCCACGCCAGCCGCCGCGTCTTCACCCAGTTCGACCAGAACCACGATGTCGGCGTCGGCCTCGACGATGGAGCGGCGCATGCGGGCGATGTCGGTGTTCATGTAATAGACGTTGGCGGTGTAGAGCCGCACGCTGGCCGCGCCAGGTCGAGGCGCAGGGGTTTGCGGGAACCACTGGGGCCACAGCGCCAGCAACAGCATCAGACAGGTCAGAACGCCCTGGACCGTCGCCGCGCGGAACCTCAGCAGGGCCGCCAGAAAGGTCAGGCCGATGGTCGCCGTCAGGGCCGGGGCGGTGAACTGGGCCAGGATGTCGACCCAGCGATGGCCGATCAGGCTGAGCGCCGCCGCCGCCAGACCCAGGGGGGCGAGAAGGACGAGTTGCGTCAGGCGATGAAAGACGGTGCGCGCAGAAATCCGCTTCAAATCCAGGTTGTCCTTGTGTTCACACTGAACAGCCCGCCAGTTGAGGCGTTAGGCGGCTGACGGGGAGAATGGAATGGCCAAGCGGTCCATCGGCGATATCGAGAAAATCTGGGCCAATGTCGAGGGCGTGAAGAAGCTTTCCGATCGCGCCATCGGCCTGGGGCCATTCGGGATCGGGCTGGACGGTCTGCTGACCTGGATACCGATTCTGGGCTCAATCTACACGGTGGGGGCGGGCGGCTGGCTGCTGGCCCAGGCCATCCGCGCCAAGGCGTCGCCGGGGACGCTGGCGCAGATGGTCGGCTATCTGGGGGTGGATACGGCGACGGGCAGCGTGCCGGTTCTGGGCTCGGCGGTGGACATGCTGTTTCCGGGCCACCTGATGGCGGCCAAGGCCCTGCAGAAGGAGATCGAAACGACACACTGGGTCGAGGCCAATGGCGACGAGGCTCGCGCTTCGGGGGCTCATGAACAGCATCTGGCCGACATGCGGCTGGATCCCAAGCTGCGCCGGATCGTCTATCTGCACGACTGAAGACTGTCGCAGGTTCTACGTTCGGGCGACCATGCTGATTCAGTCAACCTTTTGAACTTGAAGCTGTTGTCACCTGGCGCAGCGTCCTGAACGCGCCAGGGTCGTGCGTCGCCGCAGACTGAATCTTCGATATTTCGGAGATTTTCATGAGCGCCGACCGATCCGCCCGTCTGGGCCTGCCCTATCTGGCCGCCGGGCAGATGCAGAAACATGTGACCCTGAATGAGGCCCTGACCCGGCTTGACGCCCTGGTTCAGGCCGCCGTGGTCAGCCGCAAGACCACGACCCAGCCCGAGGCGCCTCAGGACGGCGACCTCTACATCCTGCCCGATGACGCGACCGGCGCGGTCTGGAGCGTCCAACCGACGGGAAGCCTGATGCGGGCCGAGGGCGGCGGTTGGACGGTGGTGGCCGTGCAGGACGGCATGATCGTTCTGGTTCAGGACGCCGATGAACTGGTGCTGCGCGATGACGGGGGCTGGTTGCCTCTGGGCCAGCGGCTGGGTGCGGTTCAGGCGTTGGAGCGGTTCGGCCTGGGCACGACGGCGGATGCGGAAAACCCCTTCGCCGCCAAACTGAACAAGGCCCTGTGGACGGCGCTGGAGGCGGGGACTGGCGGTGACGGCGACCTGCGTTTCACCCTGAACAAGGAGACGAGCGCCGATGTCCTGTCGCTGCTGTTTCAGAGCGGATGGAGCGGGCGCGCCGAACTGGGTCTGGTCGGCGACGACGATCTGGTCCTGAAGGTCAGCGCCGACGGCGGCGTCTGGAGAGAGGCCATGAAGGTGGACCGCATTACGGGCCGGGTCTCCTTCCCGAAAGGCGCCGGTCGCCGAGAGGTGCAGGTCTTCACAGCCTATGGAACCTATACGCCCCCCGCCTGGGCGCAGAGCGTTGAGGCGGTCGTCGTCGGCGGCGGGGGCGGCGGCGGAGCAGGGGCCTTCGGCGCCGCTGGGACCCGTTTCGGCGGCGGCGGCGGCGGCGCAGGAGGCATCACACAGGCGGTCTGGCCTGCTGACAAACTCACGTCGTCCCTGACCGTGGTGGTCGGAGCAGGCGGGGCTGGCGGAACTGCGGCGGCGGGTGCGGGCGGAAGCGGCAGCATCATCTACATGGACAGCGTCGCGCTTCTGTCTGCGACGGGAGGCGGCGGCGGCGGCCTTGGCACGGCGCTTGGCGGTGCGGCGGGCACGGCTGGATTTGGGGTGCCTAACGCCAACGGCGGCGGCGCGTCGAGCGTCTCCGCAACCGCTGCATCGGGCAAGAGCTTTGACCGGGTTGACGCCTCGGGCGGCGGCGGAGGCGGCGGCGGGCTGGATGCTGGCGGCGTCGCCAGAAGCGGGGGCGGCGGAGGCGATGGCGGTCTTCTGGCGGTCAAGGCTCCAGGCGGGACGGGCGGCGCGGGCGCTGCAGGCCAGGTCGGAGCGGCGGCGCCCTTGCCTGATCTGCATTCGGCGGGCGGCGGGTGCGGCGGGGGCGGCGCAAACGCCTCGGGCGCGGGGTGGTCGGATGGAGCCGGCGGCGGCGGGGGAGCGGGCGGAGGAGGCGGCGGCGCAGGTTCGACAGCGGGAGGCGCGGGCGGAGACGGCGCGGGCGGCGTTGTTTGGCTGATCGCCTGCGGATGAGATGCGCCATGATCTCTTCAAGCGATGACGGCGCGCACCGCCTGCTGGACCCCGACGCCTGGGAGGCGCCTGAGCGGCTGTCCGACGACGATTTCCACCTTCAGGACGGACCCGGCTGGCGACGGGTCGCCTGCCTGTTCCGCGATCAGGAGAATGACGAGTGACGAACACCCCTCTTACTGACTCGCTTTCACCGTCGCCGGTTCTAGCGGAAGGGCGGTGGCTGTGGCGCAGGCTGTATGTCTTCATAACCAGCGGCGGGGCCTGGCTTTTGCTGGACCGGTTGATTGCGGCCTCGCCTGCGGAGGCGGCGCCGCGTCTGGCCCAGGCCCTGATGGGGCTGCTGGCGCTGACGATGGTGCTCTATCTGGTGGCGCCGACGGCGCAGCAGTTGATCTCGGGACTCCGCGCCCTTCCGCCCCGTGTCGGGGGGATGCGCTGATGGGGTTCGGGCTTTCAAAAAGGTCGCTGACGCGGCTTGAGGGCGTGCATCCCCGTCTGGCCGCCCTGGTCCGCGAGGCCATCGCTCTCAGCCCCATCGACTTCATGGTGACGGAAGGTTTGAGGACGGCGGAGCGGCAGGCGGCGCTGGTCCGCGCCGGGGCCAGCCGGACGATGCGGTCGCGTCATCTGACCGGCCATGCCGTCGATGTGGCGGCCATGCTGGACGGTCAGGTGCGCTGGGACTGGCCGCTCTATCCCCGCATCGCGGCGGCGTTCAAGGCGGCGGCGGTGCGTCAGGGCACGCTGATCGTGTGGGGCGGGGACTGGCCGAAACTGCGGGATGGGCCGCATTTCGAACTCGACCGGACAGCGTTTCCATGAGCGCCCGCAACTGGCTGCGCGCGCTGACGCCGTTGGGATGGGGCGCGGCGGTGCTGATCGTGCTGGTCGTCGGCGTGGTTCTGGCGCGGGGTGTCGGCTTGCGCTGGGATCCGTTCGATCTGAGCAAGCGCCAGCTGGAGGCGGCCGAGGTGCGGGCCGCATCCGCAGAGAAGGACGCGGCCGCCCGAAGGCTGGAGGTCGAAGCGGTTCAGGCGCAGGCCCGGCGGACCGACGTCCATCACCAAACCCGTATCGCGGTCGCTGAAGCGACGGCGCGCACTCTGGAACAGGCAGGACAGGCCGATGATGCAGACATTCCCCTTGATGAAGATCGCGGTGACCGGCTGCGCGCTCATGATCGCCGGCTGTGCGAACTCGCCCCCGACATCTGCGTCGCCGCCTCGGCTGGCTCTGCCGGTTGAGGCGATGACGCCGTGCCGTCTGGCGATCCTGCCTGAGGCGCCGACGCGACAGGATCTGGACGCGGCCTACGCTCTGCGCGGAGCGCAGCTGATCGCCTGTGACGCGGCCCGCAGGATGGCCGTCGAAACCCTGATCGCCGAGCGGGAAATGCAGGATGGGCTGAGGCGGTGACTGTCGCGGAGCGGCAGATTCTGCCGGGCGCCGGGCAGATTTTGCCGCCCGCCCTGCAAGCCTTGCCCGGTCAAAAGCATGGTGAACAAGAAGTACCGTAATAAAAACAACGGTGGCGGCTGTGGCACATGGTTTTCGCCGGTGGTCCCGTCCTTGCTGAAGGAACTGCGAGCAAAATGCTCCCGGCAGCCAAAATGGCGTCGGACACCTTGAAACAAGGACTATCGTCATGGCGCTGAACAGCGTGAACACGAACGTGGGCGCAATGGTCGCCCTGCAGAACCTGCAAAAGACCAACTCGCAACTCGCGACCACCCAAAACCGCATCAACACCGGCTTGGCCATCGGCTCGGCCAAGGACAACGGCGCCATCTGGGCCATCGCCCAGACCCAACGCGCTGAATCGTCCTCGCTGAACGCGGTCAAGTCGTCGCTGCAACGCGGCCAATCGACCATCGACGTCGCTCTCTCCGCTGGTGAAAGCGTGTCGGACCTTTTGGTCCAGATGCAAACCCTGGCCCTGTCGGCTTCGGACGCCAGCCTGGGCACCACCGCCCGCGCTTCGCTGAACGAAGACTTCAAGAACCTGCGTGACCAGATCAAGACTGTGGTCACCAACGCCGGTTTCGACGGCACCAACCTGCTGGGCACCGGCACCGCCGGTTACAAGGCTCTGGCCAACGCCAAGGGCACGTCGACCATCGACGTCGCTCAGCAAAACATGGCGCTGAGCGGTTCGATCGTCACGGTCGCCTCTGCTGGCGTGATCAACACGGTCACGACCGCCAAGGCCATGATCACGACGGTTGAAACCTCGATCAAGAACGTTTCGACCGCCCTGTCCAAGCTGGGCACGGCCTCCAAGGCGTTCGAAAACCACCTGACCTTCGTCGGCAAGCTCCAGGACTCGCTGGACGCCGGTGTGGGCAACCTGGTGGACGCCGACCTGGCCAAGGAAAGCGCGCGACTGCAATCGCTGCAGACCAAGCAACAGCTGGGTGTGCAGGCGCTGTCGATCGCCAACTCCTCGACCTCGATCCTGCTCGGCCTGTTCCGCTAAGGCCGAAACTGGAAGGGCGGGGCCGCTGGTCCCGCCCGACCTTTTTCTCAGTAATCCCCACAACCAGTTCCTTTCGAAGGAAGCCGTCGCCGAGATGCGGCGGATGGAGACATGAGTCAGAATGCCGCAACAGCCGCTGTGACCTCATCAGCCGTTCAACCCGCCTCGGCGGGCGGCGGCATGAGAGGGGATTTCACAGGCTCGAAGTCGGCTCAGGACATTGAAGACGTCGCCCGATACCGCCTGGTGATTGAAGAGGGCCCGCAAGCCGGGTCGTTCATCTACAAGACGATGGACAGGATCACCGGGGAAGTCATCCGCCAGTTCCCTCGGGAGCAGGTCATTCGGATGATGGAGGCCAAGACCTATGGCGCTGGATCGGTCATCGACACCTTCGCCTGAGCATCTGTTCAGGATCTGAGCGACGAAACGAGACGCCGAACACCGCGCAGGAGCGATCCGCGCGGCGAATTGCGTGGTTAGCGGGCGTTAACCATGTGTGCACCCTTGCCCCATAGCTTGACCCAAACTTCGAAGGGTTGAGTCGGATGACGAATAGCGTCCACACAAATGCCGCCGCCGCCATCGCGCTTCAGAACCTGTCGCGCACGAACGATCGGCTGACTGCGGTTCAAAGCCGGATATCCACCGGCCTGAAGGTCGAAGGCGCCAAGGACAACGCCGCCATCTGGGCCATCGCCCAGCAACAGCGCGCCGATGTCGGGGCGCTCAGCGCCGTGAAATCCAGCCTGGACCGCGCGACCTCGATGTCGGACGTGGCCCTTTCGGCGGGCGAATCGATCTCGGACCTGCTGAACCAGCTCAAGGAAAAGATCGTCCTGGCCAAGGACAGTTCGCTGAAGACCCAGTCGCGCGAACTGCTGAACAACGACTTCCAGGCATTGCTGCGCGCCATCGCTTCCGCCGCTGAGAACGCCACCTTCGACGGCGGCAACCTGTTGAACGGTTCGCTGACCACGGGCATCAAATTCCTGGCTAACGCAGACGCCTCGTCCTTCGTGACCTTGTCGGCCAAGAACCTGAGCCTGGGCGGCACGATCATCGAGCTGTCGCTGTCCGACACCCTGACCACGCTGACCGGCGCGACCAACGCCCTGACCAAGCTGGACGATTCGATCACCCAGCTGAACTCGGCCATGGGCGCTCTAGGCGCTCAGGCCAAGCAGATCGAGGCGCACCGCACCTTCGTCACCAAACTGGTCGATACGCTGGAGTCCGGCATCGGCAATCTGGTGGACGCCGACCTGGCCAAGGAAAGCGCGCGGCTGCAGGCATTGCAGGTTCAGCAGCAACTGGGCGCACAGTCCCTGTCGATCGCCAACCAGGCGCCGCAGATCCTGCTGTCGCTGTTCCAGCGTTAAAGCTGACGCCTGCGGTCAGACCAGACGGCGCGGTCCGGCGTGGCTGATGTGGATGGGCGGACGGCGGCGGCGCAGGTCGAAACCGTACAGGGCCAGCACGGAACACAGGGTCTCTAGAAAACGGGTCACGACGGCAAACTCCTTCATGGAGGCGCTGGACGAAACGCTGGGTGCTGACGTTAACCGAGTCCCGTTCTTTGACGCCATCCCCGCCGATGCGATTCCTGTGGGTTGTTAAGAGGGCGTTACCCCCGATGCGGGCAAACTGGGCGTGGGGCAGGCCGCCGACATGCCCCCGGATAGGCATGTGATCAACAACAGCTATCTTCTCGCCCTGTATGGAGGCGCATCGGACACGATGCTGACGCCGTCTATGACGACGGCCCAGAAGAATGCGTTGAAGAAACAGCCGACGGCGCCCTGGGCGACCGGGGTCGAGGCGCCCAAACAGAGCGATCTGGTGCGCATGGCCCTGGGCGGCCGCAAACTGATCAACGAAGACGCCGCCAAGCTGGATGTGAAGACGGCCTCCGCCGACTATCGCAAGCTGTTCGCCCTGTATCAGGGGCTGGAGACGCTGAACGCCCTGACCAACCGCGCCTCGACCAAGGGCGTCAGCAGCTATGAGATGACCCAGCTGGGCAAGCGGTTCAGCTCGGGCCTGGCGGAGATCGGCTCGTGGTTGGGCACGACCGGCCTGGACGGTGTCCGTCTGGCGCAGGGTTCCGCCGCCTCGACCAGCAAGACCACAGCCGCCGTGCCGCGCGACAGCGCCGTCTCCATCACCGGCCCTGTGCATGAAGGCTCGCCGGACAGTCTCAGCTCGGCGTTTGCGGGCGACGTCCGCTTCGACATCACCATCAAGCGCTCGATCGATTCGCAGACCGTCTCCATCAATCTGGACGACATGGGCTCCACGCCGCGGACGCTGACGGCGGTTCTGGGCCATATCAATGGCAAGCTGGAGGCTGCGGGCGTCGAGACCCGCATCGGCCGCGAACTGATCAAACCCGAACCGCGGACCATGACGGTGGGCGGCAAGACCATCACCTTGCCGCCTGGCCCCGATCAGTTCGGGCTGGCCATTCGCGGCAGCTCGATTGAAAAGGTCAGCTTCTCGGCTCCGGAAACCGCTGACGCCGTCTATGTGGTTCAGGCGACCGGAAAGACGGGCGGTCAGCAGGTTCTGAAGTTCCAGACCGATACCGGCGGGGCGGCGCCTGACGCCGTGGCGCGGCCGGGCGAGACCTTCTGGGTCGATGGGCGCGCGGGCCAGACGGCTCTGCCCCCCGGCGTCGAGACGGTGCGGGCCAGCGCCACCGGACCGGACGGCTCTCTTTGGATCGTGGCGGACCTGACGGCGGGGCCGGGCAATCAGCCGATCAAGGGCCAGAAGGACGTGGCTCTGATGAAGCTGGATTCGGCGGGCCGGGTCGTATCGACCCAGACGCTGGGTGCGGCCTCGACGGCCAGCGGTTACGCCATCGCGGTGGACGCGAACGGGCGGGTGGCGGTCGCGGGCTCGGTCACGGGGGCGCTTGAACCGGGCAAGAGCGGCGATGTGGCGGGCGTGGCCGACAGCTTTGTCACCGTCTTCGATGCTGAGGGCGTGGAGCAATGGATCCAGAGACGAGGGGCCCGCGCGGCGGACGAAGCCACCTCTGTCAGTTTTGGCGACAATGGCATGGTCTATGTCGGCGGCCGATCCCAGGGGGCCATGATCGGCGGCGTCCCCTCGGGCGGTTGGGACGGCTATGTCCAGGCGTTCAGCGAGACCCAGGTCCACATCTATGCGCCCATCGTGGCGACCACTGCGGACGTGGCCCAGTTCGGCTCCAGCGGGACCGACGGCGTCGGCGCCATCGCCGTGGACGGCTCCAATCTTTATTCTGCGGGGGTCGAGGACGGCCGGCTGGTCGTCCGCCGCTTCACCCTGGACGCGACCGGAAAACCCACCCTGGCCTCCACCCGCGACCTGGGCGAGGCCAGCGGCGAGGTGGCGGGCCTGTCGGTGTCGGGCGGCCAGGTCATCCTGACCGGCACGACCCGCAACGCCGCTCTGGACATCGGCGTAGTTAATACAGCCCACCACGGCGGCACTGATGCTTTCGTGGCGGTTCTGCAAGGGGATTTGGGCGCCTCATCCAGCGACCGGCTGACTTATGTCGGTTCGGCGGGCGACGATACGGCGGCGGATGTGAAGGTGGTGGACGGCAAGGTCTGGGTCACCGGCGTGGCCGACCGCCCGGCGGGCGCCAAGGCGACCGATCCGACCATGGCCTATCTGGCCCGGCTGGACGCTGCGACCGGCGCTGTGGAATGGCGCAGGGACTGGGAAGGCAATGGCGCCCAGGCCGCACCCCTGACCCTGGCCGTGGCTCAGGGTGGGGCCAGCGTCCTCGACCGCCTGGGTCTGCCCCAGGGCGAGATCGACCAGAGCCAGTCGAAATTCCTGACCTCGGCGACCTCCCTGCGCGTCGGCGACCGATTCTATGTCTCGGGGGCGGACGGCGGGCGGCAGGTGGCGGTGACCATCGAGGCGCGCGACACCCTGCAGTCCCTTGCCCGCAAGATCGAGCAGGCTTCAAACCGCAAGCTGAAGGTGACGGTGTCGTCCGAAGCCGCAACGGCGGCGGCTGGCGGCCCCGAGGCCCTGTTCGCGGGCTTGCAGCGCCTGACCATCACGGCGCGCGACGGAAAGACCGGCGCGGTGCTGACGGCGGGCGAGACGGGCAGGGACGCCTTGGCCGGCCTGGGTCTGTCGCAGGGCTATATCGGCGCGACCACGGGCGACGACGTCACCCGCACCTTCGGCCTGAACCTGTCGGCGCACCTCAATCTGAACAGCGCCGAGGGGATCAAGGCGGCTGGCGAGAGCGTGCAGGCGGCGTTGAAGGCAGTGCGGGACGCCTATCGCGCCCTGGACCCGACCAAGACAACGCCCAAGCCGACCGGACAGGTTCCGGCCTATTTGACGGCTCAGATCGCCAACTATCAGGCGGCCCTTGCACGTCTGACGGGATAACCCCGCCTCGCAGGACGCAAGGTCGTTGACGCGACAGCCCCCGACGGGGTTATTGGGGTCAACTTCCACAAGGGCCCTGCATGCCTCAGGACAACCGCATCCTCATCGCCATCGGCGCTGGCGTGGCCATCGTCGCCGCCGTCATCGCCGCCTTGCTGTTCACCGGCAAGCGCGACGCCGAGCCTGCGCCGCCGCCCGCCGCACAGGGCGGTCTGACGGTCGATGTCGCGGATGCGCCGGGGCTGGATGCGGCGCGCGAACTGCGCTGCTTCGTCAATGGACAGTTTGTCGGCATGGCCACCCTGGCCGATTGCGCGCGTCAGAACGGCCTGGCCACCGAGGCTCTGGATGTCGGCATCGACCAGACCGGCGCCCCCGCCGCCTTCGTGGCTCCGCCGGGGCCGCCGCCAGTGGATCCGCTGGAGTTTTCGACCATCGACGCCCAGCCCTTGCCCGCTGAGCCGGTCGAGCCCGCCAAGCCGGTGGAGCCGCAGCGCGTCGGCAACGCCTGCATGCGCCACACGGGATCGGACTGGCGCACCTTGTCGCCCAACATGAGCCTCGGCGCCTGCGTTCAGGCGCTCTACGCCGGCACCTGCGTCCGCCCGGGCGAAGCGCAGTACGGACGCTGGGGCGACACCACCCTGCGTCTGGTGCCCCGCCGCGTCGAGCAGTCGTCGGACAACAGCCGCTTCACCACGCTGACGGATCAGGACCGCAGCTGCCAGTTCCCGGAGCTCCGCTGATGAGGTCGTTTATTCGCATCGCCGCCGTCGCTGGCCTGAGCGCAGGACTTGGCGTCCTGGGTCTGTCCGCCTGTTCAAAGGCCGTGAAGGCCCCGTTCGATGCAGGCGTCTGCTTCGCCATGGAGCCGGGCAAGGACGGCGCGCCGCCGACCTTCAACAAGGTGGCCGAGGATCAGCCCCAGATCGAGTTCTGCGCGGCGCGTCTGGAAGAGATGCGGGTCCGTTTCCTGAGCCTGGGCGGTTCGCGCCAGGAGATCATCGGCTCCTATCAGGGCCGGTTCCTGTTCATTGATTCTCGGGGCGTGTGGTCATCCCAGACGCTGGAGGGATCACGCTTCTTCATGCTGGCCCGCACAGGCGATGGCCGCCTGGCCGTTCCCGGCGCCTTTGAGCAGCCCGCTCCGGCGCCCGTGACGCCGCCGGAAGCCGCCCCCGCGTCTTGACGACCTGAACAAAAATAGAACATAGGGGCGGCCAGCTGGTTGCCCTAAATCACAACAAGGAATTCGGTCATGGCGGGAAGCGTCAACAAGGTCATTCTGGTCGGCAATCTGGGACGCGATCCCGAGATCCGCACCCTCAACTCGGGCGAACGCGTCGCCAACCTGTCGCTGGCGACCTCGGAGACCTGGCGCGACAAGGCCACGGGAGAGCGCAAGGAAAAGACCGAGTGGCACCGCGTGGTCATCTTCAACGAAAACATCGTCAAGGTGGCCGAAAACTACCTGAAGAAGGGCTCGACCATCTATATCGAGGGTTCGCTTCAGACCCGCAAATACGAGCAGGCCGGGGTCGAGAAATACACCACCGAGATCGTGTTGCAGAAGTTCCGCGGCGAACTGACCATGCTGGGCGGCCGTGACGGCGGCGGCGCGGGCGGTGGCGGCGGATCGCGAGGCGACGATGACTATTCCTCGGGCTTCTCCACCGGCGGCGCCAACAAGCCCTCCGGACCCAAGGAAAGCTACGACCTGAACGACGACATCCCGTTCTGATCAAGAACATACGGCCCGTCACGTCCCCTAACGCGATGTGACGGGCGCACCATCGTGGGCTGGGTTATGAGTCGGTTGTGACCGAGACACAGAAACTCCACAGCCCCTTGCGACTGGCCGAGATTGCGGCCATCGCCGCCATCGTCATCATCTGGGGCGTCAACAACGCCGCCGCCAAGGTGGCGACCGAGGTTCTGCCGCCTCTGCTGGTCGCGGCCCTGCGTTTCGGCATCGCCGCAGGCTGTCTGGTCGCCTTCGTGCGACCGCCCTTCCCGAACTGGAAAAGTCTGCTGGTGATCGTTTGCCTGGGCGGGCCGATCCACTACGGCCTGGTCTATTTCGGCTTCTGGCTGGCGCAAGACGTCAGCCCTGTCTCGGTGGCGTCGCAGCTGTGGGTGCCGTTCACAGCCCTGTTCGCCTTCCTGCTGCTGGGCGAGAAACTGTCAAAAGCGGCGCTGGCCGGCATGGGGGTCGCCTTCCTGGGCGTGGTCTGGATGACCATGGACCCGCACGCCATCGCGGATTGGAAGGCGATTCTGGTCGTCTCAGCAGCCGCTGCAGCCTGGGCCGTCACAACCGTGATCGCGCGGCGCACGACCTCCATTCCGCCGTTGAAGATGCAAGGGCTGCTGGCGCTGGTCGCCTTCCCGTCTCTGGCTTTCGGCTCGGCAGTGTTCGAGCGCGGGCAGTGGGAGGCGGTGCAACAGGCGACGCCGCTGATATGGATTTGCGTGATCTGGGCCGGCCTGGTGTCGTCGGTTCTGGCGACGACGCTGGTCTTCTGGCTGGTGCAGCAGCGAGAGGCCGGGCGGGTGACGCCCTATCTGCTTCTCACGCCCGTCGTGTCCATCCTGATCGGCTGGTTGCTGCTGGACGACGTTTTGACGCCGCAAATCCTTACGGGCGCGGCGCTGACGATGGGCGGTGTGGGGCTGGTCGCCTTGGCCGAGCGCGGCCTGAGAGCCGGCGCGACCAAGGCGTAATCGTATCGTTTAAAGGCCCGGCAGCTTGAAGGCGCCGGAGGTGCGCGGGGCGATGCTGATGCCGGTGTTGCCGACCAGGGCCTGATAGCGGGCGTACTCGGTGGCGGGGTCGATGACGACGACGCCGTTCGCTGTCTCGTTGTTGGTCGCGGCCTGAGACGCCGGGTCTTCACGGCGCCAGAACATGATGCGGTCCGCCCAGCTTTCCGACTTGTGGGTCAGGTCGCCGAATTCATCGTCGACGACATAGCGGGCCAGGGGGTCGGCGCGGTCGCCGCCGGCCTGGGCGACGAGCAGTTGCTCGCCCGGCGTGCGGGTCACGGCCTGGCGCTGACCCAGAAGGATCTGACGGGCGGCGGACTCGGGAGCCAGCTCTTGCGGGCGAGGCTCACCCGGCGCGGGGGGGCGCAGGCCGTATTCCGGCGGCACGGTCAAAGGCGCGGTCGAAACCGTCAGGAATTCGTCAGGCGTCACCTTGGCCAGGCCGACGCCGCGGGAAATGCTGGAGCAGGCTCCGAGCGAAACGGCCGATACGGCGACGGTCAGGACGGTGAGGGTGCGAAGGCGCATGTTCAATCTCGACGGCGGTCTGGTGAACGCGCCGGACGGGCGCGCGGATCTTCAGACCCTTGGATGAAGCGTTTGATTACGACTTTTCAACGGCGTCGCCAACCTTGGCGGCGCGTTCGCTTTGCAGACTGTCCCAGATCAGCAGGATGACGCCGATGGTGATGGCGCTATCTGCGACGTTGAATATCCATGGGAAGAAGCCGATCCCCGAAACATCGATGAAATCGACCACATAGCCGAAGCGAATCCGATCGATGACATTGCCCAGCGCCCCGCCCATGACCATGCCTATAGCGGTGATCAACAGGCGGCGGTCAGCGCGCAGGGCCCACCAGCCGAGAGCGCCGGCGACGACGACAGAGAAGACGCTCAGGAACCAGCGGGCGGATCCGTCGCCGAACAGGCCGAAGCTGACGCCGCGGTTTTCGACCCAGGTCAGGTTGAAGATCGGCGGCAGCACCTGGATGTGGCGCATCTCCATCAGGTCCAGGCCCGAGATCATCCATGCCTTGGTCAATTGGTCCAGGACGATGGTGAACACGGCGATGCCGAAGGCGGCGTAGGCGATGCGTGGGATTTTCATTCGGCTCGACGTTCAGTGAAGACTTGCGGTTAGCAGTCGAGCACACCCGAGCGAAGAAGAAAACGTGCGACCCCGCCCTGCGTCGTCAGCAGGACCTCACAGCACCCCGATCATGCTCGCCACCAGCGGGTGACGCACGATGTCGCGTTCCGCCAGCTTGACCACGGAGATGTCAGGCACCGCCAGCAGACGTTCGGCGATGTCCGACAGACCCGAAATGCCCGGCAGCAGGTCCGACTGCTGCGGGTCGCCGGTGACCACCATGGTCGAGTGCCAGCCCAGCCGAGTCAGCAGCATCTTGAGCTGCACATAGGTGCAGTTCTGAGCTTCATCGACGACGATGAAGGCGTTGTTCAGCGTGCGGCCGCGCATATAGCCGATGGGGGCGATCTCGATCAGGCCCTCGGCCATCAGCGCCTTGACCCGCTTCATCGACAGACGATCCGACAGGGCGTCGTAGAGGGGGCGCAGATAGGGGGCCAGCTTGTCCTCCATGTCGCCGGGCAGGAAGCCGATGGATTCGCCCGCTTCGACCGCCGGGCGGCTCAGGACGATGCGGCCGATCTTGCCCGCCTCCAGCGCCTCGACCGCCTTGGCGACGGCGAGGTAGGTCTTGCCCGTGCCTGCGGGCCCAAGAGCCAGAACCAGATTGTGGTGGTCGATGGCGGTCATCAGTTCCGCCTGGCCCTCCGACTTGGGCTTCAGCGTCTTCAGATAGGCTTGGTCGCGCTCGTCGTTGGACGGGTGGGGCGACCATCCGGCGTGGGTCGGCAGGCGCCGCACCTTGGCGTCGTCGATGAACTGGCGTGAATCCAGCACGCCATGTTCTCGACCGGAATCACGGGTCTGACGTTTGATGGCTGCACGCTTGGTCATGGACGCCTCCAGAAAACAGAAAGCGGCGGCGCGATGGCTGCGCCGCCATGGGCAAGAAAAAAGGCGATGCCGGCATGGCATCGCCTCGAACGACAGTTTTGGAGAGAAACACGGAGGAAACGCAGGCGCCGCCCGGATCGCAGCAAGCCCCTTCTTGAGAGGGCGGGGCATGCAGCGGAAAGAACCGCCGACCGGAACGCGTCACGCGCGTCCTCCTGGAGCTGACCGGACCGGGCTTGATCCGGCTTCGGATTCAGGGCCGAAATGGCGACCTCGAATCGCAACAACAGAATGATGCTAGCGTGGTTTACGAGCCGTTAAAGGCCCGAAAATCGATAAGTTAAGGTGATGATTTCATGACGATTTATGCGTTGGCGGACAAGAAACCGCAGCTTCCCACCGAGGGCGAATACTGGGTGGCGCCGAACGCGACCGTCATAGGAGACGTGATTCTCAAGCCCGGCGCCAGCATCTGGTTCGGCGCCGTGGTGCGCGGCGACAATGATCCCATCACAATCGGGCGCAACACCAACATCCAGGACGGCAGCGTCCTTCACTCCGACACGGGCGAGCCGCTGACCATCGGCGACGGCGTCACCGTCGGCCATATGGCGATGCTGCACAGCTGTGAAATCGGCGACAACAGCCTGATCGGCATCGGCGCCGTGGTGCTGGCGCGGGCCAAGATCGGCAGGAACTGTCTGATCGGCGCCAACGCCCTGATCACGGAGGACAAGGTGATTCCCGACAACAGCCTGGTCATGGGCCAGCCCGGCAAGGTGGTGCGCCAGCTGGAGCCGGGCCAGATCGAAGCCCTGCGCGGTTCTGCCGCCCACTATGTCCAGAATTGGAAACGCTATGTCGCGGACATGACGTCCGCCTGAGTCCCCGTTTGATCGAGATCAGGCCACGCGGCGTCCATCGACGGCGGCCAGGCTGAGCGGCGGACGGCTGACGCTGCGGACGGTGCGGGCGAAACGACCGGTCAGCTGGCGCGATTCGTCACGGGTCAGGGTCAGGGACGACAGCGGCGCATAGAGGCCCAGGATGCGGTCGATGCGGCCTGAGGCGCTCCTCATAGGGGCGAGGGTGATCTCCAGCGAGGATCCCGCCGCGCCGACCGTGGCGTTGACGACCATCGGCGCCGCCTCGTCCATGGCGCGCTGGGCGGCGGCCTGGATCATGGCGCGTGACTCGACCCGCCACAGCGACGCCAGGGTCTCGGAGGCCAGGGGCGCGCCGTGAAGGGATTCGATCCAGCCGCCCACCAGACGCAGGCGAACTTCTGCACCCTTGCGTTCCGCCATGAAGCTGCGCGGCAGACGCAGGCCCAGGGCGTCGGGCTTGAGGTCAGCCCGATCCGGCACGCCGCCGCGCGTGCCGCGACGGGCCGCCAGGCTGGTCCAGTGATCGATCAGAAATTGCGTGTCAGGGTGAAACATGGGCCCGTCCTCTCGTCCCGTCGCCGCAAAGGGCGGGCCAGATCGGGCCAAAAAGCCTGTCTCCTGGCGAGTGCAACGGAATTGAAAGGCTTTTCGGGTTCTGATGCCGGATCAAGCGTCCGGCAGTCGCCGCGCCGTGAACAGATCATCCTGGAGGTCGGCCCATGCGGGTGCGGATCAAGACCCTACTGCCGGCATTGGCCAGCTTCGCCTTGCTGACCGCTGTCGCCGACAAGGCGGCGGCCCAGTGCACCAGCGGGTGTCAACCGCCGCCCCCGCCGTGCTGCGAGCCGCCGCCGCCGCCGCCCCCGCCGCCTCCCCCTCCGCCGCCATGCTGCACCCAGCCGCCACGTCCGCCGTGGGGCGGGGGAGGCGGAAACGTCAACGTCAATGTGAACGTCAACGCCAATGCGAACGCCAATGCAAACGCCAACGCGGTTGGGCGGGGCTATGTGAACGCCCGCTCGGGCGGCGGCTTCTACGGCGGTGGCGGGGGCGGGTCCGCCTATGTCTCGGTCGACCAGCCCTATCCGACCACGATCAACGGCCTGAACGTCGAAGGCGGCGTGGCGCGTCGTCTCAACCGCGTGGCCTTTGAGGCGACTCGTCGTGTCGAAGCCCGCGTGGTGATCCAGGCTGTGTGCATCGACGCCCGCAGCGTGCCGCACCCCGCGTCTCAAGTGCGCCCGGGCCGCGAGGTCGGCATGGATTATGAGGGCGAACTGTATCGCTGCCTGGCCGGCACCTATCTGCAGGCCACCATCGCCGACTACAACGGCGACATCAGCTTCGACCACGGCGACACCATGAGCTGCACGCGCGGTCAGTCACTATGGTTCGGCGGCGGCGGAATCGTCGAATGCCGCACCCAGCGCGAGGAACGCGACTGCAACGAGCGCTCGCTGCTGCGCCGTTATGGCGCCGGGGTGAAGATCCTGACCATGTTCCGCGAGGAAACCTACACCGACTACCGCGAGGAGTGGGTCGAGGAGGCCGCCGCCATGGTCAGCGGCGCCACCATGACCCTGGACGGCGGCGTCGGCGGCCGGGTCTTCTAGACCATTTTTGCTTCAGGTCGAACCGACCTGAATCCAGAAAATGGTCCAGCCTCATGCGCTGGAGCGAAATCTGATCCGAGTTGGACTTGCGTCCAACTCAACCGATTTCGCTCTGAGTGAACACGCCGTTCAGCTGCGCTTCAGCGACGGAACGGTAGGGATCAAGCGTCGGCGTCGTCGACGATCCTGAGAAACGACTGGCCCCGGCGGATCGCTTCGCCGGGGCCTTTTTCGTCTGGTCTGTCGTGCCGATCACTCGGCGGCGGGCGCCGCAGCCGTCGGCGGGTTGCTGGACGTCACCAGGGCGCGCCAGGCGGTGTCGGGCTTCAGATACTGCTGCGCCAGACGCTGGATGTCGGCCGTGGTGACGGCTTCCAGGTCCGAGATATGCGTCAGCGTCTGTTCGACATCCGCCGGATGTGTGGCCACGTCGGACAGTTGGGTCAGCCAGTATTCATTGCTGGCCTGGCTGCGACGCAAGGCTTCGATGACCGGCAGGCGGGCGCGGTTCAGTTCGTCTTCGCTGGGCGGGGCGTCGCGCAATCCGGCCATGATGGCGTCGACGGCGGCGTAGAATGCCTCAGCCTTGTCCGCCGAGATCTCGGCGCTGACCGACAGGGAGCCGTAGCCGGGGAAGACGTCAGACGCGCTGGAACGCACGCCCGGCGAATAGGCCAGGGCCTGGCGCTCGCGGATTTCGTCGAGAACGCGCAGCTTGACCACCTCGGCCAGCATGCTGACCTCGCGCGCCGCTGTGCGGTCCTCCACCGCATCGGTGGTGGGCCAGCCGACATAGGCCAGCGCCTGTTCCGCCGGACCCGAGTGGTGCAACTGGACGATGGCTCCGCCGCCAGCGGGGTATCGACGCTGGTCCGAGCCGGCGGGCGGCGTCATGGCGGGGCCGCGGGCGGGCAGGGCGCCGAAGGTGGAGGCGACAGCGGCGATGGCGTCATCGACGGTGACGTCGCCGACCATGACCACATTGATCGGGCCGGTCGACAGGCTGTGGCGCACCGAGGCGGCCAACTGGTCGTTGGTCCAGCTCGCGACTTGTTCGGCGCTGGGCAGGCCCTCGCGCTTGTCGCCGCCGGCCAGAAGCTCCGAAGCCTGCAGGCCGAAGGCGCCGCCCGGCGTGGCCATCTGCTGGGCGATGATCTGCGGGAAGAAGGCTTTGATCTGCTCGAACGGCGCCGGACGCAGGCCCGGCTCGGTCAGATAGGCGGCCAGCACCTGTGTCTCCAGTTGCAGATCCTGAGGCCGCGTCGCGCCGGACAGGACATAGGCGTCGCTGTCGAGCGAGAAACCCGCCGAATAGATACGGCCGTTCAGGACGCGGCTCATTTCATCCGCCGTCAGCTTGTCGAGGCCGCCAGCGGTGAAGGTGAAGGCCGACAGAGCCTGAGGATCGGTGCGGTCGGTCGGCAGACCCAGTTCACCGATGCCGGTGCTGACTCGGACCAGGATCTGCTCGTCGCGGAAGTCGGTCGGCTTGACCGTCAGGCGCACGCCGTTGGCGAAGGTGACGACCGTGGCGCCGACCGAGGCGATCTCGGTGCGGTTCTGCACGGCGCCGGCTGCGCCGAAATCAGCATAGGGCCAGTCCAGCTGCGCTTGGGCGGCAGGGGCCGTGACCGGGACCAGGCGCGAGGCTTCCAGCGCTGCGGTGACGGCGGCTTCACCGCCTTCGATCTCGACCGGAGTGACGACGAGAGCCAGAGGACCGCCGCCCTGGAAGACGGTCTTCAGCGCGTCGTTGACCTGGGCGGCTGTCAGCCCGTCCACGGCGGCGTTGAAGAGTTCAAGATTGGTCTGGGGCGAACTGAACACCCGACGTCCGCTGACCACACCGGCGATGCCGCTGGCCAAGGCAGGCGTGCGACGGGTCGCGGCGCCGGCGACGGCGTTTTCCAGAGCGGCGCGGGTTCCGGTGATCTCGCGTTGGAGTTCCGCATCAGAGACGCCGAACTCGACCAACCGGCGTTGCTCCTGTTCGATGGATTCCAGGGCGGGCTTCCAGGCGCCGGGATTGAATTGGGCCTCCACGGAGGCGATGCCGATGCTGTCGACGATATCGGCTTCGCTGCCGCTGGCGCCGATGAATGGCGGGTTGTCAGAGCGGGCGATCTCGCCCAGACGGCGATTCAGGACGGCCAGGCCAAGGCGACGGACCAGATTGTCACGACGCTCGGCGACTGTGTCGGGATCCAGGTCTGGCGCACGGGTCCAGTTGATCTGGATCGAGGACTGAATGCCGGGTTCGACCAGGATTCTGGTCTCAGGTTCACGCGGAGCGACGACGCCAAGATCCGGCTCGGGACCGTCAGCAGCCTTGGGCTGCCAGTCGGCGAAGGCGGCGCGGATCTTGCCTTCCATGACATCGACATCAAAGTCGCCGACGGCGACCATGGTGGCGCGCGACGGGCGGTAATAGGCTTCGTAGAATTCAACGAAGCGGTCTCGCGGCGCGGTGCGGATGATCTCGAGATCGCCGATCGGCAAGCGGTTGGCCAGGCGTTGGCCCTGAGCCAGCAGGCCCAGTTGCGCCTTGACCGAGCGTAGGCCGGGCGTATTGCGCAGGCGTTCCTCGCCAGCGATGACATCGCGTTCGGCGTCGACAGCGTCGGCGGCGAACAGCGCTTCTGAGACCTGTTCACGCATGATGCGCAGCGAAGTGTCGACGGTCTCGTCGTTCGTGCGCGGCAGCTCAAGCATGTAGACTGTTTCGTCGAAACCAGTCGATGCGTTGGTGTCGGCGCCGAAGGCCAGGCCCAGACGTTCGAGGATGCGAAGCAGGTCGTTCTCTGGGATGTTGGTGGTCCCGTTGAAGGCCATGTGCTCCAGGAAGTGGGCCAGACCCAGCTGATTCTCATTTTCCATCAGCGAGCCGGCGTCGATCCGCAGACGCAGGGATGCCTGACCCGGAGGGGTGGTGTTGCGCATGATGGCGTATTGCATGCCGTTGGGCAGAACGCCGAAACGGACGTTGGCGTCAGCGGGAACGTCGCTGGCGGCCTGGGCCCAGGGGTCGGTTGGTGCGACCTGGGCCGTCTGGGCCAGGGCCGGAGCGGCGGTGATCAGGACAGCGGCGGACGCGGCGGCCAGAAGCAGCAGGCGGCGAGGGGAGCGCATCAAATGGTCTCTTTCCGAAGGGCGCATCGCGCCCGTATCGGGCTGCGCCGGTCAAGGTAAAGGACCGCAGTCCGCGGATCGCGGATCGCCGAGGCCCCGCACAACCTTTCGGGGACGTGCGGGATCGTCTCAAGTTACAGAAGATTAATGTCCGGGCCGGGAGATGTAGAAGGAGGCCGAGTTGCCCGCTGCATTGGCGCCCGTGATCACCGCCCGGCCTGAGCCTGCGACCGTGGTGTTGGCGATGGCGGACACGTCACCCTGATTGGTCTGGACGTTGCTGGTGCGGGTGTAGCCCTGGCAGTTGGAGCAGCCGTAGCCGATCACGCTGTTGCCCACGGCGTCGGCGCCGACATAGGCGTCATAACCGTTCGTGCCGACGAAGGTCGCCGTCGAATCGACGCCGCCCGTGTTCAGTTGATTGTTGTCGATCTCCAGGTGGATGTCGTTGTTGCCCACCGACAGATCATTGCCCGCCGCGCGCGCTGTGGCTGTGGCGGAGCCGAAATCATAGGAAGTGGTCAGGGCGGCGGCCCGCACATAGGCCGAGTTCTGCTGGCTGGAGGCGATGACGACCGAGCCGCCCTCATTATACAGGTTGGCCTGGTTGGCGCTGGCGCGGGCGCGGGCGGCCAGGTTCCAGCCGTTGCCGGCGTTGGCGCTGGCCCCGGCCTCGATCACATCGCCGGTCGAGCGCTGGTTCAGCTCCAGGTTCTGGCCCGAGGTGGCGCCGCTGTTGACCGAGATGGCGTTGGCGATGGCCTGGCTGGTCACGCCGGCCTCGGCGGGAATGTACTGCGCCTCGATCCGCCCGAAGGCGCGCACGGTCGCCGACGACTCCTGGTCGATGGTCCCCTGGACGTATGAGCCTTCGCCATAGACGGCGGTGGTGTTGGAGATGGCGGCGGCGCCGACCGAGGCGCCTTGCAGCAGGCGACCGGTGTTCGGACCCAGTTCGGTGGTGGCGCTGACCTGGCCGCCCGTATTGGATTGGACGGTGTTCAGGGTGACATCGGCCGAATAGCCGCTGGCGCCCAGATAGTTGCCCTGGGCCTGGGTGGTGACATTGACCACGGCGTTCGTATCGCCCGAAAGCGCGACATCCGTGCGTGCGACCGTGTCGCCGCGCATGTCCTGGCTGGAATTGATCGTGAAGGTTCCGTGCTCGACCGAGCCCGCGGCGGTGTTCCCCTGCGCCGAAGTGGCGACGGTCACCTGATCCTGGGCGTTGACCACGTCCAGCGTCTGCCCGGCGACGACATCGCCGAGCTGGAGCTGGTTGTTCAGGACAATCGAGTCAGGCGGTGTCTGCGCGCAGGCTTCAGTAGCGACTGCGGCGAACATCACCGTCGCGACGATCGTGCCAGCGAGACGGGTCGGCTCGAGTTTCGCCATTGTTCGTGTCCGTGTTGGGGTACGCAGGATAATAGCCGCCGGTCGGTCCGACCGTGCCGCCCAGGGGATCGGGGCCCGCCGACAGGCAGATCTCCGGGCCGGGCGCGCCGTAAAGGTTGGCCATGAATTCGACGGTGGCGCGTTCGATCAGGGCGCGCACCGCCAGCTGGACGGGCTCCAGCCCGCCTTCGCCCGCCGAGATGTCGAAGACGTTGCCGTTCATGAAGTCGAACACGCCCGCCGAGATTTCCCGGCCGATGATCTGCTTCTGGTAGGAGATGACGTCGACCACCTCCATCGTGGTGGTCTGCACCAGCCTCAGGTCGATGGCGACGTTCATCACATAGGATTTGCCGGTGAAGGCGACCGACAGGGGCGTGGACGTCTGGGCCTGGCCCGCCGCTGCGTCGAACCCGCCTGAGCGGATGTTGTAGTTCACCTCGGTGATGCCGCCGACGATGACGAAATCGGAACCCGGCACCTGGCCGGCGACGATCCGCCGGTATTCCATGTCGCCGCCTTCGACGTTCTGGTCGCTGATCAGGCGGTTGTTGGCGTAGCGCAGCTCCATTTCGGGAACAGACGTGTCGTAGCGTTCGACGATCTGGGCCCCGGCCTTGGCCAGTGCCGTCATCGCCATCAGCGAGGCCCCCCCGGTGATCTGGCGTCCGCCGTCGGCCGAGACCGTGCCCGTGTAGTCGCTGATCCGGCCCACAGCCATGCGCGGCGAGGGCAGGTTATAGCGGCGCGCATAGTCGGCCATGCAATAGAGGGCGGCGGAGTAGGGCGTCGGATTGGCGGTCACGGGCGCATTGCCGATCGGCGTAGCGTAGCGGCCGCTGGAGTCAGCGGTCGCCGAGATGCAGCCGCTCAACAGCGCCGCGCCGGCGCAGGCGGCCCCGATCACGCGAGCATGACGAGTGATGGAGCGTGCGCTCATGGAAGCCTCAGGGTGCCGTTCAGATCCGTTCCGGCGGTGACGTTGCCGGTGTTGACCTGATTGGAGTTGACGATGACGGTGTTGTGGTTGCCCTGGACCACGACATTCAGATTATTGCCGATGGCGGTCGAGCCGCCGATGGTCGAGGCGCCGTTGCCGCGTCCCGCGCCAGCATAGGCGGACGCCGCCCCGCCGGACTGGCTGGAATAGGCGCTGGCGCCGGACTGGATGATGCCGTTGACAATCAGGCGGTTGCCGTTCGCATCGCGCGTCGAGCCCGTCTGAGCCTGCGACGTGGTATAGCGCGAGCCGCCGTATCCGGCCTGATAATTCCCCATGCCGGACGATCCGACCGACTGTGCGGCGGCGGTTGTCGGCAGGGCCAGGGCGGCGATGGCGAACAGGGCCAGCGGCATGGTCTGACTGGCGGTCATGAAGAATCCTCGACATACGCGAACCGGGGTCGATCGTAATGTCCCCGCTCGCCACCATGGATCACGGATATTAAGGATGACTTGCCATGGTGAATCGGCATGCGATTCAATGTGATTCCGGTTCCAAGGAGTTGAGACCCTGACCCGCCCCGCCTCTGAACCCGTCTTCAATGCGCCGTTGATCACCGTGTTGCTGGCGGCGTCGATGCCGCTTCTCTACCTGATCCAGAGCGCCATGCCGCACCAGGGCCTGGCCTTGGCCTTCCGCCCAGCCTCCCTGGTTGAGGGCGGCTGGTGGCCGGGCGTCGTCACTTCCATGTTCCTGCATGCCGGATGGGCCCACACTCTGATGAATGCGGTCGCCGCCCTGGCCTTCGCTCCGCCCGTGGCGCGGCTGTTCGGTGGTGCAAAAGGCGTTCTGGCGTTTCTCGCCCTATATATTGTGTGCGGCGTGCTTGCGGCCCTGGGGCAGGGCGTGGTCGATCTGAACAGCGACAGCGTGATGGTCGGGGCGTCCGGCGCTGTGTTCGGCCTGATGGGCGCGGCCCTCCGCCTGCTGGGCCGCAGAAGGGGGCAGGCGCCCCGAACGCTGACCGACCGCAGCTTCCTCGTGCCCGCCGCCGTGATCATGGCGGTCAACGCCGTCGTCGGCCTGACCGGTCTTGCGCCCGGCATGCTGGGAGTGAGAATCGCCTGGGAGGCCCATGCCGTCGGCTTCATCGTCGGCGCCCTTCTGCTGGGGCCGTGGATCCGCATGTTCGGACAGGGCCCTGTGACGTTTGCTTCCCATGCGGATGTGAGCGACGCTGCGGATTGAAGCGGTCCTTCCGCGACCGCATGGCCCACCTGGATGGAGGACGTGAGATGCTGGTCGCCGAGATTCTCAAGGGTAAGGGGGACACGGTCTATGTCATCAGTCCTGATCTGGAACTGTCCGAGGCTTGCGCCGAACTGCACCGCCGCAGGGTGGGGGCGCTGATCGTCTGCAAGGCCGACAAGGTTGTGGGCGTCCTGTCCGAACGCGATGTGGTCGGCGCCGTGGCCAAGGACGGCGCTGACGCTCTGACCCGCCCCGTCCAGGTCTATATGACGACAGAGGTGGTCTTCGCCGCGCCGGGCGAGACGGTGGAGATTCTCATGGGGCGGATGACCGACCGGCGAATCCGTCACCTGCCTGTGCTGCGCGACGGTGTCCTGTCGGGCGTCGTCTCTATCGGCGATGTGGTCAAGCTGCAGATCGAGGCGGCTACGCGAGAGGCCGAGTCCCTGCGCACCTATATAGCTGCTGGCTGACGACGCTCAGTCTCTGGTCGTGGACTCGGAGTCTTTGAGATTCTTCCGAAACGGTCAGGAATCGGGTTGCGGTTGTTCTGAGCGGGACGTATATCGCCGCCTCGCTCGGAGACGGGCTGGACGCGGCGCGGCGGGACGACAGTTCTTCAAGCGGCGGCTCTGGAAGGTGGGGTTTCGGCCTTG
>Ga0308157_10000533_pt1 | contig 120669 bp, 98 predicted proteins | sample PhyBR1_FD_201035 | JGI IMG/M metagenome (GOLD analysis project Ga0308157, IMG submission 201035) | Phyllosphere microbial communities from UC Gill Tract Community Farm, Albany, California, United States - DLSLB.R1 | ecosystem: Host-associated > Plants > Phyllosphere > Unclassified | place... | reverse complement strand
GAAGTTCTTAAAACTAATCTCTAACTAACAGTTTCAATCTTCTAGCCACCAATTTAAAACCCAGTCATCCTTGTCAGATTGAGCTTGTCGAAATGTTGTTTAAGAAACACATCATATTGATAGATTTCTCAAAACAACAATCCTTATTCCTTATAATCTTATATCTTAAAACTAATCTCCAATTTCTAAGAAGCCTAGTCTACTTACGATATGCGAAGCTGAAAATGATACTTTGACAGGCTCAGTATTGCAAAGCTTGACAAAAAGGGGCGAATATATAAATGATGCTTCGATAATCCCAGTACAAAATTCTTACTCCTTATAGTCTTATATCTATATCCATATCCATCTAAAGAAAATTTAATAATTAAATGATTTTAATTTATTAATGCGATTACAATGCATTAATAAAGTTTTTTATATATTTGCGATTTAATCGCATTAAATATTTCTATTATTATTACTAAACAAGTAATAGAGTAAGAACGGCAATATTTGATTGATTTAAATTTATAATTCCTTAAAATAATTATGCAAAATAAAAAACTTCCTGTCACTGTGTTAAGTGGATTTTTAGGAGCTGGAAAAACTACTTTATTAAATCATATTCTACATAATAAAGATGGATTAAAAGTAGCTGTAATCGTTAATGATATGAGTGAAATTAATGTAGATGCTCGATTGGTGAAAAATCAAAATACACTTTCTAGAACAGAAGAGAAATTGGTAGAAATGAGTAATGGTTGTATTTGTTGTACACTTCGAGAAGATCTTATGGTAGAAGTTGAAAAGTTGGCAAAAGAAAATAGATTCGATTATTTGCTTATTGAGAGTACTGGAATTAGTGAACCTATTCCTGTTGCCCAGACTTTTTCATTTGTTGATGAAGAAAATGAAATAGATCTTTCAAAATTTAGTTATATAGATACTATGGTAACTGTTGTTGATTGTTTAAATTTCTTTAATGATTTCTCAAGTAATGAACTTTTACTTGATAGAGATTTAACGGATATGGAAGAAGATTATAGAACAATTGTAAATTTATTGACAGATCAGATAGAATTTGCAAATGTGATTATATTAAATAAAACAGATCTTGTTTCAAACGAAATAATAGCACTATTAGAAATTACGTTACATAAATTGAATCCAGATGCTAAGATTATTAAATCTGAATTTAGTAAAGTTAATCCAAATGAAATATTGAATACTGGTCTTTTTGATTTTGAAACAGCTCAACTATCTGCTGGTTGGCAAAAAGAATTAGAAGCAGAAAATCATGCACCAGAAACAGAGGAATATGGAATTAGTTCTTTTGTTTTTAAAAATTCAAAACCTTTTCATCCAGAACGTTTATGGAATTATTTAAATACAGAATATCCAGATACAGTTATAAGAGCGAAAGGTTTATTTTGGTTAGCTTCTCGACCAGATGAAGCTTTAAATTTTTCTCAAGCTGGAGGTTCTTCTCGTTTAGAAAGAGCAGGAGTTTGGTGGTGTAGTATGCCAATGAGTGAACGCTTAATGTATAATTCTTTTATAGAAAACCAAGCGTATATAGAAAACAAATGGGACAAATTGTGGGGAGATCGAATGAATGAATTGGTTTTTATTGGTCAATACCTTGAAAAGGATAAGATGATTTCTGGTTTAGAAGAGTGTTTGTTAAGAGATGATGAGAATTATTTATTTGAAAATAATTTTAAATTTATAGATCCATTTCCTGTAAATATTTAAAACAATTATTATAAAAATATAAAAAATGAATAGGCGTAAATTTTTAAAGAGGTCAGCATTGTTATCTGGACTTCTTGCTCTAAATCCAATTGATACTTTTGCTAATACAGATGCAAAATCTATTTCTGGAGCAAAAGGTAAAGCCAAGAATATAATCTTTATGATTAGTGATGGAATGAGTTCTGGAACATTAGCAATGGCTAACCTCTATTCAAAAAATGTGCTTGGTAAAAGTACCAATTGGATGAACTTATATACAGAAAATAAAGTTTCAAGTGCGTTAATGGATACTGCATCTGCTAGCTCTATTGTGACAGATTCTTCTGCTGCAAGTTCTGCTTTTGGAGGTGGAATTCGTGTTAAGAATGGAACTTTAAATATAGGAGCTAATGGAGAAAAGCATTTACCTATTTGGCAAGAGTGGAAGAAAAAAGGTAAAAAAACAGGTTGTGTTACGAGCGTTACTATTACGCATGCTACTCCAGCAGGTTTTTGTATCAATTCATCTAGTCGAAATGCAGAGCCAGAAATAGCAGAAATGTATGCCGAAATTGGTTTTGATGTTATGATGGGTGGAGGAGATGAGTTTTTTAATCCTTTGAAAAGAGAAGATAAAAAAGATGTTTATAAAATTTATAGCCAAAAGAATTATCAGATAGCTAAAAACAAATTAGATTTACAAAATATAAAGAAGAATAAACCTTTATTGGGGGTTTTTAATACTGGTGCATTACCTTATTCTATTGATAAAATAAATGATAAATCTTTTCAAAATACACCTACATTAGCAGAAATGTCTAAAACTGCAATAGATCAAATGAAGGATCATGATAAAGGTTTTTTATTACAAATAGAAGGAGGAAAAGTGGATTGGGCAGCGCATGCAAATGATATTCCTGCATTAATTCATGATCAGTTAGCATTTGACGAAGCAGTTAAGGTTGTAATGGATTTTGCTGAAAAGGATGGTAATACACTAGTAATTATCACAACAGATCATGGTAATGCGAATCCAGGAATTATTTATGATGCAGATGCTACAAAGAAATTTGAGAGCATATCTAATTATAAATTTTCTAATGAATATCTTTTAAATTCATTGCATAGTGATTTTAATTTACAACAAATTAAAGATCTAGTTTTTGAAATGAATCAATTTAGTTTAACTGACAAAGAAGCTTTAGAGTTATTAAGCTTTTATAACGGTTTAGAAAAAGAAGACGGTCTTTATAATTATAAAAAATTACCTTATAAATTATTTTCAGAAATTCAAAAGAAGCATAATTCAGTAGGATGGATGAGTATGGATCACTCTTCAGATTATGTTGAGTTGGCTATGTATGGTCCAGGAAGCGAATTGTTAAAACCATTTGTTAAAAATACTGATGTACATCAGATAATGCAAAATGCTTTAGGCAAATAGTTAATTGTTTTGATACGTTCTTACATTTTATAATTTAAAAATATATTGCATAAAAAAGCTCAACTTAATGTTGAGCTTTTCTGTAAAATGAAGTTATATTATTCACCTAAAAATGAAACTGTTTTGATGTCTCCATCTACAGTAACTTTCGTTAAGTTATATTTAGCTAAATTTTTCATTGATTTATCCCATTTTTTTCCGCTAAGAGCAGCTTGAGATTTTAATTCATTTAAATCAATGTTATCATTTGCTTTTAAAATAGCAATAATTTGAGTTTCTTCTTCTGTTAATTCGTAAGCAGGCGCTGCTTTTTCTGGACGCATTTGAGGGAAGAATAAAACTTCTTGAATAGATGGGTTGTTTGTTAAGAACATTATTAAACGATCCATACCAATTCCTAAACCACCTGTTGGAGGCATACCAAATTCTAATGCTCTTAAGAAATCTTCGTCTATAAATTCTCCAGCTTCATCGTCACCTTTTGCAGATAATTTTAATTGCTCTTCAAAACGCTCACGTTGATCTATAGGGTCATTTAACTCTGAATATGAGTTAGCAATCTCTTTACCACAAACCATTAATTCGAAACGCTCTGTTAAGTTTGGATTATCGCGGTGTTGTTTTGTTAAAGGAGACATTTCTTTTGGATAATCTGTAATGAAAGTTGGTTGAATGTAATTCCCTTCACATTTTTCACCAAAAATTTCATCGATTAATTTTCCAACACCCATTGTCTCGTTCACTTCAATACCCATTCCTTTAGCAGCTTCAAATAATTCTGCTTCCGATTTACCTTCGATATCAAATCCTGTGAAATCTATAATAGATTGACGCATTGTTACGCGTTTGTATGGCGCTTTAAAATCAATTTCGTGTTCTCCGAATGTTGTTTTAGAAGTTCCGTTTACAGAAATAGCACAATGCTCTAGTAATTGTTCTGTAAAATCCATCATCCAATTGTAATCTTTGTAAGCTACATAGATTTCCATTGCTGTAAATTCTGGATTATGCGTACGGTCCATTCCTTCGTTACGGAAGTTTTTAGAGAATTCGTAAACTCCTTCGAAACCACCAACGATTAATCTTTTTAGATATAACTCATTTGCAATTCGCATATATAATGGAATATCTAAAGAGTTATGATGTGTAATGAATGGACGTGCAGCAGCTCCTCCAGGAATAGATTGTAAAACTGGAGTTTCAACTTCCATGTATCCACGGTCGTTAAAGAAATTACGCATTGCTGTAAATAAACGTGTACGTTTTAAGAAAATTTCTTTTACATGTGGATTTACAACTAAATCTACATAACGCATACGGTAACGTAATTCTGGATCTGTAAAAGCATCAAAAACGTTTCCTTCTTCGTCAGTTTTAACAACTGGTAAAGGACGTAATGTTTTTGATAACATTTTTAAGTTAGTAACATGAACAGAAATTTCACCAACTTTAGTTTTAAATTGATAACCTTCAATCCCTATAAAGTCACCAATATCCATTAATTTCTTAAAAATAGTATTGTATTCAATTCCTTCTTCTGTAGAAGAAATATCATCTCTTGAAATGTAGATTTGGATACGACCTTCGCTATCTTGTAATTCTGCGAAAGAAGCTTTTCCCATTACACGAACACTCATCAATCGTCCAGCAAGCTTGACAACCTTTCCGTCTTCGTATTTATCCTTTATTTCTTTAGAATTAGAAGTTACCACGAATTCTTCGGCAGGGTAAGGCTCAACGCCTAAGTCTCTTAATTGTTGTAGTTTTTCTCTACGAATAATTTCTTGTTCAGACAATTGCATAGTGAATATAATTTATATAAAATGATTGCAAAACTATGAAAAATAATCCTGAATCACGAAGTTTTGATGTGAATAATTAACCTTGAAATGTAAGAAGCTGATGTTAATCAACTAATTCGAAACGACGTTCTAATGTATAATCAGTATCTTGAAATTTTACTTTCTTTGTTTCAATACTATAAGAAATCCATCCATTATCTTTTATACGAGAAGTCGTTTTTACATAATATTTGATTTCATCCTTTAAACGAGCTTCAGAAGGTTCTTCTGTTTTAAGCTTAATAGCAAGTTCTTTTAAATAAGTATACCAAGAATTAGATAACCATTCTTGATTTGCTTCTTGCATACTAGACATGATGTAGTTTGTTTGTGAAGCACTTATCTCATTTAATTTTATAGCTGTTTTTGCAGGAGTAGGAGATGTACTAAATAAATTATCCATGTAAGATTCGTAAACATAAGGCTCACTTGTTAAAGTAAATTTACTTTTCCCATAAAATTGATGAAATTGACGAATATCTTTCTCAAACAGTTTTGTTACATTTTCTTCAGTAGAATAATGCTGAATATTCTTTTTTATTAAAGCTAACGCAGCAGGATTGTCTAAATATTTATTTTCTAAATCTTCTGAAGAAAGTACGATTTCTTTTAAGGTCTGATCTAAATCTGTATAACCTAAGAATCTTCCATCCTGATCTATTTTAAATGAAATAGAAACATTGTTAACCAATGTAAATGGATTATTTAAAAATGATTTCGAATTGAATTGTACATTTCTGAAACTCCATTTAATAACTGTTTCATTTTGATAAACATTTTGAACTTCTACAATAACATTGTAACTGTATTGCTCTTGACTTGCAATAGTATCATCAACTAATTTTACTTCGTTATTAGTTACGTTGTATCTTTTTTTGTCGTTAATATTCCAATATGTTTTAGGAAAAACAGTTTGAATAGTATCTTCTTTTACAAAAATAGAATCTGCTTGTACAATAGGATTAATACTATCTTTTATAGGTGCAGGAATACTGTCTTTAACAGGATTTTGTGCGGCTAATTTTGTTGCGAATACTATAAAAAATAGATAATATGTTAGTTGAAATTTCATTTATAAATAATCATAAAGGAAGTCAAAAGTAATGCAAATAATCTTAATTATTGATACAAAAGTAAAATTTAATCATCCAATCTTTTGATAGTTAATTTATTAACAGTTTTTTTAGAACCAATATTCAAACTAAATAAATAATCTGCTTTTAACAGGATAGAATTTAAGTCGTAAATATTTTCATATTTTACCTTAAGTTCAACAGTTTCAGAATATTTCTTAATCTCTTTCTTAACTTGTTCTTGTGTTAAGTTAAGTTTTGCATCATGCAACATATAGTAAGCCATTTCCTCCCACAATTTCTCAAAATCTTCTTTACTCAAATTCTGATCAGATACAATTGTATAAGAACCGTCGGCTAAATTTATTTCTTTTAAATAAGTATTTGTTGTTGATGAAATTGGAAAACCAAAAATATTTTCTTGCATAGATTTTCCTTCATAGTATTCACCTAATCTAAAATATTGACCGTTGAAAAAATTAAAAACATGCAACTCTTGTTCAAAAATATATGGAACATATGTTTTAGATTTTACCATTTCCTCTATGTGCGTAATATTAGCTTTGTAATCTTCAGACTTCTTTTTCTGTTTACCTAATCTCTCCGTTACTTTTAATAAATTATTTTCGATGTCTGAAACATTTAATAACTCTAAAAATTCTCCTGCTGGATTTGTTGTAAACTGATATTTTATTCCTTCAGAATTATTGATGAAATCTCTGTAAAAAGCATCAGGATCATTTGAGCTGTTTTTACCGTTTACAAACTCAAATTTATTGGCAAAATCATTCTTATCAATCAATTCTAAAGATTTTAATGAATTGTTGACTACTTTGGATATTGTATCGTTTACAGAGATGGAAAAATTTTGATCTGTAAATGAATAATTATAAACTTTATTTAATTCTAAATTTGGTTTTACCTGAACCGATTTTTCTTCGACATTTACTTGAGCAAAAATTGCTGGAGAGCAAAGTAAAATCAAGGTAAATAGATGTGTTTTCATTATGTTTAAATAGTAATACAAATATATAAGGATTATTGAATATCTTGATTATTTATTGAACGAATCATAGTATCTATTGGCTTAGTTTCTGAAATTTCTTTTTCCATTAATGAACCACCTATTTCTTTTAACTTTTTTACCTGCGGAATAAAACGATTTTCCAAAGAGCCAATTGCTTTATTATAGCTCTGTGTAGCTTGATTTAAATTATGTCCGACAGATGAAAAATGCTGAATTAATACATTTACACGATTGTATAATTCTATTCCTGCATCTCGCATTTGATAAATATTTTCAGCAACATTTAATTGTTGCCAGCTAAATGCAATTGTTCTTAACATTGTAATTAACGTTGTAGGTGTTGCAATAATAATACGATTGTTCAATGCATCTTCAATCAATGTTCGTTCCAATTCTAGTGCAGCACCAAAAGAACTTTCTATTTGCAAGTACATAACTACATAATCCGGAGCATCTTTGTACTGATTCCAATAAGCTTTAGAGCTCAAATTTCTTAAATGTTCTCTTACTGCTTTTGCATGTAATTGTAGATGTCTTTTGCGTGCGTCTTCATCTTCCGTTTCAAAAGCAGCCATATATTGATTTAGAGGGACTTTAGAATCTACAATAACTTTTCTGTTTCCAGGAAGGTTTACAATTAAATCTGGACGAAGCAAACCATTTTCTGATTGTACAGATGTCTGTTCTTCGAAATCACAAAAACTTGACATACCTGCAAACTCTACAACTCTGCGTAAACCAATTTCTCCATATTTTCCTCTTGTATGAGATGTCTTAAGAGCAGAAACCAAGGTATTGGTTTCTTTTTGCAGCTTATCTGTTGTGCCTCTCATAGCATCTAAAAAGAATTTTATTTCAGAATATGCTCCTTCTCGTGCTTTTTCTATCTCAGATATCTTCCCGTCGAATTTATTTAAACTTTCATTTAATGGTTTTATTAATGAATCTATTGCTTGTTGACGTTTTTCTAAATCATTTTTAGAATCCGAAAAATGTTTATCTAATGTTGTTTTTGCTAAATCTAAAAACTGTTCATTATTATTTTTAAGAACTTGAGCAGATAAAGATTCAAATTGTTCCTTTAATCTTTCATTGGTTTCTTGTATAAACAATTTCTGCTCATCTATGGTTTTTAAAGTTTCTTGATAGCGAACAGATAATTCAGTATTTTTTTCTCGTTCTTTTTGCCATTGATCAAGATTAAAATTAGCATCATCTTTAACTTCTAAAAACTCATTTTTTAAACTCTCGTATTGTTTCTGGAGTTCTTGATATTTAATTTCATTTCCTATAATAGCTGAATTAGCTTTTGACTTTGAATATAGAAAACTAATAACAGCTCCTATAATAAAAAATAATATTGCTGTAAGAATAATTGAACTGTCCATTGTTGAAAAATTTTAAACAAAGAAATAACTTTTTACGACAAAATATGTCGTTTGTGTTAAAATCTGATAAATAAAAAAGGATTCACAAATTTGCGAATCCTTTTCTTTATATTAAATAGATTCTTGTGAATCTTTTCTTAAATTATTATTTGTTTCAAAGATAGAATTCTTTATAAACTCTGCACTTTCTGTTAAGAGAGGTAAAATTTTACTTTCGTCTTTGGTTTCTTTAAAGCCTAATTCTAAAATAGGATTAACGTAATATAAGACACTCGAACATAACATAAGATATAAGAGTAAACCTAATGCTGCTCCACCAAGTCTATTAACTAATCCTAAACCAATTGCTTCTACCAACTTTTGAGTTAGACTAGAAATTATTTTTATAGCAAAAAAAGCGATTCCAAATGTTAAGACTAATGCAACTAAAGATGTTAATCCGTCGGCTACAATATTGTAATCATTTACAAAAACCTCTACCATTTGATAAAATTTAAAACTTAACCAAATAGCAATGAAAAATCCTACAACACCAATTAATTGAGAAATAAAACCTTTAAAAAATCCATTAACAAATCCAAAAACTAATGCAATTAAAATAAGAACATCAAGTTGATTAAATTCAGGCATTATGCATTTTGTAATTGATGTTTAGCTGCAATTTTTTTCAAAGTATCGATTAAAGTATCAATATCCTCTTTGCTTGTTTCATAAGAAAATGAAACACGTAATGGTGTCATTTGACTAATTTCATCTTCGTTATAAATTGTAGACATTACAGTAGAAACTTTCGCGGCACCAGAGCTACAAGCACTTCCTTGAGAAATTGCAATACCAGCTAACTCTAATTCAAAACCGATTAATGCATCATGAAAAGGTAATTTTATACTTAACAAAGCGTATAAACTTTTCTCTAAATCCGCAGATAATCCATTAAAACCAACTCCAGGAATTGCTTCTTGTAATTGTTGAATAGTATATTGTTTAATTTCTTTAATGTGTTGTATATGCTCATCTAATTCGTCAAGAGCAAGATCAAAAGCTTTAGAAAGTCCTACAATTCCATATACATTTTCAGTTCCAGAACGTAAACCTCTTTCTTGTCCACCACCAGAAATTAATGCTTTAAGATGTGAAGCTTTTTTTGCATAAAGAAAACCAGCACCTTTAGGACCATGAATTTTGTGTGCAGAACATGAAGCAAAATCAATTCCTAAATCTTGAAAATCTAAATCATAATGACCAACAGTCTGTACAGTATCAGTATGGAATAATGTATTATTCTCTTGACATAATTTAGAGATATATTTAACGTCTGTTAAATTTCCAATCTCATTATTGGCGTGCATTAAAGAAACTAATGTTTTTTTAGATTGATCTTGTAACAATTCTTCTAATTGTTGATAATCTATATTTCCATTTTTTAAGATATTTAAACGAATTACTTCAGCTTTACCTCTGTATTCGATATCTTTAATGCTTTCTATAACACATTTATGCTCTAAATCTGTTGTTATAATTCGCGTTACATCCAAATCATTTACACAAGAACGAATAATTGTATTATTAGACTCTGTTCCGCAAGAAGTAAAATAAATTTCTGCAGGAGAAACATTTAATCGTTGAGCAATATTCTTCCTCGATAACTCGATAAGTGCCTTTGCTTCTCTACCAAAAACGTGTGTAGAAGAAGGGTTTCCAAAAACATTTTTCATAACATTTGCCATTTCGTCAACTACTTCTGGACGAATTGCTGTTGTTGCTGCGTTATCTAAATATACTCTTTGCATGTAATGATTTTTACTCTGACTATTTATTTTTATTAAAGCTCTTTTAGCTCTAATCAACAAATTTAGTAAAAATGAACAGATTAAGAAAAGATTTTTTTATTTAAAACGCATGACATCCGAAGTAGAAAATCTCCATTCAGGCGTAAAAAGAATTCCAGTCTTAGCTTCGTACCAAGGAGAAATATTATCATTGCTAGGATTAACTAAAATCTGAATATCTTGACTTGGATAATATCCCTGTGCAAGAATAAAAATTTTATTTCCATTCGCGTCATCTGCAATATCTACTATTATAACGGCATGATTTCTTATATTCCCTGTTTGAAAGAAAACATCCCCAATTTCTATATTTTCGAATTGGATTGGTTTTAAGAGTTGTTTGATTGTATTTGAAGTCGTATTTTCTAAATAATAAATTAAATAGCTGTCGAAAGTTGCTTTAGATAAATCTCCCTTTGCATATTTTGTGTATGGAGTAGGCTTAGTTTCAATATTAGCCATTTTATCCATTTCATTGTATTTTTTATTTTGATAAAAATACTCTAATCGAAGTCTTATAATAGCATTTGCATTAAATTGAACATTTTTTTTGGGTTGATCCAAATCTAAAACACCAACATAAATATTAGGATTAGGTTTCCTAATTTCATCAAATGTATAAACAGGAATTTTACTATTCTTCAATGAAATATCGTTCAACCATTTTGAAAATGATGGTAAATCTTTATTTCTATTATAATTTACTGGTGTTTGATACCGTGTAAAAATCTTTAATTCCTTGCATCGAATAATTTTAGTTTCATTTGTGTCAGAAAATTCACTGTTAGATGAAGATTTGAAAATATGAGAATTACACGAAAATAAAAGAACGATAGAAAATATAAAAACTGAAAACTTCATTATAAAAATATTGATGATTTATTTTGCTTGCGATAAAATTTGGATTTGATCTCTTAACTCTGCGGCTTTCAAAAAATCGAGATTTTTTGCAGCTTTTTCCATCTCTTTTTGCAATTTTTCTATCATCTTTTCTTTATCTTCTGTTGAATAATTTTCGTTTATTTCGGCAGCTTGTTGTAAGATATGTTTTTGTTCGTATGGATTTTCTTCAAATTCAGCAGCAGCTAAACTTAATTTTGTAATTTTCTTGTTAAGTGCTTGTGGAACTTTATCATGTTCTTGGTTATATTTCATCTGGATTTCTCTACGACGATTGGTTTCATCAATTGTTAACTGCATACTATCTGTAATTCTATCAGCATACATAATTGCTAAACCATTTATATTTCTTGCAGCACGACCAACCGTTTGTGTAAGTGAACGATGGCTACGTAAAAAACCTTCTTTGTCGGCGTCTAAAATAGCAACAAGAGAAACCTCGGGTAAATCTAAACCTTCTCTTAATAAGTTAACACCAACTAAAACATCAAATAAGCCAGAACGTAAATCTGCCATAATCTGAACACGCTCTAATGTATCAACATCAGAATGTATGTAACGACAGCGGACACCATATTTGGTTAAATATTTCGTTAATTCTTCTGCCATTCGCTTTGTAAGAGTAGTAACTAAAACACGTTCATCTAATTCGACGCGTTTATTAATTTCCTCCATCAAGTCATCAACCTGATTTTGTGTTGGTCGAATTTCAATTATTGGATCTAATAATCCAGTTGGGCGAATAACTTGTTCTACAACTACACCTTCAGATTTTTCTAATTCGTAATTAGCTGGCGTAGCAGATACGTAAATTACTTGATTTTGTAAAGCTTCAAATTCTTCGAACTTCAATGGGCGATTGTCCATTGCAGCAGGAAGTCTAAATCCGAATTCAACTAAATTTTCTTTACGGGATCTATCTCCACCGTACATCGCATGAACTTGAGAAACAGTTACGTGAGATTCATCAATAACCATTAAATAATCTTCTGGAAAATAATCTAATAAACAGAAAGGACGAGTTCCTGGTTCTCTACCATCTAAATAGCGAGAATAATTTTCTATTCCAGAACAATAACCCAATTCTTTTATCATTTCTAAATCGAATTCGGTTCTTTCTTGTAAGCGTTTTGCTTCTAGTCCTTTTCCTATTTCTCTAAAATAATCTACTTGCTTACCTAAATCGAGCTGAATGCTTTCGATTGCACCATTTAATGTGTCTTTTGAAGTAACAAAAAGATTAGCAGGATATAGATTAATTTTATCTAATTTGGAAGTTGTCTTTCCTGTTTCTACATTAAAAACAGATATTTCTTCTATTTCATCTCCAAAGAAATTAATTCGAATTCCATCATCTGCGTATGCAGGAAAAATATCTAAAGTATCACCTTTTATTCTGAAGTTTCCTCTTTGAAAAGCTCCTTCTGTTCTAGAATATAAAGCTTGGACTAATTTATGTAAAAAAGCAGTTCTGGAAATAATTTGTCCTATTTCAATTTGAATAACATTTTTATGAAATTCGTTTGGATTTCCGATACCATATAAACAAGAAACAGATGCTACAACTAAAATATCTCTTCGTCCTGAAAGTAGGGAAGAAGTTGTACTCAAACGAAGTTTCTCAATTTCTTCGTTAATAGATAAATCTTTCTCGATATAAGTTCCTGAAGAAGGTATATATGCCTCTGGTTGATAATAATCGTAATATGAAACAAAATATTCAACAGCATTGTTTGGAAAAAACTCCTTGAATTCCATGTACAACTGTGCTGCCAATGTTTTATTATGAGCTAAAACCAACGTGGGACGTTGTATGTCTTGCACAACATTTGCTATTGTAAATGTTTTACCAGAACCAGTTACACCTAAAAGTGTTTGATAACGATCGTTTTGAAGAATACCTTTCGATAATTCTTCTATTGCTTTTGGTTGATCACCGGTAGGACTAAATTCCGAGTTTAATTGAAACTGCATTTTACAAATTTATTAAAAAAAATACTAAAAAGTAAAAATTGAGTGTTGTTAAATTATTGGGAGTATATGATTTTAAGAAGAAAAATAAAAAGGCGACAATTAGTCACCTTTTCATCAAAACCACAAAAAAATGAGAAAACTGTTTACAAAGTAAACAAACTTCCTTCCATTATTACAAGCTATTGCTCGCTATAACCATGACAAATATATGTCGGTTTTCTTACTCTTAGCAATAAAGTGTAATACTTTGTTTTATTGGTGTTGATAAGCGTTTCTTATAATGTATGTAAAGTGCTTTAAAATAGAAGTTTTGTATTTTTTAAAGCAACTTATAGTGTTTTTATTACACTAGCGAATTTTCGCTGTATTCCATAGGATTTCTAGTTCAGAAAGCGTTAAATCAGAAATGTTTTGGTTGTTTTCTTTTGCAATTTCTTCTAATTTCTGAAATCTATTGATAAATTTTTTATTAGAACGCTCTAATGCATCTTCAGAATTGATTCCTATAAAACGACCATAATTGATTATCGAAAATAAAATATCACCAAATTCCATTTCTTTTTCAATAGGGTTTTCTTCTTGTTTAAATTCGATAATCTCTTCTTGGATTTTATCAAAAACTTGCTCAGAATTTTCAAACTCAAAGCCAACACCTTTTACTTTATCTTGGATTCTATATGCTTTTACCATTGCAGGTAATGAAGTAGGAACACCAGAAAGAACAGATTTATTTCCTTCTTTCAATTTTATTTGTTCCCAATTTTGAAGAACTTTTTCTTCTGTATCTGCATTTACATCACCGTATATATGAGGATGACGATGAATTAATTTATCGCAAATACTATTTAAAACATCTGCAACATCAAATTGGTTTTGTTCAGCAGCTATTTTAGAATAAAAAACTAGGTGAAGAAATACATCACCTAGTTCTTTTTTTATTTCATCTGAATCTTTTTCGATGATGGCATCCGAAAGTTCGTAAATTTCTTCTATAGATAACGTACGTAACGATTCCATTGTTTGTTTACGATCCCAAGGACATTTTTCACGTAATTCATCCATAATATCTAACAATCTTTCGAAAGCTTGTAATTGATTTTTACGTGTACTCATCTTTTAAAAATTATTCAGCGTCTTTTTCTTTTTTAGTTGTTTTTTTTGCAGCAGCCTTCTTTGCAGGTTTTTCTTCAGCAGTTTTTTCAGTAGCTTTTTTTGCTGGAGCTTTCTTTTTTGGTTTCTCTTCAGCAACAACTTCTTCTTTAGTTTCTTCAACTTGTTGAGCAACCTCAGCATCTTGTGCTTGTTGTGCAGCAATAGCAGCTTCTACAGCAGCTAAGTCAATGTTTAATAAACCATTTTTGTGTAAGATATTATACCATTGGAATAATTTTTTAAGATCAGAATCATAAACTCTAGAATCGTCATATTCTGGTAAAATTTCTTCCATGTATTTACGCAATTCTACACCGCTAGATTTGTGGTCGATTGTTTCTCCACCATTTTCTTTTTTGTAAATTCTAAAGAAAACTTCAGCTAAAGGAAATTCTTGTGAAATACCATAAATAGCAACATTATCTAATAAACTAACATTGTAGTTAGAAGCGATTGAGATTTTTTTACCTTTTTCTAAATCTTCAACAACAAAACCAGCTCTTGTTTGAGAGATTAAACGGTATAATCCTGGTTTTCCTGAAATAGCGATAACTCTTGATAAATCCATATTTTATTATGTTTAAGGGTCTATGAAGGGAATTTCATTTTGTAACTTGTCGTTACTTTCCCTTTTGTTATATTTTTTAATTTATTACTTATTAACTTCTTTTTAAAGTTCGAAATATAATCAATAAAAAGCTTTCCTTCCAAATGATCATATTCGTGTTGAATAACGCGAGCACGAATATCGGAAAAAGTTTCGGTATGTTTTACCCAATTTTCATCAAAATATTCTAATGTTACAGATTCTGGTCTAATAACTTCTTCATGAATATGAGGAATACTTAAACAACCTTCTGTAAATGCCCATTCGTCACCTTCAGAATGATCTACTTTCTTAGGATTGATGAAAACACGCTTAAAGTCTTTTAGCTCATCTTTAATATCTTCATAATCTTCGTCTTCTTCAAAAGGAGAACAGTCTACAATAAATAAACGAATATCTTTCCCTATTTGTGGAGCTGCAATACCAACACCATTAGAGTCGTACATTGTATCGTACATATTTTCGATTAATTCGTTTAAATTTTTGTAATCTTGATCTATTTCTTGTGAAACTTTACGTAAGACAGGATCTCCGTAAGCTACAACTGGTAGTACCATTTTTTGGTCTTTTTATTTAATTTAACGGCAAAGATACAATTTGTTACAATTTATGCGACAAAAATGATTGCAAAATTATTACAGCGCTTACTTTATCTACCATTCCTTTTTCTTGACGTTTCTTTTTTTTCATTCCACCTTCAAACATTGCACGCGATGCCATTTTAGATGTAAACATTTCATTTTCTCTATGTACCTTAATTTTAGGAAACTCTACAGAAAACTTTTGAAGAAAGGGTTGAATTTGATTTTCAATTTCATTTAATTCTCCCGAAAATCTTACAGATAAACCAACAACAAGATCAGAAACGTTTTCTTTTGCGATGTATTGTTTTAAAAAATCTAATAATTTAGATGTCTCTATTGTGTCCAAAGGAGAAGCAATAATTTGCAATTCATCCGTAACTGCAATTCCTGTTCTTTTTCCTCCGTAATCTAATGCTAATATTCTCGACATTTTGCAAATTTATAAAAACGATACGATAATAAACAATCTCTATGAAAAGGCTTCATTTTAATTTTTATATTTGTGACATTATTTAACAAAAATGGAAAATTTAAGACAACTTATAGAAAAAGCTTGGGACAATAGAGATTTGTTACAAGAAGAGGCTACTCAAACAGCAATTCGTGAGGTAATAGAATTAATTGATAATGGGCAATTACGTTGTGCAGAACCAGTTGCAGACGGTTGGCAAGTAAACGAATGGGTAAAGAAAGCAGTTGTAATGTATTTCCCAATTCAGAAAATGGAAACTTTAGAAGCTGGAATTTTTGAATACCATGATAAAATGGAATTAAAACGTAATTATGCTGAAAAAGGTATTCGTGTTGTTCCTAACGCTGTTGCTCGTTACGGTGCTTACATTTCTTCAGGAGTTATTTTAATGCCATCTTATGTAAATATTGGTGCTTATGTTGACGAAGGTACAATGGTTGATACTTGGGCTACAGTTGGTTCTTGTGCACAAATTGGTAAACATGTACATTTATCTGGAGGTGTAGGTATTGGAGGAGTTTTAGAACCTTTACAAGCTGCACCAGTTATTATTGAAGATAATGCATTTATTGGTTCTCGTTGTATTGTTGTAGAAGGAGTACGTGTTGGTAAAGAAGCTGTTCTTGGTGCTAATGTTGTATTAACTGCATCTACAAAAATTATAGATGTTACTGGAGACGAGCCTGTAGAAATTAAAGGTTATGTTCCAGATCGTTCAGTTGTTATTCCTGGTTCTTACACGAAAAAATTTGCTGCAGGAGAATTTCAAGTTCCTTGTGCATTAATTATTGGTACACGTAAAGAAAGTACAGATAAAAAAACTTCTTTAAATGATGCTTTACGTGAGCACAATGTAGCAGTGTAATAAAACTAAATTTTATAAAGTATTATTTTAAAAAGGTAACCTTAATTATATAATACTTGAAAATAATATTAAATCATAACAGAACTAGTTCTGTTATGATTTATTTTTTTTGATTGTCTTCTACCAATCATTTATTTAGTAATTTTGCTATCTAACATAGCAGATTTATATGAAAATTTTGATTATCCAGCATAAGATGATAGGTGATGTATTGATAACATCATTATTGTGCGAAAATATCAAAAAAGCTTTTCCAACTTCAACAGTTGATTATCTTATCAATACGAATACTTTACCAGTTTTGGAGAACAATCCGTACATCGATCATAAAATTATTTTTGATGAAAAAGAGAATAAAGGATTATTAAAATTAATTCAGTTTTCTAAAAAAGTTAATCAAAATAAATATGATATTGTTATAGACGCTTACTCTAAAATACAAAGTTGGGTAGATGTTTATATAAATGATGCACCTCAAAAAATATCATATAAAAAAGTAGGAAGAACTTTTTTATATACTAATAATGTAGAAAAACATACAGAACCACATTCTTATTTAGGTTTAGCGATAGAACATAGACTAGCATTATTAAGCCCTATTGGGATTAAAAAGCCTTTAGCTACTGAACCAAAATTGTATCTTAAAGAAGAAGAAATTTCTGCTGCAAAAGAATTATTTAAACACCATAATGTAGATTCATCAAGAAAAACAGTGATGATAAGTTTATTGGGCTCAGATATGTCTAAAACTTATCCATTGAATAAGATGGCAGAAATGGTAGATTATGTAGGAAATAATTATAATGTCAATATTTTATTTAATTACTTTCCAAAGCAAGCGGAACAAGCACAGCAAGTTTATAATCAATTATCAGAAAAAGCGAAGAAAAATGTTTATTTTGATTTATTGGGGAGTGATCTTCGTTCATTTATTGCAATAGCCAACGAATGTGATTTAATTTTAGGAAATGATGGAGGAGCTATTAATATGGCAAAAGCTGTAGGTAAAAAATCATTTATTATTTTTTCTCCTTGGATAGATAAAAAAGTATGGGCAACTTTTGAAGATGGAATTCTACATACAAGTGTTCATCTTAAAGATTATTTTCCTGAAAAATTTGATGGATTAAATAACAAACAAATAAAAAAGCAAGTAGATGAATATTATTCGATGTTTGATTTTGAGATATTTAAAGATAAATTATCTGCATTTTTAAATCAACATCTATAATAAATCTAAAAGTCTCATTAAATAAGCTAGTTTAAGATTTTATACTAAATTTGTAACGATATAAAAATAACACCATGAAAGCATATGTTTTTCCAGGACAAGGCGCTCAATTCACAGGAATGGGAAAGGACTTGTACGAAAATTCTACAATAGCAAAAGAATTATTTGAAAAAGCTAACGAAATATTAGGTTTTGATATCAAAACAATTATGTTCGAAGGTTCAGCAGAAGATTTAAAACAAACTAAAGTTACACAACCAGCAGTATTTTTACATTCTGTAATTTTAGCTAAAACTTTGGCTGATTTTAAACCAGAAATGGTTGCAGGACATTCTTTAGGAGAAATTTCTGCTTTAGTGGCAAACCAAACATTAGATTTTGAATCTGGTTTAAAATTGGTTTACAAACGTGCATTAGCAATGCAAGCTGCATGTGAAGCAAAACCATCTACAATGGCAGCAATTTTAGGATTAGAAGATGAAATTGTAGAGAAAGCATGTGCAGAAATAGACGGTATTGTAGTTGCAGCAAATTACAATTGTCCAGGACAATTGGTAATTTCTGGAGAAATAGAGGCTGTAAATTTAGCATGTGAAAAACTAAAAGAATTAGGCGCAAAACGTGCTTTAGTTTTACCTGTTGGTGGAGCATTTCACTCTCCATTAATGAAACCAGCTGAAGAAGAATTGGCAAAAGCGATTGAGGAAACAACTTTCAATACTCCAATTTGTCCAGTTTATCAAAATGTAACAACAACTGCTGTTACAGATCCAGCAGAAATTAAGAAAAACTTAATTGCTCAATTAACTGCTCCAGTAAAATGGACACAATCTGTACAAAACATGATTGCAGATGGTGCAACAGAGTTTATAGAAGTAGGTCCAGGTAATACATTACAAGGATTAGTAAAGAAAATTAATAGAGAAGCTTCAACTTCTTCTGCAAGTATATAAAGAAATGAAAGAATTCCGTTCTAATGGAAAATTATTCCTTATCGGGGAATATATCGTAATGGATGGAGCCAAAGCATTTGCATTGCCCACAAAGTTTGGGCAATGTCTTTTTGTAGAAGAAAATCTTAACCAAGAAAATCTTATTTCTTGGAAAGCAAAAAAATACGATGATTCACTTTGGTTCGAAGCTCAATTTGAGTTAAGTTCATTAACTATAATTTCATCTTCTAATCAAAAATTAAGTGAATCTTTACAGGAAATTTTAATTAAAGCCAAAAGTTTAAATCCATCTTTCTTTAATTCTAATTTAAGTTTTAAATGTGAAACAAAATTAGAATATCCGCAAGAATGGGGATTAGGTAGTAGTTCTACTTTAATTGATTTAATAGCAAAATGGGTAGAAATTAATCCTTTCGAATTAAATAAACTAACATTTAATACAAGTGGATATGATGTTGCATGTGCGCATCATTCACAACCCATTTTATATTCAAATAGCCCAATAAATACTCAATTAATTGAACTGAATTGGAATTTTATTGATGATTTATATTTTGTATATCTTAATCAAAAGCAAGATACACAAGCTGTTGTAGGAAATCATTATAAAAACAAGGAGAAAAATTGGGATTTAATTCATTATTTATCAGATTTAGTTGAGCAAGCAACTAAAGTTGAATCATTAAATGAATTAGAAAGTATTTTAGATGAATATCAAGATAAGTTAGCAGACTTTATGCATCAGCCAAAAGTAAAAGATTTATATTTTTCTGATTATGAAGGTTCCGTAAAAAGTCTTGGTGCTTGGGGAGGAGATTTTGTTTTAGTGACTAAAAGAGAAGGATTCGAAGAGTATTTTAAACAAAAAGGATACACTACAATTGTACCCTTTCGTGAAATGATTTTATAATTATTTTTTGCCAATAAAGGCTTTTAGTTTCTTTTTTCTACGTTGCTTTGCATGGAATTTTTCTTGAAATTCTTCTGTTTTATCCCACATCGTTTCAATTACTTTTTGTGTTGGTTGATTAATTAAATTAGCATATTCTTTTGCCATAATTTCTACCATACCTTTTTGTGGTGTAAGTCGAGAAAAGTTTTTCATTCTCAAATCAAAATCCATATTATCATGGAAATTCATTCTATTTAAATCAACTAAATAAAATTCATATTTATTCTCACTAATTTTTTTAATTAATGTATTTCCAGGTGAATGATCTAAAAATTCAATTCCAGCTTCATGTAATTTATATGTAAATTGTGTAAACTGTTTAAGTATTTCTTCTTTATTTGGATAATTAGGAATTTCAACCAACTCTCGGTAAGTTAAATCAGCTTCCACTAATTCACATAAATAATAACTATCTAAAAATGTAAAAACTGTTCTGTTTTCGATGTAAGCAATAGGAAAAGGCGTCTTAAAGCCTAAATCAACTAATTTATTTGCATATTCAAACGAACGCTCAGCTTTAGATTTTCTAAAAAAACGATAAACGACTTTATTGATAATATTCGGAATTTTAAACGACTTTATTGTAGCAGTTTTTCCACTCTTTAGAGTTACTTTTTTTATCGAATTTCTTGTTCCTTTCGCAATATAATCATCAATTGAAGCGAAATTTTTTATAATTGATTCAACTTCACTTTCTGTTGTAGGAAATTGATTATTAAGAATGATTTTTGATGACATTTTATAAATCTTATAGTATTTATAGATTTAATCTATATTTTATATTTACCTGTCAAAGATATGTTTATTTTTGTTGAAAATTATTGTTGACTGTATGGTTAATTTAAATAAAGTTATTATCGTTATCCCGATATATCAAGATTTCTTAGATGAATTTGAGAAAAAATCTTTAGAGAGTATCATTTGTCACTTTAATGAATTTGAAATTGTTTTTGTTGCACCAAATGGAATGACTACAAAATCTTATGAAAATTATTTTTCTCAATTAAAAAAATGGCGTTTAAAATATTTTAGTTCAGATTGTTTTATATCTATAGAAGCTTATAATAAATTGTTATTGGATAGACTATTTTATATGTGTTTCGAAGAATATGAATATATGTTAATCTGTCAATTAGATGTTTATGTTTTTAAAAATGATTTGCTTGCTTGGTGCCAAAAAGATTATGATTATATAGGAGCTCCGTGGATAGGAAGCTCTCGTAACTTTATTAATTTAACATTCGAAAAATTTAACCGTTCAATTAGAAAGTTAAAAGGAAAGAGAATAAAAAATACTGAAATACTTTTTAAAGTTGGAAATGGAGGCTTTTCTTTAAGAAAAGTAGACAAATTTATTCACATAACAAGAGAGCAAAAAGGAGAGATAGAATTATTTTTAAAGACTAAACCAGAAACAGAATATCATGTAGAAGATGTTTTTTGGTCACTTTATGTTCCAAAAAAATATAAAGACTTTAAAATTCCTGATTGGAAAGAAGCCTTAAATTTTTGTATAGATAGAAAACCTAAAAAGGCACTAAATTTGAATAACAATCAATTACCAATGGCATGTCATAGGTTTAATCAACCTAACCCAGCACGTTTTTGGAAAAAATATATTAATTTTTAACCGATGTGTAAAGAAAAACCAATCTATTTTATTTGCCCTGATAAAAAAATACCAGTAGGAGGTGTTAAGCAAATTTATAGGCAAGTAGAAATTTTAAGAAAAAACGATGTCAATGCATTCGTTGTTCATAGGAAAAATGGTTTTAAAGCTAAATGGTTTGAGAATAATGTTCCTATAAAATACTTTCCTAACATTTTTCATAAAATAGACAAGCAGAGGAAAACAAAGCCTTTTTATAAATTAAAGTACTTTTTTAAAGGTATTTTAATGAATAAAAAAATGCCAGAGTTAGATAGTATTCTAGTTTTTCCCGAAACTTTAGTTACACATATCCCTCCACATTTATTCGAACAAGAAAAGGTTATTTTTAATCAAAATTGTTATTACACTTTTAATGAATATAAGGAAGGAAAAACCAATTACGAGATTTATCAAGATAAGAAAACTTTATTAACAATTGTTGTATCTCAGGATTCTAAAGAATTTCTTGAGTATAAATTTGATGATTTATCTATTGTTAGAATTAGTCTTGGAATCAATGATAAGTTTTGTTACAATGAAGAAAAGAAAAAGCAGATTGCTTTTATGCCAAGAAAATTACCAACTGATTTAGTACAACTAAGATTATTATTAAAAAATAAAACAATTTTCCAGGATTGGAATTGGGTTGCAATTGATAATAAAACAGAATGCGAAGTTGCCGAAATTTTGAAAGAAAGTGCAATCTATTTAAGTACAAATCATATAGAAGGTTTTGGTTTACCTCCTGCAGAAGCTATGGCTTGTGGATGTTATGTAATAGGTTATACAGGAAATGGAGGAAAAGAATATTTCAAAAAAGAATTTTCATCGAGTATTGAGAGTGGAAATATTTTAGATTTTGCGAAAGAAATAGAAAATATCGTTGAAATTTATAATGCTAATTCTTTAGAAATTAAAGATAAAGGGAAACTAGCTTCTTGTTATATAAGAGAAAATTATAATATCTTCATAGAAGAAAAAGATATAATGAATATTTGGCAAAGATTAATTAAGACAAGTAATTAAAAAATAACAATTATCTATAATTACAATTTGTTTAATGAACTCTATCTTTGTTCTTTAAATACAAAAGTAAAATGTCAGACATAAACGAAATCGTAGCAAGACTAAAAGAAGGAGAGACTATTTTATATCCTACAGATACTATTCTAGGATTAGGTTGTGATGCAAAAAATGAAGATGCGATCGAAAAAATTTATCAAATTAAAAATAGACCATCTTCAAAATCGTTAATTATTTTAGTTGATTCTCCAAAAATGTTACAAGACATTGTAGAGGTTCCAGAATTAGCTTGGGATTTAATAGATTTAAATGAGAAACCACTTACTATAATATATGATAATCCAAAAGGGTTACCAGCATCTTTAGTTGCAGAAGACAATACAATTGCAATCCGATTAACCGATGATTTATTTTGTAAGAAAATAATAGGAAAACTTGGAGGACCACTTGTTTCTACTTCAGCAAACTTATCAGGAGAACCTTCTCCTACAGTTTTTAAAGATACTAGTCAAGAAATAATAAAGAGAGTAGATTATGTTGTGGATGAAGCGAAAACGTTTGTACCTCAGTTTACTGCATCAACAATTATAAAATTAGGATTAGATAATCAAGTAAAAGTTATTAGAGAGTAGTTTTTTTAATCAAATCGTTTACTTTTGCAGAATGAAAATAATAGAAGCTGTATCAAATCCAATTTTTAAAAGTGTTGCCGAGGTTGCCGAAAAAATCGACCAGGAAACTTATGTTGTAGGAGGATTTGTTCGCGATTATTTATTAAATCGTGGTCATAAAAAAGATATAGATTTTGTAACTGTTGGAAACGGAATTTTATTAGCAAAAGAATTATCAAATACATTAGGGAATACATCACAAGTTTCAGTCTTTAAAAGATTTGGAACAGCAATGTTTAAATATAAAGAAACAGACTTAGAGTTTGTTGGCGCTCGTAAAGAAAGTTATTCAGAAGATAGTAGAAAACCGCATGTAGAAGATGGTACATTGGAAGATGATCAAAAGCGTAGAGATTTTACAATTAATACGTTAGCAATCTCAATGAACAAGGCTACATTTGGCGAATTAATAGATCCATTTAATGGAGTAGAAGATTTAAATCAGAAAATAATTAAAACTCCATTGGAGCCAAACGTTACTTATTCTGATGATCCATTAAGAATGATGAGAGCTATTCGTTTTGCTGCACAATTAGATTTTGAAATTGAGGAAAAATCTTTTCAAGCAATTATTGATAATGCAGAGCGCATTAACATTGTTTCTTTTGAACGTGTGATGGACGAATTTCAAAAAATAATGATGACGGATAAGCCTTCGGTAGGATTATTGTTGTTAGAACAATCAGGATTATTACAACATATTTTACCAGAATTAATTGCTTTAAAAGGAATTGAAGAGGTTGAGGGACAAAAACATAAAGATAATTTCTATCATACATTAGAAGTCGTTGACAATATAGCTGTTAATACTGATAATGTTTGGTTACGTTGGGCGGCTTTATTACACGATGTAGGAAAAGCTGTAACAAAACGTTTTGATAAAAAAGTTGGTTGGACTTTTCATTCGCACGAATTTGTAGGATCTAAAATGGTTGTACAAATTTTTAGAAGATTAAAATTACCAATGAGTAATCAAATGAAATTTGTCAAAAAAATGGTCATGATGAGTTCTCGTCCAATAGCAGTTGTTACAGATGATGCAACAGATTCTGCTTTAAGACGTTTATTATTTGATGCTGGAGAAGATTTTGACGATTTAATTACACTTTGTAAAGCTGATATTACAACAAAGAACGAAAAGAAACAGAAACGTTTCAAACAAAATTTTGAAGTTGTAGAACAAAAGATAAAAGATGTTGAAGAGCGAGATAGAGTTCGTAATTTTCAACCACCAATTACTGGTGAAGAAATCATGGAAATTTTTGATATTCAACCAGGAAAAGAAATTGGTATTCTTAAGAATGCTATAAAAGAAGCAATTTTAGAAGGAGAAGTAGAAAATAATTATAATTCTGCTCTAAAATTTGTAATTAATTTAGGAAAAGATTTAAATTTGGAACCGAAAAATATTTAGAAAGTGATATATAAAATTCGTGTTTTCCTTGATGCAAAGGAGGATGTATTTAGAGACATAGAAATTAAAGAAAGACAAACTTTATTCACGTTATATAAAGGTATTATTAGTGCTTTTAGTTTACAAGGAGAAGAATTAGCTTCTTTTTATAACTTGGATGAAGAAGGGAATCAAGGCAAAGAAATTCCATTAGAAGATATGTCTGATGATGGAACTGACGAAACAATGGCTGATTTTTATATCAAAGAAGCTTTTGCTCAAGTTGGAGATCGCATGATGTTTGTTTATGATTTTTTAGAAATGTGGACTTTCGTTGCAGAATTAATTGCAATAGAAGATAAACCTGCGGTTCTTAATTATCCTTTAACAGTTTATCGTTTTGGATCAATGCCATTAAAAGCTCCTAAAAAGGATATTGTTGTTGATTTAGATGAAGACGATGACATGGATTTTGACAATGATTCTGATCTAAATGATTTACAAATCGATGACGACATGGATGTCGAAGATTTATAAAATATAATTTTTTAAAATTTAAAGAAAAACCTGAATGGAAACATTCAGGTTTTTTTTATGTTTTTTAAACAGGTATTCAGCAACTTGACATTTTTTTTACATAACAAAGCAACCTTTTTTCCGTATATTGCATCTACTCTATAAAGTAAACAATCATGAAACAAATTTTGTATTTAGTATTCATTTTAACCAATACGATGCTTATGGCTCAGTCCCAATCGATTGATCAAAAATGGAAGGAAGTTGAATTGGAATTGCAGAATGGTCAATTTAAATCTCTTCAACCCAAAATAGATCTAATCAAAGATTTATCTAGAAAAGAGAATAACCAAGCAAGTTATTTAAAAGCTTTGTTTTACGAGTCGAAGATAAAATTTGCAACAACAGATGAAAAAGACGATGTAAATTTTGTATTTGATTTGTTTAAAAAAGAATTAACAGGAAAATCAAAAGTGAATGATGCAATTGTAAATTCTTATTTGGCTCAATTGTATAATGCTTATTACAACGAGAATCGTTGGAAAATTGATAGCAGAACAAATGTAGAAAATCAATCATCTAATGATGTTCGTTTTTGGACAGAAGAAACATTTAAGAAAACAATTGTAGATTACTTTTCAAAATCAATTTCTGTTAAAAATGAATTAGTAAAAGCAAAATCATCAGATTATAAAATGATTTTGCAAGATGTTGATAATACTAATATTGATAATAAACAGATAGATTTAACGCCAACTGTTTATGATGTTTTAGTTTACGAATACATCAATTATCTAAAAAGAGAAGATGGTCAAGTTAAAATAAAAGAGCTATATAATGATTTAGTAGGGATTAATTTAAAAGCAAATAATCCAAATGCTGTTTTATACAATGAGTTGAATTTATTGGATAGTAAAAGATCAGAATTTTCTACAGCAGATTTTATTAAACAAAAGGAAACTTTAGTGAAAAAGTATCCAACAGCGTGGTTTACAGCTTATATCCAATATTCTTTAGCAACAGATTTGTATGCGTTAGATGAAAATAAATTACAAAACATTAATCAAATTTTTGCTATTCAGCAAGATGTAATAAAAAACTTTCCAAATTCTAGCGAGAAAACTCAATTAGATAATTTAGTTGGTAAAATAAAATCGAAAGAATTTAAAGTTGATACAGAGAAATATTTAATAGAAAATAAAAATTCTCCTATTAAAATAACTCATAAAAATTTTAATAAGATTTATGTAAAAGTGTTAGCGTATAATGTAGGTTTTGAGGACGATTCAAAACAACAATCGCTATATGTTTACAATGACAATCGTATTCGTCAAGCACAAGAATTTTTAAATAGATTAAAAGTAGTTGAAGAATATGCAATAGATTTAAAATCTTTTGATGATTATCAATCACATTCTACAGTTGTAAAATTAAATCCATTAGCTATTGGACGCTATATTGTTTTGTTTTCTAATGATGCTTCTTTTAAAATTACAAAAGATGATGATATTGACTTTATAGATATTGGAGTTTCTAAATATGCTATTAACCCTATAAATAATCAGCTGTTTGTTGTAAATAGAGAAACTGGTAAACCAGAAAATAATATTTCTGTTGAGGTTTTAAATACAACGAATTACAATAAAAAGGAGACAAAAATTTTCATTTCTAATAAAAATGGAGAAATTACACTTCCAGAAGATTGGAGAGGTTTTGAATTTCGTGTAAAAAATGAACATGCTGTTTATTCATCTTCTTTCTATAGAAATAGATATGGTTCTGACAATGGAGTAGAAAAAGATGTGAAAATATTTACTGATAGAGCAATTTATCGCCCAGGACAAACAGTTTATTTTAAAGGAATTTTTTACAGTTTAAAAGATAAAACTAGAAGTGTCATACCAAACAAAAGTATGACTTTTGTTTTAACAGATGTAAATGATAAAGAAGTATCTAAAGTAGATGTTACAACAAATGAATTTGGTTCTGCAAATGGAAGTTTTGTTTTACCAGCTTCTGGCTTAACTGGGAATTTTGTTATTACTGCAGAAGATGATGACAATGATTATGGTTATTACTCAATAAAAGTTGAAGAATACAAACGTCCAAAATTTGAAGTTGAGATAGAAAAAAGTAAAGGAGTTTATAGTTTAAACGATCAAGTAAAAGTAGATGGAAAAGCAATAGCTTTCTCAGGAGCGACTATAGACAATGCAAAAGTAAGCTACCGTGTTTTCCGTCAAGAATTATTTACATTTTGGCCATGGTATAGATCTATACCAAACAACCGTGGACAAAGAGAAGAAATAAAGGTTGGAGAAGCTACAACAGATGCAGAAGGTAAATTTAATTTTACGTTTGATGCAAAACCAGCTTCAGAGAAAAAGAAAGATGAAGTAAGAACATATTCTTATTCTATAGAAGTTTCTGTAACGGATATTAACGGAGAAACACAATCTACTTCTTCTGTTGTAAAAGTAGGTGATACACGAATGGTATTAAATGTTAACATTGCAGATAAAACAAATGTTGAACAATTAAAATCATTTAAAGTTGATGTTAAAAATCTAAACGATGAAAAATTAGACGGAAAAGGTCATGTAGAAATTTATTCTTTAAATGCACCAAAAGAGGTTGTTCGTCGTCAAAAATTTGTAACAGATTATAATTTTTACACAAAAGAAGAGTTTAAGAAAGTCTTTCCAAACGAGCCTTATGGAGGCGAGATGGATTCGAAAAAGTGGACAACTAATAAAAAAGTTTTCGAAGCAGATTTTGATACAAAAACTTCTAATGAAATTAAGTTTCATCAAGCAACTGATTTAGAAGAAGGTTATTATGTTGTAAAAGGTTTTGTTTTAGATGGAACACAAAAAGTAGAAGTTGAACGCTTGGTTTATACTTCTAATGAAAAGAAAGCAAACGAGATTAAAACAATTTTAGCAGTTTCACAAGACAAAACATCTTATCAGCCAGGTAATGTTGCAAAAATTGATTTCAAATCTGGATCAAAAGGAACAACAGTTTATTATGAAATTGAAGCAAATCAAAAAGTAATAGAAAAAGGATATTTAGATGTAGATAAAAAATCTAGAATAGAAATTCCGATTAAAGAAGAATATAGAGGTGACATCTATTTAAATTATGTTTTAACTAAATTTAATGATGTACAATCAGGAAGTTTAACATTATCTGTTCCTTTTACTAATAAAGAATTAAAAGTTACGGCTGAAGTTTTACGAGATAAATTAACGCCTGGTGCAAAAGAAAAATGGCAATTAAAAATAGAAGGAGCAGCTAAAGACAAAGTTTCAGCTGAGGTTTTAGCAGGAATGTATGATGCTTCTTTAGATCAGTTTGCGTCTAATTCGTTAGATTTTAATGTATATAACATTACAAATCCTCGTCGTAACTACCAATATTACTTATCTAATTTTTATGCAACGAATTCATCAAGAACAATTTATTACCAAAATAAGTACAATTTTTACCAAAATGCTTACAATGGTTTAAGTTTAAACTTGTTCGATTTTACATTTAATCAATACAGAATGAATCGAACAATGATGATGAAAGTTGCTGCTCCAGGAGTAAATGCTGAAGGAAAAGAAAGTGCTTTAGAAGAAACAGCTGATCTACAAGAGGTAGTAACAACTGCTTATGGTTCTCCAGTATCTGCTGATAAAATAACTATTCGTGGATTATCTTCATTAGCAGAGAATGGTAATAATCCATTGTATGTTATAGATGGTGTTCCGTTTGATAAAATCCCTACAGATTTTAAACAAGCAGATGTACAAAATATAGAAATATTAAAAGATGCTTCTGCAACAGCATTATATGGTGCAAGAGGAGCGAATGGAGTAGTCATTATTACAACAAAAGCAGGAGCAAGTAAAGCATTAGATAATGTGCAAGCGCGTACAAATCTTAATGAAACAGCTTTCTTTTATCCAAATTTAAAAACGGATGCTAATGGAAATGTAATTATAGAGTTTACAACACCAGAAAGTTTAACTGAATGGAAATTTATGGCGTTGGCACACACAAAAGATCTTAAAACTGGATATTTAGAACAAAATGTTCGCACACAGAAAGATTTAATGGTTGTTCCAAATATGCCAAGATTTTTAAGAGAAGGTGATAAGATTTCAATTTCATCAAAAATTAATAATTTATCTGACAAAACTTTAGTTGGTTCAGCAAAATTAATGTTGTTTGATGCATTTACAAATCAGCCAATAGATGCTAAGTTTAGTTTAACGAATGCAATACAAAACTTTTCAGTAGAAAAAGGAAAATCAGACCAAGTTACTTGGATAATAGATGTTCCTAAAAATATTTCTGCTGTTGTTTACAGAGTAGTTGCATCTGCAGGAGATTTCTCAGATGGAGAAGAATCTGCATTACCTATCTTAACAAATAGAATGTTGGTAACAGAAACTTTACCAATTTATGTAAAAGAAGGACAAAACAAGACATTTAAGTTTGATAATTTAATCAATAACAAATCGACTTCGTTAGATAATTTCAAATTAACGTTTGAAATGACAACTAACCCAATTTGGTATGCTGTTTTCTCTTTACCTTATTTACGTGAGTATCCTTACGAATGTGCAGAACAAGTTTTCTCTCGTTTATATGGAAATATGATTTCAGAAAAAGTGATTAACTCTAATCCAAAAATAAAAGCTGTTTTTGATGATTGGAATAAAAAAGGACAATTGAAATCTAAATTACAATTGAACCAAGAATTAAAAAATATCATTTTAGAAGAAACTCCTTGGGTTAAGAATGCAGAAAGTGAAGAAGAGCAAATGAAACAAATTGCGGTTTTATTCCAATTAAACCAAATGCAAAATGAAATGAAATCTGCTTTTCAAAAATTATCAGATAAACAACAAGGAAATGGAGGTTTCGCTTGGTTTGAAGGTGGTCGTCCAAACGAATATATCACAACGCATATTGTAGCTGGATTTGGTAATTTAAAGAAAATGGATGTTAATTTTAATACATTTGGAATTGACGTTAATCCATTAGTTAAAAAAGCAATTGAGTACATTGATGCAGAAAACTTAAAGCGATTTAAAGAATTTAAAAAAGATCAAAAATCGTTTAAGGATATTGTTTACTCAGATGGTTTACATTACTTATATGCTCGCTCTTTTTTCTTAAATGAAGTACCAATGTCGAAAGAATTGGAAGAGATGAAAACAGCGATGTTAAAAAACCTGAATGATAAAAAGTTAGATTTATCATTGCAACAAACAGCAATGGCTGCAATTGTAATGAATCGTTTTGGAATGCAACCAACAGCAAAAATTACAATGAATGCTGTAAAAGAGAAAGCAGTTCTTTCGGATGAGATGGGAATGTATTGGAAAGCAAATCAATCTGGATGGTTCTGGTACCAAGCTCCAGTTGAAACGCAAGCAATGTTAATTGAAGCATTTGATGAGGTTTTAAAAGATGAAAAATCTGTTGAAGAAATGAAAGTTTGGTTATTAAAAAATCGTCAAACAAATCAATGGAATTCAACAAAAGCAACTACAAAAGCAGTTTATGCCTTAATGAATTTTGGTAAATCTTGGGTAGATGCAGATAAAGGAATCACTGTAAAATTAGGAAACCAAACAATTGATTTAGATAAAAATGCTCAAGCTGGATCAGGTTATGTAAAAACTTCTTGGAACAAAGAAGAAATAAAATCTGATATGGGGAAAGTAGAAGTTTCTAAAACATCTCCAGGTGTAGCTTGGGGAGCAATGTATTGGCAATATTTTGAAGATTTAGATAAAATTAAAACTGCTGAAACAGGCGTTAAGTTTAATAAGAAATTATATCTAAAACAAAATTCTGCTAATGGACCAGTTCTAAAAGAAATTACTGCTCAAACACCAATAAAAGTTGGTGATGTTGTAACAGTTCGTTTAGAGATTTCAATTGATAGAAACATGCAATTTGTTCATATTAAAGATATGAGAGCAAGTGGCTTTGAACCAGTAAATGTTCTTTCTGGTTATAAATGGAAAGGAGAATTCGGTTATTACGAAAGTACACGTGATGCTGCAACAAACTTCTTCTCAGACTATATGCGTAAAGGAACTTATGTTTTCGAATATGATTTAAAAGCAAATAATGCAGGTAACTTCTCTAACGGGATTACTTCTATGCAAAATATGTATGCACCAGAGTTAAGTGCGCAAAGCGAAGGAATTCGTGTTGAGATCAAATAATCTAATTAGATTTTTAAATTAATTAATCCGTCTTTTACTTTGTAAGAGGCGGATTTTTTTATTACTTCAATAAACATTATTTAGAGTAATATTATAATTAGCACAACTTTAACTTTTTATTGTTTATCTGTCTTATACTGTTGTTAATTAGTTGATTGTATATTTTTATAATTGTCTGTTTTATTGTTTTATATCCGTTTTGTAAAACTATCGTTTAACCATTTTTAATATTGTTTTGTAAATTGCATAGAGTTCATTTTTTACAAGAAGTATAAAAAATATAAGAAAATGTCAGAATTCAATCAACAAAACTTTTTCAATACGATATACAATGATTCTGAAGAAGAATTAATTCTATATTTAACAGAAAACTATAAAATTATTCCAGCTGATAAAAGAGAACAACTCTTAACCACTGTCATGCAAAACAAAAAGTGGAAAGTCTTTGATTATATGATTGACCATGAATTAATCAATACAGAATTATTTGAATATGATTCTTTTGATGATAGATTATTGAGTCCAATTATTTCTCAAACAAAATATTTTAGTACTGATGATTTAACAGAATATCTTCCTCATTTTGAAAAGTTTTTAAATGCATTAGACGATATTAATGAAGAGTTAGCAGGGCATAACATTTTGTCTTATGCATTAGAAAATGGTTTTCCATTAGAGATTGTTGAAGCAATATTTCAAAATGGAATTAAACAAGATTTCCATAATAGAGCTGAGCAAAACTATTTACACATCGCTTTATCCCAAAGACAAAATAGAACAGAAAATTACACACATAACATTAGTTCTTTTCTAATAGATAATGGAATCGATGTTAACAATGAAGACATCGTTAAAAAAACACCATTATATGTTGCGCTAGAAAACAATTATATTGTAAAGCCTGAAACAATAAAATTATTATTAGATAACGGTGCAGATGTAAATGCTGTAGATAATAAAGGAATATCACCACTATTTTACGTAAGTGCATATAGTAAAAATCTAGAATTATTACGATTGTTTTTAGAATATGGTACACCAGATTTTAATCTATTAAATAAAGAAGGAGAAAATTTATTAAATGGTTTCTTAAAATATTCTCAAGCAAGTGATACAGATAATGAAATGTTAATGCTCTTATTAGATAATGGAGCAACATTATCTGCAACATCAAAATATTATGATAAAGAAAAATCTGGGTTAGACTGGGTCATAGAAAAACCATCAGAATTACTGAAACTTTTATTGGATAAAGATTTAATAGATGTAAATGAAATTAATAATGATGGACAAACCATTCTAATAAAAGTTTGTCAAATAAATCCGAATTATGAAGAAGCGGTTGCAAAAGATTTATACAGAAAAGTAAGGTATTTATTAAAAGCAGGAGCTAACTCGTCAATAGAAGATAGGTTCGATAAAAAAGCCATTGATTATGCGATGGAAGACAATATGAAATCAAAAATTGTAGAAACCTTACTCGAAAAATAATACTATGTCACAGTCATTTTTAGTAGCCTGCGAAGGAGGAAAAAGAAAAATCGCAGAAATTCTTCTTGAGAATAATCAAGTAGATGTAAAATATACAGATGAAAAGGGAAGAACAGCTTTACATTATGCTGCTTATCAAGGTTATACAGATATTGTAAAAAAACTTGTAGAAAATGGTGTAGATATTAATTATGAAGATCACAACGGTGAAACTTCCTTGTTTTTTTCTATCATTAATAAACAAAAACAGGCATCTAATTATTTATTAGATCAAGGAGCGAATTGGGCAATTAATGATTTTAAAGGAAATTCTTTATTGCATATTGTAGCACAAACTGGTCAGCAGGATATTGCAGAAAAATTAATTTCTTTAGGGTTAGATGTTAATGGACTTAATCAAAATGCTATTTCGCCCTTATTAATTGCAATAGAACATAAATTTCTACCTGTAGTAAAAGTATTGATTCAAAATGGAGCAGATAGTAATTATACAGATAAAAATGGAAATACGCCATTAAACTTAGCTATACAACTCAACAGTATTCCAATTGTTTCGCTTCTGTTGGATAATGGATCACAAGTAAATCAATTAAATGATTTAAATGAAGGTCCTTTGCTTTTAGCAGCTAAACTAGGAAATCGTATAGTATGTGAACGATTAATAGAACAAGGGGCGGATATTTTTACAGAATCAAGAGAAGGAATTTCTCCCGTTTGGTATGCAGTAGGAGCAAACTTAAAAGAATTAGTTGCGTTATTTTTAAACAAAGGTCTATCGCCAGATTATGCTAGAAGTGTAGATGCTTGGGACGGAAAAGATGGAAATTATATACAGAAATTAATAGCGAATACAGGAACAAGAACTTTTATACTTGGTTTTGAATCTCATTATGCTGGTGAAACATTATTACAGACAGCCTCTAAATTGGGTTATCTTTCGTTAGTGAAGTTATTGTTAGATAACGGAGCTGATGTAAATAAACAAGATGCGTCTGGTAATACAGCATTACATTATGCAGCTGCTTATGGCAAGAAAGATATTTTACGTTTTCTCTTAACAAATGGAGCAAAAACTGATATTGCAAATTTATTGGAACAAAAACCGATTGATTACTCAAATATGAATGGATATAATGAGATTACGAGTAATTTAATTGAGTTTGGAGCAAAGACGAATGCCATAGAAGATGGAGTGGTTAGTCAACCTGTTCAACCAACAATTAAGGATTTATCAGATAAGAAAAAGGCGCTCTTAGATATAAAAGAACTTTTAGATGCTGGCATTCTTACGCAAGAAGAATTTGATGTAGAAAAAAAGAAAATATTAGAAGCCTAATTAAAAAATCCTTACAATTCTGTTGTAAGGATTTTTTGATTTTTAGAATATTAATAATAAATTATCTATGAGAAAAAATGATGTATATAATTAAAACTTATTAATGGTTAATGGTATTAATTTTGATAAGCGTGATTTAAATAAAAACAAAACTCAATGAAAAAATCATTTATTACTACCTTCTCTATTTTTTTGCTAAATGTTCTTGTATTATTTTCTTGCTCTAATGATGATTGTTACACTCCTTCTGAAAACATTATTTTTGAATTTGTTAATGAGAACGATGAAAATTTAATTGAAAATGGTTTTATTAATTCTTCTAGTTTTGGAATTAATAAGATTATTGATGAAAATAGAATGATAGGAATAATGGGTAATCGAATTGAAAATAATCAGTTAGTTTTAAATTCTTCTATTAGCAGATATGATGGCCCACAATATTTTATGCTTATATTAAATACAAAACCTGCAAAATTATTATATTTTCATATCGTTTCTTCTAAAGTACAAGAATGTAATGCTTATAACATTCACGATGTTGTTTTCCACGATGTAAAATTTTATAAACAAGATGTTACACATTATAAAATAGTTCTATGAAGTGTTTAAAGTTTAAACTATTTTTATTTTAACTATTTAGTTGTTTTTTTTGTTTCGTTTTTTTATCAAAATTCCCCGAAGGGCATATGAATTCATATGATAACAATTAAAAATTCATGAATGAAAAATGAAAGTAAAAATAAAACTTTATTAAATAATTATATTTTATAAACTTATACTGGATCTACATCTACATCTATTCTAACCGATCGAAAAGCAGCAATTGTATGCAACTGATTAATTTTTGCTCGAATTAAATCTTTCACTTTTTGAGGTGATTGATTGGGACGAATTTTTATCATAACATCTGTTATATACAAATTATTAATTCGACCAATTGATGGAGCTTCTGGACCTAATAAACAACGAGCATCAAAATTAGATTTTAATAAAATAACCAATTGTTCTGCAGTTTTATCTAATCGTTCTTTGTTTTTATGTTTAAAACGAAGTTTTATTAATCTAGAATAAGGAGGATATAAAAACTCTTTTCGTTCGTATAAAATATCCTTCATTGTTGGCGCATAGCTGTATGTTGTAACATTCTGTAAGATTTGATGTTCGGGCTGAAAAGATTGTATTAATACCTTTCCTTGTTCATCTCTTCTTCCTGCTCTTCCTGCAACCTGTGTTAACAATTGAAAAGCTTTTTCATGCGCTCTAAAATCAGGAAAATTAAGCAAAGAATCTGCACGTATAACTCCAACAAAGTTTACGTTACCAAAATCAAAACCTTTGGTAATCATTTGTGTTCCAATTAAGATGTCAATCTCTTTATTTTCGAAATCTTCTATCAGTTTTTCATAAGCAAATTTTCCTCGCATAGCATCTACATCCATTCTTCTAACTTTTACTTCTGGAAAAATAGTTTGTATCTGTTGTTCTATTTGTTCTGTTCCAATTCCTTTTGTATTTAACTCGTGCGAGCCACAACTTACACAACGTAATGGTTTAGCTTGTGCATAACCACAATAATGACATTTTAATTGGTTAGAGAATTTATGGTAAGTTAAACTAACATCGCAATTCGGACATTCTGGAGTATGCCCACACGATTTACATTCCATAACAGGAGCATAACCACGACGATTCTGAAATAGAATAACTTGTTTTTTATGGTTCAGTTGTTCAAAAATTTCATCACGTAAAGTATGCGAAATATCTTCAGTTATTTCTTTCTCTTTTTGCGCTTTCTTTAAATCGATTAAATTAATTTCTGGTAATTTAATTTGTCCAAAACGTTCATTTAATTCGATATAACCATATTTACCATTTTTTGCATTATAGTAACTCTCTGCAGAAGGGGTAGCAGAACCTAGCAAGGTTTTGGCATTCATCATTCCACCCAATAACATTGCCATGTCACGTGCATGGAAAAATGGTTTTACATCCATTTGTTTGTAAGAAGATTCATGTTCTTCGTCTACAATAACAAGTCCTAAATTATCAAAAGGTAAGAAAAGAGCAGTGCGTGGACCAATGATAATATCAAAATCACCATTTAAGGTTTTTTGCCAAAGTTCAACACGTTCGTTCTGATTAAATTTAGAATGATAAACTCCAACTTTATCTCCGAAATGTTTTTTTATTCGATGAACAATTTGTGTGGTAACCGAAATTTCTGGTAATAAATACAATACTTTATTACGCTTTGCGATAACTTGTTCTATTAATTTTAAATAGATTTCTGTTTTTCCACTAGATGTTACACCATGAAGTAAAACAGTTGATTTTGTTTTTAACTCTTCTTTTATTTGATTAAAAGCTTCAGTTTGTTTTAAAGTTAACTGTGAAATTTCTGTAATATCTTTTTCTTCGTTTTCTACGCGAGAAGTTTGATTTTGGTAAATCTCTACAGCTCCTTTTTCGGCTAAACTTTTAATGACAGCATTTGTAGCACCTTGTTTTACAAAATCAGCAACTTTTAATAATTTATCTTGTAATTGAGTTTCTAAAGTAATTAATTGTAATAATGCTTCACGTTGTTTTGGAGCTTTACTCAACTGATTTAGAACTTCCATAAATTGCTGTTCATTTGCTTTTAAATCAGGATGTAATCGAACATAATTATCAATTTTTGGCGTATATTTTTCGCTTAGTTTTTCATCTAACCTAATAATTCCTTTATCAATTAATAGTTTTAATGTTGGAATTGCAGATTTATCATCTACAATTAAAGCTGCTTCTTCTACCGAAATAATCTCACGTAATTTTAAAGCCTCAAAAACTAAAAATTCATAATCGTTTAATTCTTCTATTGTTTCGTAATTAGGATTAATTAAACGAACAAAAGTTTGCGACTCTAATTTTAAAGCAGAAGGAAAAGCATTTCGGAAAACATCTCCTAAAGAACAAACGTAGTAATTGGCTATCCATTCCCAAAAATTAATCTGTGTTTGTGTTACCAATGGTTCATCATCTAAAAAAGCATGAATAGCTTTTGTTTTATATAATTCGGGTTTGTTTTGATGAATAGAATGTACAATTCCCGTGTATAGTTTTTGCGTTCCGAAAGGAACAGAAACACGTTGTCCAATTTTTATCTGCTGTAAATCTGTTTCAGAAAGATGATAGGTAAACGTTCCATCTAACGAAAGAGGTAAAATAATTTCAGCAAAATAAGTCGTATTCATTTTATTGTATTGAGCAAGCAAGTTAAGAAAAGCAACGCTTGTATTCAAACTTAAATAATTTAACAATGATATTTTTCTGTTCAGATAATTATGGACAAATTATTGTATTGTAAAAATTGAGTAAGAGTTAAATTTTTTCATCCCACAAAAATTAGAATTATGTTACATACCATTTTAGATAATATAGAATTTAAGGACAAACCAATTGTGAAAATTTTATTTAGAAATAAAGATACTCGAGTTGTGGTTGTAGGATTAAAGAAAGGATTAAAAATGATTGATCATCAATTACCTGCGCAAGCAAGAGTAATTATGATAAAAGGTTCAATCCATTTAGACTCAAAAATAGAAGAAGTAGATTTAAATGAATTTGATGAATACATAATCCCTCCAAAGGTTATTCATCAAGTTACAGCAGAAGAAGATTCTATGATTTTTATAATATTAGATTTTTAATAATAAAAAAACCACTCAAAATAGGAGTGGTTTTATATTTTAAGAAATCTTAATTATTTAGATTTTTTACGACGTTCTAATTCTTTTTCAATCAAAGATAATTCGCGACCAGTTTGTCCAGCAACAGAAGTGTTTTCTTGTGCACGGCGCATTAAGTAAGGCATTACTTCTTTTATAGGTCCGTAAGGTAAATATTTAGCAATATTGTATCCTAAATGAGCTAAATTAAAAGAAATATTATCACTCATTCCGAATAATTGACCAAACCAGAAATTTGGATTATTTTTCTCTATTCCGTGTTCGTTCATCAATTTAATTAACAGCTCAGAACTTTCTTCATTATGTGTTCCTGCAAATAAACCAAAACGATTATGATTAGCAGTAATAAACTCTAACGTTGCATTGTAATCTCTGTCCGATGCTTCTTTGTTTGGTTGTATAGGAGAAGGGTAACCTTGTGCTTGTGCACGAGCACGTTCTTTTTCCATATAAGCACCACGTACTATTTTATAACCTAAGTAGTAATTTTCACGTTCAGCCTTTGCAAACATTTCTTTTAAGTAAGCTAAACGATCATGACGGTATATTTGTAATGTATTCCAAATCAACGCACGTTTCGTGTTGAATTTTACCATCATTTCATCTGTTAAATCATCAGCAGCATCTTGCATCCAAGTTTCTTCTGCATCAATCATGATGTTAACATCTAAGTCGTATCCTTTCTGACAAACGGCTTCAAAACGTTGGCGAACATTGTTCCAAGCTTTTTCTTCTTCAGGAGTTAAAGTTTCTTTTTTTCCGACCTTTTCAAATAAATCAATTTTTCCAAATGCAGTTGGTTTAAAAACGACAAAAGGAATAGAAGGATTATCTTTTGCTACATCTACTAAATGTAAAATAACATTTCGTACTTCATCAAATTGTTTTTCCTCTGTTAATCCCTCTATAGAATAATCTAAGATAGAGCTTACATGATATTTAAATAATTTGTTTGCAACAAGAACACTTTCTTCTGGAGTTTCTCCTCCAACAAATTGTTTATATATTGTTTCACGTATTGCAGATTTTACAAATGGTAAATCTACAGCGAAAGGTAATTTAAAAAAGCTTGTTCCAAAGCTTGTTAAAGTAGGACTTCCTATTAATTTATATAAATAATATGCCTTCTTTAAATCTTTATCCGATTTAGATTCGAATGCAAATTGAGTATTGTCGAATAATGACATACGATGATATTTTTTTAGCGATACAAATTTAAACTTAAAACCGAATTAAACTAAAAAAACCTGTAAGAATTTCTTACAGGTTTTTTATATATTTTATGATAAAAAATAACGAAATAATATTCGCTAATTATTTTATTATCCTTTTTTAGCGTATTTAGTTCTGAATTTATCGATACGACCAGCTGTATCAACTAATTTAGATTTACCTGTATAGAATGGGTGAGAAGAAGAAGAAATCTCCATTTTGATTAATGGGTATTCAACTCCGTCAATTTCTAAAGTGTCTTTAGTATCTGCACAAGACTTAGTAATAAATACTTCTTCGTTAGACATATCTTTAAATGCTACTAAACGATAATTTGTTGGGTGGATATCTTTTTTCATTTTTTTAAAATCTTCTTGTTAATTCTATTGGAGTGCAAAGATAATATTATTTATAGAAAATTACAATCAAAAAATGATAATATTATTCTAAATTAATACGTTAAGCAAATTTAATTTCGAGTGTAATGGGCTTCTTAAAATTAAATCTGCACTTCTTGTACACAATTTTTTCGTGTGCAAAGATAAACATTTTACTTATTTACACAACTATTTTTAGAAGTTTCTATCTATAAAAATCAAAACGGTATATTTGTATTTAAGAACAATAAAAGCTTTTAAATATTGTTTGTTGTTATATTGAAGCATTATTTAGCATGAATGTAAAGACATTTATTTTTGGATTAGGTATAGTATCGTTGGTAGGATTTCATTCTTGTAGAGAAGATTTTGATTATGATCCTATTTCTTCTGAGTTAAGTTTTAACCGAGATACAGTTTCTGTAGATACGGTTTACAATTTCTCAAAATCAGAAACGTATGTACTAAAAGTTTACAATCCAGAAAATGATAATAGAGTAATTCCTAAAATATATTTATCTCGAGGAGAGCAATCTTTTTTTAACATCAATGTAGATGGTAAATCGGGAACAAGTTTTGAAAATGTTCCGATTCGTAAAAAAGATAGTTTATTTATTTTTGTTGAGGTTTCTGCAAAAGAAGCACCAGCTAATCCATTATACGATGATGAAATTACGTTCGAAACAACAAATTCTACAAAAAAAATTAAATTATTATCTTGGATAGAAAAGGCTAAAATACATCCTAAAGATGCAACAATTACCTCTGAAAATTGGAATTCTAATGAGGCACAAGTAATTGATGGAAATTTAACGGTTACAAGTAATTTAACAATTGATAAAGGATCAAAAATATACTTTAAGAAAGGAGCAAGCTTAACAATTGCATCTAATGCTAAATTAACTGTAAATGGAGCTTTAAATGAAGAAGTAAAATTCCGTTCTGCTCGTCATGATAATAAATATGATTCGATACCAGATCAATGGCAAAAAATAGAATTGGCTCCTAATAGTACTTCAACAATTAACTATGCAAAAGTAATTGGTGCAAATACAGGTTTACATGTAAATAATGCACAATTAGAAATTAGTAACTCTAAAATTGTCAATAATCAATCGTATGGGATTTTAGCAACCAACGCTACAATTAAAGGATATAATTTAGTAATGAATAATAGTAATTTATCAACTTTAGCAATAGAAGGAGGAGGTTCTTACGAATTTTATCATTCTACTTTTGCTAACTACTTTAATTTTGGTACAGGAGCTGGTCCAGCTCGTTCTTTATATTTGAGTAATGTCGATAAGGATAAAAATACATCTGCTTTAGTAAAAGCAACTTTTGGTAACTGTATTTTCTATAACCAAAGAACACCAAATGCAATTGTTTTTGATAGAGCAGAAGGTGCAAGTTTTAACTATTTATTTGATACAAATATTATTCATAATACGGATATTTCTACGTTAGATGTATCAACAGCGCCTAATTTTATGGGTTCTATAAAACTGGATCCTATTTTTACAAACCCAGCTTATAATGCAAATAAACTAGCTGTAAAGGATGATTCTCCTGCTAAGAATGCTGGAAAATTAATTTATGCACAAAACTATCCGTTAGATTATAATGGAAATCCTAGAACAACAACACCAACAATAGGTGCATATCAATAAACGAAAAAATGCTTAGAATTTTCTAAGCATTTTTTTTATTTTCTAAGTAAAATTTTAAATTCGGTTCCAGTTTCTTTAGTGGATTTGGCAACAAATATTTTTCCATTGTGATATTCTTCTATAATTCTTTTTGCTAAAGACAAACCTAATCCCCAACCACGTTTTTTTGTTGTAAAACCTGGTTCAAATATTTTCTTTTGTAATTTGAATGGAATTCCAGAACCTGTGTCTTTTACAGAAATTTCTACGAACTTATTTTGTGTAGAAATTGTAATATCTAACACACCTTTATTTTGCATGGCATCAGCAGCGTTTTTCATCAGGTTTTCAATCACCCAACTATAAAGTGATTCGTTTAATTTTATATTAAATTCTTCTACATCCGTTTTAAAATTAACTTCAATTCCTTTTGATATTCGTTGCGAAATATAATTCACAGTTTGCTGAGTTGTACCAACAATGTTATTTTTAGTAAGTTCTGATCTAGAGCCAATCTTAGAAAAACGATTTGCGATATGATTTAGACGATCCACATCTTTTTCGATTTCATCAACAGTCGTAGGATCAATATTTTCTAATTTCAATAATTCTACCCAACCCATTAAAGAAGATAAGGGTGTGCCAATTTGGTGAGCCGTTTCTTTTGCCATACCAGCCCATAAAAAACTTTTTTCGGTTTCTCTTACAGTTCTAAAATACCAGTAGGTAAATCCAAAAAAAGAAATAATTAGAAAAATAATAATAAAAGGATAATATTGTAATTGATTAAGTAATTTAGAGTTTTTGAAATAAACATAATTTTTGCTTCCGATTAATTCCACCTCAATTATCTGATCAGATTTTTTCATTTCATTAATAAAATGTTTTAATCGAACGGAATCTTCCGTAATTGATCGATCTATGTTTTTTGTATCAGAAATATTACCTTTTTCATCAACTAAAGCGACAGGAATAGTTTTATTATCCTCAATCAATTTAAACAAGAAATCTTGTGTTTTAGAGTCTAATATCTCATTTGAAGTTATTAATTCTAAAGACTTTGCGTAGTTTTCAACACGTTGATGTTCTTCTTTTTTAAACTCTTGGACAATTTTGTTACTTGACCAAATTGTTATAACAAAAAAAATAAAAATAATAAAAAACCCAATCCATCTGTTGTTTAGCCCTTTTGTTATAAAGTTTTGCATCTAAATGTTTAAATCGTTCATAAATATTTATCAAATGTAATAATTATTTGACTATAATATATTTTTATGGCGACATAGGATAAATATGATAAAAGTAATTTTTTTTAAAACCTTAAATAGTTTAGTTTTGTAACTAAATCTCATAGAGAGTAAAATTTATGGATCGTTTTTCGTTTTTAAATGCCGCTCATTTAGAGTTTATAGGCGACTTATATGATCAATACATCCAATATCCGGATAGTATTGAACCGAGTTGGAAAGCTTTTTTCCAAGGATATGACTTTGCAAATGCAACATATGATGGAGAACCATTATTTGCACCAGCAGCTCAAACAGTAAACAAAGGTAGCCAAACAGCACAAGCAGTTGTAAATCCAACTGTTGTCTCTCAGGTTCCTGATAATGTACAGAAAGAGTTTAAAGTAATCAATTTAATTGATGCTTACCGTAATCGTGGACATTTGTTTACTAAAACTAACCCAGTTAGAGAGCGTAGAATTTTTGAACCTTCTTTAGACATCAAGAACTTTGGTTTATCTGATGCTGATTTAGATTTAACATTCAATGCTGGAGAAATTTTAGGTATTGGTGGGCCAATCACTTTACGTGAAATCATTGGACACTTAGATAACATGTACTGCCAATCTATTGGTATTGAGTATATGTATGTTAGAGATCCTCAAAAAATTGGTTGGATTCAAAACTGGTTAAACCAAAATTTAAATCAACCAAAATTATCAAAAGAGGAAAAAGAACGTGTGTTAGAAAAGTTAAACGAAGCAACTGCTTTTGAAAACTTTATGCATACTAAATATGTAGGACAAAAACGTTTTTCTGTTGAAGGAAACGAATCTTTAATTCCTGCATTAGATACTTTAATCAACAAATCTGCTGAGCATGGAGTTGAAGAAGTTATCGTTGGTATGGCGCACAGAGGACGTCTTAACGTTTTAGCTAATATTTTTGGGAAATCTTATTCTCAAATCTTTTCTGAATTCGAAGGAAAAGCTTTTGATACAGACTTAGTTGCTGGTGATGTTAAATATCACATGGGATCTTCTAATACAATCAAAGCTCATAATGGGAAAGATATCTTAATTAATTTAGCACCAAATCCATCTCACTTAGAGACTGTAGATGCAGTTGTAGAAGGTATTGCTCGTGCTAAAGCAGAAGAAGATTATAACGAAGATTATTCTAAAATTATTCCAATTCTTATTCATGGTGATGCAGCTGTTGCTGGACAAGGTATTGTTTACGAAGTTGTGCAAATGGCAGGATTGGATGGATATAACACAGGTGGAACAGTACACGTAGTTGTAAACAATCAAGTTGGTTTTACAACGAATTATTTAGACGCACGTACATCAACTTATTGTACAGATGTAGCTAAAGTAACATTGTCTCCTGTAATGCACGTAAATTCTGATGATGTAGAAGCGGTTGTTCATGCATTCCGTTTTGCAGCAGATTATCGTGCAGAATTTGGATCTGATATTTTTATAGATTTATTAGGATACCGTAAATATGGACATAACGAAGGTGATGAACCTAAATTTACGCAACCTAAATTATACAATATTATAGCTAAGCACCCAAACCCACGTGAAATTTACAAAGAAAAATTGTTAAAAGAAGGTGTAATTGGCGAGGAAATTGTTAAGCAGAAAGAAGCTGAGTTTAAAGCATTATTAGAAACTAATTTTGAAGCATCAAAAGAAATAGAACGTAACAGTATATTTCCTTTTATGCCAGAAGAGTGGGAAGGTTTTGAAATTGCTAGAGATGCAGACGTTTTTGAAGCAGCAAATACAGCTTACGATATTGAAAAATTAAAAGAAATAGCAAAAACTATTTCAACTGTTCCAGAAGGTAAAAAATTAATCAAGAAAGTTTCTCGTTTGATAGAAGGACGTGGGAAAATGATTGACGAAGATAAAATCGACTGGGGATTAGGTGAAGCTTTAGCTTTTGGTTCTATCCTAACAGATGGTAGAAATGTTCGTGTATCTGGAGAAGATGTAGAACGTGGAACTTTCTCTCATCGTCATGCAGTTGTAAAAACTGAAGACACAGAAGAAGAAATTATTTTATTAAACAATATTAATGATGAGCAAGGTAAACTAAGAATTTACAACTCATTATTATCTGAGTATGCAGTATTAGGTTTTGACTATGGATATGCAATGGCAAATCCTAAAGCCTTAACTATTTGGGAAGCTCAATTTGGTGATTTCGTAAATGGAGCACAAATTGTTATCGACCAATATATATCTGCTGCAGAAGACAAATGGAGATTACAAAACGGATTAGTGATGTTGTTGCCTCATGGTTACGAAGGTCAGGGAGCAGAGCATTCATCAGCACGTTTAGAGCGTTTCTTACAAATGTGTGCAAGTAATAATATGTTTATCGCAAACATTACAACTCCTGCAAACTTCTTCCATTTATTAAGAAGACAGGTTGTTACAAATTACAGAAAACCATTAGTAGTAATGTCTCCAAAATCATTATTACGTCATCCTTTAGCGGTATCTAAATTAGAAGATTTCTCAACAGGAACATTCCAAGAAATTATAGATGATGCTACTGTAGATGCTAAAAAAGTGAAGAAAGTAGTTTTCTGTTCAGGAAAGATCTTTTACGATTTAGATAAAAAACGTCAAGAGTTAGGTGATCAAGAAACAGCTATCGTTCGTTTAGAGCAATTGTATCCTTTAAATGAAAAGAAAGTTGAAGAGATCATTTCTCAATACGGTAAAGCTAAATTAATTTGGGCACAAGAAGAGCCAGAAAACATGGGAGCTTGGACATATATCTTACGCAAATTAAGAAAATATCCATTCGACGTGGTTTCTCCATCAGAAAGTGCTGCTACAGCTCCAGGTTCTAGTAAACGTTGGGCTGCAATTTTCGAAGAGGTAATTAATAAAGTATTCAATTAAAAGTAAAGCTAATAGATATGTTAGAAATGAAAGTCCCATCACCAGGGGAATCAATCACAGAAGTTGAGATCGCTACTTGGTTAGTAAAAGACGGTGATTACGTAGAAAAAGACCAAGCTATCGCAGAGGTAGACTCAGATAAAGCAACATTAGAATTACCAGCTGAAGAAAGCGGTATCATTACATTAAAAGCAGAAGAAGGTGATGTAGTTGAAGTAGGACAAGTAGTTTGTCTTATTGATACATCAGCAGCTAAACCAGAAGGAGGAAGTGCTCCTGCTGCAGAAGCTCCTAAAGCAGAAGTAAAAGAAGAGCCTAAGAAAGAAGAAGCTCCTAAAGCTGCTGCTCCAGCTCCGACTGCAACTTATGCTACAGGTACTCTATCTCCAGCGGCTAAAAAAGTATTAGACGAAAAAGGAATTGATGCTTCTCAAGTAGTTGGTTCTGGTCGTGACGGTCGTATCACACAAGAAGATGCAGTACGTTTTACTCCAGCAATGGGTACAGCTCCAGTTTCTGGAAACCGTGCTCAATCTGAGAAAAAAATGTCAGTATTACGTCGTAAAATTGCACAACGTTTAGTTTCTGTTAAGAACGAAACAGCAATGTTAACTACTTTCAATGAAGTTGATATGTCTGCAATCTTTGCTTTACGTAACGAATATAAAGATGCTTTTAAAGCGAAACACGGAGTAGGATTAGGATTTATGTCTTTCTTTACAAAAGCTGTTACGCGTGCATTAGAATTATACCCAGATGTAAACTCTATGATTGATGGAGATTACCAAGTAAAATTCGATTTCCAAGATATTTCTGTTGCAGTATCTGGACCAAAAGGTTTAATGGTTCCAGTTTTACGTAATGCAGAAAATTTAAGTTTCCGTGGTGTTGAGCAATCTATTAAAGATTTAGCTATCAAAGTACGTGACGGAAAAATTTCTGTTGATGAAATGACAGGAGGTACATTTACAATCACGAATGGTGGTGTATTTGGATCTATGATGTCTACACCAATCATCAATCCACCACAATCTGGTATCTTAGGAATGCACAATATCGTTGAGCGTCCAGTTGTTAAAAACGGACAAATTGTTATTGCTCCAATGATGTATGTGGCATTATCTTACGATCACCGTGTGATTGACGGACGTGAGTCTGTAGGATTCTTAGTTGCTGTAAAAGAAGCTGTTGAAGATCCATTAAATTTATTAATGGGAGGAGATGCTAAACGTGCTTTAGAATTATAATAAGAATACGATTCTAACAAATCCATAAATATAAAAGCCATTCGAAAGAATGGCTTTTTTTGTGTAAAAAAGATAACTATTTAAATAACAATTAATATTATTTCTATTTAATACTTTTGCCTTGTTTTAAGAAAGAAATTTATGAATAAAATTTTACTTACATTTTTGTGCTTAATGTCATTATTAAATTTAAAAGCACAACAAATAGAATTTGGACCAACTATAGGATACCGTTTTAATAATATTGTTGATAGAGAAATCGGTGAAAGACGAAGAGCAGTTATTGGAGATGCTCTTTGGGATGTTGAATATGGTTTCCAAGCTGTCTATAATTTTAGAAAACCAAGTGAGGTAATGAATTATAGATTGACAGCATTTTATAATAATCAACAAAAAGGTTCTAAAAGTGAATATGATTCTAATAAACAAATAAAAATTAATACTGATGGTTTTGGGTTAATGTTTGGTGTAGCAAGAGAGGTTACTACAAATTGGATTTTAACAATGAATATAGGTATTGGAATTAATAAAATGGATACTAAAAATTATTATAATGATGAAGCTCCACAATTCTATTATTTTCATAAATTAAGTGATGATATAGTACCTAAAGAAAGTGAAGTTGCTTTCTTATATCAAATAGGAGTAGAACGTGTAATTATCCAAAATAAACTTTTAGCTTTTGTAGATTTTCATGGAGATGCAGGAATTTCTAAAATGAATTCAAGTATAGGAAAATACGGTAACCAAGGCCTTGGTTTTGGACTAGGTCTTCGTTATTTAGTAGACCTATCAAAAAAAGATTAATTTTATCACATAATTATAGTTTAGCCATTCGAAAGAATGGCTTTTTTTGTGCTTTACATTTTGAGTAATGAGTAATGAGTAATGAGTAATGAGTAAAAATTTTTATAAATTTTTCTATTTTTAGTATTATTAACTATATTAAAGTAAATTGCTTAAATAAATATTTTCATTAGAAATTTTATGAAAACCACTACAATAAAAAATATTATTCATAACAATAGAACAGATATTGCTTTTGTTATAGGAAACGGAATAAACCGTTATCCTAATAATCCAAATGCGTTGTCTTGGGAAGATTTACTAATTGAATTATGGCACCAAGTATCTTTACATACTCTTTCTATTCGACCAGAAGGAATTTCAACAACCGAATTTTATGATATATTAGAATTAGAAAATGTAAAGGATTTAAATCTACAGAAAAAAGTAACAAATTTATTGACAGATTGGGAGCCTCTTACTCATCATCAATTAATAACAGAAAAAATAGCTGATCTTAATGCTCCACTTTTAACGACTAATTTTGAGGATACAATGTCAAAAACTATAAATTGTGAGTTATTCAAGATAGATGATACTTCGTTTACAGATTTCTATCCGTGGTCAACTTATCATGGTTTAGAAAAGCTCGAATCTCCTATTAGTGGTTTTGGAATATGGTACATTAATGGAATGATTAATTATCATAGAAGTATTCGGCTTGGTTTAGGTCATTATATGGGAAGTGTAGAACGTGCCAGAAATCTTATTCACAGAGGAAAAGATGGAAGATTGTATAGTGGGAAAAATGCTGAATTTTGGAATGGATATAAGACTTGGCTTCATATCATTTTCAATAAGTCTTTGTTTATTTTTGGATTAGATTTAGGAGAGAATGAAACTTTCTTACGATGGTTATTAATTGAAAGATTTAGATATTTTAAGAAGTTTCCAAACAGAAAACACAAAGGCTGGTATCTGTACAAAAGAAATGAAAAGCCTATTTCTCAAGGTAAAAAATTCTTTTTAGAGAAAGTTGGTTTCGAAGTGATAGATGTTGAAGAATATGAAGATTTATATGTGAATATTTGGGTGTAGAAGATAGAATTTAATAAACCAACAACTAATGAATAAAATTTTTACATTAATTTTTATAGTCTTAATATTTTTTTCTTGCTCGAAACAATCACCTGCAGGATTTTGGAATAAATTTAATTCCGAATCAATTGTTGAAAAATCAAGTGACCAAGGTCCTTATGGAGGTAAAAGAAAAATAGTATGGAAAAATTTTAATAATAAATTATTTCACCGAGATTTTCTAAAGTTTGCTAATAAGAATGGATGGGAATTAATCGATAGTTTAGAGATTAGAAACAACGATTTTACTAGTGATAAAACTATAAATCTTGATAAATACTCTATTGAAATTATTAAAAATGAGATAATACCTAAAATATTAAATCAAAATTCTAAAATTTTTATTTTTAAAACTGGATGGATTAGAGTAAAACCTGGAAATGAAATTGAAACAGAACAAAATGGATTTCTAGTTTTTGATTCAGTGAATAAAACTTATAATATTTTCCATAATTGGGGAGAGTAAAAATTATCTTTTGTAGAATTATTTTGTCTTTTTAATAAAACAACTTTTCTTAAATCTCAAAATAGTTTTATTATCTTTAAATAACATTTAATAAGAAGAAATAATGACAAACTGTTTATTTTTTGGAGATAGTATTACGTACGGTGAATACGATGGTATTTTGGGCGGATACGTAGATTTTTTAAAAAGATTTTGTCATTCAGAATACTACACCAATAATGCAGAAGAAGTAAATTGTTTTAACCTAGGAATAGGAGGTGAGACAACTTTTGGATTATTAAATAGATTTACCACAGAAATTGAAGCACGTTTATCTCCCGATAATAATTTGGTTTTCCTTTTTTATGGAGCGAATGATTTAGCGATAAAAGATAATCAAGAATTGGTTTCTTTAAATGATTTTGAAGCTAATTTGAAATTGACTGTAAAGAAAGCAAAAGTATACACGGATAAAGTTTATTTAATAAGTATTATTCCAATTTCTAAACAAATAGATGGCATAATTGTACCATCTGGAAAATTTAGATCAACTGAAAAGATAGAGTTGTTTAATCAATCAATAGAAAAAATAGCAAAAGAAGAAAAAGTAAATTTCTTGAATGTTTATACTCTTTTTAAAGAAGATAAAGAAAGTTTACTTTCTAAAGATGGAGTTCATCCAAATGAAGTTGGTTACAAATTAATAGCAGAATACATAAAGCCAATTGTAAAAGAGTATTTGTAGGACGTAAGATTTTAAGAATTAAGGTTTATTTTATGAAAAATTAAACCTAATTATACAAAGAATTTTTAACGTTTCGACAGGCTCAACGTGACAATAAAAGACAACATTTTTTTTAATAACCTAAACACTTTACAACATAAACCATAACAACTTTTACAAAGTAATTCCCTGTAAATCGTCTATAGTACCATTGTAAATGTTAACATCAACTTTATTAGTTTTAATTCCTTCTATAGTTGCTTTTTCTGTGAATTGCCAAAAATCCCAATGACCTTTCATTTTTTCTGTCCAGAAATTATAATTCGCAATCCAAATGTAGTGTTCCTTAAAATGCTCGTTTAAATAATCTTCAAAATATTTGTCAGACGTATAAATAATCGGTTTTACATTGTAATGTTCTTCTACAATTCTACACCAATTTTTAATTCCTTCAATTAACCTTTCCATAGATTGTGTTCTTGGTAAAGTTTCAATATCCAAAACAGGAGGCAGGTCGCCACTCTCTAAATGTACCTGCTTAATGAAATTTTGAGCTTGTAAAGTCGAGTTTTCATCTGGTCGATAAAAATGATAAGCACCACGTAAAATATTATTTTCTTTAGCACCTTTCCAATTCTCTTCAAAAGTTTCGTCAATAGAAGAAGTTCCCATTGTAGAACGTATAAAAGCAAAGTTAATAGGATAAAGCTGATAGATGGTGTGCATCTTGTTCCAATCTATTTCGCCTTGATAATGTGAAACATCAACACCAAAAGTTTTTAAATAATAATTATCCATCACCTCAATATTTCTAATATCATATTTGGTGACTTTATCATCTGCAATTTTTTCGCCTTTAAATGTCTTTTCTATAATAGTCATGTAATAATGTATTCCATGTCTGTATCTGTAAGCAAAATAAAGAATACATAAAATAAGAAAACCAATAAAATAAGTAGATAAACTAAGTTGTTTATAGAGAGGAGTTCCTCTATGTTTTTTACGTGACATTTTTGGCAGATGAAATAGATATTACTTATACAATATTAGTACAAAAATCAATGATAGAAAAAAGAAATCTTCATTATATTTGTTCATTATGAAAAAATGGATTTTAGCCGCAAGGCTTCGCACATTACCACTTTCTTTAAGTGGATTATTATTGGCAGGATTTATAGCCAAATCAGAAGGAATTTTCCGCAACGATATATTTTTCTTATCACTTCTTACAACATTAGCTTTTCAGATATTATCAAACTTTGCTAATGATTATGGAGATGCAGTAAAAGGAACAGATGCCAATAGAATTGGAGAACAAAGAGCTGTAGCCTCTGGTTTAATTACAAAAGGGCAAATGAAAACAGCAATTGCAATTATGGTTATCATTTCTATTATTTGTGTAAGTGTATTATTGTATGTTTCATTTTATCCAGATAATTTAAATTATATTTATATATTCTTTGGTTTAGGTATTGCTTCTATTTTAGCTGCAATGGCTTATACAATGGGAAAAAAACCTTACGGTTATATAGGCTTAGGTGATGTTTTTGTATTCTTATTTTTCGGGATTTTAGCTGTAACAGGAGGAGAGTTTTTATATTCGAAATCTTTTCAGTGGGAAATTTTATTACCAGCAGCTTCTATGGGATTTTGGAGTGTTGCTGTTTTAAATTTAAACAATATGCGAGATGTTGAAAATGATATTAAGAATAATAAAATTACAGTCGCTTCAAGATTAGGGTTTCAAAAAAGTAAATATTACCAAATGACTTTAATGACATTACCTTTTGTTTTTAGTGCTTTGTATGTAACAATGTCTCCATTAAAATCTGGTAAAATGTCTGGTTTTGTATTTTTGGTTTTAATCTTTTTTGCAAATGCTATTCGTCGTCAAATATTTGCAGTTAAAAATCCAAAAGATTTTGATCCGTTTCTTAAACAAGTAGCTATGTTAGCTTTATTCTTTGCAGTTTTGTTAGGATATAGCTTAATTGGTTTTGAATTTATCGATACTTTAATTCGTTAATTAAATAATACAATATGAAAATACAATATTTAGGACACGCTTCTTTAGCAATTGAAGCGAATGGAAAACATATTATTGTTGATCCATTTATTACACCAAATGAGTTAGCTAAACATATAGATTTTAATCAACTAAAAGCAGATTACATCGTTGTTACGCATGCACATCAAGATCATGTATATGATGTAGAAGCTTTAGCAAAATTAACTGATGCAACGATTATTTCTAATGCAGAAATAGCAGGCTATTATGCAGCAAAAGGATTAAAAGCACACGGAATGAATACTGGAGGAAAGTTTTCTTTTGATTTTGGATCTATTCAATCTACAATCGCTTTTCACTCAAGTTCATTTGCTGACGGTACTTACGGAGGAGATCCAAATGGATATATTATAGAAAGTGAAGGTAAACGTGTTTATATTGCTGGAGATACAGCATTAACATACGAAATGAAATTAATCCCTGATACAATAGGACAGTTAGATTTAGCTATTTTACCAATTGGAGATAACTATACAATGGGAGCTAAAAGTGCTTCTATTGCTGCAGAATATGTGCAAGCAACAAAAGTTTTAGGGTATCATTATGATACTTTTCCTCCAATTAAAATTGATAAAGCAGAAGCGAAATCTATTTTCTTTTCTCGCCATATTCAATTAATTTTATTAGATATCGGAGAAGATATAACAGTCTAAGAATAGAGCAGGTTAATCAATATAAAAAGCTATTTTCAATTTGAAAATAGCTTTTCTCTTTTATAAAATTTAATATTAGAGTTTTATTATTTAGATAATATTTTTTTCTTCTTCTTTTTTGGACGTTTATTCCACCAAACAATAGCTCCTGTAACAGGAAGTGAAGCACAAATAAAAGAAACAATGAAAGCTAAAATTTTTGTAGGATATCCTCCAATACCACCTGTATGCAAATCATAATTCATCCCTGCTATTTGGTTTCCCAAATCTTGATCTTTGCTTGATTTTAAATTAGTCAATTCTCCAGAAGACTTATCAAAATAATACCATTTAAAGACACTTGTTTTCCCTTTTTCTAATCTTACTTGTACATCTTGTTCTTTTTCCTTTTCATCTCTTAATCTTATAGACATCATATCCGCATTTGGATGTTTGGAAAGAGCATATGTTAAAGATTGATTGAGAATATTAGATGGTTGCAATATAATTTTATCAGAGGATTGAACTGAATTATTATTTTTTGAAGAAAAGCTAACTGTATTAAAAAATTGAATGGTTGATTTTTTTAAACCAGGAAAAGCAAAAATTAAACCTGTATAAGCAATTATTAATGCTAATAAGAATGTCTGAAACCCTAAAACATTATGTAAATCATATACTAAACGTTTCCATTTTACACTAAAATCTACCCAAATAGCTTTCTTTACTAATTTCTTTTTCCACCTCTTTGGCCACCATAATACAACTCCACTAATTGTAAGAATAATAAATAATATTGTTGATATAGATACGATTGTTTTACCAACCTTGCTTCCTAATAATAGTGTTTGATGTAATTGTAATAAAACTTGGAAAAATTCATATTTAGTATTTTCTACAAACTGTACTTTTCCGGTGTAAGGATTTATAAATACACGTTTATAATAAACAGTATACTCATTGTATAGTATTTTACTTTTATCTGTTTTATTTGCCCTAAATACCCATGTTCTATCTTTTGAAGGATATAAATCTACACGCGTTACCTTTTCATTTTTAGGAAGATGATTGTTAGCAATAGTAATAAGTTCTGTTAAAGGTAATGCCTGCATACTTGCAGGCATTACTCTATCTTGAATCGAATATCTTTCTGGATAAATTGTAGTTTTTAAGTCATCATAAAATACATAAATGCATCCTGTAACGCTTATAATAAATATAATTAAACCAACTATTAGGCCTAACCATTTATGTAACCAAAGAACAGATTTCTTAATCATCTTGTTTTTTAAAACTTATAATTTACAGTAAAGGTAGCTGTTGTTCCAACTCCCCTTACATAATTAGCTACATTAGCACTGTATTGACTTGCTACCGTATAATACGTAGTATTAAATAAATTATCAATACCTAAACTTACGCCCCAATTTTGGCTCAGTTGGTAATTTCCTGAAAGGTTAAACAAATTAATTGTTTTTACAGGAGCTTCTCCCGAAAGATATACACCATTGTTGTTTGGGCTAAAATGATTACGGTCTCCTGTCATTAACCAATTTAGAGCTAAGTTAAGATTTCTATTTGGTGAAAAGCGTAAGTATGCAGTAGCTTTTGGTGGTGCAACTCTCGCTCCGCTTAAATATTTTTTGCTACCATCAGTTTTTTCAGATTTACCTTCAACATGTGCATAAGTAGCTCCAGCTTTCCATTCTCTAGAAATATTTGCATCTAATGTTAATTCGAATCCATAAGTACGTTCTGGAGCTCTTTCTGGTCGTAGTAATCCATTACTATTCTCAACTAAACTAACACCATCACTAGAAGTACTAATGAAATATGCAGCCGTAAAGTTCAAAATTTTGTAACGAGATGAGAAACCAATTTCATAATTATTGGTTAATATTGGTTTTGTATTGACATTAGTTAATGTACTTTCTTCTGCAGAACGGACAATTCTACCTAACTCATTAATAGAAAAACCTTGAGTAAAACTTACGAAAGGATTAAAGAGATCAAATTTTGTATAACGTAATCCAGCATTGAAGGTAGTTCCTTTGTAAGGAAATTTACCTCCTTCTACATCTATTGATCCTTCTCCGTTTGGTCCGTCAGCAATTGTTCTGAAATCTTTTATTTTTACTTGAGCATTTTCGTAACGAAGTCCTCCTTTTAAAACTAAATCTTGAAATAAATCTAATTTTAATTGAGCGTATGGTGCAAAACTTGTCATATCCATTTTCGGAATATAAACTCGTCCATCTGTTAAATCTTGATAAGTAACGTCGTTTAATAAATCTAAACCATATGTAACTTCTCCTGGAATATTCCCTAAAGAAAATGGTGTATTAAAGTTTAAACGGATTCCTTTTTTATTTGAGTTTATTTTTGTTTGACCTGGTCCATACCATGCAGTTGCTGATTGAACATATCTATTCATTGAACGGAATGAATTAAGGTAAAATGAAGCGTCAAATTGAGTTTTACCAAAAATGGCATTGTTATTATAACGAACAATTAAATTATGATTAAATGGTGTTCCTGTTGCTTTACCAGGATCTTCTCCTTTTACTCCAATTGTAGGAGAAACACCAAATACACCATTTTTACTTATGTATTTTGAGTGTTGTGTGCTATTGTAGAAATTATACATTACACTTACAAAAGATTCATCGTTGATTTGATAATTCAATTTAGTATAAACATTATTCTGATATGAGTTGGATGTACCATCTGTTTGTCCAAGTACTAATCCTTCTCCATCTTTCTGTAGTCCAGTGTAATCAATAGATCCACCAACCATGTATGAAAATTTATTACTATTTCCTGAAAGAAATTGAGAGACTCTATATCCAAAAGTTTCTTTGCTGTTATAAGGATTTACTCTCAATCCAACAGAAGTCTGTCCAGAAATAGGATTTTTGTTGAAATTCTTTTTTGTGATATAATTTATAATACCTCCACCAGAACCGTTTCCATAAATAGATGTAGCACCTTTTATAACTTCTATACGTTCAATAACACTTGGATCAATGGTACGTATGTCACGAGAACCATTCATAAGTGGTGTTGATTGTGGTATTCCATCAATCAAAACTAAAACAGCACGCCCGCGTAAAGTTTGTCCAGCATTATTTGATTTATTGTTACTAACACTAAGCCCTGGAACTAAATTTCCGATAATTTGGGAGATGTCTGCAGTGAATTCTAATTGTTCTTGAATTTGTTTTTGAGAGATTACAGTTACCGAAGAAGGAATTTGATTAATGTTTTCAGATTTTCTACCTGCTGTAACAATTACTTCATCTACTGATATCACCTCATTTTGGTTAGAAGGGATAGTATCTGTTATTTGAGCATATGTCGAAACGCTAAAAAATAAACTTAAGAATAGGAATGGTTTTGTAGGAATTTTAAAAAAATGTTTTTTCATTTTTATTTAGAATAAATAAATGCAAAAGTATAATTTTCTTTCACTCTCAAAAAGTAATGAGAACTAATTAACATAAAGTTTTTTTTAAAACATCTTTAAATTTGGTATTCAAAATTGTGTTTACCAAATTTTTAGCATGATTTTAATAACTTAGAATTCTTGCGAATAAAATTTATTAAGACTATAAAAAACTTCATGTATTCAAGTATCTTTGCCAAAATTATTTCGATAAATTTATGATTACAGTTAATGATATTGCCGTTCAATTTGGTTCATCAACTTTATTTAGTGGTGTAAGTTTTGTGGTAAACGAGAATGACAAAATTGCCTTAATGGGTAAAAATGGAGCAGGAAAATCAACGCTATTAAAAATTGTAGCTGGTATTAATAAACCATCTCAAGGAAATATTTCAGCACCAAAAGAAGCAGTTATTGCTTATCTACCACAGCATCTATTAACAGAAGATAATTGTACAGTTAGAGAAGAAACATCAAAGGCATTTGATGAATACTTATCAATGAAAAGAGAAATTGATGATATTAACGAGCAATTAACTGTAAGAACTGATTACGAAAGTGATGAGTACATGAAATTAATTGAACGTGTTTCGGAAGTAAGTGAAAAATTTTATTCAATAGAAGAAGTTAATTACGAAGCAGAAGTAGAAAAAGTATTAAAAGGAATTGGTTTTGCTCAAGAAGATTTAGATCGTTCTACTTCAGAATTTTCTGGAGGATGGAGAATGAGAATAGAATTAGCTAAAATATTATTACGTCAACCAGATTTAATCTTATTAGATGAGCCTACAAACCACTTGGATATAGAATCTATACAATGGTTAGAAGATTTCTTAAAAAATCAAGCCAAAGCCGTAATGGTTATTTCTCACGATAGAGCATTTGTAGATAATATTACCAATCGCACGATAGAAGTTACAATGGGACGTATTTACGATTATAAAGCAAAATATTCTGATTATTTAGTTTTACGTCAAGATCGTAGAATTCATCAGCAAAAAGCATATGATGAGCAGCAGAAATTTATAGCAGAAAACAAAACATTTATAGAACGTTTCCGAGGAACATTTTCTAAGACAGAACAAGTTCAGTCACGTGTTAGAATGCTAGAAAAATTAGATATTATAGAAGTTGATGAGGTTGATACTTCTGCATTAAAATTAAAGTTTCCGCCAGCAGCTCGTTCTGGTCAATATCCAGTTATTGTAGAAAATCTAACAAAAAATTATGGAGATCATATCGTGTTTGATAATGCGAATATGGTAATTGAAAGAGGACAAAAAGTTGCATTAGTTGGTAAGAATGGGGAAGGAAAATCTACGATGATAAAAGCAATTATGAACGAAATAGATTTTCAAGGAAAATTAGAAATTGGTCATAATGTACAAATAGGATATTTTGCTCAAAATCAGGCATCTTTATTAGATGAAGATTTAACAATTTTTGAAACTGTGGATCGAATCGCAGAAGGTGATATTAGAACGCAAATAAAAAGTATTTTAGGTGCTTTTATGTTCAAAGGTGATGATATCGATAAAAAAGTAAAGGTACTTTCTGGAGGAGAGAAAACGCGTTTGGCGATGGTAAAACTTTTATTAGAACCATTTAATGTTTTAATTTTAGATGAGCCTACAAACCATCTTGACATGAAAACAAAAGATATCATTAAAGATGCCTTGAATGAATTTGAAGGAACGGTTATTTTAGTTTCTCATGATCGTGATTTCTTAGATGGATTAGCTGAAAAGGTTTTCGAATTTGGAAATAAGCGAGTAAAAGAACATTTCGAAAATATAAAAGGTTTCTTAGAACAAAAGAAAATGGAATCTCTAAAAGAAATTGAAAAATAAATAATTCATTAAAAGCCAGTATAGTTAGCTATATTGGCTTTTATTATTGTATAAGCTCATTAAAATTAAGTTAACTTTGTTCTACTTTATTAATAGGTTTTGAAAGAATGGAACAGCTAAAAATTAAACAATATATAGAGAAGGAAGAAGATAAGAACTTATCATTTAGAGTTTTTGATTTACTTCCGGAAAATAAAATTATTCATTCAGAACCAGCTCAACGCGATCATTTTTTAATTCTTGTTATAGAGGCAGGAAAATTAGAATTATTAATAGAAGATAAAATGCACTTTCTAAAAGCAGGAAAAATAGCTGTTATATTCCCAAATCAGGTACATTCTATTAAAAAGATGACACAAGATTTAGTTGGTAAAATTATTTTATTTGAAGAAGTTTTATTTTGTTCAGATATTTTAAAAAATGAATTAAGTGTTTACAATGTCAATTTATCTACACAATTAAATTGTACAATTTTACCTAGTGAGCAATTTACAGAAAGTCTAAGAACAATAGAATTAATACAAGATGTTTACGAAAACCCAAGTTTAATTAGAAAAGAACAAGCGCGTTTTAGTATTAAAATATTTTTATTATCTCTTATAGAATCTGTTCATGGTCAACATCCAATTTTAGGACAACATTCATCAGACCAACCTTTATATGTTCAGTTTAAAACTTTATTAAATCAGTATTATAAAGAAGAACGCACAGTTCAGTATTACGCAGAAAAACTTTTTATAACGCCTAAAAAATTAAATTCAATCACTAAAAAACATTGTGGCGAAACTGCTATAAATGCAATTCACAACCGTATTTTAACAGAAATAAAACGTCAGTTAATGTTTGCCGATGTTACACATAAAGAAATAGCTTTTGATTTAGGTTTCAATTCTCCTGCAGCCTTAAATAAGTTTGTAAAATCAAAATTAAACGAAACACCAACACAGCTTCAACAAGAGTTGATGCAAATGTATAATGTTTAGAAAATACATTTCGACCAGCTAAATGTGACAATCCGTTTAAACTAGAAAATTTAAATAATAAAGTTAAAAATTACACTGTAATTTTTAACTTTCTAATCTCCAACTACACTTACTAGGACTAAATGTATATCAAGTAGTCTTGTATGTATAATAACTTCACTATTGCTCATTTTAACTTTGCTCTATCAATAATCATTAATTTTTTAATGATGAAAAAGAGAAAAAAATGAGCATAAATAACACATATACAGTTGAAGAAGATTTACAATTAATATTAAATGAGAATCTTCGATTATCTAAAGAATTAAATACTCAACAAGTAGAAAACTTAATTAATGCGATAAACAATGCAAACAGAATTTTCTTTTTAGGAACAGGAAGAAGTGGTTTAGCATTAAAAATTGCAGCAATGAGAATGATGCATTTAGGTTTAAGTGTATTTGTGGTGGGAGAAATAGTTACTCCAGCTATACTCGAAGGAGATTTATTAATCGTAGCATCAGGTTCTGGAACAACTTCTACTGTTGTATCTGCGGTGAAGAAAGCGAATAAACAACACGCAAAAGTTTTTGCTTTAACAGCAGACGAAAATAGTGAATTGGCACAGTTAGCAGATGAATTACTTCTAATAAAAGCTGCTGTGAAAACAGATTTTGGAGCTGCTGTATCTGAACAATATGCAGGTAGTTTATTTGAACAATTTACGTTTCTAGTTTTCGAAAGTGTTTTTATGTCCCTTTGGAAAAAATCTGGTTTAACAAAAGAAGATTTATGGCCAAAACACGCCAATTTAGAATAAAAAAATTATTAATAATTAAATATTTAAGTCATGACAAAATTGCAAGTAGCGATTGATTTGCTTACAACAGAAGCAGCATTAGAATTAGCAGGAAAGGTAGCTCCTTATGTAGATATTATAGAGTTAGGAACACCACTTATTAAGGCAGAAGGATTAAGAGTTGTAACAGCAATGAAAGAAGCTCATCCAGATAAATTAGTTTTTGCAGATATGAAAACTGCAGATACTGGTGCTTTAGAAGCAGAAATGGCTTTCCAAGCTGGTGCAGATTTAGTAACTGTAATGGGAACTGTAGATGATGCAACAATAAAAGGAGCTGTAGAAGCAGGAAAGAAATTCGGAAGAAAAGTTGTTGTAGATACAATTGGAGTTAAAAACCGTGTAGAAAGAGCAAGAGAAGTGATTGCTTTTGGAGTTGAGTTTGTAGAATTACATGCAGGTTTAGATGAACAAGCTTTACCAGGATATTCTGTACAAACATTAATTGCAGAAGGTAGAGAAGCTGGTGTAGCTTTTTCAATTGCAGGTGGAGTAAACATTGATACTATAAAAGATGTTGTAGCCGCAGGAGCAACTGTTGCTGTAGCTGGAGGAGCTATTTATGGTGCAGAAAATCCAGCTGAAGCTGCAAAAGCATTAAAAGAAGCAATTCAATAATAAAATAAATAAAAAAGGCTGTAGTATTTTCGATTCTTCAGCCTTTTTATATGCTCTTTTCTTAGTATCTTTAAACCCGGAATTAAAAATGATGATTAATTAGAACCACTTACAATTAATTTATCTTAGAATAATTCAATGCTTTAAGCAATAAACAAACACCTCCAATTTAATTGGGGAAAACAATAGAAAAGGAAAATAAAACTTACAATGAAAACATTTGATTTTGGTATCGTTGGTTTAGGTGTTATGGGACGTAATTTAGCCTATAACATTGGAGATAATGGTTACAACCTATTAGGCTTTGATGCAGATGAGGAAAAAAGAACTTTATTAGAAGATGGAGCATCACCTAATACAAACGTTAAAGGAGTACAATCTTTTCAAGATTTAGTAGAAGGACTTTCTACTCCACGTAAAATCCTTTTAATGGTTCCTGCAGGAAATCCTGTAGATAGTGTAATAAAAGATTTAAAACCTTTATTACAAGAAGGTGATATTATAATTGATGGAGGAAACTCTTATTATAAAGATACAAATCGTCGCGTAAAAGAATTAGAAACAGAGGGTATTCACTTCATGGGAATGGGAATTTCTGGTGGTGAAAAAGGAGCTCGTTTTGGTCCTAGTATTATGCCTGGAGGAGATTTAAAAGCATATGATGCTGTAAAACCTTTTCTTGAAGCTATTTCTGCGAAAGTAGGAAACGATCCATGTACTGCATATATGGGGAAAGATGCTGCTGGACATTATGTAAAAATGGTACATAATGGAATTGAGTATGCTATTATGCAATTAATTAGCGAAGCATACGATATTCTTCATAGAGGATTGGGATTAGATAATGACCAATTACACCAAGTTTTTAAAGAATGGAATGATGGAGAATTAAACTCATTCTTAATAGAAATTACACGTGATATTTTTAAATATAAAGATACAGAAGGTTATTTATTAGATTTCATAATGGATAAAGCTGGATCTAAAGGTACAGGGAAGTGGACGTCGCAAGATGCGATGGATTTAGGAGTTGCAATTCCTACAATTGATGCATCTGTTTCATCTCGTACAATTTCTGCTTATAAAGAAGACCGTGTTAAAGCTTCTAAAATTTATGCATCTCGATTAAATGAGGTAGAAGTTGCCGATAAACAAGCTTTCATAGATCAAGTAAAAGATGGATTATATTTATCTATCTTATTAAGCTATGCACAAGGTTTAGCACAATTAAATAAAGCTTCGGAAGAATATAACTTAGCTATTCCTTTAAAAGATGTTGTAAAAATTTGGCGTGGAGGATGTATTATTCGTTCTGTGATGCTAGAAAAATATTACCAAGCATTTATCAATAATCCTGAATTAACAAATATATTATTAGACGAAAACATTTCGGCTTTAGCACAATCTAAAGCAGAAGCTTTACAAGAAATTGTAATTTTCGCAATAAGAAAAGGATTACCAACAGCTTGTTTATCTTCATCATTAGCTTATTTTGAAGCTTTTAAAACAGAACGTTTACCAATTAATTTGGTACAAGCACAAAGAGATTATTTTGGTGCACATACTTACCAAAGATTAGACGTTGATGGTACTTTTCACACACAGTGGGACGAACAACAAAATGGGTAAGATGAGCAATAATAAGAATGTATCACCTACCATTTTACTCATCTTTGGAGCAACTGGTGATTTAGCAAAAAGAAAACTCTTTCCTGCTTTTTACAACCTGTTTTTAGAAGGTAGAATGCCAAAGCAATTTCAGATAATTGCTTTAGGTAGAAGAGATAACGACAGCGAAAAATTTAGAGATTATATAAAAGATAATCTAAACGAATTTTCGAGAAATAAAGTTGATTCTGATGAGGTTTGGGAGAAATTCTCTCAGCAAATTACTTATTTCAAACATCAATTAGATGAAGAAGAATCTTACAAAGATTTAGAAAAAGAATTAAAAAATATAGATGAAAAATTTGGTGTAAGAGCAAATAGATTATTTTACTTTTCTATTGCACCATCATTTATTTCAACTGTTTCAGAATATATAAAGAAAACAGAATTAGCTCCAAATGCAGATCAAGATCGTATTATAATCGAGAAACCATTTGGACACGATAAAGCTTCTGCAATAGAATTAAATGAGTTATTAACTAAAACATTTAAGGAAGAGCAGATTTATAGAATCGATCACTATTTAGGGAAAGAAACTGTTCAGAATATTTTTACATTCCGTTTCGGGAACTCTATTTTTGAACCTTTATGGAACCATAATTTTATTGAAAAAGTAGAAATTACGGTTGCAGAAGAAGTAGGAGTAGAAGAGAGAGGAGCGTTTTACGAAAAAACAGGAGCCTTAAAGGATATGATTCAGAACCATTTATTGCAGATTTTGTGCATGGTTGCCATGGAAAATCCCAACTCTTTTGAGGCTAAAGAAATTAGAGACAAGAAAGTTGATGTTTTACGAGCAATCAGAAGAATAAAACCAGAAGATGTAAGTAAATATGCAGTTCGTGGACAATATAAAGAAGGTGAAATAAGAGGAAAAGAAGTTGTTGCTTATCGCGAAGAGAAAGACGTTGATAAACAATCTAACATAGAAACTTTTGCTGCAATAGAATATTATTTAGATAATGAAAGATGGCAAGATGTTCCATTTTATTTGAGAACAGGAAAAAGAATGAAAGAGAAACAATCATACGTTTCAATTCTTTTTAAATCTATTCCTGCTAATAATTTTCCTGGAACAGAAAATATGTTAGCCAATAGATTAATTATTAATATTCAACCAACAATGGATATTCGTTTACAGTTTATGACTAAAAAACCAGGATTATCTATGGTTTTAAAACCAGGAGAAATGGTTTTCGACTATAATGATTGTTCTTCAGCAGATTCTCCAGAGGCATACGAAACATTGCTTTTAGATGCTCTTTTAGGAGATCCAACTTTATTTATGCGATCAGATCAAGTAGAAGAAGCGTGGGATGTCGTTGCATCTATTCAGGATGTTTGGGAAAATGAAACAACACCAGATTTTCCGAATTATGTTGCAGGAAGTTTAGGACCAGAAGCATCTGATTTATTACAGACAAAACAAGGTTATAAATGGTTGCCTAATACAATAGAAAAACGAAAATAAATTCCTATGATAGAGATTTTTGATAAAAAAGATGAATTAATAAGTTATGTTGCAAATCAATTTGTTTCTATTGCTCAAAAAGCAATAGAAGAGAATGGTAAATTTGTTGTTGCACTTACTGGAGGATCATCTCCGATAGATTTGCATAAATTATTAGCAACAGATGAATATCAATCAAAAATTGATTGGGAGAAGGTTTATATTTTTTGGGGAGATGAACGTTGGGTTCCATTGGAAGATGATAGGAGTAATGCAAAAATGGCTTTTACAACTTTATTAGATCATGTAAATATTCCACAAGGAAATATTTTTCCGATGTATAATGATGTTATTTCACCAGAAGAATATGCAATAGAATATCAGCAATTAATTAAAGAAGTTACACCAGAAGGAACGTTTGATTTAATTTTGTTAGGAATGGGAGATGATGGGCATACTGCTTCATTATTTCCACATCAAAAAGTATTGGATGAGCAAGATAAATGGGTAGAATCTTATTATTTAGAGCCTCAAAGCATGTATAGAATTACATTAACTGCTCCATTAATTAATCAAGCTAAAAATGTTCAGATAATTGTTTTCGGAGAAAATAAAGCAAAAGCACTTTACGAAGTTTTACAAGGAGAAAACAATCCAACAGAATACCCAACACAGTTAATAAAACCAACAAATGGTGAATTAACTTTCTTAGTTGACAAAGCAGCTGCAAGTCAAACAAAATAATTTTTATTCTTTTAAAAAAAAGATTAAAATCAATATATCATTTAATTAAAGTCTATAAATCTCTTAACTTGCAAGAGAATTATAGACTTTAATATTTTTTAGATGAAACATACTTTGATTGCCATGTTGATGCTTTTTTCTACTCAACAAATGAATGCACAAGAATTAAACTTACAATCGAACAAATTAAACGAAGGTATTCACGATTTTTCATTAAAATTAGAAGATCAAGATAAAAATGCAATACTTCCTATTCGTGTTATAAAAGGAAAAAATGAAGGTCCAGTTTTTACTATTATTGCTGGAATACATGGATACGAATATCCTCCGATTATTGCCGTACAGGAATTAATGAATGAAATTGATTACACGACACTAAAAGGAACAATTGTAATTGTACCAATTGCTAATACGGCATCTTTTAATGGACGTTCTGCTTTCTACAATCCAATAGATGGCAGAAATTTAAATACCACTTTTCCTGGAAAAGAAAAGGGGACAATTACTGAACAAATTGCTTATCAAATAACGAATAAAATTATTCCAGTTTCAGATGTTTTATTGGACATTCATGCAGGAGATGCCAGTGAAGATTTAATTCCTTTTATATGTTATTATAATGCTGAAGATTATGCTAAACAAACAGCAGAAGCCAAAAGATTAAGTGAAAATAGCGGTTTTGAAAATGTTGTTTCTTATCCTTATACATTAACCAAGAGCCAACCAGCTTTGTATGCATTTAAGCAAGCAGTACAAGACGGGAAAGTCGCTTTAAGTATAGAGAGCGGGAAATTGGGAAATGTACAAAAAGAGTCTGTTGCAGAAATTAAAAATTCTGTTTATTTAATGCTGAAAGATTTAAAAATGTACACTAAACAGAATTTAAAAACAGTAAAAAAGATTATAAATTATAATCAGCAAGCTTACATAAAATCAGATATCCAAGGAATTTTTTATAGTAATTTAAAAGCTGGTGATGATGTAAAAGAAGGGCAAGTTGTTGGTTATGTTACAGACTTTTTTGGAAAGAAAATAAAAGAGTTTAAGTCTCCTGTTACTGGGAAAATACTTTATAAAATAGGTACACCACCAATTAATCCAAATGAAACGGTTTTCTGTATTGCTTATAAAAACTTTCAATAGTATTTAATTTTGGATATTTTTTTTAATTTAAAGTATTTACGTTTATAAGTAAATACTTTATTCGTTTTTAATTATTCAAAAAAAACTAAGATATTTAGAATCTTCTTTAATGCATTTGCTATAATTTAATTTTTTTCATGATTCATTTTTGATTTGTAAGATTTGTTGAATGTTGAAAATATTTTTATGTTTCCGACCTATTTCAACCAGATAGATTTTCTTAATAAGTATGTATATACTTCTCCTAAAGTAAAAATTGTTGGAGAAATCTGTCATGAGTATTTCATTAAGTAGTATACGTTATACAAGTGTAAGCGTAGATAATCAGGAGGGATGCTTATCAATTCAAATAATGAAAAAAGAACTTGAGAAATAATTAGCAGAATATAAAAAGCTTTTATTGAAGAGAAACTTTAGCATTAAACGAAAAACAAGACTAAAAGCTTATTCATATAATCATTATAACAGTATCTAGGTAAGGTTTATATTGTTCATAGTTTATGTAATCAATTTTATTTCTAATAAGAATGAATTATATTATTAATAAGTAATAATATATCGATTATTGACTTAATGATGACGTGATTATGTGATTAATACATATTTCTAATTTAGTCTAAATACAAAATAATACTTCATATTAGTATTTTATGCGAGTTTTTTTTAAATAATTTTCAATATAAAATATTATTTAATGAATATTATATATTGAAAATTTTATTTAACTCTATAGCTTTTATATAAAGAGTTTTTTTTGGTGTATTGTAATTTAGTTTTTTTATAAATTGGTATAATTTTTGACAGGAACAACCGTTACTTTTTACAACACAAAAAAAAACTAACAATTAGATTATAATATTTTTTTATAACTCAATTAGTTTGGCTGTTTTATTATTATTTAGCTTTGCCACCATAATCAACCAAATTATTATGAAAAAGTACTATTACCTATTGAGCTTTTTTGCTCTCTTAAATTTGAATGCTCAGGTCGGAATAAATACCGACTTGCCTAATGCTACACTAGAGGTGGCCTCTTCTCCAAATGAACAAAATATAATAGATGGTTTTATACCTCCAAAATTATCTGGAGAGGAATTGAAATCGAAAGATGATCTTTATGAAGATTTACAAACCGGAGCTATTATTTATGTGACAGAACCTGTAATTACAACATCTTCAAAAACAATAAATATTACAGAAGAAGGATATTATTATTTTGATGGTATTGTTTGGCAAAAAATGAAAGAATCTAGAGTCCCTGGAAGTTTTGATGCAGTAAACGGATTAACGGTTGCTGGTGATAAAATAAAACTTGGAGGGACATTAATAGAAAAAACGACTATTGCTACTTCTGCATCTAATACGTTAAATTTAACAGGTTTGCAAGATGGTAATGTTTCTTCTGACAAACTTTTGGTAGCAGATAATTCGGGTACAGTAAAATGGGCTCGATCTAATGATTTTGCTAATGATTTATCATTACCTACTCCTGCTATTTTTACTTTAAATAATATAAGACATAATGTATTAATTCACAGTGGATCAGGGGGATCTGAAATTCTTAATTTATTATTAAATAAAAATGATATTCCTGGATTAGTATATAATAATAATGGAACAATAACATTTCCTCCTGGTACATATCAAATAAATTTCACTTATGAGGCGGTTCACAATGCTGCTAATTGTACATTAAGTTCTTACTTCGTAGATTTTCCTAATCCTAGAGTTTCTGGTTCGTCTACACGTATTCATAGTACAGCTTCACATACTGATGGTGCCTTGTCAAATCACGGAGGAACAATTAATTATGTTATTTCTTTACCAGGGTATACAACTTGGAATATAAACATTGGTAGAGGACAATCTGGGAATTGCAATGGTGCAGGAATGATATTATTACCGCAAGCTACACATCTTTTAGTTTACAGATTAGGAAGGCCTTAGTTTATATACTTTTCTATTTTGAAAAATTTGATCTGCATGTATTGTAAAATCAAATAAAAATAAATAAATAAATAAATAAATAAATAAATAAATAAAGATATTACTCTTCCTTTATTTATTTCAATAAAATCTGTTCTACCAACACTTTACATTCACAGAGCTCTAAAGCTTTTTTTCTATAATATCTTTTAATATACGATGGTCAAGACTAAGATCTGTATACATGCGTTTTAAATGTGCATTTTCTTCTTGTAAAGATTTAAGTTCTTTGAGTTGAGACTGTCATGCCATCGTATTTTTACTTCTAATAATAAAAATAGGTAGCGATATACCATATTTTCTAGCTATGTCTTTATTCTGTTTATCAGCTTCATATTCCTTAAGAATATTAACTATCTGTGATTCTGTAAATCTTGTTTTTTTCATAAGTTATAAAATTTAAAGTTAATAATTTTAAACTGTCCGAAAAAAGGGGAAGTTTACCCATTATCGTTAGTATGTAATCAATTTCATATGTGCTTATTTCAGATTTATCAAGAGAATTTAAAGTTGCATTTATACTATCTACTTTAAAGGTTCTGATAAAGGAGTACCAGGAGTACCACTGTAGAAAACAATCAGAGTCGCTGCCTGTTTTCCAGTTTTACCTCTATGTATAGTATTAACTACTTCTCCAAGAGCTTGTCCTTTTTTTATCCATTGTGTTTTTCCATCTTCCTTTCTTTCTACTTTAATTTCTCCTTCTTCTACATAAGCTACATTGATAACAGGGTGTTTATGCCAATTCAATGTTGAATTAGGGGGTATAATAATTTTAAGAACAGAAATTTCTGGTTGTGTTGTAGGATAGGCAGTGTAAGTAGTTCCATCCCATGCTTTAGTTGTTTTTAAGAGCGTTATAAACTCAATGTTATCAGAATGTTTTGACTGTAAATCGCTGGAATAATCATCACATGATAAAAAGAGAAAGGGGGAAGAAAGCACAGTAAATAAAGTTGTACGTAATAAATTTTTAGTCATAGATCTTAATTTAGTAAGTTGATTTTAATATTTAGGTTGTATAAAATTAGTAAACAAATTTGTGTTTTCCTAGTATTAAAAATTGTTTTTATGATTATTCTATGTAAGGTCTTAATGTCAATAAATGGTTTAAGGATAGATGATTATATGTAAAACTGGAAGTTTATAGAAAAGTAAAGGTATGGTATTTATGTTCTTGATGTTTGATGTTAAAATATTTGAAGAAGGAAATTTTAATACTGATAAGCTAATCAATATAAAAACACGTTTTTTAGTCATTTAATAATAAAACAATAGGTAGAGAATGTTCTACCTATTCTTATTTATTTTATATTTTTTTCAACAAAAGTGTAACTTTTTTTCATTTAATGTTACTAATAATAAATAACGTTAGAATATAATCTAGAAAAACTATATAAATGAAGAAACTTCTTATGTCTGTTTTATTTGCAGGATCATTAGCTTTTGGTCAGCAAATAAAGTTTGATGAGTATACTTTACCAAATGGATTACATGTAATCCTTCATCAAGATAATTCTGCACCTGTAATTACAACAGGGGTAATGTATCATGTTGGGTCTAAGGATGAACAAGTAGGGAAAACAGGTTTTGCGCATTTCTTTGAACATTTATTATTTGAAGGAACAGAGAACATAAAAAGAGGAGAATGGTTTAAAATCGTTTCTGCTAATGGAGGTTCTAATAATGCAAATACAACAACAGATAGAACGTATTACTACGAGACATTTCCATCAAATAACTTAGAATTAGGTTTATGGATGGAGTCTGATCGTTTAAGACAACCAATTATCAATCAAATTGGTGTAAACACACAAAAAGAAGTTGTACAAGAAGAAAAACGTTCTCGTTTAGATAATCAACCTTATGGAAGATTTTCTTACGGAGAAGCTGTAAATCCTCATGTATTTAAGAAAAGTGGATACCGTTGGAGCGTTATTGGATCTTTTGAAGATTTAAGTAACGCAAAATTAGAAGACTTTCAACATTTTAGTAAACAATATTATGTGCCAAATAATGCTGTTTTAGTTGTTGCGGGAGATTTTAAAAAGGATGAAGCAAAGAAATTAATTGAAAAATATTTTGCAGTAATTCCTCGTGGAAACGATGTTGTTAAAACAGTAATTAAGGAAGATCCAATTACGCAAGAAGTTCGCGCAACAGAATATGATTCTAATATCCAGATTCCTTTATTAGCAATTAATTACCGTACAGCCGATAACAAGTCTAAAGACGCTTATGCATTAGAAATGTTATCAAGTTATTTAACGGGAGGAAAATCATCTGTTTTATACAAGAAATATGTAGACGAGAAAAAAGAAGCTTTACAAATTTTCGCTTTCAATCGTCAAATGGAAGATTACGGAATTTATTCAATCGGAATTTTACCTCAAGGAGATGTTCCGTTAGATAAGTTAGAAAAAGACTTACAGTTAGACATTGAGAAAGTACAAAAAGATTTAATCTCAGAAGAAGATTATCAAAAAATATTAAATGGAGTTGAAAATGATTTTGTTTCATCAAAATCAGGTGTTCAAAATATAGCGCATGCTTTGGCTGATGCTTATATGTTGGGAGGAGATACGAATAAAATCAACGATGAATTGAAAATTTATCAATCTGTATCAAGAGAAGATATTAGAAATGTTGCTAAAAAGTATCTAAATAAAAATCAACGTGTAATTATTAATTATTTACCAGAATCTAAAAAAGCTGCAAAGTAAAAAACAACTGAAATTATGAAAACAAAAATATTATCACTTGCAATCGCATTCATGGCAGTTAGTTTAAATGCGCAGGTTACGATTCCAATGCCTAAACCAGGTCCAGCACCAACGATTAATTTAGGGAAATCAAACGAATTCAAATTAAAAAATGGATTAACGGTTATTGTTGTTGAAAATAATAAATTACCAAGAGTATCAGCTACATTAACAATTGATAATCCTCCATTTTCATTAAACGCAAAAAAGGGAGCAGAATCTCTTTTAAGTGAAATGTTAGGAACTGGAACAAAAACGAAATCGAAAGACGAGTTTAATAAGCGTATCGAGTTTCTTGGAGCAAGAGTTAACTTTTGGGAAGAAGGAGCTTCTGCAAGTTCATTAACTAAATATTTCAACGAAATTTTTGGTTATATGGCAGACGGAGCTATTAATCCTAATTTTACTGAAAAGGAATTTGCTGATGTAAAAAAACGTTACATCGAAGGATTAAAATCTAACGAGAAATCTGTAGAAAGTGCAGCTTCTCGTGTTTCGAATATTTTGGTTTATGGAAAAGGAAATCCTTTTGCAGAATTTGACACACCAGAACAAATCGAAAAAATTACACTACAAGACGTTAAAGATTACTACAATACCTACTACAAACCAAACAATGCTTACTTAATTGTTGTTGGAGATATTTCAACAAAAGACGTTAAGAAATTAGCAGAGAAAAATTTCAATTCTTGGCAAACTGGAAAATTGACAATTCCAGCTTTCCCTAAAGTTGCAGAAGTAACTAAAACAGAATTAAACGCGATCAATATGCCAAATGCAGTACAATCTGTTGTTTCGGTATCTTATCCAGTACAATTAACAAAGAATGATCCTGATTATTATGCTGCACAAATTGCATCTACAATTTTAGGAGGAGATTTCAATTCTAAATTAAACATGAATCTTCGTGAGGCGCATGGATGGACTTATGGAGCTCGTGGAGGAGTTTCAGATTCTCGTTTTATTGGACGTTTCAATACTAATGCAACTGTTCGTAATGAAGTAACAGATTCTGCTGTTATCGAAACAATGAAAGAGATAAAAGGAATGACATTGAATAAAATCGACCAAAAAACATTGGATGATGTAAAAGCTAAATTCTTAGGAAACTTTATTCTTACATTAGAACGTCCAGAAACTGTGGCAACACAAGCATTAACAAAGAAAACAAATAAACTATCTGATAATTTTTATGCTGATTACATTAAAAATGTAAACGCTGTAACTGTTGATGATGTTTTACGTGTTTCTAAAAAATATTTCCGTCCAGATCAAGCTAAAATTAATATTACTGGAAAGTTAGAGCAAATAGGACCAGGATTAGAAAAACTAGGATACCCTATTACTTATTATGATGCTTACGGAAATAAAATTGACAAACCTGCTTCTGGAGCAAAAACAACAAGTGTTACCGTTGCACAAATAACTGACAATTATTTAAAAGCAATTGGTGGAGCAGATAAAGTAAAAGCTGTAAAAACATTGTCTCAAAAAGGAAAGATTGAAACAATGGGAATGAGTGGAGATTACGTAAAGAAAGATTTAGCTCCAAATAAAACAATTACTGCATTTACAGTTCCTGTAGGTACAATAAAACAAATTTTTGATGGGGAAAAAGCTTTTGTAAATCAAATGGGTCAAAAAATGGATTTACCAGCAGAAATGTCAGCTCCTCTTAAGAAAACAAATTCTTTATTCGTTCCTTTATCAGAAGGTTATAAAACTGCAAAGGTTGAAGGTATCGTTACAGAAAATGGAGTAGATTACTACAAAGTTATAGCTTCAGAAATAGATCGTGTAGATTTTTATGATGTTAAAACAGGATTATTAGCCAAATCAGAACAAAAAATGAAATCTCCACAAGGAGAAATCATTACAACTATGACAAATAAATTATACAAACCATTTGAAGGAATTTTAATACCTACAGAGGTATTAACTGAAGCAGGGCAACAAACAATTAATATAAAAATTGAATCAGTAGAAGTAAACAAAAATGTTACTGAGGCAGATTTCAAATAATAATTAATTCTTTTTAAATATTTTTCAGAAGAAAGGCAATCCAATTTTTGGATTGCTTTTTTTTATTTCAGATGGTATTTTCAATCCATAATAAAATGCTATTTTTGAGAAAAATTTGTAATAGAAGTTGTTTAAAATTTTTTAAGATTTATTTTTTTTAAATACTAAGTGTCATTCTGAGCCTGTCGAAGAAAATAATAAAAGAGTTATATAAAATGTTTCGACAAGCTCAACATGACAGCATTGTAAAAACAAGATCTTTATTTAAAAATTATTAAAGAAATTAATTAGTTTTAACAACCTCATAAATAAAAGAAATATATGGCAAATATAAATTGGCAAACAGTAAAAGAATACGAAGATATCACGTTTAAAAAGTGCGATGGAGTAATGCGAATTGCTTTTAATCGTCCAGAAGTTCGTAATGCTTTTCGTCCAAAAACAGTTTTCGAATTGTTAGATGCTTTTCAATTAGCAGAAGAAGACAGAGAAGTTGGTGTAATCTTACTAACAGGAGAAGGGCCATCTGCAAAAGACGGAGGATGGGCATTCTGTTCTGGAGGAGATCAACGTGTTCGTGGAGCAAAAGGTTATGAAGGACAAGATGGAGTTGGACGTTTAAATATCTTAGAGGTACAACGTTTAATTCGTTTTTCAACTAAAGTTGTTGTAGCTGTTGTAAATGGTTGGGCAGTAGGTGGAGGTCATTCATTACATGTTGTTTGTGATATGACTTTAGCTTCTAAAGAACATGCTATTTTTAAACAAACTGATGCAGACGTAGCTTCTTTTGATGGTGGATATGGTTCGGCTTATTTAGCGAAACAAGTAGGACAAAAACGTGCACGTGAAATTTTCTTTCTTGGATTAAATTATTCTGCACAAGAAGCATACGATATGGGAATGGTTAATTTAGTAATTCCTCACGAAGAATTAGAGCAAGTTGCTTTTGATTGGGCTCAGGAAATTTTAACAAAATCTCCTACAGCAATAAAAATGTTGAAATATGCATTTAATTTAGTAGATGATGGTTTAGTTGGACAACAAATATTTGCAGGAGAAACAACACGTTTTGCTTACGGAACAGAAGAAGCTGTAGAAGGAAGAAACGCGTTTTTAGAAAAGCGTCCTAGAGATTTTTCTAAATTTAGATAATCATAATAATTTTGATTAATATATTTAAAGCGATACTGAAAAGTATCGCTTTTTTAATTAATTATCTTTAAAAAATAAAGACAAAGAATATGTTTTCTATTGTGTAAATAATATTCTTAGAATTACATTTGTTGTAAATATTTAATGTGTTTAAGCAGAGAAAATATAAAATAAGGAATCAGAAAATTATTTCAGCTACGAAAAAACGATTTGTTTTATGGTTTATAGCCTTTATAACTTATTCAGTTTTTGCGTATCTTATAGATCCATTTAATCCAGATTTATATGATTTCCATCAAAAAACGATAGGAGATTTATTAATAGATTTGTTTTGTGGATTAGTTTTTTCTGCAATAATTGTTGAGGTTAGTATACTTATAGATAATATGCTAATTAAATATCTCCCACGGAAGAATTGGAATACTAAAAGGCTAATTATACAATGTATATTTCAGATATTAGGAAGTATTCTTTTTGTAATTTCTTCACTAGCTTTTTCTGATTATTTGTTTGGGTGGTTACAAAATCTTAGTTACAAAGAAGAATATACTATAATAGCTCAATCATTAGCAACAAATATTATTGTATCACTCCTAATAAGTACATTTAATACTGTAGATTATTTAGTTGATAATTGGAAAAAAACAGAATTACTTGTATCTCAACATAAATTAAAAGTTTCTGAACACAAACAAGCAGCAACTGAAGCAGAGCTTCAAGCAATTAAATTGCAGATAGATCCACATTTTATTTTCAATAGTTTAAGTGTATTATCAGAACTTATTTTAAAAGATCAAAAACTTGGATATGAGTATTCAGAAAGTTTTGCAAAAGTTTATCGTTATTTACTTATCAACTCTAAAAAAGATGCAGTAACATTGGAAGAGGAATTAAAATTTTTAGATTCTTATATTTATTTAATTTCTAAAAGATTTGAAGATGGTGTAGATTTTAAAATTGATATAGCATCTAATTATAAGAAGTTTTCACTTCCGCCATTGGCATTACAGTTTTTAGTAGAAAATGCCTTAAAACACAACCAAACTTCAAAGAAAAATCCACTTATTATAAAAATTTATACAGAAAGTGATAATTATTTAATTGTAGAGAATAATTTAATTCCATTAGTTAATAAAAAAGAATTATCAGGATTTGGATTAAAAAATTTAATGAAAAGATTTGAATTTTTTGGAGAGAAAAAAATGATTATTTTAAACAGTCAGAAAGATTATATAGCAAAAATACCATTACATGAAAATTAATACAGTTCTTATTGTAGAAGACGAAAAACCGAATTCGGATAGGTTACAAAGGTTGCTTTTAAGTATTAGACCAAATATTGAAATACTATCGGTAGAGGACTCTATTACATCTACAGTTAATTGGTTAAAAAATAACGAAAATCCTGATATGATTTTTATGGATGTACGACTTTCAGATGGTTTGAGTTTTGAAATTTTTAATAAAGTAGAATTTAATAGTCCTGTTATTTTTACCACTGCATATGATGAATATGCTGTAAGAGCATTTAAGTACAATAGTGTAGATTATTTGTTGAAGCCAATAGAAGCAGAAATGTTAGAAGATTCTTTAAAGAAATATGAAAATTTTCTAGAAATGGTTCCTTTAGTTAGTATGGCTATCGAAGGAGTTGTAAACTATATACAGACGAAAGAATATAGAAAGCGTTTTCTCTTATCTTATCGTGATGGATACAAAACTATTCTAACACAAGATATTCTTTATTTTTATACAGAAAATGGAATAAGTAAAGGAGTACTTTTAAATGGACAAACAGAAATTATTCCTCAAACCTTAGAAGAATTAGAAAAACAATTAGATCCGACTCAGTTTTTTAGAGCAAATAGGCAATTCATTGTTCATATAGATTCTGTAAAGCAAATATCTAATTATTTTAATGGCAAATTAAAAATAGAATTAAAAAAGGCTCCAGAAATGGAAGTGATTATAAGTAGAGAAAAATCATCTTTGTTTAAATCTTGGATGGATTATTAGAAAAATAAAATGCCTCATTGTATTTTACAATGAGGCGTAATTTTTTATACTTTAAATTTATAAAGAATAAGCATATCCTAAAGATATAGCAACTCCTCTATTTTTAATTTTAGCGATATTTGTATCTGCAATATCAGATAACCCTAAATTGTATCGACCATCAAGAATAATTTTTCCAGGACCAATTGGTAATGCTACACCAGCTCCCATTTGTAAACCAAAATCTATAGTTTTTGTTTTACCATAAGCAGCTTTTACATTATCATTTTTACCCATCTGAAAACCAATTGAAGGTCCTGCGTTTACATAAACAGGTCCAAAACTATATTTTGCTAAAACAGGAATTTCTAAATAATTTAAATTAAACTCTCTTTTTCCTATTGATGTATTAAGTTTAGTTCCTTTGCTAATAAAATTTACTTCGGGTTGTACAGAAAAATTTCCTAAACCAGTATTGATATTAACACCAACACCACCTTGAAATCCAACTTTTGATTTTTCACCATTTACATTAGTAATTGCTTGGTTAGAAATATTGATACCACCTTTTACAATAACTTCTAATGATGAGTCATTCTTTTCCTTTTTTACATCCTGTGCGTGAGCTCCAGCTAAACCTGCTATAAGAACTACTACTGTTAAAATTCTTTTCATTTTAAATAATTGTTATTTTTTCAACAAAGCAAAACTATTGAGATGTCACTTTTGTGTATTCTATTTTTATGGTGAAAATGAATAATTACGGCTTAAAACGTAAATAGAAATAGATGAAGTGAATTGGCGTTTTTTTACCTCTAAAAAGATGAAAAAATAGCAAAAAAATTCAGGTTTGATAATAGACGTTTCATCCTTAAATATTTCCATTTCACTTATTTTTTTAGTCGTAAAAACCTCTTATAGCTTTTAATTTGCGTCTTGAAATAAAAATATTATGAAATATAAAACAAGTTATTTTATATTATTACTAAGCACAACAGTAATGATATATTCTTGTAATTCTAAAGATAGTCAAGAGCAAGAACAACAAGCTGTGGCTATGTCAACGGATTTTATTCAGATAAATGCGAGCAATGCCGATATATCAATTGGTTATCCTGGAAGTATCGAAGGACAAAATAATGTTGATATAAAGGCTCAAGTAACAGGATATCTTGAAGCAGTTTATGTTAAAGAAGGGCAGTATGTAAGTAAAGGTCAAAACTTATTTCGTATTAATCCTTCTGTCTACAACGAACAAGTAAACAATAGCGATGCAGCATTAAAAGTGGCATTAGCAAATCAAGCAACTGCAAAATTAGAAGTAGAAAAATTAAAACCTTTAGTAGAAGGAAAAGTTGTTTCAGAAATTCAGTTAAAGACAGCTCAAGCAAGTTATCAAGCAGCAACAGCACAAGTAGCACAAGCGAAATCTTCTCTTGGTTCTTCTAGAATAAATGCCAATTTTACGTATATAAAAGCACCAGTTAGCGGTTATATTGGAAGAATACCAAATAGAATGGGAAATTTAATTTCTCCGACGGATGCTTCACCACTTACAACGCTTTCTAATATTAGTACAGTAAATGTTTATTTTTCTATGAACGAAGCAGATTATATAACATACAGTAAATCTTTAGTTCATAATAATACGGGACAAGTAGACTTAATTTTAGCAGATAATTCTAAATACCAATACAACGGTAAGTTAGAAATGGCGAGTGGTAGTTTTGATAAAAATACGGGAAGTATACAAATGAAAGCTGTTTTTCAGAATCCAGAAAAATTATTAAGATCAGGAGGAACAGCAAGAGTTTTAATACATAGAAATGTTCAAGACGTTTTAAAGATTCCTAAATCAGCAGTAAAAGATATTCAAGATAAGTATTTCGTTTATAAGCTAGAAGGGAAGAAAGTTAAAATGATAGCTGTTGAAATTTCAGAAGGTACTCCACAAGATTATTTTGTTTCGTCAGGCTTAAAAGCTGGTGATAAAATAGCTGTAAATAGAATAGATGTACTAAACGATGGTTCTGATGTAACACCAAAAGTTGTGTCAGTAAAATAATAAAGAGAACCATTCAAATAATTAAAAAATGTTAAAGAAAATTATAGATAGACCAGTTCTAGCTACCGTAATATCACTTATAATTGTGATATTAGGTGTAATTGGTCTAACGCAACTTGCTGTAACACGTTTTCCTGATATTTCCCCTCCAACAATTACTGTTTCTGGATCATATCCTGGGGGAAATAGTGAAACCGTGATACGTTCGGTTGTAACTCCATTAGAAGAACAAATTAATGGAGTAGAAGATATGGAGTATATAAAATCTACTGCCAGTAATGATGGTACATTTTCTATCTCAATCATCTTTAAACAAGGAGTAAATGCCGATCAGGCAGCTGTAAATGTTCAGAATAGAGTTCAACAAGCAACACCAATTCTTCCTCAGGAAGTGATTCGTATGGGGCTTACGACATCTAAACAGCAAAACAGTATGATTATGATATTTACCATTTATACTGAAGACAATGAAAAATATGATGAAAGATTTTTGCAAAACTATGCGAGTATCAATTTAATTCCAGAAATAAAAAGGATAAAAGGAGTTGGTCAAGCACAGTTATTTGGATTAAAAGATTACTCGATGAGAGTATGGATTAATCCACAAAAAATGGCTACTTATGGTCTTGTTCCAGCAGATATTTCTAATGCAATTGCTAGTCACAGTTTAGAGTCAGCTCCTGGTAAATTAGGTGAAGAATCTGATGCAGCATTAGAATATGTAATTCGATACAAAGGAAAAAAGAACAAACCGGAAGAATATGAGAATATTGTTGTAAAAAATGATGGAACGAATATAATTAGATTAAAAGATGTTGCCAGAGTAGAATTTGGAGCAATTTCTTATAGTGGAGATGGACTTATAGATGGTAAAAATGCTGTAACCATTGCCATTATGCAAACAACAGGATCTAATGCAAATGATATAGAAGTAGGTATTGATAATACTCTGGATAAACTATCTAAATCTTTTCCACCAGATGTAAAATATGCGAAAGTAATGAGTACTAAAGAAAAACTTGATGAGGCAACAGGTCAAGTAAAATCTACTCTTATAGAAGCATTTATTTTAGTTTTTATAGTTGTTCTTATTTTCCTTCAAGATTTTAGATCAACTTTAATTCCTGCCATCGCAGTTCCTGTTGCAATTATAGGTACATTCTTTTTCTTACTTGTCTTAGGATTTACAATAAATGTATTAACATTATTTGCGTTGGTGTTAGCTATTGGTATTGTGGTAGATGATGCTATTGTAGTTGTAGAGGCAGTACACAGTAATATGGAAGGAACTAATCTTTCTGGTAAACAAGCAACGCACAAAGCAATGAACGAAATTACAGGTGCCGTAATTTCTATTACGCTTGTTATGTCTGCTGTGTTTATCCCTATTGGGTTTATGAAAGGTTCTACAGGAATGTTTTACCAGCAATTTGCTTATACATTAGCTATAGCCATCATAATTTCTGCTATTAATGCATTAACATTAACACCTGCTTTATGTGCTGTTTTTCTTAAGAATAATCACGACGAAAATGCGCATGGTTCTAAAAAAGGATTTACACAAAAGTTTTCAGCAGCTTTTAATGCAGGATTTAATAATATGACAGAGCGCTATATTGGTGGTCTACGATTTTTAGTAAAAAGAAAACTAGTTGCTTTTGGCTTAGTAGCCGCTGTAATTGGTGGATCTGTTTGGTTTATGACAAGTACTCCTAAAAGTTTTGTTCCGATGGAAGATGATGGTTTAATCATGTACATGGTAACTATGCCTCCAGGAACAGCTCTTAACAAAACAACGGAAGTTACAGAGAAAGCAAATTCACTTATAAAAACCATAGATGCTGTAGAAAGTAATACATCTATTACAGGGTTTAATCTTTTAAGTAATAGTGCTGGACCAGCGTATGCAATGGGATTTGTTAAACTAAAACCTAGAAAAGAAAGAGGAGAAATTAAAGACATAGACGAGGTAATGAACAAGTTAAACGAAAAACTATCTGTTATAAAAGAAGGAACAGTTCTTACGTTTAGAATGCCTCCTGTAGAAGGTTATGGTGTAAGTAGTGATGCTGAGGTTGTGTTACAAGACAGAATGGGACGAGATCCTAAAGTATTAAAAGCAAAAGCAGACGAATTAATAGGACAATTAATGCAATTGCCAGAGGTAGGTTTTGCTTACACAATGTTTAGAGCAGATTATCCTCAATTAGAGTTAGAAGTTAACGAAGATAAAGCAGATCAATTAGGTGTAAATGTTTCGAGTTTATTAGAAACAATTCAAACTTATTTTGCTGGAGATCAATCTCAAAATTTCTCACGATTCGGAAAATTTTATAGAGTAAATATAAAAGCTGACGGGATATTTAGAATGGATGAAACTGCTTTTAATGATATTTTTGTGAAGAGTAATACAGGAGAAATGGTTCCTGCTAATACATTAATAAAACTTCATAAAGTATATGGACCAGAATCTGTACAGCGATATAATCTTTACAATTCATTAAACATAAATGTATCTCCAAAACCAGGAATTAGTAATGGAGAGTTAATTACAAAAATTGAAGAAACGCTAAATAAATTACCTTCAGATTATAGTTACGAATGGACAGGATTAAGCTTGGAGGAAAAATCTTCTGGTGGACAAACTATTATGATTTTCGGATTGTGTTTGTTATTTGTTTACTTATTACTATCGGCACAATATGAAAGTTATGTTTTACCATTAGCTGTAATGCTTTCTATACCAACAGGTATTATTGGCGCATTCTTAGGAATAAAAGCAATCGGATTCGATAATAATATTTATGTACAAGTTGGGCTTATTATGTTAATTGGGCTTCTGGCAAAAAATGCAATTTTAATTGTAGAGTTTGCAGTCCAAAAAAGAAAGTCGGGATTATCTATTGTAGAGTCTGCTTTACAAGGAGCCAAAGCTCGTTTAAGACCAATTATTATGACTTCTTTAGCTTTTATAGTTGGTATGATTCCTTTAATGATTTCTTCAGGAGGTATGGCTTCTGGTAATAAATCAATAAGTATTAGTGCAGCAATGGGAATGTTAAGTGGTGTTGTATTAGGAGTATTTGTAATTCCAGTATTGTACATGTTTTTTCAATATATAGATGAAAAAATATCACCAAAGAAAAATATTTCTGACCAAGAAAATGAAATATCAAATGAAACTATTTAATATAAAAAATATGCTTCTTTTTAGCGCAGTGTCATCAGCAATGATGTCCTGCGCAACAAGAAGTGAATATAAGAAAACTGAACTTGAAATTCCTGAAAATTATAAGGATCAACTTCAAGTTACAGGTGATACTGTTATTCTACCTTGGAAAACTTTTTTTAAAGATGAACAATTAATTGGTTTAATAGACAAAGCTTTAGAAAAGAACAACGAAGTAAAAGTTGCGCTTAAAAATATAGAACAATTAGATTTAGCTTATAAACAAGCCAAACATTCTTTAATGCCAACCTTAAATTTTAGTGCTGGAGTAAGTAGAGCATGGGCTTCTCAGAATAGTTTAAATGGTTCTCTTAATGAGCAATTTACAGGACAAAAATATTTAGATGATTTTAGTGCTAATTTAAGTCTTTCGTGGGAAGCAGATATTTGGGGAAAGGCGAAAAAACAAAAAGAAGTAGCTTCTGCGGATTATTTTGCTCAAAAAGAAAATCTGAATGTTTTAAAAACTAGAATTATTTCACAAGTAGCACAAGCTTACTATAATTTAATTAGTTTAGATAATCAGCTAGTTATAGCGAATAAAAATATTGAGCAGAGCGATGAAACGTTAAGAATTATGAGATTGCAATATACTGCAGGTCAAATCAATTCTTTAGCTATTCAACAATCAGAAGCACAAAAGAAAACAGCCGAACTTCTTGTGCCATTAGCAATGCAAAATATCTCTATTCAAGAAAATGCACTTAGTATCTTATGTGGAGAGTATCCAGATAAAATAAGTCGAGCAAAAGAATCTAATTTCTTTAATGTGGAGACGAACTTATCTGCCGGAATTCCTGCCGAATTACTTAGTAGAAGACCAGATTTAAAAGTTGCAGAGTTTAACTTGATTAGTTTAAATGCTAAAACTGGTCTAGCTAAAGTTGCGATGTATCCAAGTATTAGTTTAGCACCACAAGTTGGTCTTAACTCATTAAAATTTAATAATTGGTTCGATTTGCCTGGATCACTAACGAAAACTTTAGCAGCAAACCTAGCATTACCAATTTTGCAGAAGAAACAGCTAAAAACAGCATTTGAAACAGCAGTGATAGAACAAGAAAAGGCAGCTATCAATTATCAACAATCGATGATGGTAGCGGTTTCGGAAGTGTCAGATGCGATGGCTAAATCTCAAGGATCAAAAGATAGATTAAAGATTTTAGGAGAGAAAACTCAAATTTTAGAAAAAGGAGTTGATGATGCTCTAAAATTATATAAAAGTGGTATGGCAACATACTTAGAAGTTATTACAGCACAAAACAATAAGCTTCAAAATGATCTTGAACATATCAATGTGAATTTAGAAAGGTTAAATGCTGATATCGATTTATATAGAGCATTAGGAGGAGGGATCGAGTAACCCTCTAATGTTTTAAGTGTTTTTCAAGTTGCGAGGACAGAAGTAATTTATTACTTCTGTCTTTTTTATAAATATAAATGATGAAAATTACTTCTTAAATTGACTAGGTAATACACCAAATTTTCTTTTGAAAGCTGCAGAAAAACTTCGTTGATTTTGATAACCCATCTGATGTGATACTTCTCCTATATTAAGTTGGTGATCTGTAAGTAAAATTTTTGCTTGATCCATTTTTATATCATTCCAAAAACCAAAAACTGTTTTTCCAAATAACTCTTTAAAGCCTTTTTTCAACATAAATTCATTTGTTCCAACTTGATGAGCTAAATCAATTAACGAATGTGTAGAATGTATATTATTCATAATAAATTCTCGTACCGCATAAATTTTATCTGCATCTTTTTTCTTTAAAGAACCTGTGTACGACTCGTTATTTGTAAACTGTTCTAACTGTAACATTAAAAGTTCAATTACCTTAGCTTCTAAAAACATACGTTTAAAAAGTCCTTTTCGTTCACAATTAATAATATCATGAATAATTTGATGCATCTGAAAAGAAATTTGATAATTCTTAGAGCTTAATAAACTAGAATTCTGTTTTTCTAATGTATTACGGAAACAATCAAAAATAGGATGACTTTCAGGTAAAAATCGTTTAAAAAATTGTGGACTTAAGTTAATTTCACACAATTGAAAAATATCTTTTTCCCATTTCATTTCTCCACATAATCCATTTGCATAGATAATATTGTGTCGCTGAGATTCAAAACTAATTTCATTCCTAAACTTATCAGTAGAAGCGCTACTTCTCCCTTTTATGGCAAAGTGCATTTCAATTGTTTCAAAGTTAGTTTCAAAACCAAGCGACATTTCTTTGGCTAAATTTGCATTTCCATAACCGATGTGAATTCCATTAAAAAGTATTTCTTTATAAAAACCATTCACTCCAAAATGGTCTAAATGCATAACAGTTTCTATTATTTCATCATTTTGAATAGAAGGATGAGGATATACTTTCTCCATTAAAACATAATCCATTGTTTTATCATATAATTTCAAATTCATAGACCCTTTTTTATTTATCCTTTATTCGTACATCTTTATCCGTATCGCTTACTTTTTAAGATGTTCTAAATTTTACCTTTGCCAAAGATACAAGTTATTTAGAATAATTCTTAATAGATATGAGCGAAAAACAAAACAAGAAAAATGGAATAATAAGATTGTTAGAGATTGCAGGAGCTAAAAAGATAATGCTATTTTTTTCTGCCTTATTCGCAACACTTCATGCTTTTTTAAGTTTGATACCTTACATTTTAGTTTTTTATATAATAAAAGAACTTACGAAAGATCAGGTGAATTTTGATGTCACACAGCACTATATTATTTATGCAATAATTGCTGCGTTAATAAGTATGTTTCTTTTGTTTCTTTCTGGCATCCTTTCACATATTGCAGCGTACAATATCCTTTTTGAACTAAGAAAGTATATCGCAAATAAAATTGGTAGAATGTCAATGGGGCATCTTTCTAATAAAAGCTCTGGTGCTTTAAAGAAAATTCTGGCAGATGATGTTGAACGAATTGAAAATTTTATCGCCCATCAAATTCCAGATTTTGTAAAAGCAGTTGCTTTACCCATTGTTACAATTATTTTTCTTTTTACACAAGATTGGCGTTTAGCTGCAATTAGTTTTGTACCGCTTTTGGTTTTAGCAGTATTACTACCTAAAATGTACGGAGGAAATAATAAACAACTTATACAAGATTATCATCAATCTTTAGAAGATATGAATGCAGGTATTGTAGAGTATGTTAGAGCAATGCCAGTAATGAAAATTTTTGGTCAATCTGCTGAAACCTTCGATAAATACGGTAATACCGTAAAACGTTTTAATGGTTTTGTAGGAAAGTGGGTTGAAAAAAGTACACCAGGTTTTGCTATTTTCATGAGTTTCACAAGTAATGCAATGCTTCCAGTATTAGCTTTCGGATTGTTTTTGTATTTCCGTAATGGAGTTTCATTGCCTACACTTTTATTGTTTCTGATTTTAGGAACGGGTTATATAAAACCTCTTTTTGTTTTAAGTAACATGGGAATGCAAATATCAATTATTAACAGAGGTGTTGAGCAAATAGATAATTTACTAAACCATGAAGACTTACAAGAAAATACATTCTATCAAGAACCAAAGAATTTTACAGTAGAATTTAGAGAAGTTTCATTTGCTTATCAAAAAAATGATTTGGTTTTACAAGATATTAGCTTCGAAGTAAAACAAAATACAATTACAGCATTAGTGGGGCCGTCTGGAGCAGGAAAAAGTACTGTTGGACAATTATTAGCTCGTTTTTGGGATGTAAATGATGGTGAAATTTACATTGGAGGAATCGATATAAAAGAATATCCAACCCAACAATTAATGGAAATGATCTCTTTTGTTTTTCAAGATAGTTTTATGTTTCAACAAAGCATGTATGATAATATAAAAATGGGAATGAATAGAACAAAAGATGAGGTAGAAACTGCTGCAAAAGCTGCACAAATTCACGATTTTATTTTGAGTTTACCTAATGGATATGATACATTGTTTGGTCAGTCTGGTGTACATCTTAGCGGTGGAGAACAACAACGGTTTCAATTGGCTCGCGCAATTCTTAAAAATGCTCCAATTTTAATTTTAGATGAAGCAACAGCTTTTGCTGATCCAGAAAATGAATATAAAATTCAACAAGCATTTGGTCAACTTATAAAAGATAAGACGGTAATTATCATTGCACATCGTTTAAGTACAATTGTAGATGCAAATCAAATAATTGTTTTTGATAAAGGACAAATAGCTGCTCTAGGAAATCAGAAAGATCTACTAGCAGAAAGTGAACTTTATCAACGTATGTGGAATGCACACATAAGAGCCAAGAATTTCGTAATGTAAAATAAAAAAAATAGAATTTAAAAATAAAAACAATTTATCATGAAATATCAATTAAAAATCAAATTAGCATTTATATCAGCAATTATAGCTTCAATATGTTGGGTAATTGGCGATATGTTTGTAGCAGGATTCAACGTAAATCCTGAGAAATATCCATTATTTTCACAAACGTATGCAGATAAAGTAGATGTCGTTTTAGCAACACTTATGTTAGAAGGTTCTACAGAAAGATTAATGTTTGGAGCCTTAATTGCAGCCATGACAGCAGTACTTTTTCTACCTGCAATTTGGTTGGTATATCAATATATAAAACAAGAATTTAAATCGAAATGGATCGTGTGGTCAAATTACTATCTACTTGTTTTAAGTGTTTTGTTAATGCCGCTTGGACATGCTGTGTATTATTATGTGGGAGAAATACATAAAGCCATTTATTTTACAGATCAAATTGCGCATCCTTATTTATTAGAAATAGCAAGAGGGTTTACAATGAGTCTTTATATTACATGGGGAACAGCTATTATTGTAATGTTTTTGGGTTGGATTATTTATGCTATATTTATTTTCACAGGGAAGACATCTTTACCAAAATGGTTCGGATTTTTTACACCATTTTTCTTAACGTTGTATCAACATCCTATTTTATATTTTATGCCATCGTCTGACTTAAAAGGTTGGATTACTTCTGCCGGTTTTAATATTTCATATTTAATTTTCTTCTCATTACTATTTATTCTGTTTAGAAAACAACTTTTACCATCTAATTCAAATAATCATGATTAAGAATTTAAAATATGTTACTTCCTTTAATTCAAAAGAAACAGGGAAGATTATTTTATGGGAAGTTATTCATAGTATTTTCATTGCAGCTCCCTCTGGTATTTTATTAGTCATAATATGGGAATTATTTTCAGAACAACCCAACTTAACAAAAGTTTGGTCTGTAGTAGGTTTAATGACAGTAATGTTATTTCTACAATTTTTTGTGGCATCTAAATCTATGGTTAATTCTAATTTATGGGTTTATGATTTATCAACTAAATTACGAATAGCCTTGGGAAATAGAATACAGAAATTTTCTCTTGGATTTTTTAAGAAACGAGATCCAGGAGAAATAGCTTCTGTTATGTTACAAGATGTAGCAAATTTTGAAGGTATTTTTGGTCATAGTGTAGGTAATTTATCTTCAGCAGTTTTTGGAACAACTGTATTATCTCTATTTTTATTTGTGTACGATTGGCGTTTGGCATTATGTTTATTAATGGCTCTGCCACTTATTTATCCTTTTTTAGCTTTAGCCAATTATTTTGTTTCTAAGTTGGGAAGACCACAAATTGAAGCACGTAATAGCATGGGAGCTAAATTTTTAGAATATGTACAAGGAATTCAACATTTAAAGTCTTATGGAATGGTTGGAGAAAAGCATAAAGTGTTAGAAGATTCTTTTAAAGATTTAAAAAGTAAAAGTATAAAGCTAGAAGCTGTTCCAGGTCCATTTATAGTAACTGCAGCAATTGTATTTGAAATTGGTTTTCTAGCAATGATTGCTTTAGGACTTTATTACCTTAGTGGAAATACGATTACAATTCCTGTATTAATTACATTTCTAATTATGGGCTATAATCTCTATAGTCCATTAAAGGTAGTGATGGTAGATTATTTAATTCTTAGGTATATGAACGAAAGTTTAAATCGTATTGTAGATGTAATGGAAACGCCAACAATGGAAACCTCTATGAATGAGATTCCGACAAACTTTGATATCTGTTTTGAAGATGTAAGCTTTGGTTATTTAGAGAAACAAACAACATTAGAAGCTATTAATTTTTATGTACCAGAGCAATCTATGTTAGCTTTGGTAGGACACTCTGGCTCTGGAAAAACAACCATAGCATCTCTAATTGCTCGTTTTTGGGATGTAGATCATGGACAAATAAAAATAGGAGGAATAGATATTCGTAACATTCATCAAGACCATTTTTATGAATTGATAAGTGAAGTATTTCAAGAGGTTTATTTGTTTGATGATACCATTTATAATAATATAAAAATAGGAAAGCCAAATGCAACCAAAGAAGAAATTTTAGAAGCAGCCGATAAAGCAGAAGTTTTGAGTTTTACTTGGGAGCTAAAAGAAGGAATGGATACGAAAGTAGGAGAAGGTGGAAATAAATTGTCTGGAGGACAAAAACAACGTATAAGTATTGCAAGAGCATTATTAAAAGATGCTCCAATTGTTTTGCTAGATGAGGCTACCGCAAGTTTAGATCCAGAAAATGAAATTTACATTCAACAAGCTATTCAAGAATTGGTAAAATCTAAAACGGTTATTGTAATTGCTCATAAGCTAGCAACCATACAAAAAGCAAATCAAATTCTTGTATTAGAAGAAGGAAAGATCGTTGAGAAAGGAACACATACCAAATTGTTGAATAACGAACATATATATAGAAAAATGTGGGATATACAACAAAAGGCTGGAGGCTGGAAAATATAATTTTTCCTTGAAATCTTTTAGCTATATTTTTTATCTACAAAAATTGCCTAATACGCTAGCGTATTAGGCAATTCTATATTTTAAATCTTTATTTTATTATTCTCTTTTTAGGAGTAACCAACCCGTATACTTTTGTAATTCGCTTGCGTTATCTTCCGTCCATTCTAATATGTACCAATAACTATCAGATGGTAAATTAAAACCATTTACTTTTCCATCCCAAATAAAATTATTTGCTTCAGATCCTTCAAAAACTAACCTTCCAGTTCTTGTATAAACAACAAATTTAGTATTCTTCTTATTTCGTAATTGAGAATAATCTAATGTGTCATTTTTTCCATCTCCATTTGGTGAAAAGAAGTTAATCAATTTTATTAGAGAGAATTCTTTTGTAATAGGAGTACAATTTAAGCTAGACTGTACACGAACCTTGTGTTGCCCCAATGTGACATTTGTAAAAACATTAGAAGGTTGAAATGGTCCATTATCTAAAGAATATAAATAAGGAGGATTAGCTCCGCTTGTAATAATTGTAACGGTAGAACCTTGTATTTCTATTGCTTCAATAATAGGATCTTCGGCAGTAATTACTTTTACTTCTTGTGTGTAAAAACACCCATTTGTTTCTAATCTTACATGATAAACACCAACAGGAACATTTGAGATTGATGAAGTTGTAGCATTATTAAAATCCCACAAATAAGAATCAAATCCACTTCCAGCATCTAATGTTGTAAAAGAATCTTTACAGATTGTTACATCTTTTAAAACATCAGATTTCTTCGCTTTTTTGTATTTAAAATAGATTGGAGCAACATTTTCGCAGAAATTAACTTGTTTAAATCGAACATAAAATGTTTTATCAGCATTAATTGTTTGATTTGGAGAAATTGCATTTTGCTTTGTTTTTGCATCATTTTCGGTTAAATAATACGTTACATTTCCTTCTAGATTAGAAGTTAACTCAGTTAAATAATCCGATAATACAATGGCTATAGAAGATGCTAAAGTAGTATTACAAATTTCTTCTTCAACAAAATTATACTGACTCAATCCATTTGTGTAAAATGTAATTGCTTCTATAATTGGTGGACAAGAACCAGATTCAATACGAATGTAAACTGTTTTAGAGTCTGCAGAAGAATTAAGTTCTAACGTTGTTATTTCATTTCCAGAATTAGCCTGTGCATCTACAAGAGTTGTAAAGAATTTTACATTAGTGCTACGATCAATATCATCAACAATTAAGTTGACATAGCTTAATAAATTAACAGTTATATTTCCATTTAATAAGTCATTACAAACATTAAAATTTCGGTCTGCAATAGTTGGACTTTTAGCCATGTAAACATAGATATAACCTTTTAATTTTCCACCATCAATAAATTCAATTTCAACTTCATAATAACCCGCTTCACGAACAGTTAATTGGGCATTTGTTTCTCCAATTATTTCTGTGCCATCTTTTAACCATTTGTAAGCAATTGCATCTGGCATTGTAGCATCCACAACGTCTGTACTAGCAGGACAAAGTGTAATATCATCGCCTAATTTTTTAGTTCCAACAAAACTATTTGCTTTTAAAAATACTCCAGAATCATATTGTCCATTTCCTTGATCGGCAATAACAATTTTTAAATGATATTTTTCTCCAGGAACTATGGTTGTACTTGCTGTTAAAAGTTTAGTATTGCCATTAAAACTTATGGGAGAATTAGTTGGATTAAATTGATCAAAATATTGAGGATTAATAGGAGAACATTTTCCTCCAGTACCATAAACAGTATTTACAGAAACTGGTGTAGTTGTATTGGGTAAAACAGCAAGATTACGATAAGCTTCAGTAGTTCCTGCCTTTTTTATTAAGAAGGCAAAACCATCTGTGTAACCACAATTACCTCTATCATTTATTCTCAAATATTGTTCAGAAGCAAAAAGATAATCAAAACTAATTTCATTAATCGTTGTAGATGAAAAATCAAATTCGATGCTAGTAGCATCAGTTGTATTGTTTATTCTAAGTGCCCTTTCTAAATCTGCATCACCTCTCCAATTTTCATCAGTTCTACTACTAATTCCAAAATTAGGACCTGGAGCATCTATTAATTTTCCCGAAGAAAGTAATATTCCTTTATCAATGATAAAATTACTCGTACCTCGATCAAAATAACCATAACTTTTATCGCCATCATCAAACGTCCAACCATTTATTTGGATAGAACTTTCATCAATATGAATAAGACTATTTCCTACAAAAATATCTTTTACCAGTTGTTCCTTGGTATAAGATGTATTTACAGTAATAACTTGCCCTATTAAAAGAGAAGAAAAAAGAGTAATAAATAAAGAGGTAAGGAGAGTTTTTTTTGATAGAATAGATGTTATTTCAATCATTTAACTGTTAAGTAAGAGGCAAAAAAACTGCTAAATAACTTTTTTCAAGAAGTATATTTAACAGTTTTAATTTTATTTTTCTAAACTAATTCGTTGTGTATTTTAAACCAAAAATAATTATTTATAAATGCTTTTTTAAATGAATTATACAAACCCTAGTTGGGTGTTATATAAACCAACAATTTTCTTTAATAAAGAATAAAATGTACAACAAGTAAGTGAATTAAATTATATTTTTTCTAAATTTTCAGAAATTGTTTCGATAAAAGATGTTAATGGTTTTTTAGCCATCATCTCTATCATCATATTAAAGTTCCCTTTGAAATCTAAAGATATTTCTGAAGAATTATCATCAACTGCATCAATAGAAATTGTTAATGTATACTCAAATGCAGGAGCAGGAGATTCAAAAATTATTTTTGAAGGCTCTATCGTTTCCTTTAATCTCATTCCAACTTTTGGTAAAGCACCAACACCAACAGTAAATCCTTTACCAGATTCATGTATTTCAAATGATTTAGTATCTTCTGGCATTAATTGTTCGTAATTTTTCATGTCTAACAAAAATGTATAAGCATCTTGTTGATTTTTAGAAAAACGTACTTTATTTGTATTTACTTCCATATCGTTTCGAGTTTTTATAAATTTGTAACAAATCTCCCAAATGTACAAAGTTTTTTTCAATGAAAGTTTGTTAACTTTTCGTAACCAATCAACATCAGAAGCCAAGAATATATTATTTCAGAATGAATCTCAATTTGATGAAGCATTCCATTTATTATCTTCTAACACTTCAAATTTTGTCAATATTTTTAGTGATGATATAGAAGCTGTTTGGGCTAAATTTCTTCACAATTATAAGCATATAAAAGCAGCAGGAGGTATTGTTCGTAATCCAGATGATGAGTTTCTATTTATTCATCGTTTAGGAAAATGGGATTTACCAAAAGGTAAAATGGAAGAAGGAGAAACCAAAGAAGAATCTGCAATTAGAGAAATAGAGGAGGAGTGTAGTATTACAAATCTTGAGTTAAAACAGTTTCTAATGCCGACTTATCATATCTATTTTTTAAAAGAATATATTATTAAAGAAACCTTTTGGTTTGAAGTTTTTTATAATGGAAACGAGCTTCCTATACCACAACAAGAAGAAGGAATTGAATTTGTTGGATGGAAAAAGAAAGATGAAATTCCTCAGTTATTAAAAAATTCTTACCCTAATATACAATTGTTATTAGATAATTATTTAGATTTGTTATAAATTAAATATTTTATGAAAAAGGTTCTTCTAAGTTTTTGTGCTGTAATGACTTTGTCATTTACAATAAATGCACAAACGAAAAAAGATACGAAAGTAAAAACTGAAAAAATATCAAAATCTCAATCAAAAATTTTAGAGAATGGAACTGCTAAAATCGAGAATTTAGATGCTTACGAAGTTTATGGACAATCTTTTAACGTTGAAAATACATTGACAAAAAACGAACTTGGACAATTGTATGATAACATGAAAAAAGGAGATGTTATTGAAAATGTTCAATTTGTATCAACTATAGAATCCGTTTGTAAAAAGAAAGGATGTTTTATGTATGTTGATTTAGGAAAAGAGAAAGAACAATCTTTTGTACGTTTTAAAGATTATGGATTCTTTATGCCTTTAGATTCTGAAGAGTCTAGTGTAGTTGTTCATGGAAAAGCTTTTGTTAGCGAACTTTCTGTAGAAAAATTACGTCACTACGCAAAAGACCAAGGAAAATCTGAAGTAGAAATAGCTAAAATTACAAAACCACAATTGTTATACAATTTTGAAGCAGATGGAGTTTTTCTAAGGGAAAAATAATTCTACTTGATTATAAATTTAAAATAAAAACCGAAGAGAAATCTTCGGTTTTTTTATATTTTAATTGTTTAAACTAATTATTCTCTATCATAATAATCTTGTTTTATTATAGTTTGTCATCCTTGTCACATAGAGCTTGTCGAAATGTTGTTTCAGGATCTCATTTTGCTATAAAACATTGAGAAACTGAAACAACATTTCGACAGGCTCAGCAAGACACTTTAAATTGTAGTTGATCCACTTTTAATAATAAAACTTACTTTTATGTTAACGTAACGTTTCGAATTGGCTTAATGAATACGGCAATAAAAATAACCGTTAAAATTGTCATTATACCTCCGAATACAATTCCTGGAACTAAACCAAAGAATGTTGCAGCTAATCCACTCTCCAAGGCACCTAATTCATTAGACGAACTAACAAATATAGAGTTAACAGAAGATACGCGCCCTTTTAGATTTTCGGGTGTTTTTATTTGTAAAATACTTTGTCGGATAACCATTGAGATGGCATCAAATGCTCCTCCAAATAGTAATATTCCAAAACATAAATAAACGTTTCCACTTAATCCAAATGCGATAATACAAACACCAAATAAAGCAACAGTACCCAATAATTTTGGACCAACATTTCCTCTTAATAAGGCAGGAATAGACGATAAAATAATCATCATAATAAGTGATCCTATTCCATGTGCAGAACGTAATAAACCAAACGTTTCTGAACCTTCGTTTAAAACTTTTTTAACAAAAGCTGGTAATAATGATTCAGCTCCACCAAAGAAAACTGCAAACATATCTAAACTTAAAACAGCCAAAATAATTGGTGTAGCCCAAATAAATTTTAAACCTTCTTTTATTCTTGTCATTGGAGTTTCTGTAGAACTTGATTCAGAAATTTCTGCAGGTTTTTTAGAAATTAATAAGACCATACACATCGAAATGCACATAATACAAAATGCAGTAATCAATGTAAATTCAATTCCTAAATGTGCTAATAATAAACCACCAGCTAATGGTCCTAATACAGAACCTATCATAAAAGCAGAAGACGAAATAGGAATTGCTTTAGTATAATTTTCTTTACGTACAACCAAGGCTAGCAATGCAAATAATGCAGGACCTTCAAAAGCACGAGTTAATCCTAAAATAAAGAACGAAAAATAACAAACTCCCAAGTAAACGGGAATCCCAATAGTTTCTCTTATGGTAGGGAAGTTAACAAGCATTAATATAAACGAAGCAATCATAAATGCACTTGTGCTTCGTACTAAAATCATTCTTTTATCTAATTTGTCAACGAGCTGACCAGCATAAAAAGCTGTAAAAAGAATTGGTAAAAATTCAGCTAAACCAATTAAACCTAAAAATATTTCTTTTTGAGTCACCTTAAAGATTTCATAGGCAACAGATGTACTTTGAATAAATAAAGCAAAGATTAAAGAGAATCTTAAAAAGATGAATGGAATAAATTCTTTGTTACTCCAAACAGATGGAACTTGTTCCTTTGTTTCCATTTTATGTGTTATATTTTTTAAGTTTTAAATGTACATTGAATTTTGTCATGACAGCTTAAAAATGACAAAATTTTGCATAAAAAAACTTCGAATAATTTTATCCGAAGTTTCATTTTTTTGAAAATTTATAAACTTAGTCCTGTTTACGAAGAACTTAAATGTTAAGTCTTTTTATGTCATACTTTATTTAAGCAAGTTCCAATGTTTTAGAACTTTCTAATTGTAAACGATATTCGTAAATATCTTCTACTGATAAAACTGTCATATTGTGCTTTTCCGCAAATTCTATAATTTCTGGAAGTTTAGACATTGTACCATCTGGATTAGTTAACTCACATAAAACTGCTTCATTTCCTAAGTTAGCTAATCGTACTAAATCAATACTTCCTTCCGTATGTCCTCTTCTTTCCATTACACCATTTGCTTTTGCAATTAAAGGAAAAACGTGTCCTGGTCTGTTTAAATCAGATGGTTTAGCATCGGGATTAACTGCTGTTTTAATTGTTTGTACACGATCAGCAGCAGAAACGCCTGTTGTAACGCCTTCTTTTGCTTCGATTGTTACTGTAAAAGCAGTCTGAAACTTTGCAGTGTTATCTAAAACCATAGGAGTTAATGCTAACTCATTTGCTTTTTCTTGTGTAATACACAAACAGATAATACCACTACATTCTCTAATTAATAATGCCATATCTGGCGTTGTAATTGTGGAAGCTGGAAAAATAATATCACCCTCATTTTCGCGATTTTCATCATCTACTAATAGGATTCCTTTTCCGTTTTGTAAACTTTTTATTGCATTTGCAATACGTTCATTGGCATCTTTACCAAATTGTGTGATTGTTTTCATTTTGTAATTTTTTTAATGAAACATCACTTCAGGGCGGAATACATAGAAGTTGTGAGTACTAGTTTTTTGAACATGACGTAACAAACAATTACTTACTATTCAAAATAATACTCAGAAACATAAAATATATTCAATTTTCTTCTCTCATCCAGACTATACTGTCGGTTTTGGATTTTCACCAAATCAGTCCAATTAAAAAATAAAAGGAGTCGCGGACTATAACCGCCGGTAAGGAATTTCACCTTGCCCCGAAGAAAATTTCGTTGTTAATTTATAATTTTAATTTACTTTAGACATAAATCTTTATAAACTTTCAATTACAAATTTACGAAAGAGAATTAAAGTTTTAGTAAATTTTCTTTTGCTTTTTCATAATCTGACAACAACTCATCAAAAACTTCTGCCACAGATGGAATAGTATTAATTAAAGCAGCTACTTGTCCAATTTCTAACTCTCCATTAATTAAATCTCCTTCGAACATTCCTTTTTTAGAACGTCCTCTTCCTAATAATTCTTTTAATTCTTCTGCATTTGTACCTTGTAGATATTTTTCTTGTATCAGATTAAAAAAATCATTTTTAATTAAACGAACAGGAGCTAATTCTTTTAAGGTTAATTGAGTGTCACCTTCATTTGTATTGATAATAGTATCTTTAAAAAGCTGATTAGCAGATGATTCTTTTGTAGCAGCAAAACGAGAACCAATCTGTACACCATCTGCACCCAATGCCATTGCAGCTAAGATTTGTGAGCCAGTACCAATTCCTCCAGCAGCAATTAAAGGAATGTCAATATGTTTTCTAACATTTGGAATAAGACACAAAGTTGTTGTTTCATCTCTGCCATTATGTCCTCCAGCCTCAAAACCTTCTGCCACGACAGCATCAACTCCTGCTTCTTGAGATTTTAACGCAAATTTTGTACTACTAACAACATGAGCAACTTTTATTCCCTCTTTTTGTAAAATTTCTGTCCAAGTTTTTGGGTTTCCAGCAGAGGTAAAAACAATCTTTATTTTTTCTTCAATAATAATATTTATAATTTCTTCTATGTTAGGATATAACATGGGTACATTTACTCCGAAAGGTAGATTAGTAGCGGTTTTACACTTTTGTATATGTGCTCTTAGAACATCCGGATACATACTTCCAGCACCTATTAAACCTAGTCCTCCAGCGTTGCTAACAGCAGAGGCTAAACGCCATCCACTATTCCAAATCATACCTCCTTGTACAATAGGGTATTTTATTGCAAATATTTTTGTTATATTCGTGTTCATTTTTGCTTTATTTGTCAATAAAATTAAAGAAATATATAAAAGGGAAAAAATTAATTTTAACTTAAAGACTGACACTTTGACTTTGGCAAATTATTTGATTTGGCAAAAATGAAAATTTAGAACAATAAAATAGAGCTTAAATGTCTCTTGTAATTAATAAAAAGTATAAACTATGTATTGGACTTTAGAATTAGCATCTTATTTAAGTGATGCTCCTTGGCCAGCAACTAAAGATGAATTAATCGATTACGCAATTCGTACTGGTGCACCATTAGAGGTGGTAGAGAATTTACAATCTATCGAGGATGAAGGTGATTCATACGAGAGCATTGAAGAAATTTGGGCTGATTATCCAACAGATGATGATTTTCTTTGGAACGAGGACGAATATTAAGAAAATAGAAAAAGCCCAAATTGGGGCTTTTTTCAATTCTATAGTCTATATATAACATAGTTAACGTATATTTGCGTTTAATTAGTAGCATGATTTTTTGTGTTTCTAATTTGACGAAGAACGACAGAAAATATGAGCATTTTAACAAAAATTTTACAAGGATTCTTAGGTGATAAGAATGCTAAAGATGTAAAAGAATTACAAAAATATGTTGATGCAGCGAATGAAGCTGGTCAAAACTTTGGTTCATTATCAATTGATGAATTAAGAAACAAAACATTAGACTTTAAACTAAAATTAGTTGAAGCTACAAAAGAGTTTAAATCTCAAATAAGCGAATTAAAAGCTGAAGTAGAACAAACAGAAGATTTCGGAGCAAAGGAAGAACTTTACTCTAGAATTGATAAAATTAATAAACAAGCTTACGAAGTTGAAGAGAAAATTTTATTAGAAATTTTACCTGAAGCTTTTGCTGTAATGAGAGAAACAGGTAAGCGTTTTACTGAAAATGAAACATTAGAAGTTACAGCTTCTGACTTTGACAGAGTTTTAGTAAACAGAGGTCATGATTTCGTTGCATTAAAAGATGATAACACTGCCGTATGGAAAAATTCATGGGATGCAGCTGGTCGTCAAGTAACATGGGATATGTCTCATTACGATGTACAGTTTATTGGTGGTTCTGCCTTACATTTAGGTCGTATTGCAGAGATGCAAACGGGAGAAGGTAAAACATTAGTGGCTACTTTACCAATTTACTTAAATGCCTTAACAGGTCGCGGTGTACACTTAGTAACAGTAAATGATTACTTAGCAAAACGTGATATGGCATGGATGCGTCCAATCTTCTCTTTCCACGGATTATCTGTAGATTGTATTGACAATCATCAACCTAATTCTGGTGGTCGTAGAGAAGCTTATGCTTCGGATATTGTTTATGGAACAAATAACGAATTTGGTTTCGATTATTTACGTGACAATATGGCGAATACTCCAGACGCTTTAGTACAAAGAGAATTAAACTTTGCGATTGTCGATGAGGTGGATTCTGTCTTAATTGATGATGCTCGTACACCATTAATTATTTCTGGTCCAGTTCCACAAGGAGATCGTCATGAATTTGATGAACTAAGACCAAAAATTGATCGTTTATATAACTTACAACGAGAATTATTAGGTAAGACATTAAATGAGGCAAAAACTTTATTTAAACAAGGAGATTTAAAAGAAGGTGGATTTAAACTTTATCAAGTTTTCCGTGGTTTACCAAAATATAGACCATTAATCAAATTCTTATCTCAAGATGGTATTCGTGCTCAATTACAAAAAACAGAAGCATATTTCATTCAGGATAATAACCGTGAAATGCCAAAAGTTGATGAGCATTTATACTTTGTTATCGATGAAAAACAAAATCAATCTGATTTAACTGATAAAGGAATCGAGTATTTGTCTAAAGGAATGGAAGACGATAATTTCTTCGTTCTACCAGACGTTTCTACAAATATTGGAGCAATCGAAAATTCTGGAAAAGACAAAGAAGAAATTCTTCAAATGAAAGAAGAGTTTTTTCGTGATTTTTCTATCAAGTCAGAGCGTATTCATACATTAAGTCAATTACTAAAAGCATATACTTTATTCGAAAAAGATATTGAGTATGTTGTAGTAGAAGGTGAGGTGAAAATTGTAGATGAGTCAACAGGTCGTATTATGGACGGTCGTCGTTACTCAGATGGATTACACCAAGCTATTGAAGCGAAAGAAAACGTGAAAATTGAAGCAGCTACTCAAACTTTTGCAACTGTTACATTACAGAATTATTTCCGTATGTACAACAAGTTAGGAGGGATGACTGGTACTGCCGAAACAGAAGCAGGTGAGTTTTGGGAAATTTATAAATTAGATGTTGTATCTATTCCTACAAATAGACCAATTTTACGAAACGATAGAAACGACATTGTTTTCAAAACGAATAGAGAAAAGTATAAAGCAGTAATTGAAGAAATTACAAAACTTTCTCAAGAAGATAAACGTCCAGTTTTAGTTGGAACAACAAATGTTGAGATTTCTGAGTTATTATCAAAAGCATTAAAATTACGTGGTATACATCACAATGTATTAAATGCAAAATTACACAAAAGCGAGGCTGATATTGTAACAGAAGCTGGTAAACCAGGAGCTGTAACAATTGCAACAAATATGGCTGGTCGTGGTACCGATATTAAATTGACAAAAGAAGTAAAAGAATTTGGAGGTTTAGCAATTATTGGTACAGAACGTCACGATTCTCGTCGTGTAGACCGTCAGTTACGTGGTCGTGCAGGTCGTCAAGGAGATCCAGGATCTTCTCAATTCTTTGTTTCGTTAGAAGATAGTTTGATGCGTTTATTCGGATCAGAAAGAATTGCGAAATTAATGGACCGTATGGGACATAAAGATGGAGATGTTATTGAGCATTCTATGATTACAAAATCTATAGAACGTGCACAGAAAAAAGTAGAAGAGAATAACTTTGGTATTCGTAAACGTTTATTAGAATATGATGACGTGATGAATAAACAGCGTGAAGTTATCTATAAACGTCGCCATAATGCATTATTTGGAGAAAGATTAGAAGTAGATATCGCAAACATGATTTATGATGTTGCAGCATCTATTGTAAAATCAAATAAAGATTTTGAAGATTTTGCTCAATACGAATTAGACTTGATTAAATTCTTTACAATGGGAACTCCTGTAACAGAAGATGAGTTTAGATCTAAAACAGCTAAAGATTTAATTAACATCACTTATGATGCAGCTATTGAAGATTATAAAGTACGTATGAAATATGTTGCAGAGACAGCTTTCCCTGTAATTTCTAATGTTTTCGAAAATCAAGGACATATGTTTTCTCGTATTCAAGTTCCATTTACAGACGGAATTCGTCAAATGACAGTTGTTTGTGACTTAAAAGAAGCTTATGAATCTAATGCTAAAACATTAATCAAAGATTTCGAAAAATCTGTTGTATTAAGCTTAATTGATGACAACTGGAAAGAACATTTACGTGATGTTGATGATTTACGTAAAACTTCTCAGAATGCTGTTTACGAGCAAAAAGATCCATTGGTTGTTTACAAACAAGAATCTTTCCATATCTTCCAAAGAATGTTAGATACAGTAAACAAAGAAATTATTTCTTTCTTATTTAAAGGAGAATTACCAAATGCTCAAAAAGAGGAATCTGTAGAGCAAGAAATAGTAAAATAAATATAATTTAACTATCATACTAAAAGCCTTTCTGATTTTTCAGAAAGGCTTTTTTATATTTTTGGCGTTCCCTTCGGTCGGGTAAAACTACGTCCGCAACCATTATAATAAACAACATTTAGTTGTTTCTCATTTGGTTGTGCTGTATCTTTTGTTCGTTAGAACGCTCTGCAAAAGGATGCTGCTGCAACCCCCTAACGCAATATTAAGATTAAAGAATACATAAATTATAAAACGTATTTATAGTATGAAAACGAGTTCTTCTGAGATTGTCGAAGAATAATAAAGAGTTTTATAAAATGTTTTGAAAAGCTATCAAAAATAAAATAGGCTGTTTTACTCATTGTAAAACAGCCTATTTCTATTCTGTAATATTATCTGTTATTGGAACATATCTTTTACACGCTCAAAAAATGATTTCTCATTTTTAGAAGGTTCAGGAGAGAAGTTTTCATCATCTCTCATTTTCTCAAAGTATGCTTCTTGGTCTTTCGATAAATGAGTTGGTGTCCAAATATTAACATGAACAAATAAATCTCCTTTTCCGTAACCATTTAAATCTGGCAAACCTTGTCCTTTAAGACGTAAAACTTTTCCAGATTGTGTTCCTTTATCAACTTTAATTTTTACTTTACCATTTACAGTAGGAATTTCTTTAGAAGCACCTAAAACTGCATCTGGAATAGAAACATATAAATCGTAATGTAAATTATTTCCATCACGCTTTAATGTGTCGTGTTCTTCCTCTTCTATCAACACTAATAAATCTCCAGGAATCCCGTCAAAAGGAGCATCATTTCCTTTTCCACGAACTTGTAATTGGATACCTTCTCTAGCACCTGCAGGAATCTTAAGGTCGATTGTTTCATCAACTTTTATTAAACCTTGATTATTTGCTCCAGAAGGAATTTTGTCTGCAACTTTCCCAACACCTTGACAAGTAGAACAAGTTGTTGCAGTTTGCATTTGACCTAAAAATGTATTGGTTACACGAACTTGTTGTCCAGAACCACCACAAGTAGGACATGTTTTAGATGTTACACCTTCAGCTTGTTTAAAACGCTTAACTTTTACTTTTTTCTCGCAACCGTTAACCATTTCTTCTAAGTTAAGTTTTACACGAATACGTAAATCAGAACCTTTCATACGACGAGGACCACGTGATTGACCACCAAAACCTCCGCCGAAGCCACCTCCGCCAAAGATATCACCGAAATGAGAGAAGATATCTTCCATATTCATTCCGCCAGCACCTCCGCCACCGAAGCCACCATTAGCACCCATTCCTGCATGACCATATTGGTCGTAACGAGCACGTTTTTGTTCGTCACTTAAAACTTCATAGGCTTCTGCAGCTTCCTTAAACTTTTCTTCTGCCTCTTTGTCATCAGGATTTTTGTCAGGATGATATTTTATAGCAAGTTTACGGTAAGCTTTTTTGATTTGTTCTGGTGTTGATGATTTGTCTACACCTAATATTTCGTAATAATCTCTTTTTGATGACATCTTTCTACTTTAATCTTAATAAATTACAATCCAACAACTACTTTTGCATAGCGAATAACCACGTCATTTAATAAATAACCTGTTTCTACAACGTCAACAATTTTTCCTTTTAAATCCTCTGTTGGAGCAGGAATTTGTGTAATTGCTTCGTGGAAATCTGTATTAAAATCGTCTCCAGCATTTACTTCGATAGGTTTTAAACCTTTCGCACGTAATGTTTCAGTTAATTTATTGCTAATTAATTCTACTCCTTGGAATAAAACATTGTCTTCAGATTTCTGAATTTGATTTAATGCACGACCAAAATCATCTAAAACAGGTAATAAAGATGTAATAACTTCTTTATTTGCAGTTTTAAACGTATCCATTCTTTCGCGAGATGTACGCTTTTTAAAATTGTCAAACTCAGCGAATAAACGTAAATATTGATCTTTCTCTTTTGCTAATTGTTCTTTTACAATTTCTAATTCTGACTTTCCAGATGTTTCTGTTTGCTCAGTTTGAGTTTCTCCTTCTTGAACGTTTTCTTGAATGTTTTCGTTCTCTAATTCTTCGTTTATATTTTGGTCAGACATGTTCTTATAAGTTTTTTTGTTTCTCATTGAATCAAATAGTTTGCCAATGCCCATTATGTGTCGTTTTGTCAGATTTTAGATAAAAAAATAAGCACTTCTGTCTTAACAGAAGTGCTTGCAAAAGTATAAGTTTTTTGATTAAAATTTGAAATTGATTTTACCATTTAAAAATCGACCAGTTAAATAATTTGGCATCGCATAAACAGTAGAAGAATTAACATCTCGTATCCACGAATTACTAATTTGATTTTTAATATCAAATACATTAAACACATCTACACCAATAGATATTTCTTTAAAGTTGCTCCAAAATGTTCCTGCAGAAGGTTTTAAATCTTTTTGATTAATAATTTCTTTCACAAAACCAATATCAACTCGTTTGTAATCTCTTAAAGTTGTTTGGTATTGGTAAGGATCTGAAAATTGTGGCGCTCCATTTGGTAATCCAGAAGCGTAAATTAAATTTACATTTACCTTAAATGATGGTAGAAATTCCATGTAATCTTGGAAAAATGCAGATAATTTAAATCTCGGATCTGTTGGTAAAGGAATATCTCCCTTGTTGTCTATGTTTTGATATGCACGAGCATACGAAGCAGAAAACCAAGAATCTATACCAGGAACAAATTGCCCAAATAATCGCATATCAACACCATAAGCGTATCCTTTAGAATTGTTGTCTGCTGTATAACGAATACGAACGTTATCTACATAATATGGATTTAAATCATTTAAGATTTTATAATATAATTCTGTTGTTAATTTAAATGGACGATCCATCCATTTAAACTCATAATCATTTCCTAAAATAAAATGAATAGATTGTTGAGATTTTACTTGGTTATTTAACGAACCATCCAAACGACGAACTTCTCTATAAAAAGGTGGTTGATAATATAATCCTGTCGAAAAACGAAATAACATATCATTTTTCCAATCTGGTTTTATAGCAATTTGTGCTCTTGGAGAAACCGTTATCTCATCATTAAAATCCCAATAAGAAGTTCTTACACCAGCATTAAACATTACTTTTGCATCATTCCACATAAATTTACTTGTGTACTGTGCATATCCAGAAATTCTATTGCTTTTTAAATTGTTCTGAGAATTAACATAATATCTCAAATTTAAACCATTATTAGGATTCGGATTAACAACATATCCAGTAGAATCTATTGCTTGCCATTCTCCTAATAAATCTCTAATATCTTCTTGTTGGAATTTAGCTCCCCATTCGATATCATTGTTCTTATTGATTTTATATTTTCCTCGGTGTTGAATTCCTGCAACTAACGCGTCAAAATTATTACGTGCATGATCTATTTGTGATCCAACATCATTTGTAGAAATGGCATTACCATCGTTATCAACTTCAGAAATAAAATAAGAACCTTGTATATCGAAATATTCTCTTTCTTTAGAATGATAAGCAAATACATCTAAACCTAAATCAACTTTATCATTTGGTTGATAAGTAAAAGATAAACTTCCCGTTTCTGTTCCGAATCTATCATCTTCTTTTCCATTATAAAAAACAGACAATAACAATGGATTATTAAATGTATTGATGTAAGTATCACGTTTTATAGGAAACATTTCGTATCGAGAGCGTGAAACAGAACCAAAAAAGTTAACGTTCCATTTTTCATTTAATTTATAATTGATGTTAGTTTGCACATCATAATATTGAGGATTAAAATTGGTATCTCCCTTTAATGTATTTAAAACTAAATTTCTATTTTGATAACGAGCACCTACAATAGCAGATAGTTTTTTATTTTTAGAAGCTCCACCAACAGTTAAATTTCCTCCCATTAAACTAGCTTCCAATTGTCCTTCCAATTTCTTTGGACGCTTATATGTAACATCTAAAACAGAAGACATTTTATCACCATATTTAGCTTCCCAACCTCCAGCAGAAAAATTTATAAACTCTGTCATTGCTGGATTTACAAATCCTAAACCTTCTTGTTCTCCCGAACGAATTAGCTGAGGTTTGTAAATTTCAATTCCATTTATGTAAATTAAATTTTCGTCATAATTTCCACCACGAACCATGTATTGAGAACTTAATTCTGTATTAGAATTAACAAAAGGTAGCGTTTTTAATAAATCTGCAACACCTCCGGTTAAACTAGGACCTTGCTGCATTTGAGCAGCACTTAGAGTTGTACTTTGTAAAGGTTTATTGTTGTTGTTTTGAAACGATACAACAGCTTCACTTAATTCTATTGCGTTACTTAGATCTGGAACTAATTGTATAAAAATTTCCTTTCTATTTTTATCCTTTAACGTAAATGTTTGAGAAAATGATGAGTAATGATCATAATTAAACGTTACAATTACGGATTGATTAGACGGAATAGATAATTTAAAATTTCCATTTTGATCTGTAAAAAATGATTCGTTGCCAACTATAATTTCAGCTTTGTTGATAGGATTTTTGTTTTCGTCTACAATTTTTCCAGTAATCTGAGCTGTTTGGGCATATAAAACCCCACCTAAAAGAGATAAACTTATTGTACTAAGAAATCTTTTTGAAAGTTGTAGAGTAGGTTGCTGTATTGTTTTTTTCATCTTTTACATTTAATTCTAGCTGATGGTCTCCAACCGAAATTTGTTCTTTATTCAAATTAATTGTCAATCGTCTAATTTTTTGGTCATATTCGGCTAAAACCCATTTACCATCAATAAAAGCTTTGTAATCTTTTATTCCAGAATGAACATCGTTAATTGTAAACTTAATAATGCCATTTGTTTGAGAAAATTGACTATTTGCTTTGATGTTTAACGGAGTAATTGTTGGTTTAGTATTATCAATCATAATAGAGAATACTCCAAACTCTTTTACATCTGCAACAAGTTTCCCATTTTTTAGTTCTGTAGTCTCATAACTTTTTTTCCAAGCACCTCTTTTTTGAGATTCTCTTACAATAACAGCTTTGTCTAATTGTGCAGTAGGAATATCTATAGAAGGGGAAATGGCAATTGTATAAGCGCTATGAACAGGCATATTATAATCTCCCACCCAATGTTTTCCATTCGCATATTTATAGGCTAAATCGAAATCTTCATAGAATGAGTTTTTTGGAAAAAATATTTCAATTCCGTCTGTCTTAAAATGATTTTCTTTATTCCAATACATTGGGTTCGTATCTGGAATTTTTGCACTATTTATAAATTCTTTTCCATTAACTGTAAATCGTGATGTAGAAGTATTTCCAGCATAATCGGAAACTTCAATTTTAACGGCGTAGCTTTTTCCATTTTCTAATTCAAGAATTCCATCATTCTTTAAATTAGAAAAAACTGGCAGTGGATTTCCTTTTTTTACGAATGCTTGGTAAACCCAACTATTATTTTTCTGTATATCTTCAAAATCGCAAACACTATTTATAGCTCTTGCTTCGTCAAAAGAAAAACGATTTGCAGTGAATGTATAAATAGGCTCATCATTTACAAAAACATTTAATTGGTGAATACCATTATTATTTTCAGAACCATTTTGTTTGTCATAAGCTTTTACACCAAAACCAATTGCACCAGAAGCTGAAATAGTACTTCCATTTGCTACAACAGTTCTAGTTGTTTTTTGGTTTACATTTCCATAAATAGGATAAACATACGTTCCTAATAAAGAAGGTTTTCGTGTATCAGGAATATCAAAACCAAAATAAAATGGGTTGATAGGTTCTTCAGATTTAGTATCTCTTATTTCAAAATGTAAATGTGGACCTCCAGATCCGCCAGAATTTCCAGAAAGAGCAATGATCTCATTTGCCTTTACGGGGAAATCTGTTGGTTTTGGATGAAGTTCTATTTTAAATGTTTCGTTTGCGTATTGTTGTTTACGTATATATTCTTGTATAGCAGGAGAAAATTCGCTTAAATGTGCATAAACAGATGTGTAGCCATTAGGATGATCTATATATAAAGCATTTCCGTAACCAGTAGGAGAAATATTTATTCTAGAAATAAAACCATCTCCAGCAGCTTTTACTTTTAAACCTTCTCTTTGTTGTGTTTTAATATCTAAACCAGCATGAAAATGATTTGTTCTCAATTCTCCGAAATTACCAGCAAGATAATTCGTGATTTCTAAAGGGTTTTGAAATGCGTTTTTAGGATAAGTTTCGGGTTTTGGTTGTTCTGCTCGTTGCGCAAATACAGTAGAACCTACTAAAAGGTTAAGTAAAATTGGCTTAATTATGTTCATGTTTTCTTTTCAAAAATTAACAATTCTTCTAAAATTAGAATAAATCTTTTACAAACTTCTTTAAACTTTTGAATATCTGAAAATATTTTTAGGATAAATCTTTGTAAAATAAACCCAAAAATTTGTAAATCAATATATTGTATTTGTAAAATAAGAAACAACTAAAAGTAAAAAGATTGACCAATGAATTGAAAAATCTTACAACTAATTTTAGATATAACTAAAAAAACATAAAAAATGAGAAAAGTATTTTTAACTGTTATGACTATAATAACAATTGTAAGTTGTGGAAAACATGCTAACAGAGAAGATGTAGCTGAAACAACAAATGAAATGAGCGATCGAGTTTCTAATGCGGTTAGTCAAACAGTAGAAGGAAAGGTTTTTAAATCAAATGCAATGTTAGAAATGAAAGTTGCAGATGTTTTAAAAAATGGTCAAGAAATAGAACAACATGCTATAGAGAATCATGGGTTTGTTCTGAATAGTGAATTAACGAATAATACATTGGATAGTAAAGAAGTTAATATTTCGAACGATAGTGTGAAAAAAATGACTAAAATTCAACGTCAAAATTTAATAGAATTAAAAGTTCCTTCAAATAAATTAAGAGAGCATATTATTTTCGCATTAAACAAAGGAGTGATTATTGACCACATTCTAATTAACAATGAAGAATTAACTTTTCAGAAATATGAAAATGATTTGAAAAATGATCATAATTCATCGGTTAAAATTTCTAAACAGATAGAAAATAAAGTAAATAAAGCAGTTATTAATGATGGTATAGATTATGCGACAATAGCTTATAGTTTATCTGAAGAGCCACATGTTGTAAGTTCTGTTTTACCACAAGCAAAATTAGATGTTTACAAAGAAATAAATTTAGGATATGAATTAAAACAAGCATGGCTTGATGGTGTATATTATTTCAAATTATTTTTAATCATTTTTTGCCAATGTTTGCCAACAATTTTATCTATTTTAGGATTAATTTTTGGAATAAAATATCTTTTAAAGCGCTTTAAAAAGAAATAATCAAAATAGAAAATCTTATTAAAATGCTATTTGTCAAACAAATAAAATAAAACCCAGAATATTTGGGATTTTATGTTGAAAAGATGTAAAAAAATACTATTTTTGCAATAGAAGCTAGAATAATTGAAATTCTCCGGAGATGGAAAAAATGATAAAATTTAACGAATTAGAAAATAAAGTTTTAGATCTTTTAAATCAACTAGAGAATTATAAAAATATACTGAAAGGCGCTGAAAAATCGATACAAGAACAGGATAAATTTCATAATGAAATCCAATTGTTGAAAGATGAAAACGCTAGGTTAAAAAATAAATTGAGAGATTCGCAAGCGAATAACTTACATTTAAATGAAGAAGTAAAACGATTAAAAGTCGTTAATGCAATGAGCGGAAATCAGGAGTATAAACAAATGATGAAGCAAAGAATGAACAAATTAATAAAAGAAGTCGATACTTGCATCGCTCAAATTAAAACAAATAATTAAAAAAAGAAAATGTCAACTCAACGAATTGAGATAAAAATTGCTTCACGTCATTATCCAATGACGATTAATTCTGACGAGGAAGAAATGTTACTTTCTTGTGCAGAAGAGATAAATAATATTTTGAAACAATTTGAACAGAAATACGCTGTTTCTGACAAACAAGATGCACTTGCAATGGTTACAATACAGCTAGCATTACGCGAAGCAAAATTGAAAAAACAAGTGAAAGATAATGAAGAAATGACAACAGAGCGCATTTCGAAGTTATTAGAATTGATTGATCAGTCAGTCACAAAATAAAAGAGAAGTTCTGACAGTTGTAGAAGCTGTCCATTAAACAATATTCCTACATTAGTTCTAGCTATTTTGGTTAACTCAACACTAGTTTTGTTACCGAGTGAACACCGTTCGGAAAGCGGGCCGCAACCTTAGGGTACATTAATTTGTCAGCGGATACTTGACTGGCGGACTAACTCAAATCCTGTTTTCAGGAGTTAACTCAAAACATACTTTACTAATGTAGGTTTTTTTATATATAAACATTACATAATCTATGGAACTAACGACGATAATTATTGCGATTGTTACATTAATCATAGGTGCTGCAGTAGGATATTTTTTATCAAAAAAATCTGTAGATCAACAAAACCAAAAGTTGATTGATGAAGCAACTGCCAAAGCGCAATCTTTGATTAATGATGCAGAAAAAGAAGGAGAGACAATTAAGAAAGAAAAGATTTTTCAAGCAAAAGAAAAATTTTTAGAATTAAAATCTAAACACGAAGATGTTGTTAATCAACGTGAAAGAAAAGTAGCTGATGCTGAGCTTAAAGTAAAGGAAAGAGAAGAGAGAACAAAATCTGACCTAACAGAAATTCAGAAACAAAAAGATCAGATTAAATCTGAGAAAGGAAATATACAAGCAAGAACAGAAAAGCTTAATATCAGACAGAAAGAGGTTGATACAATGCATAAAAAGCAAGTAGAGACTCTTGAGAAAATTTCTAATTATTCTGCCGAAGAAGCAAGAGCAGAATTAATTGAGGTTTTAAAAGATGAAGCAAAAACGAAGGCACAAGCTCATATCCAGGAAATTATGGAAGAAGCTGAGTTAGATGCTAAAAATGAAGCTCGCAAAATTGTTATTTCATCTATTCAACGTATAGGAACTGAGCAAGCAATAGAGAATGCTGTATCTGTTTTTAATATCGAATCAGATGAAATTAAAGGTCGTATTATTGGACGTGAAGGTCGTAACATTCGTGCAATAGAAGCAGCAACAGGAGTAGAAGTAATTGTTGATGACACACCAGAAGCAATTATCTTATCATGTTTTGATCCTGTAAGAAGAGAAATAGCACGTTTATCATTACACCGTTTAGTAACAGACGGACGTATTCACCCAGCTCGTATTGAGGAAGTTGTTGCTAAAACAACAAAACAAATTGAAGACGAAATAATAGAAGTTGGTAAGAAAACTATCTTAGATTTAGGAATACATGGTTTACATAAAGATTTAGTTCGTATCGTAGGACGTATGAAATACCGTTCTTCTTATGGACAAAATTTATTACAACACTCTCGTGAAGTAGCAAATTTAGCAGGAACTCTTGCCGCTGAATTAGGCTTAAATGCTAAATTGGCAAAAAGAGCAGGTTTATTACACGATATAGGAAAAGTTCCAGAACAAGAATCAGAATTACCTCATGCTATTTTAGGGATGCAATGGGCTGAGAAATATGGAGAACATCCAGATGTAATTAATGCAATTGGTGCTCACCACGACGAAATAGAAATGAATTCGTTACTTTCTCCTATTATTCAAGTTGCTGATGCAATTTCTGGTGCTCGCCCTGGTGCTCGCCGTCAAGTTATTGAATCTTATATGCAACGTTTAAAAGATTTAGAAGCGACAGCTTTAAATTTTGATGGAGTTGAAAAAGCATATGCAATTCAGGCAGGTCGTGAGTTACGTGTTATCGTAGAAAGTGATAGAGTTGACGATACTAAAGCAGCTGAGTTATCTTTCTTGATTTCTGATAAAATACAAAATGAAATGACATACCCTGGTCAAGTTCGTGTTACAGTTATTAGAGAAACTCGCGCAGTCAACATTGCTAGATAGAAAAAAAATACATTAGATTATTATCAATAGACAGATCGTAAAAGGTCTGTCTATTTTTTTAATAATTATAGCAAAAAAATTATTACATAACTTTTTTTATTCTACTATTTTCCATACATTAATAGTGATTAAAAAATAATTATTTATTTGTCTACTAAGTAATTAACAACTTGTTGATAACCTTTTAATTTTTTAAGATTCGAAAATTTTTAATTGTAAAATCTTGTCTTAATTTTGAAAGAACCGATAAGTAAAAGAGTAAAATTGTCAGCCTATTGAGGCTCAATTATTAAAAAATATTCTATAATTACGAATGACAATTTAATAATCCAATTTATGCTTTTTCTACCATAGTTATTAATTTTAAAAGTCTAAAAAACATGTCAATTTTTGATAAAAGAGTAAACTATAAACCGTTTGAGTATCCAGAAATATTAACTTTCACAGAAGCAATCCAAAAAGCATATTGGGTACACGGAGAAGTAGATTTTACTTCGGATATACAAGATTATCATGCCAATTTGGATGATATTAAAAGAGAAATTCACAAACGTTCTATTTTATCAATTGCACAGGTAGAAGTTACAGTAAAAGGTTTCTGGGGAGATTTATATCACTATTTTCCAAAACCAGAATTAAATGGTTTAGGAGTAACTTTTGCAGAATGCGAATTTAGACACAGTGAAGCATATTCTCGTATTCTAGAAGTAAACGGTTATTTAGATGAATTTAGCATTGCATTACAAAATCCTATTTTTAAAAGTTACAACAACTTTGTAAGAGAAATTATGCGTGACGAGAATAAATCTATCGTAGAAAAATTATTGTTCTTTGCTTTAGTTATTGAGGACAGTTCTTTATTTTCTAAGTTTGCTAATATCTTAGCTTTTACTCGTTTTGATGGTTTAATGAAAAACACAGCAAATATTATTGCTTGGACTTCTACAGATGAACAAATTCATGCCAATGCAGGAATTTATTTAATTAATAAAATTAGAGAAGAAGGTTTATTACCAGCAGAATTAAATCAAGATTGGGTAGAGAATGCTGTTCTAGGATACATTAGTCAAGAAGAGGTTATGTTAGATTGGATTTTCGAGAAAGGAGAATTCGGTTATTACTCTAAAGCAGATTTATTAAACTACATGAAATATAGAATAGATGAAGCAATTGTAAAGATTGGTTACAAAAAAATATTCCATATTTCACAAGAACAATATAAACCAATGGCTTGGTTTGAAGAAGAGGTTTTTGCAAGTAGCTTGGATGACTTTTTTGCTAAAAGACCAGTAGATTATACGAAGCATGATAAAAGTATTTCGGCAGACGATTTATTTTAAGACATAAGAAAACAATAATAAACTATATATATCATAATCACACATCAATAAAATTCTAATACTATGGACAATCCGATTATACACGACGAAGATCAAAACGTATTTTTTGATGGAGAAACACCAAAGTTATGGTGGAAAAACTCTGAATCTGAACAAATTTTGAATAGAGGTTACTTGTTAAAAGGAGAAACCGTAGAAGGAGCAATAGACCGTATTACTGCAGCAGCAGCAAGACGTTTATATAAACCAGAATTACAAGAGTCTTTCAAGGAAATGATTGAAAGAGGATGGATGAGTTTATCTTCTCCTATTTGGGCAAATATGGGAACAGAACGTGGTTTACCAATTTCTTGTTTCAATGTTCATATTCCAGATAGTATAGAAGGAATCACGCACAAATTAGGTGAAGTAATTATGCAAACTAAAATCGGAGGAGGAACTTCTGGTTATTTTGGAGAATTACGCGAGCGTGGAGCAGCAATTACAGATAATGGAAAAAGTAGTGGAGCAGTATCATTTATGGAATTATTTAATTCTGCAATGAATGTAGTTTCTCAAGGTTCTACTCGTCGTGGTGCTTTTGCGGCTTATTTAGATATTGATCATCAAGATATAGAAGAGTTTTTAAAGATAAAATCAATCGGTAGTCCAATTCAAAACTTATTTTATGGGGTTTGTGTACCAGATTATTGGATGCAAGAAATGATTGATGGTGATGCAGATAAAAGACAAATTTGGGCTAAAGTATTAGAATCTCGTCAAGAGAAAGGGTTACCATATTTATTCTTTTCTGATAATGTAAACAAAAATAAACCACAAGTATATAAGGATTTAGGAATGCGCATTAATGCGTCAAACCTTTGTTCAGAAATTATGTTACCTTCTAGCGAAGACGAATCATTTATTTGTTGTTTATCTTCTATGAATTTAGAGTTATATGACGAATGGAAAGATACAGAAGCTGTTCGTTTAGCAATCTTTTTCTTAGATGCTGTTTTACAAGAATTCATCGAAAAAACAGAAGGAAACCATTATTTAGAATCAGCTAATCGTTTTGCAAAACGTCACAGAGCATTAGGATTAGGAGTTTTAGGATGGCATTCTTATTTACAACGTAATATGATTCCATTTGAAGGTATGGAAGCAAAATTACGTACAACAGAAATATTTAAACATATTCAAACTAAAGCAGATAAAGCTTCAGAAGAATTAGCGCGTATTTATGGAGAACCAGAAGTATTAAAAGGGTATGGACGTCGTAATACAACAACATGTGCTATTGCGCCAACAACTTCTTCTTCTGCTATCTTAGGGCAAACTTCTCCAGGAATTGAGCCATTTGCATCTAATTATTATAAAGCAGGATTATCTAAAGGTAATTTTATGCGTAAGAATAAATATCTTACAAGATTATTAGACGAAAAAGGATTAAACAACGAGGATGTTTGGAGAGGTATTATGTTGAACGGAGGTTCTGTACAACATATTGCAGAATTATCTCAAGAAGAGAAAGATGTATTTAAAACATTTAAAGAAATTTCTCAATTAGAGATTGTTCAGCAAGCAGCTATTCGTCAGAAATATGTAGATCAATCACAATCATTAAATTTAAATATTCCACCAGATTTACCAGTTAAAGAAGTAAATCGCTTAATGATAGAGGCATGGCAATTAGGTGTTAAAACATTGTATTACCAACGTTCTCAATCAGTATCAAAAGAATTAGTAGCTAACTTAGTTTCTTGTTCTTCTTGTGAGGCATAATTAAATCAAAATAATAATTATAAAAGCTGTTTTACAATCTGTAAAACAGCTTTTTTGTTTTTGGATATTCTCTTCGACTGGGTTTTTCGTTGAGACAAGAATTTTTATATACTAGATTTTAAGTAATGAGAATGATTTATTATGAAATTAAAATTTTTAAAGAAGTATGCTATATTTACTAACTATAATAGAAGCTTATAAATGATGAAGAATACATTTACCTTATTATTAATTTTTGCTATTTATATTGTATCAGCTCAAAAAAAGCATGAAACGCTATTTGATAATGGAGGAGTTAAAGAAATTGGACAATGTGATAAAAATAATAAACCCAGTGGAGAATGGAAAAGATATTACGAAACTGGAGAATTAAAAGAAGTTTTTGAATTTGAAGAGGGTAATCTGGTTGGGGAATGGAAGTTTTACAAAGAATCTGGAAAATTATCCAATATCATATATCTAAATACTGGTCTCACTGAAAATTTTGATGACCTAGGAAAGCTTTTTAGCTCTGGCAAACAAATTATAAATAAGGGAAAGCAGGGAGAGTGGAAAGAGTATTATTCGAATGGGAATTTAAAAAGAGTTGAAAATTATTTAGATGATATAAAGAATGGTCCCTATAAATCATATGAAATTGATGGAATTTTATATGCAGAAGGACAATATAAAGATAATAAAGAAGAAGGATTATGGAAATATTACTATAAGGATGATGTATTAAAAGAAATAGGAATAAGAAAAAATGGTCATAGAGATGGAGATTGGAAAGAATATCATATAAATGGAAAATTAATGTGGCTTCGTAAGTACGATGCTGGTAATAAAACTGGTAGTTGGGAATTCTATGACAGTCTTGGGAAATTAATTAGAAAAGAAAATTATAATTAATACAATCTAGTGTGAGCAGTTTGCTTTTTGATTAATATAAATTTCTTACTCTTCTTGTAAGGCATATTAAATCAAAATAATAAATATATATATTATTTAAAATCAATTATGGTTTTACGTAATTATAGTTAGATGTTTCTATATAGTTTTATAATTATTAAATTTTAAGTAAGTAATTATATGACAACAATTCAAGCTATTAAACCAGGTCCGAAACCTAAAAAAGATGATGGAACTCCTGATAAAAGAAGGCGAGTAAATCCAGAAACAAAACCAAAGCATCCAGCTTTAAAACCTCATAAACACAAACCAGGAGATTAACTAAACAAAAACCCCTTATTAAATAAGGGGTTTTGTTTTATATCTAAGTTGTTAGATTTATTAATGAGAATGCTCTTTTTTATTCGAAAGTAGAGACCAAATAATGGTAATGACTAATATACTACCGATAACTAAAAGTGAGATGGTAGATTCGAAATGATAAAACGGCATAATAATCATCTTTACACCAATAAAGCTAAGAATGATAGCTAAACCATAGTGTAGCTTATTAAATTTATCCATAGAGTTAGCTAATAAGAAATACAATGAGCGTAATCCTAGAATAGCAAAAATATTAGATGAATATAATATAAACGGATCATTTGGTGCAATTGCGAAAATAGCAGGAATACTGTCTACAGCAAATACTAAATCTGTTACTTCTATCACCATTAAGGCAACAAAAAGTGGCGTAGCCATTTTAATTCCGTTTTGTACAGTAAAGAACTTATCCTTGTCAAAGTTTGGTGAAACTTTGTAAAATTTATGAACCAATTTTACACCAAAGTTTTTAGATAAATCCTGATTTTCATCTTCATCACTAGAATTCCAAGATTTTATTCCAGCATAAACCAAGAAGAAACCAAAAACGGTTAAGACAACATTTGGTCTAAAAAATTCTTTTGCAGCATAGTTTGCATGTTCAGCATGATCACCTAAAGTAAAATGCCAATTACCGATAGAAAAAGCAGGTAAATAAGTCATTTTAATTACTTCAACACCCGCAAAAATAAAGATAGCTCTAAAAACTAAAGCACCTAAAATTCCCCAGAATAATACTTTGTGTTGATACTCTTTCGGAATTTTGAAAAAACCGAAAACTAAAATAAAGACAAAAAGATTGTCAACGGATAAGGCTTTTTCTATCCAATAAGCAGCCTGAAATTGGGAGAATTTATCAATTGCAAATTCGTGTCCATCTGCATTTCGAAAAACGAAATAGATAATTCCACTAAAAATCATTGCTAAAGAAATCCAAACAATACTCCAAGTTAAGGCTTCTTTGTTCGAAACAGCGTGCGCATTTTTATTAAAAACGCCTAAATCTAGCAATAACATAATAACTACTGCAACACCAAATCCAGCTATTAACCATGGATGGTTAAACATGTTGTCTTGGACAACACTGAAAATACTCATATAAATTTATTTAATTTCACAATTTACTATAAATTTACCATTCATTACAGATTAGCTGAGAAAAAATGTTTCCCGAAAATAAAAAACAATTAAAATTGATTTATTTCAATATGAAGAAAATAGTTGCTTACATTCTTTTAGTATTTATTATTCCTATTGCTTCTAAAGCACAGAATGTTTCACCATTATATAAAGATTCTATTCAATTACAGTGGGTAAATGAAAAGTATGATTCGATGACATTAGAAGAAAAAGTTGGACAATTATTTATTGTAGCAGCTTATAGTAATCGAGATGCGTCGCATGAAAATGATATTTTGAGATTAATAGAACAAGAACATATTGGTGGATTAATTTTTATGCAAGATCAAGCTGTTCATCAAATAGATTTAACAAATAAATACCAAACAGCTTCTAAAATTCCATTATTAATAGGAATGGATGCTGAATGGGGATTAGCAATGCGACTAAAAGATGTAGAACGTTTTCCATGGAATATGACATTAGGTGCATTAAAAAATGATGAATTAGTTTATCAAGTAGGAAAACAAATTGGTGTACAAGCCAATAGAATGGGTGTTCAATTTAATTTTTCACCTTCGGTAGATGTTAATGTAAATCCAAACAATCCAATTATAGGAAACCGTTCATTTGGTTCTAATCCAGATCGTGTTGCAGCAAAAGGAATTGCTTACATGAATGGTATGAAAGCACAAAATGTCTTGTCTTCTGCAAAACATTTTCCAGGACATGGAAATACAGATCAAGATTCTCATAAAACATTACCATTAGTACCAGATAATAAAGCCGATTTAGAGAAATATCATGTTGCACCTTTTAAGAAAATGATAGATGCAGGCGTGCAATCTATAATGGTTGCGCATTTAAATATTCCTGCGCTTGAGCCAGATCCAAAAATTCCGTCTACTTTATCTAAAAAAATCATAACAGATTATTTAAAAGGAGAATTACAATTTAAAGGAATTATTATTACAGATGCTTTAAACATGGATGGCGTTGCAAAAATGTATCCTCCCGGAGATGTTGATTACAGAGCATTTATTGCAGGAAATGATATCTTACTATTCTCTCAGAATGTAAAAGTTGGAAAGCAAAAAATTATTGATGCAATTAATAAGGGAGAAATTTCTGAGGAACGTTTAGAAGAAAGTGTAAAGAAAATTTTAATGGCGAAATACATTACGGGATTAAACGACTTAAAATTCCTTGATTCTAAAAATATTTTAGAAGATCTTAATTCTGATGTGAATAAAGCATTAACAACAACGATCTTCGAAAAATCGTCTACTATCGTTAAAAATGATAATAAGGTTTTACCAATTAAAAAACTAAATCAAAAAATAGCATTTGTTCCATTAGAGCAAACAGATTACGAGCAGTTTTTAACGCATTTACAGAAATATACAAATGTTGAGTTGGTTAACGTAAAAAATCCATCAGAAATTAATTTATTAAAAGATTATGATGCGATAATTGTTGGAGCTTTCTTATCGAATGAATCAGTTTACAAACCTTATAAATTATCAGATAATTCTAAAGCAATTATCAATACTTTACCACAAGATAAAAAAACAATTTTTTCTTTGTTTACTAGTCCTTATGGTTTAAAAGATTTGGATTTAGCAAAATTTGATGCAGTTACTGTTCATTATCAAAACACAAAAGAAGCACAAGTTGCAGCTGCACAAACAATTTTTGGAGCAATTAGTGTTGATGCAACTTTACCAGTTGAAATTAATGCGAATTTAAAAGAAGGAAAAGGAATTGTAACAAAACATATAAAACGTTTAGGATTTTCAGCTCCTGAAAGTGTTGGTCTAGGAAAAAAAAACTTTTAGAAATAGATAGATTAGCAGAAGATGCAATTAGAAATCACTATACACCAGGAATGCAAATTTTAGTGGCAAAAGATGGAAAAATTGTAGTAGATAAAAGTTTCGGAACACAAGATAAAAATTCTTCGGAAAAAGTGAAGTGGACAGATTTATATGATGTTGCTTCGGTAACAAAGGTAACGGCAACGTTACCTTTGTTGATGTTAGAAGTTGATGAAGGTAAATTACAATTAGATCAAACACTTGGAGAAATAGATAACGATGCTAGAAACTCTAACAAATCTTTATTAAAAGTTAGAGAAGTTTTAGCGCATCAATCAGGTTTAAAACCATGGATTGGTTTTTACAATGAAACAGTAAACGTAAAAAATGCACGTTTATATTTGGATTATTATTCTCGTAAACAAGATGATGAGCACCAAATAAAAGTAACAGATAATATTTATATTATTAATTCTATAAAAGATACCATTTACGAAGATATTTACAAGTCTCCACTTGGTAAAAAAACATACGAATACTCAGATTTAGGTTATTATATTTTCAAGAAGAAAGTAGAAAAAGATTTTGGAACAAGTTTAAATGAGTTGGTTCAAGAAAAATTCTATCAAAATTTAGGAATGTATCGCACCACATTTAATCCGAAAGAAAAATTTCAGTTAAAAGATATTATTCCAACAGAATACGATAAAACATACCGAAATCAATTGGTTCATGGTGTTGTACATGATCAAGGAGCTGCAATGATTGGAGGAGTTGCTGGACACGCAGGTTTATTTTCAAATTCGATAGATTTAGCCAAATTAATGCAAATGTATCTGAATGGAGGAGAATATGGTGATGAGGTTTTTCTACAACCCGAAACAATAAAAGAGTTTACTAAACAACTATATAAAGGTAATCATAGGGGAGCTGGTTTTGATAAGATGGCAAGTGGAAGCACAAAAGGACCATCATCAGAAAGTTTTGGACATACAGGTTTTACTGGAACAATGATTTGGGCAGATCCGAAATACAACATTGTTTATATTTTTCTTTCGAATAGAGTGAATGAAACTGTCGAGCCAAATTATCTTTCTATTAAAAAAGTAAGAGAAAATATCAGACAGGTAATTTATGATGCAATTTTACCTTAAATTTGTCTAAATAAAAAAAATCGCAAATGAAAATAGGAATTGTATGCTATCCTACTTACGGAGGTAGTGGTATAGTAGCAACAGAGCTAGGAATGGATTTAGCGGAAAAGGGACACGAAGTACATTTTTTTAGTACAAATGTTCCTGCAAGATTAAATATCAAATTACCCAATATATACTTTCATCGTATTCATGTCGAAACATATCCATTGTTTCAATATCAACCATACGATTTAGCATTAAGCACTATTTTATATGATAAAGTATTGCATTATGAGTTAGATTTGGTACACGTACATTACGCTATTCCACATGCTTATGCAGCATATTTTACAAAGCAAATGCTGCAAAGAAAAGGGTATTATTTACCAATTGTAACAACATTGCATGGTACAGATATTACACTTGTAGGTAAACACCCAGTATATAGAACAGCAGTAGAGTTTTCTATTAATGAGTCTGATGTTGTAACATCGGTTTCAGAAAGTTTAAAACAAGATACATTAGCTGCTTTTGATATTACAAATGATATACAAGTTGTTCCTAATTTTATAGACAACGAACAATATTTACCAGAAAAGTGTGTATGCTGTAGAAATAATTTTGCTTTACCAAATGAGAAAGTAATTTTACATACTTCTAACTTAAGAAAAGTAAAGCGTATACAAGATGTAATTGGTGCATTTAATTTGATTCAGCAAAAAATACCTGCAAAATTAATTATTGCTGGCGAAGGACCAGAATGGGAATTAGCAGATCAAATGATACAAGATTACGGAATTCAAGATAAAGTGAAAAGTCTTGGAATGGTAAGTGATTTGGCAGATGTATTAAAAGCATCAGATTTATTCCTTTTACCATCGGAACAAGAAAGTTTTGGTTTAGCAGCTTTAGAAGCAATGGCAGCCAATGTTCCCGTTATTTCTTCAAATGCAGGAGGAATTCCAGAAGTTAATATAGATGGTGTAACAGGTTTTGTTTGCCCAGTCGGTGATATAGAAATGATGGCTGAAAAAGCGATTTATATCTTGGAGAATGACCAACGTTTACACGAATTTAGTTTACAGGCAAAAGAACAAGCTATACGCTTTGATAAAAAGAATATTCTTCCCCTTTATGAGGATTTATATAGAAAAGCTATCGCAAGAGAAAAAATCGGGTTATAACCCGATTTTTTCTCTTTATTGATTTTAGAATAAATTCTTTTATAAAAATTATAATTTTTTATTGTGAAATATGTAAATGTTTACAAATTGATTTTAATGTATATATCTAATTAGTAATTATTTAATATTTTGCAAATTAAATTTATTGTATTTATAATCAATAATTTAGGTATGTTTTTTGTTATTTTTGTGCATTTAAAACTAAAAGTATGAACAAAAACTACCTAAACCTTTTCATGTCAATATTTTTATTATTGACATTTATTCCTTCTAATAGCCAAGTTGGAATAGGAACAACAACCCCAAGAGGAATTCTGGATCTTAATTCACCATTAACAAGTAATTCAGGTTTAGTATTACCTACTAATTCATCTGTAACAAATATTATTAATCCACAAGGAGGTAATATAGCAGAAGGTACTATGATGTATGATAATACCAATAAATGTGTAAAATATTTTAATGGAACCTCATGGTCAAACTGTTTATGTGATTCTTGTGGTGGTGGTGCCCAACCAACTGTTGTAGTAGATTGCTCACAAGGTTTTTCTGGTACCTACGAAGAGTTAGTCCCTTTGTCAGGAGCAACATATAGTGTTACAGTAACCAATAACTCTTTCTCAACTGCAACTTTAGCCTTTCAACCAAACGATTTGGTATTAAGCGGTGTAGATGGTATAACAGTAGCTTCTGTATCGCCAACATCTGCTAACTTAGCAGCTGGGGCATCACAAGTAATTACCTATACACTATCTGGTACACCTAATAGTGTTGGTACTTTAACTGGTAAGTGGAACAAAATTACCTTAAGTTGTAATAATAGCGTGGATGTACAAGGAACTATACGTTTAGGTTTTTTTGGGGCAGGTTTTCCAAATCTACGTACGTTTATTGTTCCACAATTACGAGATCCTGCTAATTATGGTCCAACAGGTACTTATGTAACCGATAGAAAAATCACTTTTGTTGATGCTACTTCAGATATTCAATCACTATCAGCAACAGCTTTAAAAGCAAAATACCATATTCTTTTTATTTCTTCATTTAGTATTCTTAATAATCAAATACTTGTACAAAAAGTAAAAGATTATGTAGCCCTTGGTGGTGTAATACACATTGCGCATGGTCTTTTTAATGGTGATACTACGCCTAGTGTACAAAATTTTACGTTCCGACAATTTGGAAATACAGGAAATGTAGTAAGTTATGAGAGTTACATTCCCAAAGTTTCTAACAGCTCTGCTACAGAAGAATTGAGTAATGTATTTGGAGATACACGTAATGTATCATTTAATATATATCATTATGCAAGAGTACGTCCCAATCAATTAGCTGCAGGTAGCAGAGTATTGGCAACATTGACTACAGGTAGTCCTGGAGATGTAGTATTATGGGCATCTAAAGGTGCACCCTACGATGGTCGAGTAGTATGGACAGCAACTGATATTTTTTCTGCTTCTCCTTCTATTACAGGATCAATAGATACACCTCAAGAGCGTTTTGGGCATAATATAATAGCGTATTTGTTGCAACAAGCAGGTTTCTAAAACTAAAATAAAAAAGTACTTTACGAAAAACATAGTTCTAAATAATTGCTTTAGTAATGTTATTTTACCAAAGCAATTTTTATTTTAAGAAAAATACAATAAAGAATTTCGAGAGATATTTACATTAAAACAAGGAGATAAATATTTTCAAGATATTAATGCTGAAGATCATAAAATTAGGGAGCCTAATGTTAATGCTTTTAAAGGAAATATCTATTTGTTAATAGATCCAACAGTAGCTTCTTCTGCGAGTTTATTTGCAACAATGGTTGTAGAAAATACAAATACAATTGCAATAGGAGAGGAAACAATGGGAGGTTATTACGGAAATAATGGACACTCTTCATTAGAATATAAATTACCAAAATCAAAAATAGAGTTTTACTTTTCTGTTGTTAACTTAGAACAAGATGTTGTTACTAAAGATAATCAGAAATACAATTCAGGAATTATTCCTACTATTGAAGTTGTACAAAGTTTTGAGGATTTTCTAACAAACAAAGACACACAGTTAAATTTTACAAAAGATTTTAGAATAAATTCTTTTATAAAAATTATAATTTTTTATTGTGAAATATATAAACGTTTACATATTGATTTTAATATTTATATCTAATTAGTAATTATTTAATATTTTGCAAATTGAATTTATTGTATTTATAATCAATGGTTTAGATTTGTTTTTTTTGTTATTTTTGTGCATTTAAAACTAAAAGTATGAACAAAAACTACCTAAACCTTTTCATGTCAATATTTTTATTATTGACATTTATTCCTTCTAATAGCCAAGTTGGAATAGGAACAAC